>Ga0335075_10008930_pt1 | contig 15336 bp, 10 predicted proteins | sample Lox_Sample_24_FD_206723 | JGI IMG/M metagenome (GOLD analysis project Ga0335075, IMG submission 206723) | Soil microbial communities from Loxahatchee National Wildlife Refuge, Florida, United States - Lox_Sample_2.4 | ecosystem: Environmental > Terrestrial > Soil > Wetlands | place: USA... | reverse complement strand
GCACCTCGGTGACGAAGCGGCTCGGCATGGCCGGCTGCGTGCGGCCCCAGCTCGTGCGCGACCACGCGTGCGAGATCGCCAGGTGCTGGCGTGCGCGCGTGATGCCGACGTAGAAGAGGCGGCGCTCCTCTTCGAGCTCGCTCGGCTCCGACAGGGAGCGGAAGTGCGGGAAGATGCCCTCCTCGAGCCCGACCACGAACACGGCCGGGTACTCGAGTCCCTTGGCCGTGTGCAGCGTCATGAGCGAGACCCGCGAGCCGTCGCTCTCGAGCTCGTCGGAGTCGGCCACCAGCGCGACGGTCTCGAGGAAGCCCTGCACGTCGTCGAAGTCGCCCGCCTGCGACGCCAGCTCGGCCAGGTTCTCGATCCGCCCGTCCGCCTCGTGGGTGTGCTCGGCCACCAGCTCGCCCAGGTAGCCGGTGCGCTCGGCCACCAGCTGGACGAAGTCAGCGGGGTTGACCGTCTGGACGAGCGGGCGCAGCTCGGCCAGCAACGTGGACAGCCGCTCGGCGCCGCGCAGCGCCTTGGAGGTGAGGCCGGCCTCGTCCGCCCGGTCGACCGCCTCGCTGAAGGGCACTCCTTCGGTGCGGGCCCACGCGGCCAGGCGCGCCACCGAGGTGTCGCCGATGCCGCGCTTGGGGACGTTGACGATGCGCCGGGCCGAGACCTCGTCGTCAGGGTTGGCCAGCACGCGGATGTAGGCGAGCACGTCCTTGATCTCGCGCCGGTCGTAGAACTTGGCGCCGCCGACGACCTTGTAGGGGATGCCGCTGAACTTCATGGAGGTCTCGAGCGGCAGCGACTGCGCGTTGGTCCGGTAGAAGACGGCGAAGTCGCCCCACGACAGCCCCTCGGACGCGTGCAGGCGCAGGATCTCGCTCGTCACCCACGACGCCTCGTCGCGCTCGTCCTCGGCGCGGTAACGCCGGACCGGCCCGCCCGCGTCCCCCACGGTGAAGAGCTCCTTGGGCTGGCGGCCGACGTTGTTAGCGATGACCGCGTTCGCGGCGTCGAGGATCGTCTGCGTCGAGCGGAAGTTCTGTTCGAGCATGATCGTGGTCACGTTGGGGAACGCCTGCTCGAACTCCAAGATGTTGCGGATGTCGGCGCCGCGCCAGCGGTAGACGGACTGGTCCGAGTCGCCCACCACGCTCACGTTGCCGTGCGCCTCGCCGAGCAGCTTCACGATCTCGTTCTGGGCGTGGTTGGTGTCCTGGAACTCGTCCACCAGGATGTGGGCGAAGCGCGCCTGATACGCCGCGCGCACGTCGTCGTAAGCCTGCAGCAGGTTGGCCGTGACCATGAGCAGGTCGTCGAAGTCCATCGCGTTCGCCGCCAGCAGGCGCTGCTGGTACTGGGTGTAGACGTCGGCGATGCGCTTGCGGAACGGGTCGGGCCCGCCCAGCACGTCGGCGCGGAAGGTCTCGAAGTCGACCAGCTCGGACTTCGCCTGGCTGATCGCGCCCTGCACGGCGCGCGAGGGCAGGCGCTTCTGGTCGAAGCCGAGCTCGGACGTGATCACCTCCACCAGGCGGCGCGAGTCGGTGTCGTCGTAGACCGTGAAGGCGGAGCGGTAGCCCAGTTTGTCGGCGTTGGCGCGCAGGATCCGCAGGCATGCCGAGTGGAACGTGGAGACCCACATCTTCTCCGCCGCCGGCCCGACGAGCTCCGCCACCCGCGAGCGCATCTCGTCGGCCGCCTTGTTGGTGAAGGTGATGGCGAGGATGCCCCAGGGCGTGGCGTCGCCGGTGGCGAGCAGGTGCGCGATGCGCCGGGTGAGCACGCGGGTCTTGCCCGAGCCCGCCCCGGCAATGATGAGGAGCGGGCCGCCGCGGTGCTCGACCGCGGCGCGCTGGGGGAGGGTCAGGTCGTCGAGCAGCGCAGCGGGGTTGCCCGAGAACGCACCGGTCGCGGTGGCGGTGCGCTGCCGGTGCCGCCGGCCGTCGTCGGCACCCTCCGCCGTCGTCGGCCGCTCCTCTGCGCCCGCCGGGTCCCCGCCCTCGGTCGTCGTGATGACGGCAGCCGCCCCCTGGTCCTCGTCGGAGGGGTCGAACGTCACTCCCACTCGATCGTGCCGGGCGGCTTCGACGTGACGTCGAGCGCCACCCGGTTCACGCCCTCGACCTCGTTGATGACGCGCGAGGCGATGCGCTCCACCAGGTCGTAGGGCAGGCGCGCCCAGTCCGCCGTCATGGCGTCGTCGCTCGTGACGGCGCGGATGACGACGGGGTAGGCGTAGGTGCGCCCGTCGCCCATCACCCCGACGGTCTTGACGGCGGGGAGCACGGCGAAGCTCTGCCACAGCTCGCGGTAGAGGCCGGCCCGGCGGATCTCCTCGACGACCACGGCGTCGGCGGCGCGCAGGATCTCGGCCCGCTCGGGCGTGACCTCGCCGATGATGCGCACGGCGAGGCCCGGGCCGGGGAAGGGCTGGCGCCACACGATCTCGTGCGGCAGCCCGAGCTCCTCGCCCACGGCGCGCACCTCGTCCTTGAACAGGAGCCGGAGCGGCTCGACCAGGTCGAACTTGAGGTCGTCGGGCAGGCCGCCCACGTTGTGGTGCGACTTGATGTTGGCCGCCGTGTCGCTCCCGGACTCGATCACGTCGGGATAGAGCGTCCCCTGCACCAAGAAGCGCGGCCCGTCGTCGCCGGCGCCGCCCGAGCCGAGGTCGCGCGCCACCTCCTCGAAGATGCGGATGAAGAGCTCGCCGATGATCTTGCGCTTGCGCTCGGGGTCGGTCACGCCGGCCAGCGCGGTGAAGTAGCGGTCGGCCGCCTTCACGTGCACCAGGTCGACCTTAAACTGGCGCCGGAAGGTGTCCTCCACCTGGTCCGCCTCGCCGGCGCGCATGAGGCCGGTGTCGACGAACACGCAGGTGAGCTGGTCGCCCACCGCCTTGTGCACGAGCGCCGCCGCCACCGCGGAGTCCACGCCGCCCGAGAGCGCGCACAGCACCCGGTCGCCGCCGACCTGCGCCCGCACCGCCGCCACCTGCTGCTCGATGATCGACACGTGCGTCCACCCCGGGGCGCACCCGCAGACGTCGATCAAGAAGTGGTCGAAGACCTCGCCGCCGCGGTCGGTGTGCACGACCTCGGGGTGGAATTGGAGGCCAAAGAGCCGGCGCTCGGGGTCGTGCATGGCGGCGACCGGCGCGCCGGGCGTGGTGGCCGTGGCGACGAAGCCGCCGGGCACCGCGGTGATGGCGTCGCCGTGGCTCATCCACACCGACGACGTGGCCGGCCAGTCCGGCAGGAGCGGCGACGAGACCCGGGGCGTCAGCGAGAGCGCAGTGCGCCCGTACTCGCCCTGCCCCGTCCGCGACACCGTGCCGCCGAGCTGGAGCGCCATGAGCTGCGCGCCGTAACAGAGCCCGAGGATCGGGATCCCGAGCTCGTAGATGCGGGCGTCGATGCTCGGCGCGGGTGTCTCGTAGACCGACTTGGGCCCGCCGCTGAAGATGATGCCCTTGGGCGCACGGCGCCGTATCTCCTCGACGGAGATGGAAGCCGGGACGATCTCGGAGTAGACGTGCGCTTCGCGGACCCGGCGGGCGATGAGCCGGGCGTACTGGGCCCCGAAGTCGACGACGAGGACGGTGTCGGTCAGTGCCCCATCCCCACGCCCTGCGACCGCTGCAGCTGCTTGCCCTCGGTCTGCAGCGACGGGGCCACCATGACCTCGGCCTTCTGGAACTCCTTGACCGACTCGTAGCCGCACGTCGCCATCGCGGTGCGCAGCGCGCCGAAGAGGTTCATCCGGCCGTCGTTCTCGTGCGCCGGGCCGAGCAGGATCTCGCGCAGCGAGCCGCGCACCGAGGTGCGGACCCGGGCCCCGCGGGGCAGCGTCGGGTGGAAGGTGGCCATGCCCCAGTGGAAGCCGCTCGCCGGCGCCTCGAAGGCGGACGACAGCGGCGAGCCGAGCATGACGGCGTCGGCGCCGCAGGTGATGGCCTTCGCGATGTCACCGCCCTTGGACATCCCGCCGTCGGCGATGACGTGCACGTAGACGCCGGTCTCGTCGAGGTGGCGCATGCGGGCGCCGGCGACGTCCGCGATCGCCGTGGCCTGGGGGACACCGAGCCCGAGCACGCCCCGCGTCGTGCAGGCGTTGCCGGGCCCGACGCCGACGAGCACCCCGACGGCGCCGGTGCGCATCAGGTGCAACCCCGCTTGGTACGAGGCGCACCCGCCCACGATGACGGGGATCTCGAACTCGCGGATGAACCGCTTCAGGTTGAGCGGCTCGGTCGTCTTCGACACGTGCTCGGCGGACACCACCGTGCCCTGGATCACGAGCAGGTCCAGCTCCCCGGCCAGGATGGCGGGGGCGAGCCGCTCGGTCCGCTGGGGCGTCACCGAGGCGGCGGTCGTGATGCCCGCCTCCTTCATCTGGCGGATCCGCGCCGTCACCAGCTCGGGGATGATCGGCTCCTGGTACATCTGCTGCATCCGGGCGGTCGCCTTCTCGTCGTCGAGCTCACGGATCTCGTCGAAGAGCGCCACCGGGTCCTCGTAGCGGGTCCACAGTCCCTCGAGGTTGAGGACCCCCAGGCCTCCCAGGCGCCCCAGCTCGATGGCCGTGCTCGGGCTCATCACGCCGTCCATGGCCGCCCCCATCAGGGGCAACTCGAATTTGTAGGCGTCGATCTCCCAGGAGATGTCGACGTCCTCGGGGTCCCGGGTGCGCCGGCTCGGCACGATTGCGATGTCGTCGAAGCCGTAGGCCCTCCGCCCCGACTTGAAGATGCCGATCTCGATCTCAGCCACTCTGTTCGCCCTCCGGCATTCGTGGGGGCCGGTACGGCTCCACCACCCACCGGCCTGTCTAGGTCTTGCGAACGCCGGGCCGACACGCCGACGATCCCCCATCCTACTCTCCGCCTGGCACCTTTCAGGCCCGCTGGCGCGCCTCATTTTGCCGTCTGGGACGTCACCAGGACGCGGGTGCGAGACTCCCGACATGCCGGACGATGACAGCACTGCAGCCGTCTCGAGGGGGATGAGCGCCCAGCTGGCGCGCCGGGATGCGGCGCTGGCCGAAGGCGCAGCCCAGGTCGGATGGAAGATCGGCTTCAACACGCCCGCCATCCAAGAGGTGTTCGGCCTGAGCCAGCCGGTCGTCGGGTACCTGCTCGACACCGGTGTGACGCCCGACGGCGCATCCGTCTCCTTGGCTGGTTGGACCGCGCCGGCCGTCGAGGTCGAGGTGGCGGTCCGGGTGGGTGAGGGGAACGAGGTCGCCGGCCTGGCGCCCGCACTCGAGCTGGTCGACCTCGACATCTCCTTCGACGACATCGAGCCCGTCCTGGCCGGGAACATCTGCCAGCGCGGCGTCGTCTTCGGCGCGGAGGTCCCCGCGGCCGACCCGTGGGCCATGGTGGCCGCGGTGACCAAGCTCTCGGAGGACGGCTCGGGTGCGGTCGTCGCCGAAGGCCGCATCACGGAGGACCCGGCCACGACGCTCGCCTTCGTCGACGCGTACCTCGCCTCGCACGGTGCCGCGCTCGAGCCGGGCGCGCGCATCATCGCCGGGTCCGTCGTGGCGCCGGTCGCCGTCACGCCGGGCGACACGTTGCGGGTCGACTTCGGTCCGCTCGGCGAGCTGTCCGTGCGCTTCACCGGGTGACGGAGGCGATGCACTCGGCCCGGTGAGCCGGCGACGCGACTCGTTACTATCCCCGCCATGGCGATGTCGCTGACCGAGATTGCCAACGACGAGGCCACCGACAAGGGGACGCGTGGCCCGCTGTCGCCGCGCGGGCACAACTACACCGATGTCTACGACTGCTATCTGGCGGGACGACGCGACCGTCCGATCACGCTCTTGGAAATCGGGTTGGGTGTGCAAGGCCCGACCCCGACCGATGTCTGGCTCGGCGGTCGCAACCCGCACGGCGGCGCTTCCATGCGCATGTGGTACCGGTACTTCCCCCACGCGCGCATCTTCGGCATCGACATCAATCCCGCAACGTTCCTCGACAACGAGCGTGTCCGCACGGGCGTCGTCGACCAGGGCGACCCGGTGCAGCTGCGTGCCTTCGTGCAATCGATCGGCGTCGAGCGATTCGACGTGATCATCGACGACGGCAGTCATCGAGCCGACCATCAGCAGATCTCGTTGTCGACCCTCTTCCCGTTCCTGTCCCCGGGCGGGCTGTACTTCATCGAGGATCTGATGGCGAACGGGCGCCGCGACGGCCGGGGCGCCGCCTCGGCGAGCGACGTGCTCGACACGAGGACGGTGCTCAGGCAATTCGGCGAGACCGGTGCGTTCCCCGGGCCGAACGCGCTGGGTGACACGACGGGACTCACCGGCTCGATGGCACGTATCGCCTTTCACTGCCCGCCGGTCGTCACCAGCGAGCCCTCGTGGACACTGCGGAGCCGGGTGAAGCTCGCGGCCAAGATCCTCCTGGGAGAAAAGCGGCTTCCGGTGGAGATCGAGTACAGGCCTCCCGGGCGGGAGAAGTTGTGCGTGATCACCAAGGCGTGAGCGTCACGCCTGGGACGGCTGGTGCCGAAGCGCCTCGAGGTCGTCGAGCGGATACCAGCGCCTGACCCACTCGGGGTGTGGCCACAGCGACAGCATCGCCTCGTCGAGGCGGGCGTCGCCTTCGATCTCCACCTCGCCCCACCGCTGCGAGTACACGGCGTCGAGCGACCGGCGCCGCTGGTCGAAGTTCGGGATGCCGCGGCGCCGCATCCAGTCGGCACGGGTCGACCCGGGCCCGCAGATCAGCTCGAGCTTGGCGCGCGTCACTGCTTCGTCCCGGTACTGGAAGTGGTGCGTCGTGATGCCGAGCTCGGGCTCGGACCGTTCCCCCTTCAGGCCACCCGTGGCGTGGTGGGCACCACCCTCGCACTGGATGAACGCGCCGTGGCGGTCGAAGCGCTGCAGCGGATGCTTCCAATGGCCGCAGGGGGGCCTGAACCAGGGCGCGAGTGGGTAGAAGCACGGCTGGAAGTCGATCGGGTGAAAGCCCGAGACGTAGTCGGGCTTTCGGTCCGGCAGGTGGTTGGCGTAGGTGGCCCCGACGATGCGGAACCGCTTGTCCAACGTCGCCAGGTATTCCCGGAGCGACAGGCCGTCGGGACCCTCGGGGAACTCGTCGCAGTCCATGTAGATCCACCACACGTGCTCTGCGCCCGAGCGCAACGACTCCCGGGCGACGACGGCGTTCATCATCGCTTGGGCGAGTCGCTCCTCGAACATGTCGCTCTCGTAGACCTCGCCGACGAGCGCACCGGCACGCGTGGCGCGGGCAACCGTCGCATCCGTGCTGCCGTTGTCGACGACGTAGACCTCGTCGACCCCTTGCACCTGCAGGCTGCGCACCGTCGCCTCGACGATGTCTTCGTCCATCCACGACTTCACGACGGCGCACAGCCGGAAGTCATCGATCACCTCCGGGTCTGGCGGGTTGGGCTCGCGCCCTTGCGGGAAGCGTCCCTTCTGCGGTGGCGCCGGAGGGAGCACCGAGGCAGGGAGACGTCGCACCAGCCGGCGGGTGGCGCCAGAGACTACGTGGCGCACGGCGCTTCGTCCCTCCCCCGGCGTTTCCCGGCTCGCACCGTCATGGCCAGGGCAGTGCCTGTGCGCCGTGTTCCAGCGCCTCGCGCCCCTGTCGCGCCCGGATGTGCCGGCGCCACGCCCCGCCCCATGACGACGCCCACGCGCGGCGCACGCGCGGCCAGACCAACTTCCGGACGTAGAGCGGATGCGAGAGCATCGCGTTGACCGGCAGCGTGTGGGTGCGCTCGTAGGCCCTCGTCGCGGCTCCCCACTTGTTGGCGACGAGCGGCGCGGCCGGTCCGCCCATCCGTGTCGCGACGATCGCGTCGAGACGCTCGTAGTAGGGCGTGCGTGCGTCTGGTTCGAGCGCCGGCTTGCGCGCCACCATCATGGCGTCGCGCCAGTACACGCCCGGGATCACCTTGCGCCACGTGACGGGCTCCTGGTAGCTCTCGAGGAGCTCGAGGCCCACGTAGTCGCACAGCGCGGCCCACGAGTCCGGGTAGAAGCGCCAGCAGTCCAGCGGGAAACGGTGCGGGTCGCCCGAGGACGGCGAGATCACCGTGACCAGCCCGCCCGGAGCCACCACGCGGGCGATCTCCGCCGCGGTGACCCAGAAATAGGGCACGTGTTCGAAGACCTGATTCGACACGACGACGTCGAAGCTCTCCGCGCCGAGCTCGCTCCAGCGGTACGGGTCGGCGGGGACGTAGTCGACGTTGTGCCCCTCGACGATGTCGAGGCCGACGTAGTCGAAGATGGGCGGGACGAACAGGTCGCGGCAGCTGCGCGCTCCTGCGGGACTGCCCGAGCCCACGTCGAGCACCCGGAGCCGCTCGTCCTGGCGGGTGCCGAAGTAGGCGTTGCGAAACGCACGAACCTTCTCGAAGGCGGATTCGTGCACAGCGGGATGTTAGGAGACGGGCACGCGGGTCAGTCGCTCGAAGAGCCCGACGACGTCTGGCTCGCCGACGTGGGCGGCCGGGTGAGGTACTGGGCCAGGGTCATCAACTGGCTCGGCGGCGGGGTGCTGAACACGAGCGGCTTCCCGAAGTGCGCGTAGGTGAGCGAGATGGTCTCGTTGACCGTCTGCCCGTTCACGGTCACCGGCACGGGCGAGATCACGATGCGGCGGACGAGGCCCCCGCCGCCGACGTCCACCTCTTCGGACGTGTGGGACCCGAAGCCCGCGGTGCCCGAGATGGTCGGGCCCGAGGTGAAGCCCACCTGGTACGCCTGGAGTGTCTTGCCGCCGACGGTCGTGGTGCCGCTGGACGAGACGGAGAGGGACTGGCCCTTGAGCTCCTCGCCCAGCAGTCCAGGGTTGCCGATGACCTCGATCAGGTTCGTGAGGTCTGAGCCGGCCCCGAGCGGGGGGACGTCGTTGGTGCTCGCCACCACCCACGATTTCCCCGGTATCGGTGAGTTTGCGACGTTGACGTAGACGGTCTGTCCCTGGAAGACGAGGTTCTCCTCTTGCGTCGGGGTGCCGGCCAGGCTGACGCTCAGAGGCCCGAGGCCAGAGGCGAGGATGAACGCGCCGCTGCCGGTGAGGAGCGCAGGCTGACTCCCGTCCGTGGGCGACACCGTGATGCTCGCGACGACCGTCTTCTGGGCGATCGTCTTGGTCGCGACGGCCGTCATGGTCGCGGCCGCACTCGGGCTGCTGGCCCGGGCCACCCCAGGTGAACCTCCGGCGGTCGGCGGCGCTGCCGCGCTGCCGGCGTTGGGGTGACCGTTCCCCCCTCCGCTCGTGGCGACGATGGCCGCGGCGACCACACCGATGATGAGGACCGCAGCGACAGCGACGAAACCGAAGCGCCGGTGCCTGGCCCGTGCACGCTCTGCGGCAGCCTCCTCTTGCCCGGCACGCGAGTTGTCCCACTGCAGGAGCTGTTGGGGAGCGTGTGAGTCGCCGTTTCCCGCGACTGCCGGCACCACCAACGTGTCGCTCTCCGCTCCCGGTGCGGGGACCGTTGCCGTGTCGTCGCTGCGGCGAAAGGCTTGCACGGTGAGGGTGTCGTCCTCGTAAACGACACCTGCTCCTTCGCCCGTCGCGTTGGCTTGCGGCTTCCCCGGTGCGACCGGTGCCACGTGGCCGTTTTCCGGAACTGCCCACAACCCGAACGCGGCGGTGCGCGCGTCGGCCTCGGGCGGCGGAGTGGTCCGGCCTCCGGCCGCGCTCCGGGCTGCGCCCGCGGCCGCCGCGGCCGCGGCTCCGGCAGCGACACCGGCCGCGACGCCGGCGGACCGGGCGCCCGCACCGTTGCCTGCGGCGGCCCGGGTGCCAGCGCCGGCGGCGGGGGCGGCCTTCGAACCGTTGCCAGCCTTTGCACCGTTCGCCGCCGCACGCCCGCGGGAGCCGCGCCGCGTCGCCGCCCCGTTCGTCGCGACCGCGGGCGTCCGTTCGTCTTCGACACGACGCACTTGGTCGGTCCACCCGTTGTCCCAATAGCGCTCGTGCTTCAGGAAGTACGGGTCTCTGTACCATCCCGGTCCCGGGATCACAGGTTGCTCCAGCTCCGCATCTCGTCTCGCCCTCGCCCGCGATGCTCCCATACCGCGGACCGCGCGTCCCCTGCGGGTTACGCCAAGGCGACCAACAGGTGAACTGGTCGCACTGCGCTGCGAGAGGCGCAACGCGCAGGATGGAGAACCGTCACAGACCGCTGCGACCGGTGAGGACGATGCTGAGAAGCTCGTGCAACATGCGCGCGGTCGCTCCCCAGATCATCTCCCCGGCGATCTCGAAGAACCACATGGGGAACTCGTCCCCTCCGTCGCCATCGTCGCCACCGTCGCCACCGTCGCTCGCGAGGACACGCCGGCCGGCGATGCGCCAGCGCTCCTCGTGGAAGACGCCGGGTTCCGCGAGCTCGGCCAGCGCGACGTCGAAGATCCGTTCGACCTCGTCGGGGCTCGCCACGAGCGCCGGCCGCGCGTCGGTCGTCGCGAGCACCGGCACGATGAGCGAGCTCGAGACCAGCGTCGCGACGGGATGCAGCCACCCGGCGAGCACCACCGTGCCGGTGTCGAGGTCGACCTCCTCGTGCGCTTCGCGCAAGGCCCCCTCGACCGGCGTCTCGCCCTCGTGGAGCCGCCCCCCGGGGAAGCTCACCTCCCCGCGGTGGGTCCGCAGGGCGGTCGAGCGGCGGGTCAGCACCAGGCGTGTCTCGTCGTGCTCTTCGAACATGAGGGCGAGGACCCCTGCGTTGACGTGGCGGACCGCCTCGCCGTCGGGCGCGTTCACCAGCATCGTGAGGCCGAGCATCCGGTCCAGGCCGGTGTCCTCGGGGACGTCGCCGCGTTGGCCCACCTCGACGAGCGCGTCGAGCACCGTGGCCAGGCTGATGCCCGTTCGCGCGGCCGTCGGGACGTCGGCCCAGGGGGCGGGACCACCTGGTTGCCACGTCGGCGGGCGCGGGATCACCTGGGGCGGGACGGGGCCGGGCATCGGGCTCACGCTATCGGCGGGCCTCGCTACGCTCTCGCCCCATGACTTCTCCGAGGGAGTTGCAGGCACAGGCGGACGCGTTCGGGTGGTACCACACGATCGACCTCGGCAACGGGGTGGTGACCAAGGGCATCAGCGTCCAGGAGACCGCCGAGGGCGTGATCCCCGACGTCAAAGGCAAGAGCGTCCTCGACATCGGTGCCTGGGACGGGAAGTTCTCGTTCGCCGCCGAGAAACGGGGCGCCAGCCGCGTGGTTGCGCTCGATCACTACGCCTGGGGCGTCGACTTTGTCGCGCGCGGGGCGTACTGGGAGGAGTGCATCAGGAACGGGACGCTCCCGGACCAGTCACGCGACGAGACGGACTTCTGGAATCCGGACCTCCCGGGCCGGCGCGGCTTCGAGTTCGCCGCCGCCGCGCTCGACTCCAAGGTGGAACCGGTCGTCGCCGACTTCCAGACGGTCGACCTCGACGTCCTCGGCCAGTTCGACGTGGTCCTCTACCTCGGCGTGCTGTACCACATGAAGGAGCCGCTCACCTGCCTCGAGCGGTTGCGCGCCGTGACCAAGGAGGTGGCGGTCATCGAGACCGAGGCCGTGCACCTCCAGGGCCTCGACAACGAGGTCCTGTTGCAGTTCCACGCCGGCAGCTCGCTGCGGACGGACTTCGGCAACTGGTACGTGCCGACGATCGAGGCACTGCACAATCTGTGTCGCGCCGCCGGCTTCGCTCGCATCGAGACTGTCGTCGGGCCGCCCCCGCCCCCGCCCGTGACGTCACAAGGTCCGGTCCACGAGGTGCTGCGGCGCGTCCGCGGCACGCCGGAGCCGGTTCGCTCGGCGCCGAGCCAGAACTACCGCGCCGTCGTCCACGCGTTCACCCAGTAGCGGGCGACAGGCCGGCACGGCGCTCCCCTAGCTGCGCGCGCCGGCACCACACGGGGTGATGCGTTGACGCGTCGCGCCTAGTCGTTCTCGACCGTGTAGTCCCAGTACCCGACCACGTGTTTGTGGTCAGGCGCCCACTGCATCATCCCCTCGCCGGTCAGCTCGTAGGACCGCAGCTTGAACGTGAGCGTCTGTCCCTTGTGGAGAACGGACGGCGGCGGGTGCTCGCCGGGCACGAGGCCCATCAAGAACACCGAACCCAGGTGGTCGACCGAATGGAAGTCGGCGATCTTGACCGGCACGTCGGCCGTCGCGTCCTTCATCGTCACCGTCCAGGTGCAGGTGGTGGCGTCTTGCTGTTCGGGGAGGCCCTCGCCGGGCACGATCGGCCCGCTGACGGTGACGTTGACGTGGAACGCCTTCGTCCTGACGTCGATGGGGAGTCCTTCGACCTGGAGCGCGGGCTTGATCTCGGTCCCGACCAAGGGGGCGTCGACCACTGGGTCGAGCGTCTTCTTGGGCAGGAACGACGGGTAGTGGCCGGCGCTCTTGCCGGGGAGCGCTGAGGGGTACTGCGCGCCGCTGCCGCCTCCGCACCCGGCGAAGACAACGGCGGCCACCGCGATCATGAGCGCGAGGACGGCGCTGGGGCCGGGCCTGAGTGCCCGACCCCAGCGGCCACGACATGTCCACGTCATGGCATCGTCAGTCGCCTGTCCCCGGCGCTGCTCACCCGTTCGTACCGTTCACACCCTTCGTGCCGGGCGTGCCGGGCGAACCGTTGCCGCCGTTCCCGCCGTTGCCACCGGGTGTCGATCCGGCGCCGTTGCCGCCCTTGCCGCCCTTGCCACCGGTCCCGCCGGTGCCGTTGCACGGGGGCGTGTCGTACGGCGTCGTTGCGGCGCCGCTCGAGGTCAGCCAGACGCCGCTGACCCACTCTTCGGGCGGGCAGGCGCCGTTGCCACCGTTGCCGCCGTCACCGCCGTGGCCGGCCTCCGTGGTGCCACTGCCACCGTTGCCTCCCTTGCCGCCGCTGCTCCCGCAGCCCGATGCTCCGGCGAGGCCGCCGACGCCGCCGAAGCCACCGGCGCCGTCCTTACTCGTGGCCACACCAGCGCCGAGGTTGACGCCCCGGGGGCAGTACAGCGCGCTGTTGCCGCTGCCGGCGACTGTCGCGTAGCCCTTGGGCGCGGCCACCACCGAGAAGCGCTGGGCGGTGAAGACGTCCGGCCCGAAGTCGGCCAGGCCGGCCTGGGCCGCGTAGCCGAGGTGGCCGTCACCGTCGAGCCCGCCGCAGACCGAGCCGGCCGCGAGCGGGGTGTCCGCGTTCGACGGCTCGGAGCAGGTCTTGCCGACGAGGAACAGGTCCTCGAGGGTGCGCAGCGTGCTGTAGTGGTTGTAGTAGGTGCCGGTCACGGTGCCGGGCTTGATGAGCGGGCTGATCAGCACCGTCCCGGTGTCGCCGCCGCCAGGCGTGAAGTCGGTCGGATCGTAGAGCGGGTCGGCCGTGACGCAGCCGCTCGTCGTCGCCGCCTCGCTGCCGGTCGGGCACGTGCCGGTCCCGGTGGTCGAGGTGGCTCCCTCGGCGCCGAGCGTGACGTTGCCGTCGTAGCCGCCCGCGATCGTCACCGGCTGGCCGCTGTCGTTGAGGAGCTGGAAGGTGCCGATCCACGGCTTGGCGAAGTTGTTCGACGCCGAGGTCGTGCTGGCGTTGCTCCCGAGCGAGATCGGCCCGGTGTCGCTGACGGCGCCGACGAAGGTGTCCGGCGGGATCGTGTTGCCGTTGGCGTCGGTGCCCGAGACCAGCCGGCCGGTGTCGTCGGCGTTGATCTTCGAGTCGGTCACCATGCTCGAGCCTGCGTTCACCAGCGCGGGCTCCGAGGTCGTGCCGGGGGAGCCGGTCACGTTGGTGCTCTCACCGGTGAGGCCCGTTGGCCGGTCGATGAAGCCGGCGGCGCCGGGGCCCGGCTGCAGCTGCTGGCCGGAGCTGTTCGTGACCTCGGGGTCGTTCGGGCCGGTCGGCTCGGTGTTCACGTTGTGCCCGTTGATGTTCTCGCCCGCCGCGTCGGCCAGGACGCCGTAGGCGCCGTAGAGCGAGTCCGCACCCGGCGCCGTCGTGCCGGCGGAGCCGAAGGTGGGCTGGTCGTTGGGCGAGGAGTACGTGGAGCGGTCACCGGGCGCCGGGGCGTTGTTGAAGCTGTTGCCCACGGTGAACGGCGGGTTGGCCTCGTCGAAGGTGATGTCGATCATGCCGCCGTCTGCGAAGGCCGCCGACTGCTCGATCATCGGGATGTAGTACCGCAGGAAGAGGTCGGCCGCGTACAGCCCGCCGGTGTAGTTCAGCGGGGTGGTCGCCTCGGGGTCGTACGGCGCCAGGCCCGCCGGGGTGTAGTTCGGCGTGCCGTTGGCGTTGAAGGCGCCCGAGAGGTTGTTGCCCTGGCAACTCGCGTCGTGGGCGTCGCTGCAGTTGTTCGGCGTGATCCAGTTGAACGCCGGGACCTCGTTGGCCGGGAGGCTCAGGTCGTGGGCCAGGCCGTACGTCGGGTCGTCGAGGTTCGACACGTGGTTGGCGTCGCAGTTGTTGTCGGTCGATCCGTTCGTCGGCGCACTCGGGCCGTCGTACTCCGCCGTGGCGGGCTCGTTGAGCGCCGGCTGGGCTGCGTAGGAGACGCTGCTCTGCGTGCCGGAGTTCTCACCGGTGAGCGCAGAGAACCAGCCCGTCGGGAAGTGCTTGGCCACGTACTGGTCGGCCGGGTCGCCGTTGTTGTTCGCGTTGGCCGGCTGCGCACCAGTGAAGCTCGTCACGTCGCCGCTCGGCGCGACCAGGTTGGTCGGGTTGTCGACCGGGTCGTTCGACTGCTGGCCGGGGTAGCCGCACTGGCCGTCGTCACGCCCGGGCACCGTGTCGCTCACGCCCGGCGTCGAGCCGGTCTGGTAGCTCGTGGCGCCGACGGGCTGCGCGCCGCCGAGGTCCTGGGCGTAGGCCTTCCAGGAGACGCCTGCCGCGTTGAACTGGTTGAACACGGTGGCCACGTCGGTCGGGAATACGCAGCCGTTGTTCGACAGCGAGGCGTCGACCCCGCCGTGCACGAGCAGCTGCCCGTAGTTGCCGGCGTTGCTGGCGTTCGGGTTCGGCGTGTTGGTGTTCGTCCCCGAGCCGTCGGTGGTGAGGTCCGTGTCGGTCCCGGTGCCCACCGTGCCCGTCGTGATGATGCCGCTGTTGTTGTTCGTCATGTTGGCGGTCGTCGAGCAGTCGTCCTGCACGGCGTAGGACGGGGACTGCCCCGACACCAGCGAGATGTAGTTGTCCATGCTGAAGTGCCCGGTGCCGTAGTAGTTCGTGAGCAGGGCGCCTTGCTGGGGGAGCGTCTGCCAGAGGTAGCTGTTCTGGTTCAGGCCCGTGAACGTCTCGTCGTAGGACTTGTTCTCGAGGATGATCAGCCAGACGTGCTTGATCGCGCCGACCGGCGTGCCCGT
>Ga0335075_10008929_pt1 | contig 15336 bp, 10 predicted proteins | sample Lox_Sample_24_FD_206723 | JGI IMG/M metagenome (GOLD analysis project Ga0335075, IMG submission 206723) | Soil microbial communities from Loxahatchee National Wildlife Refuge, Florida, United States - Lox_Sample_2.4 | ecosystem: Environmental > Terrestrial > Soil > Wetlands | place: USA... | reverse complement strand
ACTCGCACCGGGCTGAGCCCAGCACCCGCATCCCTGCCACCAGGAAGGAGCCAAACCCAAGGGCCCGTGGAACCCCGCCCACCCGGCGCGACAGCCGGGCCACCAGCCACGGCACAACCCTGAAAAATAGCGGCGCCGCCGCCAGCTCAAGTCAGCGAACGAAGATCACGAAAGATCGAGGCTAGTAATGGTAGCGGACGATAGCGAGGCCCAACTAACCAGGCGAACAAAGATTTTCCGGTAGTCGGTAGCTATTTCTATAATGATCACTTTTCGATTATGATGCGCTCGATAGGACCGCCGGAATGAGGTGCAAACGTATGGTACGAGCGAGATTACTGGCGCGGCTGACGATAGCAGTTGCCGCTGTTGCTGCCGTGGCCGCGATTCCGGCAACGGCGAGCATGGCCGCGTCCGGCCACGAGAGCCACCCGGTCGGGGCTGTGAACCTTGCCGAGACCGTCCGCCACGCGAGCTCGGCCGCGTCCGGGCCCGGTGCCTACAATGCCTGCTGGGACATAGAGGTGTATAGCGTACGCGGTTACTGCGGTTTCAAAGGGCTCGACGGTGCAGACGTGTGCGTAGACGAGGTCACAGACCTGCCCAACTGGGACGAACTCGACTGCCGGAATCTCGACGAATCCTTCGCCAACGTATCCGGTGACCCAGTGCGGGTGTACTACTCGCCCAATTTTGAGGGCGCGTGGGCCTGCATAAACAATGGCTGGTATTCCAACGATCTGAATAAGGACGTCTATACGTTCAATAACGGTCCTCACGAGTCTGGGTACGGTCAGGAAATCTGGGAAAACATCGCCTCAAGTACACAGGGAGGGGCCAATTGCACTAATCCGCTCCCAGAAGACGGTTAGACGCACGTCGAGCTGACGCCGGGACAGCCGGGCGCGCCTGCCGCCTGGCTGAACCGGCGACAGTGGCCCCGACCAGCTTCCGGCGCTGCAGTTGGCGAGCGCCTCGGGGCCTTGTTTCTGTCAGCCGGGAGTTTCCGCCTCCTCCTCTGGTCGCCCCTGCTGACTTCGGGAATCGCCACTCCCGGCGAGCCTTACCGTCTGCCCCTGGCAAAGGTCCCGGCGGCGCTCTATTGCCTTTATCATCCGGTTCAAAGCGCTGCCCAGTCATCGGCTGCTAGGCGAGAGAATATGGCGCAGCTAGTGACAGCGTGAACTAGCTGGTGCTCGACGGCCCAGTCGTGCGTCGAGTTGCCGACCAACTTCGTCACGCGCCCGGCGTCGCACTGCGGCAGAAGCGCGCACGGTTACTGTGGCCGTGTGGATGAGAGAGCCCTGGATGCGACCGTGGCCTCGTGCAAGGACTTGATCGACTCCCGTTTCCCCGATAACGGGGATCACGGTGCCGCAGCGATGCTGCTCGAAGATGGAACCATCCTCACCGGTACCGCGCCGGATGCCGCCAATGCTTCTGTCCAGGTGTGCCACGAGATCGAGCCGTACTGCGGGGCCTACCGCCTCAACCAGCGAGTCGCCGCCTCCGTCTGCCTGCATCGACAGACGGGCGGCCGCACGGTCGTTCTGAGTCCCTGCGGCGTGTGCAGAGAGCGCCTGGCTGTCTACGGCCCCGGCGTCCTCGTGGCCGTCGCTGATCGCATCGATCCGACCGTCGTCATGTGGAAGACCCTCAGGGAAGTTCTACCCGACTATTGGATGACTGCGTTCCCCGACGAGATCGACGCCGACTGGCTCACCTGATCAGGAGCCCGCTCGTTGGCAGTTGCGCTGGGGGCTACGCAGCGTGCGGGGCGATCTGGACGATGAGGTCCGCGGTCGAGGGCGGCCTCGGAGATTCTGTCCAGCAGCCTGATGGTGGGGATGACGCCGCCGGCTTCGAGCCGGGACAGCGCTGGCTGGCAAGATCCTCGTAGGAGGTGTGGCTTGTGGTCACGTCATGATGCCTCCCGGTCGAAGGTGTCGTGCGCGGGTCCGTGCTCGGGCCTGCTCGGCGAGCAGGCCGACAAGGAAGTCGGCGCGGCCAGGATCTGACGTTGTCTGGATCGACTAGAGCGAGATCATTGTCGAGGACCCGCCTGGCTGGCCGATTGGCCAGGACCGGCGCGACGTGGTTCCGCGCCCACTCTGTCCAGGCCGAAGGCTAGGGCGATGATGCCACGGCCGGCAGCGTTTTCAGCTCAGCTCAGCTGGGAGCGGCTCGGCGTGCAGGACATGGAGACTGCTGACCGCGCGGGTCAGTGCCACATAGAGGTGGTGCGCGCCGCGCGGGTGGGCCGCCACGATCCGGGCCGGCTCCACGACGATGACGGCGTCAAACTCCAGGCCCTTGGCGAGGCTCGCGGGCAGGCATGCCAGCCGGGCAGTGGCCATCGCGTCGGAGTTCTCGCCGAGCAGCGCGGCGTCCAGGCCGCTGGCGATGAGCTGCTCGCAGATCCCGGCACTGTCGGCGTCAGCCGTGATGACCCCGACCGAGCCCCTCTCCCTGAGGCGTTCATGACAGTCGGCAGCCACGGTGTCGGCAAGGTCGGCTGCGGCGACCCGGGTGACCCGGAGGGCTCCGGGAGCCTGCCGGGCCGAGGTGGGGGTGTCTAGGCCGGGAGCGATAGTCGGCAGCAGGCGCGCGGCGTAGTCGATGATCTCGGCCGGTACCCGGTAGCCTCGGTCGAGCACAGTCATGGTGGCGTCGGGCTTGCCGAGGTGGCTCAGCAGCACCGGCCAGCTGTCGGTCGCCCCGGGGCTGGTGGCCTGCGCTATGTCGCCCAGTACGGTGAGCGAGCCGTGGGCAGAGCGCCGGGCGACCGCCCGGCACTGCATCGGTGTGAGATCTTGCGCCTCGTCGACCACGATGTGCCCGTGGGTAGCGGGCCGTTCGATCAGGTCGGCCAGCTCGTCAAGCAGGATGCAGTCGGCCGCTGACCACTTCGCTGACTTCGGTGAGCGCGGCGGGACCGGCAACAGGAGCAGCGGCTGTTCCGCAGCGGGCAGGTCCTCGCGAGCTGCCCTGGCGAGAAACTCCGCGTCGGTGAAAAGGCGGAAGAGCACCTGCTCGGGAGTCACCTTCGGCCAAGCCTGATCCAGCACCTGAGTGACGGGGCGGGAGCGGGTGACGGCCGCGTGCGTACGGTCATCGGTCACCTCACCGCCGCGCTCCATCTGGACCAGTACCGCGTGCGCGAGACGCTTGGCGGCAATCGCCCTGGCAGGACCGAACCGCGTGGTGCCGCGCAGCCCGGCGATGATCTCGCTCACCTCATGACCGGCTACCCGGTAGCGAAACGAGCCCTTGACGTAAAGCAGGCCCTCGGTCGGCCTCGTGACGTGCATCCAGAGCGCCCGGCGCAGCACCGGGGCCATGCGTATGTCGCCTTTCAGCGCGGCGAGGTGCGGAGCCTCGGTGAGGCTGGTCGGCTGTCTGCCGATCAGCTCGCCGATGGTGGTCTGGTCGACGCTGACCTCGCCGAGTGCGGGCAGCACGTTGTGGATGTAGGACAGGAATGAGCGGTTCGGGCCGACGACCACGACGCCGTTCCTCTTGAGCCGGTCTCGCTCGGTGAAGAGCAGGTAGGCGACACGGTGCAGGCCGACGGCGGTCTTGCCGGTACCGGGCGCGCCCTGGACACACAGCGTGGTGTCGAGCGGCGCGCGGACGAGACGGTCCTGCTCGGGCTGGATCGTCGCGACGATGTCGCGCATCGGCCCCGAACGCGGGCGCTCGATTTCGGCGATGAGGAAGGCGTCCGAGGTGCCGGTGACCGCTCGCTCGGTAAGCAGCTCGTCATCGTAGGCCGTCATTTCCGCCGCGTCAGAGAACCCGAACCGCCGCCGCAGCCGGACACCGCGCCGGTCCTCGCGGCTGGCGCGGTAGAACGCGGCCGACACCGGAGCACGCCAATCGATCACCATGGGCCGCCCGGTCGCATCGTGTACGTGGCGGCGGCCAATGTAGACGCGGTCTACGGCGGGCGGGCTGGTCGCAGCGGGGCCTGACTCGGACGCAGGGCCCGATTCGTGCACGGCGCCTGGCTCGAAGTCGAGCCGCCCGAAGAACAGCGGCACGTCAGGCAGGTCGATGAGAGCCAGCGCTCGCCGTTCGCGGCCCAGCTGCATGGCCTCGCGCTCAAGGAACATGTCGTTGTCCTCGGCGGGGGCGCTCGCCTGCGTCTCGGTATTGATGACGTCCTCGTACATGTACCGCAACGCCGCGCGCGCATCTTCCAGATATTCACGCTCGGCGCGTAGCTCGGCGTCGTCGAGGTCAGTGAGTGCAAGTTCGGACGACATGCGGCGACTCGGCTTTCGCTGACGGGGTCTTACGCATGGCCGGGAGGGCGGGCAGGCAACTATACGCCCAGGTCGTCGTAGCAGCTACCCGAATATTATTTCGATTACCGTGCTAGAGGACATTTACGTCAAGATCCTGGCGATCTCTAGCTACGGCTTCCCGGAGTCGCACACGATCAGCTTTGGCTACCTGGTCTACGCCAGCGCCTGGCTAAAGTGCCACCACCCGGCCGCGTTCACGGCGGCGCTGCTATGCCCGGGTCCAGCCGAACGATCTCGGCATCCCATCAGCGGTTACGCCTCCTCACGGCTCACGAGCGCACGGTCTGCCGCAAGACCTGCAAGGGTCAGATGAGTGGAGTGCTCACCCGCGAGCCGCTGCCGCAACCAAGCCTGCCAAACCAGGCTGGCGCAACCCTTTAGATGAGGGCGTGTCTGGTGGTGAGGACTGATCCTTCGTTGTAGGAGGAAGGCCTTAAGCCAGACCGTACGGAACCGTACTCTACAGTACGGTGGCGTGCTACAGTTGAGGTGTGACCACGATCAGGGCAGAGGAGGTCCGGATTCCACGGTACGCTCGCGAGGCCGTCGCCAGGCATGAACGTGTAGTTGTCGTGAATCACGAACGGCCGACGTTCGTCATCGTGCATCCCGACGACACAGCAGCAGGCCCGCCTCCGGCCCGGCGCGGCCGACCGCTGGGGGAGGCCCTCGGACTGCTCTCTGGAGCCGCGCTGCCCGATCCGGCTTTCGCCGACGATATGGAGGCTATGCTCGCCGACACCGGGCCGGTTCCGGGTGACCCATGGGCACGCTCCTAGACACTACCGTCTTTATCGACCTGGAGCGGGCAATCCGACGCCTGCCGCCCGCTACGGCCATGGCCGCTGTGAGCGGCCGGCTGGAAGAGCAGCTGGGCCGGGACGAAGATGTCGCGATAGCCGCCATCACGGCGTCGGAACTGCTGCATGGCGTGCATCGCGCGTCCACCGAGCACCGCGCTCGCCGCGAAGCGTTTGTCGAGGCAGTCCTGGCCGCGTTTCCGCCGTTGCCTTTCGGCCTGCTCGCTGCTCGTGCGCACGCCCGCATCTGGGCCGAGCTCGCCGCCACGGGCCAGGATGTCGGCGCGCACGACAGGCTCGTCGCTGCGACCGCCATCACCGCTGGGTGGCGTGTCGGAACAGCGAACACGCGGCACTTCGACCGTATCGACGGCCTTGACATCTTGGCCGTCTCCTTTGCCGAATAGGGGCGCGCTCACCGCGGCATGAGCGCGCATTGCCGATACCAAGTAGGCCCGTATATTCATGCGGCCGGACCAGTATTCGCGGGCCGATATCGCCGTCCAGATCTTCCTGGCCGCCGGCGCGGCTCGTCGCTAGTTGCGCGCGCTAAAACTGTCGACATCCGGCTCGCGCCCACGCCCGCAATCCGGACCTGGCCGATCGCTGTCGCTTGAAACGTGCAGGCAATCTGGACTATCTGGCCGGGCGCAGCGTACGCCGGAAGGCCGGCGGGAACGTAGTCGTGAATGGCCATGTAGTGAGCCAGCAGCGACGGCGCGGCGTATACCACGGCAGATGTGTCCCGCACCCTGATCTCGCAGTCACCGAGGTAGACCGGCGTGCCATCCAGGTCCATCTCGACCGGGGCGGCCGAGGTCCGGTCCGGTAGGTCGGGCCGCTCGCAAAGGTCACATCGGTGCCAGCCTCGGGTCCGCTGCACTGGCTCGTCGCGCACTAGTCGCAGCACCTCAGCGACTTCGGCTTGGTCCGCCTGCCCCACCGGGAACGGGTGGCCCGCGCTGAGCCAGCCGACATTGACCGCGTCCTCGTCCGAGCGAATGTAGCGGTAAGGGGTGAGATCCTCGAAGTAGCTCACGCTTCCGATGATGCGGCCACCACCGTCTGCGCCGCCAACCGGCTGTCAGAGTCGACCGGGACTGCCACACCCGCCCACAAGCGCCCACTCGCGTAGCAGCCAACTTCCCGCAAGTGATCACCCTGCGCGGTCGGCGGCAGAACAGTGCACTACCAATGCCATTGAAAGTCGCGGTGGAGGACAATCGCAGCATGTTGGAGGATGCCCTCGATCGGTTCGCCGCGCACCTTCGGGCGTATGAGCAACCGGGCCTGGCTGCAGTGATCGACGGTGCGCGCGAGGGTGATCCGGGTCGCCTTCCGCAGCGGGTACTCACCCTATTCACACACGGGATGGGCGGGCTTCTCGACGTCCCCATTTACTCCAACGGGGTGGTCGACCGCGATGCAACAGCACGACGTGACGAACTGGCGCACGAAGTCTTCGAGTCGGCTCGAGCGCGGCTCGGCACCTCGATCTAACGAGTCGTCATTCACTATCCGCGGCATGACGGAGCGTTGGGTATGTGAGCTCCGCCCGTATATTTAGTCGGCCTGCGCGCCGACTCACCCCGTCGCCACCGACGTGTATGGCATCTTTCAGCCGCGCGCGTACCCGCCGTTCGGTATACGAGGAGCGCGGACCATTCGGCTGGTAGCGCCCATCCGTAAAGAACAATCTGCGCGTGCGGGAGCTCTCCCAGCATGCTGTCGGTCAGGGACACGTGCCGCCTCGAATCCAGATCGGCGGCTGCGGTCTCCGGTGGGTTCCCGCGGTCGGCCTGGCTCAGTCAGGCAAGCGCGGCCGGCAGTCTGAAACGGGCAGCGTGCTGGCGTCAAAGCGGGTCATCGCGCAGATCCGGGTGCCTGACAGGGTGAGCACCATGAGCCCGACCGTGTGGAACAGCCCGGTTTGCGGGTCGCGGGCGGCCGTGATCGTTCCTGCCTTGCACGGCCTGCTGTTTCCCGCGTTCCGCCCGTCAGCATTCCCTCGTGGTAGGGATCTGGGCGGCCGCCGTCAAGGGCCATGGCGATGGGCCCATCACCCAACAGGGCGGACACCATAGGTGGCCGCCCGCGGCCCACGGGGTAGGCCCTTTATCGGGGGTGTGGGGCGATGAACCTTACAGTGACGAGGGGACCGCGATGACGGCGCCGGATCCGGGGTCAGATCCGTACCTCTCCCCGCCGGTGGATGCTGAGCAGCTGGCGCTGCTGTGCCGCTGCGGCCAGGAGCGGCCGACGACGGCCGGGCAGGTGCTGTTTCGTGAGGGAGACCGGGCTTACGACTTCATCGTGGTCCTGTCCGGGGCCGTCACCGTATTCGACCACGATGCCGGGGTAGAGCGGGAGCTGGCCACCATGCGTCCGGGCCGGTCCCTGAACGAGCTAGGCATCCTGACCGGAGAGCGGATGTTCGCGACCGCGGTGGTCACCGAACCCGGGTCGATTCTGGCGGTCCCGGCGGATCGTCTGCAGGAGGTGATCGCCCGGGATCAGAAGCTGGCTGACCTGATCGTGCAGACCTTCCTGCGGCGCAGGCAATGGCTGCTGCAGCATCGCGCCGGCCTGCAGATCGTCGGCTCGCGGTCGTCACCGGATGCCCGGCGGCTGCGGGAGTTCGCGGCCCGCAACCACCTGCCCCACGTCTGGGTCGACCTGGACTCCGACCCGGCTGCGGGCGTGGTGCTCGCTCATCATGGACTCGGCCTGGGTGACACCCCGGTCGTGCTGATGCGCGGCGGGGAGGTCTTGCGCAATCCGTCGAATGGCCAGCTGGCACGCGCAGCGGGGTTCGGCACCGGGGCAGTGCCGCGGAAGACGTTTGACGTGGCCGTGGTCGGGGCCGGCCCGGCCCGCTTGGCCGCCTCGGTGTACGGGGCGTCGGAAGGCCTGGCCACCGCCGTGATCGACGGCACGGGGGTGGGCGGACAGATCGGCACCACCTCCAGGATCGAGAACTACCTGGGCTTTCCGGTGGGGGTCAGCGGCGAGGAGTTCGCCCAACGGTCCCTGGTGCAGATGCTGCGGTTCGGGGCGACACTGCTGGTGCCCAGCACCGCAGCCGGGCTGACCGGACACGGCGATGATTACGTCATCCGGCTCGCCGCCGGAGGTGAGCTCGCCGCCCGGACCGTGATCATCGCCACCGGCGTAACCTACCGCCAACTCGACGCCGCTGGCCTGGACCGCTTCGAGGGCACCGGGGTGTTCTACACCCCGCTGGCCGCCCGGGACCAGATCAGGCCCGGCGACCCAGTGGTCATCGTGGGCGGCGGCAACTCGGCCGGCCAGGCGGCAACATGGCTGGCCGATCACGGGCACTCGGTCACGGTCGTCATCCGCGGTCAGGATCTGACCGCGAGCATGTCGCAGTACCTGATTGACCGGATCGCCCCGCACCCCGCCATCACGATCATGCCCCGCTGCGTGGTGCGAGACGTGGACGGCGCCGGGCGGCTCGAGCGCGTCGCCGTCGAAGACCTCATCACCTCAACCCGGCAGACGCTTGCCGCTGCGGCCCTGTTCGTCCTGATCGGCGCCGAGCCGCACACACGGTGGCTGCCTGAATCGATCGAGCTGGACAGCCACGGCTTCATCGTCACCGGTCCGGACCTCAACCGGCAAGCCCGCAACGCGCCCGCCTGGGAAAAGCTGGGCCGGGATCCCTACTTGCTCGAAACCAGCCTGCCGGGCGTGTTCGCAGCCGGCGACGTGCGCAGCAGCTCAATCAAACGAGTAGCCTCGGCGACCGGCGAGGGCTCGATCGCCATCCGCTTCGCCAGTCAGCACCTCGGCCGCCGCGCCGGCCTGGTGGCCACCGGCCCCGCGGCTCGACCCTGACAGCCCGCACACCCTTCGCTCCGCCGCGGAGACTACGGCGAGACCAAGAGCGCCTCATCGCTAACCTCGGCATTTCGCGCGGACAATAGCGGCGGCCGGGTCACTGACGTAAAAGCGCCCAAGACCCCTGCCAGCGAAAAATTGCCAGGCCCACTGCTTGAAGCAGATCAGGCCTTCCCGTCTCCCGCTGCAGCGGGCGCCAGCGGCTAGCGCGCAGTTCATGGCAGCCACGTGCGGCTGCCTGCGGCGAATGCGCCCACGAAAGACCGACTGCTCCCGGAAAAGGCTCCGCATGTCGGGCAGAGGCGACTTCGGCACTACCGCCGAGCCGGAGAATCTGCGCAGCTTCGGCCTCAAGAGCGGTCAGCTATCGAGCCGCGCCGAGTCGGCGATCTGGCCGCCTCAAGCACTGGCCCAGCGGCTTGCCGAAGACCAGCTGCTGAGATCGCTGACAGCGAATGAACATGCCCGTCAACGAATAATCATGCTCTGGCCGACGCCCGCTCATCGGCTACTTGTTGACTTGCGGTAGGACCGGCGCCTGGCCAGGCTCCGGTCCAGGCATCCGGTTCGTCGCTCTCACATCGGCTGCCCGCGATGGCGTGGCTCTCATTTGGCCTGCGCGGGCCGGGTGCCGTCATGAGCTGGGAGAGGCTCAAGAGGGGTTTGCTCTGCTCGAAGTAGCGTTGCCCTCCTGGCTCGGCAGGCATTCGCGAGGGCGAGCAGGAGGACCGGATGGGCCGGGTAGTCATCGGAATGGATCCGCACAAGCATTCCGCCACGATCGAGGTGATGGACGACCAGGAGATTTTCCTGGGCGGTGGCCGGTTCGGCACGGATGCGGCCGGGTACCGGGCCATGCTGGGTTGTGCCCGGCAGTGGCCGGAACGCATCTGGGCGGTCGAGGGATGCCAGGGCATTGGCGGCCACATCGCCAGCACGCTGATCGCCGACGGCGAGCAGGTGCTGGATGTGCCGCCCAAGCTGTCGGCCCGGACCCGAATGTTCGCCACCGGGCAGGGCCGCAAGACCGACGCCACCGACGCGCACTCGGTCGCGCTGGTCGCGACCCGGATGAGCGGGCTGCGCCCGGTCGCTGAGGACCAGCAACTGGCGGTGCTGCGGGTGCTGGCCGACCGGCGCCGGTCACTGGGCGAAGACCACACCCGCATGATCTCCCAGCTGCACCGGCTGCTGCTCGAGCTCATCCCCGGCGGGGCGAAGAAGGCGCTGTCCGCGGCCCAGGCGAAGGCATTACTGGCCAGGGTCGGGCCGCGAGATGCCCCGGGCAAGGCTCGGCGGCGGGTCGCCGCCGAGCTGATCAGCGACCTGGAGCGGATCCACCAGCGCAAGAAGGCCGCCGACAAGGAACTCCGCGAACTGCTGAAAGCCACCGGCAGCACGCTGACACAGCTAAACGGCATCGGCCCCTCCGGCGCTGCCCGGCTGCTCGGCGAAGTCGGCGACATCACCCGGTTCCCGAACCGTGCCCATTTCGCCTCCTGGAACGGCACCGCGCCTATCGACGCATCCTCCGGCCAGCAAGTGCGCCACCGGCTGTCACGCGCCGGCAACCGGCAGATTAACCGCGTGCTGCACATCATGGCCGTCGTGCAACTCCGCCATCGTGACAGCAAGGGCCGCGCCTACTACGACCGCAAGGTCGCGGCCGGCAAGACACCAATGGAAGCCATGCGCTGCCTGAAACGAAAGCTGTCCGACGTCGTCTACCGCCAGATGATCGCCGACGCCAAGGCAGCAGCGACGGGTCCGGGAGGGCACTCGGGGACGACTCTGCAATCCAGCGTGACCGGCTTGACCCCGGTAGCCGGCTCTTCGGATAAGCCACTTCCCGGACCCGCCAGCCAACAGCCTAGAACGCTCTCGCTAACGGCACCTTGACACAGAGGGGAGCCACGAGCGGACGGACTGGAAGCCCCGACTCCGCCGCCGCGTCCTAGGTGCGCGCCGCGAATGTCGGCCGTAAGCTGGCGGCTGCTCGCGCACGCCGTGAGCCGGCAGGGACCGTGTCAGTCGCTTGTCGTGCAGGTCGCTCCGCCGACGGTCACGGTGATCGTGACGCCAGGTGGTGGGCCGTTGAGGTAGATGAGCGCGTAGCCAGAGCCGTTGGTTTTGTAGGAGTGCGAATAGCCGTCAGCGCTCGCGGTCGCGGTCTTGTGCGGCTGGTTGGAGTGGACGTAGACGTTGTTCCAATCGCGGCTGGCGTTGTAGACAGTCGCGGTCGCTGTGCACCAGGCGCCGGCCGTCTTCTTCTTGCGGTAGGGGGTCGCGCCCGCGTAGTCCCGGGTGAGCGTCGCGGCGACGGCGGCCACAACCGACCGGTTGCGGGTCAGGATGCCGAGTTCCCGGTTGTAGTCGAGGCTTGCGACCGAGAAGTTCTGCGATCCGACCAGGGCCCGGCGGTCCCGTCGGCCAGCGTCGGCGACGATGGCTTTGGCGTGGATGTACAGCGCGCTGATGTCGTCGGGATAGAGCCGGATGTGCACGCCCGCGCGGGTGAGTTGATTGAACGCCGGGTCCCAGTCCGAGTCCGCGGTCATGACGACTTTCACATCGACTCCGCGGCGCGCGGCGTCAGCCAGAGCGGTGGTGACCGCGGGGTCGTCCATCTCCTCGTTCTCGACCGCTAGCGTGTGCGACGCGCCCCTGATCACCGCGAGCACCGAGGCCTGCGCGTTCGTTGGTGACCACACCAGGTCCGTGCCGTCCGGTGGCGTGATCGGCTGGCCAGCGAAGTCAGCGTTGAAGGTCGCGACGATCGCCGCCACGTCAGTGCGGTTCCGGTCGATCACCGCGAAGTCCCTGGTGTCGGGGTAATACCGGGAGGTGAGGTTCAGGGTCATGATCACCGAGATCGCATGGTCGACCGTCAGTGTTTTCTGATGAAACGTGGTGCGGGCAGGACCCCAGCGGACATGCACGCCGTGGACTGCCAGGTAGCGGTACGCCGGGCGGTTGGCGGACTGTTCGAAGTGCCGGTCCAGGATGACCCGCACAGCCACCCCGCGGGCGGCGTCCGCTGCCAGGTCTTTCTCTGCTGTCGTGTCGGCCAGCTCGTACATGGTCAGGTCCACGGAGGACCGGGCCCGCCTGATGAGTTTGTAGATCACCCCGAGCCCGTTCTTCGGCTCCGTCAAAACCTGCAGCTTCGGGGCAGCCGCTGCACCGCTCGACGCGGCGCTGCCTGAGTCGCTGCCCGATACCGCTGGCACTGCCGGAGACTGCTGGTTCTCCACCGCTCCCACGCTGCTGCACGTGCCGGCGCCGATTGTCACGGCGACGGCTGCCAGAGTGACAAAGGTCTTGCCGAGCAACTCCGCGACCTCCAGCCCGCGCCGGGCGGTTCCCGGCATCTGGTTACAAGACCGACGCTGGCGAGGCGCCGGCGGTTCACACGAGCGCCGTCGGGTTTGCCGATTGCCGGCTGAGGCTTGACTGTAGGCATGCAACTCGGCATGACCGTAAGAATGAAAGGCTCACGCAGCCGAACGTTCGTCCGCGCACAGATGTTGTCGTTCTGCGCGCTGGTTGGAACATGCGACTCGCCCACTTGACGTGACACGTACCCAGGGCCCGGCAGCCTGCTGCGATCGGGTGAACGGAAGTTCGATCAGCTGCGCAGGCGGTGTCCCTCTGCAACTGGGGAGCCACACGGAAGTCAGCGTACACAGCCATTCAGCCACGCCGACCGACATCAGGCGACAGCTGCCGACGAGTGGCCGCCTGCCTACCAAAACTGACAACACATTCGAAAAATCGCGTCGGGATGGCGAGATTCGAACCCGCGGCCTCCTGCTCCCAAATCAACTCCACCCAGCCGCCAGACGTAGCCCGGCGTCGCCCGGTGTGGCGTTTAGCTGGAACAACGTGGGCCTGACGTCGCCGGACGTAGCCAGATGACTGTGCACGTTGGCTCCCACTTTGGCCCCCACATTTACGCCAGTGAAAAGATCCTCGGGCCATCGCTTCTGCCTAACCGAACAGAAGACCGAAGGACTCCTGCCTCGTGCGTCAGTGACCTTCCTGCCACAGTCGTGACGGATTGTCGGTCCAACTGCGAAGGCTTGGCCTAACGCAGACCTATCGCCGCTGCCTATCGTCTCGGCGACCTCAGATGGCACGGGAAGAACGGCCAGTTGTTGACATCGCCGACGCGTCGCACAAGCCAGCTGCTGCCTGACCTAGCTGGATAATCTGCCCGCTGAGAAGATGACATCCTCAGCCAGACTGAGTCCAGAACTGCTGCATGAGGGCAATCGCCTCCTCTTTGGTCAGCAGCGCGATCTGTGCACTCGAGAGCTGGAGGCGCGCCACCAGCAGGTGGGCTAGGTCAGCAGGCAAAGCCTCGGCCGGCTCTTCGGCCTCGCCGCGGTCTGGCTTCACGCCATTCTGGACACATGCCCAGAAGGCTTCCTCGTCCACGTCCAACTGGTCGCGGAGGATATGGCTCCAGATATTTGCTCCGTAGGTGCTTCCGTCCGGCGGATGAGAGATTCGCGTCCTGAGTATCCGGCCGTCATACAGTGCGAGCTCGTATGTCAGCGCATGATGCCCGCTGGTTTTCCCGCGCGCATTGCGTACCGGCTCCCAGCCCTCGCTCTCGCAGAAGGCTTGATGATCCCTTCGGGTGGGAGCCGGCCAGGTCATTGCAAGGATCCGGTGATCCACTGGCGAAGTTGGTCGTCGTCGCTCAGCATGACCAGCTGTACCAGTCCCCAATGTTCCCGGTGGTTCGGCGCGTGCTGTAGCCGGGGCCAGTCTTCGGCGTACTCGCGCAAAGCGTCCGCCACGTCATCCACTGCCGCGTTAAGCGTGGCACCTGCGCCGGCCACTGGCAGGCCAGGAACGAACGCCGACCATCCGTCCGCCTCGGCCACGACCTTAACGCATGGGGGCACGACGGAAGCTAGGTAGTGTCGAAGGCGATTCGCATCGACGACAGCTGCAGTGGCAGAGTCTCGCCGGACAGTGACTACCTGGCCATTTTGAGCGCGGTCTAGAACATCCTTGAGGTGTTCCCTGGCCGCGCTGTAGCTGTCATAGTCAACGGCAGGCATGGTGGTGCTCCCCTGTGTGGTGGTTGATACTAGTCAACCCGACGATCATAAGTACGTCAAGTACGCGGCGTACGCAGGGTCTTACAACTATCCGCTTTGTCCGATTACAGACGGTCTCGCCGAACCACGCTTCACAGCGGCATATTCGGTCGCCATGCCGCCCCCCGTAGGCTCAGCGGTCGTGGAACCGCTCGCGAAGCTACCGTCCGAACTGGCCCCGCTGTGGCAGGCGGTGCACAGCCGACTGTCCTCTGGGCGCCCAGTGAGCCGGGTGCGGATCGGGCCGCTCAACGACCAGCAGCAGGCCGCCCTGGCCGACCTGCTCGGCCTGACCCGGCTGCCAGGCGAGCGGCCTTCGGTCTCCCTGGCCGCGCTCGACCGCGTCCTCGTCGAATCCGTTGGTGTTCCGGCGCGCGCGGTCGTGGTCAGGCTCATCGGCCCGCTGGGCGATCGCGCCGGCGACCGGCAACGCGCGGCCGCCCGGCGAGGCGAGCTCTGGGCCTGGTTCGCTGACCACCCGGTGATCCTCGCGCAGCCCGCGCTCGCGCCCTGGGTCAGCAGCGTGCGGCACGCCGGGCTGGTCGGCGGCTCAGTGTCGCGGACGCGCGCCGAGCTCACCCAGGTCCTGCGGGTCCTCTCGGAGTTGCCCGCGTCCGGCGTTCCGCTGCCGGTTCTCGCCGATCAGGTCCTGGGCGACACGCACGGCCTGGACGAGGGCACGCGCTGCGCCGGCCAGGTGCTACGGGCTCTTTCTGCAATCTACGACGTGCCGTCGCCGTCCAACGCCCAGGAGCGGCGGGCGTTGTGGGAGCGCGCGGGCGTGGCCGGCGACGAGATGTCCGCCGTCGTGCTCGCCGCGGGCATCCGGATGGATGGCGACGACGTGGCAGCGCAGATCCTGCGAGTATGCGCGGATGCCGGGCAGGCGGCGGCGCTCACGCTGGGTCACGTCCGAACGGCGGACTGGCCGAACGGCCCCGCTGATGTCTGGGTGTTCGAGAACCCGAGCGTGCTGGCCGTGGCGCTGGCCAGGTTCGGCCGCCGGTGCCCGCCCATCGCCGCCACCTCCGGCTGGCCCAACAGCGCCGTCATACTTTTCCTGCAGAAACTGGCCACAGCCGGTGCCCGTCTGCACTATCACGGTGACTTCGACGGCGAGGGCCTGCGCATCGCCGCTGGGGTCGTGGCCCGGACCGGCGCGACGCCGTGGCGCATGGCCAGCGCCGACTATCTGCGCGCAGTATCACACGGCCCGCCTGTGGGCCGGGTGTCCGACGTGCCATGGGA
>Ga0335075_10008927_pt1 | contig 15337 bp, 13 predicted proteins | sample Lox_Sample_24_FD_206723 | JGI IMG/M metagenome (GOLD analysis project Ga0335075, IMG submission 206723) | Soil microbial communities from Loxahatchee National Wildlife Refuge, Florida, United States - Lox_Sample_2.4 | ecosystem: Environmental > Terrestrial > Soil > Wetlands | place: USA... | reverse complement strand
GGTACTCCTCGAGGAACCGCGCGTTCTGCGGCCAGCCGAGCTCATCGAGGGCGTCGAGCACGACCGCCCGGACCGGCAGTCCCGGCCGCGCCGCCCGAACGTCCGCGCTCGCCTCCCGGCGGAGCCGGCCGATCAGGTCCTCCCGCCGCTGGTCGAGCCGGCCGAGCATGCTCGCCTGGGCGACAAGCTCGGCGACGGGGACCTCGCCATCGCGGGCGTCCGCCGCTAGCCGCCGGGCGAGCTTGAGCGTCTCTTCTAGTGCCACGACGAGTTCGTCGCGGACCGCAGTCAAGGGCACGATCGAGACTGTACCCAGCAACCATGCGGGGTATCCATGGCCCCCCATGCGGTTGGCGCATGGATGTTGTGGGTATCGAATTACACCAAGGGGATTGCCAATAACACCAGATCGCGGGGGATCGCCCAGGAGGTGCTGCGCCATGGGAACGACGGCCAGAATCGACAAGGCCACCCGGCTGCGCCAGAAGGCCAGCTACCGGTGGCGGTTCCCTGAACGGGCGCTGCACGTCGTCGATATCGAGAACCTGGCCGGCGCCCCGATTCCGTCCCTCGTCCAGGTGAACGAGGTGCAGGACTGGTACATGACGCGGCTGGGGTTCGGCGCCGACGATCAAGTGGTGATGGCCTCCAGCCACCTCGGCTTCCTTAATGCGGCCCTCGGCTGGCCGCACGCCCGCTACCGGGTCAGGTCGGGCCCAAACGGCGCCGACCACGAGCTGCTCGACGTCCTTGAGCACGAGGACGTCGCCGCGCGCTTCAGCCACGTGGTGATCGGGTCGGGCGACTGGCGGTTCAGCCGGGCGGCCGTCAGCCTGGCCGAGCGGGGCGTCCGGGTCACGGTGGTGAGCCGACGCGGCAGCCTCGCGGCGGTGCTGGCCCGGGCCGCTCAGGACGTCGTCTACCTCGACCTCCCCCGGGTCGCAGCCGCCTAGAGCCGGAAAAAGGTGCGGGAGGCGGGATGACCCGCCTCCCGCACCTGGGAGGGTGAGCTCACCGGGCGGGCGAGCTGCTTACGTTGCCGTCGGCGATCAGGATCCGGTGATGATCGCGGCGAACTTCGGCGTCCCGATGCCGGTCGCCTCGTCGTAGCCGGGCGTGGTCGGGAACAGGCCGTTGTTGGTGGCCGCCTGCTGCAGCCTCCCGTTGCCGGTGATGTCGTTGAAGTACTTACCGGGGTCGGTGTCGAACCAGGAGTACACCAACGGGTTGATGTTGCCGCTCCGCTGCCCGTTGAAGCTGTCGCGGTCGGCGATCAGCGCGCCCCAGAGCGGAGACGACAGGCTGGTGCCGCCGATCCCGAACCAGCCGGGGGCCGGCTCGCTGCCGCTGAACGTGGCGCAGTAGCTGTCGACGGTGCTCGCGTTGCCCGTGCAGTACTCCGAGTATCCGGTGTACGGGTCGGCGTTGGCCGAGATGTCCGGGGCCTCGCGGCACGGCGTCCCCGGCGTGGCCAGCGTGCAGGCCGTCTCGCCGTTGGCGACCGTCTCACCCGAGTAGGTCGTGGTCGGGCTGTTCACGCCCGGTCCGCTCTGGTAGAAGGGACGGCCCCAGTACTGGCTGGAACCGCCGCCGCCCGCGCCGGTCTCGGCGCACCAGAAATAGCCGCCCTCGTCGTCGTTGTCCGCGGCGGCCGCCTGGTCGCTGCAGAGGTTGTCGACGTTCCAGACCGTCTCGGTGCCCTTGGCCGGCGCGCCCGGGTGCGGGTTCGTGCCGGGGTTGTCGCCCTCGAACGAGGTGCCGCCGACGCTGGTCACCCACGGCTGGGTGGCCGGGTCGTTGACGTTAACGACCGTGGTGCCGTCGCCGCGGATGCAGCCGAACGCGCCGGTGTCGCCCGCCGAGCTGAACACGGACTGCCCCTGCAGCGCCATCTGCTCGAAGATGGTGTTCTCCGACTGCACGTAGCCGGCCGTGACGTCGTTCTCGCACGAGCCCCAGCTCGAGCTGATGGTGGACGCGACGTCCTGGTTGGCGATCGTGGTGTACTCGTCGAGCTCGGTCTGGCCGGTGTAGTCGTTGGGCGCGTTGTAGACGATCAGGTGGCTGACGTCGGGCGCCACCGCGAGCGTCATCTCGATGTCGGCGTCGACCTCGATGTCACTCGAGTACCCGTTGTACTGGGCCGGGCAGGTGTCGCCGGCCGGGCAGACCGGGGCCAGCGGGCCGCCGTCCACGGTGACGTTCTCAAGCGGCGCGGTGTGGCGCTTCCCGTAGTAGTGCGCCGCCCAGGTGTCGATGTCCGACTCCTGGTAGGCGGAGAGCTCGAACACGGCCGCGGTGACGCCGGCGCCCTCGGTCCTCGGGCTGGCCGAGGGGGCACCGTACATGGAGTTGGTCTGCGACGGGGTGAGGCCGCCGCAGCCGGGGCCGCCGCCGTAGCCGTAGTCGAAGCCGACGTTGTTGGTGACCAAGTCGAAGAGCTCGGCGGTGGTGACGTAGCCGGTCTCGCAGCTGGCGGACGACGATGAGGACTTGGAGCCGGCCTTGCTTGCGGCCGGGCGGACCGCCTGCGACTGCAGGCGCACGGTGTTGGTCAGGCCGACGACGCCCGAGACCGCGGACGCGATCGTGGCGGGGAGCCGGACCGAGTCGGAGTTGGAGAAGTAGCGGGTGCCCTTGCGGTCAACGTAGTTGCGCAGATTGGTGTGGAAGGCGGCCGTGATCTTCGCGCTCGAGCCGCTGGCCTGGAGCAGGAACGGCGAATTGGTGGACGAGACCGTCAGGCCCTGGCCGCGCAGGTAGGCGGCGACCGCGTTCGTGGTGGCGGTCGTGGGCGCGTACCTGGCGTCGAACTGGCCCTTGCTCAGGAACTGGTCGTACTGGCCGCTGCCCTTGGTGTAGACGGCCTTAAGCTCGGCGTTGAGCCCCGCCCCGTCCCGCGGCGCCAGCCCGACCTGGACCGACATGCTGGATGCGGTGAAGGCGCCGGTCTGCCGGTCGGTCGTGGGCGGCACGCTGTTACTGAGCGTAATAAGGGTCGGGGAAACGGCCGACGGGGCCGCGGTCGACGCTTGCGCGCCGCCCGCGAAGGCGCCGGTGAGCGCGATCGTGGCCAGCCCGAGCACGGCGGCGCCGCCGGCTCTGATTGGCCGATGGAGCAATCGCATGCCAAACCTCCTCATAACGAAAGTTATCCATCGTTATATGGCTATGGCAGGCAGAAATGATACAGAACATGACGATTGTTAACTAATTCGCAACAGTCCACACAATGGGACGGACGGTGCCACCGCGAGGCGTGCGCCGCGCGGCACGCCTTCTGCTGCGCGGGTGATCAGGGCTGGAGGACGCCGTCCTCGTTGTCGACGTACCAGGACTCGTCGTACGGGACCCGCTCCACGTAGGCGCCGGTATGCGGGGCGTCGATGATGTAGCCGTCGCCGACGTAGATGGCCACGTGGCCTTCGCCGTCGTAGATGATCAGGTCGCCCGGCACCATCTGGGAGACCGGGATGTGCGGCAGGCTGTCCCAGTCCTCGTAGGTGGTCCTGGGGATGGCGACGCCCGCCGCCGCCCAGGCGGCCTGGACCAGGCCGGAGCAGTCGTAGGAGTCGGGGCCGGTGGCTCCGTACACGTATGGCTTGCCGAGCTGGGCGTAGGCGAAGGCGACGGCCTTGTCCGCCTGGGTGCCGGTCGGCCCCGTGTACGCCATCGGAGCCGAGCCCGACTGCCCGCCGCTGCTGGTGGTGGTGCCGCCGACGGTGTCGGCGGTTACCTGCGCCTGCTGCGCGGCGGTGAGGCTGTCGAGCGTCGCCTTGCTGCTGGCGAGCAGCTTGTTCAGTGATGTCCTCTGGGAAGCGAGTTGCGCGCGGATCTGCGCGATGCCCCGCTCGGTGCGCTGCCGCTGCTCGCTGACGGACGTGAGCGTCTGGGCGGCGGTGAGGAACTGGGCTGCCTCCTCGTTGTGCGTCCCCGCCACCTGGAGGACGAGCGACGCCTCGGAGAGCACACTGGCCGGGTCGCCCGAGCTAAGCAGGCCGAGGACCGAGGTCTGGTTGGAGTTCTCGTACTCCGAGACCGCCACCGCGGCGAGTTGGGCGCGAGCGGTGTTGTAACGCGCTTGAGCGTTGGCCGCCTGCTTTTGGACCTGGGCCAGCCTGGCCTGCGCCGATCCGTATTCCTGGTTGGCGGCGTCGTACTGCTGGCCGATCATATCCATCTTGGCCTGCAGGCTGTTTACCTGCGCCTGCACCTGGGCGATGGTCGGCGCGGCGGCAGCCCCGGCCCCGGTGGTGCCGGTGTAGACCGCGATGCTGGTTGCGGCGGCGACGGCGACCGCGAGGACGGCGCCACGCCGGATCTGGGTTGTGCTGGCAAGGTGCTTGGCCGCAAGGCGCTTAGCCACGATGCTGTCACGCTCCGTTCTCCATGCCTGGCAGGTAAGCCAGAGGCTGGGGATCACGGTAGTGAAGGTAACGAGAGCATCTCAACCGGTTCGCGAAAACCTCACGAAACCATTACGGATTCATCCCGAAGTGTGATGCTGTGTCGGATGCTGTCGTGGTTCATGCTCGACGGGAAGTCGTCGGGCAGAAGATCAGCTGACCGAGGGCGCGGATTCGCGCCCGGATCGGCCCGGTCGCGACGCGCCCGTCCGCACCGCGCGGCCGGCCATCAGGCGGAAGAGCGACGGCGCGGCGACGCGGACCAAGCCCGGCAGCCTCGTCCAGCCCGGCACATAGAGGTCGTCGCGACCGCCCAGCGCCGCCTCGCACACCAGCCGGGCCACCCGTTCCGGCGCCAGCGGCCGTGGTCGGCGCCGCGCGTACGGGGCGCCCCGGCGGACGAAGAACGGGGTGTCGGCCACGCACAGGGTCACGTGCGTGATCCCCACCCCGGTGCCGTGCAGCTCGTAGCGGAGCGCCTCGGCGAAGGCGCCGAGTCCGGCCTTGGCCGCGGAGTACACCGCCTCCCCGCCCACCCCGACGCTGCCGGCGATCGACCCCACCAGGGCCACCCGGCCCCGTCCCCTGGCCAGCATCTGCGGCAGTAGCACCCGGACCAGTTCGATGGCCGAGAACAGGTCGACCATCAGCAGCTCCTCGACCCGGCCGGGAGGCATGGCCGTGAACGACCCGTACCAGCCGACTCCGGCGCAGGCCACAAGCAGGTCGACCTGCCCGGCGGCGGCCAGCGCGGCCTGGGCCAGCTCGCCCGCGCCCGCCACCGACGACAGGTCGGCGGGCAGCGGAACCGAGCCGGTGCGGGCGGCCACCTGGTCCAGTCGGGCGACGTCCCGTCCGGACACCAGCAGCCGCCAGCTGTCGGCCGCCAGGCAGTCCGCCACGGCCGCCCCGATCCCGGAAGACGCGCCAGTCACCAGGGCGACGCCCCCCGGCCTGACGCCGCGCTGCCTGCCCGACGGCGCTGCGGCCGAGGTGCGGGAACCGGCCCCCGCGGTGATGATGCCCATGCTGACGCCTCTCCCTCGAGTGCCTGGCACCAGCCTCAGGCCCGGCCCGGTCAGACGGAATCACCCGGGCTGGGTGATTCAGTGTCGCCCGGCTGCACGCCAGGCTTAGGGCGTCAGAGTCGCTCACGAAAGGGGAGGTCATGGGAAAGGAAGCGCGGATCGGTCTGCTGCTCGGAGCTTCCGCCTGTCTGCTTGCGGTCATGGTCGACTGGGTGATCGAGGACCTGAACCGCCAGTAGCCAGCTCATTCGCTGCGTGCCCGGTCGCGCGTAACCACTCGCGGCCGGGCCATGAGCCGGAGGACGGATGACGGAAACCGCGACGATGCTGACCGGGCCGCTGGGGCTGGGCCACGAGATGATGGCGCGGGGCTGCGGTCGGCTGCTCGAGCGATCGGGCTGGCGTGTCCGCCAGCTTGACAGCATGTCGCTGCTCGGAGCGTGGCGCGGGGGCGCCGGCGAGCGGCTGTTCAAGGGCCTGGTCGCCGTTCCCGGCCTGTACGACGGGCTGCACTTCGCCCATCTGCGAACCGGGAGCAGGCTGGCGGAGCGCATCGACCGGGCGTCCAACGCGCGGCTGGTGCCCGCCCTGCGGTCCGAACTGAGGCAACACCCGACCGACCTGCTGTTCAGCGTGTTCGCCACCGGTGCGTCGGCGGCGGGGAAGCTCAAGGCCGAGCTGCCCGGCCTGCGTTCGGTCGTGCTGTGCACGGACGTGTCGGTGCACCGGATCTGGGCGGCTGAAGGCACCGATCTGTTCCTGGTGACCTCGCCCGCGGCCGCGGCCTCGGTCCGCCGGTACCTGCCGCGGGCGCCGGTCGCGGTGGTGCCGCCTCCCGTGCGCCCCGAGTTCTACTCGGCCCCGCCGCAGGAGCAGGCCAGGAGGGCGTTCGGGGTGTCGGCCGACGCCTTCTGCGTGCTGGTGATCGACAGCGGCTGGGGGTTCGGTCCGCTGCTTGGGGCGGTGTCCGAACTGGCCGACGCCGGCGTGCACGTGCTGGCGGTGGCGGGCCGGGATCGCAAGATCGAGCGGGGGCTCCGCGAGCTGGCCGACGGGAGGCCCAGAATCACTCCTTTCGGCTTCACCGACCGGGTCCCCGAGCTGATGGCCGCCGCCGACGTGATCGTGGCCCTGCCCGGGGCGGTGACGTGCGGCGAGGCCCGGGTGGTGGGGCGTCACCTGCTGCTGCTCGACGTCATGCCCGGCCATGGCCGGGACAACCTGCAGCATGAACTCGAGCTGGGGGACGCCGACGCGTGCGTGCCCACCCCCCGCGGCGTGACCGCCAGCGTGCTTGCCCTGCGTGACGACGCCGTCGGCCCGTTTCCCAGCCGGGTTCCGCGCTGGGAGCCCGCCTACATTGCCGCCCTGCGGCGGATCGGCCTCGATCTGAAATCCTGGAAGGAGCCAAGTGCCCACGTTGCGCACGCTATTCCTGAATCCGCCGTCCTTTGAGGGCTTCGACGGCGGGGCCGGCGCCAGGTACCAGGCGAAGCGGGAGATCCGCTCGTACTGGTATCCAACCTGGCTGGCCCAGCCTGCCGCGCTGGTACCCGGCAGCAAGCTCGTGGACGCCCCGCCGGCCGGCTTGACCCTCGACGATATCGTCACCCGCGCCGACCAGCATGACCTGATGATCCTGCACACCAGCTCGCCCACGTTCGCGGGCGACGTCAAGGTGGCCGAGGCGCTCAAGGCGAAGAACCCGGATCTCATGGTCGGCTTCGTCGGGGCCAAGGTCGCCGTGCAGCCCGAGCGGTCGCTCCAGGCTTCGCCCGCCATCGACTTCGTGGCCAGGGAGGAGTTCGACTTCACGGTGGCCGAGGTGGCCGAGGGGCGCCCGCTGGCATCGGTCGACGGCCTTAGCTACCAGGACTCGAACGGTCAGGTGGTGCACAACCCCGACCGGGAGATCCTGACCGACATGGACCGCCTCCCGTTCGTGACCCCGGTCTACAAGCGGGATCTGCGCGCGGAGGACTACTACATCGGGTACCTCCTGCATCCTTACGTGTCGCTCTACACCGGGCGCGGATGCCGGTCCAGGTGCACGTTCTGCCTATGGCCGCAGACCGTGGGCGGGCATAAGTACCGGACTCGCAGCGTCGAGAACGTGCTCGAAGAGGCCGCGCTCGTTCAGCGGCTGTTCCCGCAGATGAAGGAGCTGTTCTTCGACGACGACACGTTCACCGACGATCGGCCGAGGGCCGAGGAGATCGCCCGCGGGCTCGGCCGCCTCGGCCTGACCTGGTCGTGCAACGCCAAGGCGAACGTCCCCAGGGAGACGCTGCAGGTGCTGCGCGACAACGGGCTGCGCCTGCTGCTGGTCGGGTACGAATCGGGGAACCAGCAGATTCTGATCAACATCAAGAAGGGCCTGCGGGTCGAGCGGGCCAGGCGATTCGCCGCCGACTGCCGGGATCTGGGGATCACCGTGCACGGCACCTTCATCCTCGGCCTGCCCGGGGAGACCAAGGAGACCATCCAGGAGACGATCCGGTTCGCCCGCGAGGTCAACCCGCACACGATCCAGGTCTCGATCGCCGCGCCGTACCCGGGGACCGAACTGCATCGGCAGGCCGTGGAGAACGGCTGGCTGCCCGATGACGACGACGGTGCCACGCTGGTCAACGAGCACGGGACGCAGCTCGCGGCGCTGTCGTATCCGCATCTGCAGCACACCGAGATCCTGGAGTCGGTCGACGCGTTCTACCGGCGGTTCTACTTCCGGGCCGGGAAGCTGGCCGAGATGTCGGCCGAGATGTTCCAGCCCGGCATGGCGTCCAGGCGGCTGCGAGAGGGCACTGAGTTCGTTCGGTTCCTCAGCCGGCGGGCCAGGGAGGCCTGATCTCATGCGAGTTCTGCTGGTGCATCCCAGCGCGCTCATGTACTCGGAGATCTTCCTCCGCCTTGAGCCGCTCGGCCTGGAGCGCGTGGCGACGGCCCTGCTGGCCGACGGCCACGAGGTCAAGCTGATCGACCTTCAGGTCTACCGGCGGTCGGACCTCGAGCGCCAGGTGTCAGAATTCCGCCCGCAGGCGGTCGGGTTCAGCCTCAATTACCTGGCCAACGTGCCCGAAGTGGTGGACCTGGCCAAGTGGGTCAAGACGGTGCTGCCCGACTGCCTGGTGTTCGTCGGCGGGCACAGCGTCTCGTTCGTGGCCGGCCAGGTCCTCGAGCACGCCGAGGGGGCTATCGACGTCGTGCTGAAGGGCGAGGGCGAGACGGGGGCCCCCGCCCTGCTCGCGGCGGCCCCGGATCGGGCTCTGACCGAGGTCCCGGGGGCGGTCACCGTAGACGGGGCGGGCCGGCCGCCGCAGATGGTGCACAGCCTCGATGACCATCTTCCTGCCCGGCATCTGGGCGGGCGGCGAAACAAGTACTTCATCGGCGTAATGGACCCGGCCGCCTCGATCGAGTTCACCCGCGGCTGCCCGTGGGACTGCTCCTTCTGCTCGGCCTGGACCTTCTACGGGCGCAGCTACCGCCGGCTGTCGCCCGAGGCCGCCGTCGAGGACATGGCCCGCATCACCGAGCCCGGCGTCTTCATCGTCGACGACGTGGCGTTCATCAAGGCCGAAGAGGGCGACGAGATCGCCAGGCAGCTTGAGCGCCGCCGCATCCTCAAGCAGTACTACCTGGAGACCCGCTGCGACGTTCTGCTCCGTAACGAGGAGGTGTTCCGCCGCTGGCGCCGGCTGGGCCTGAACTACATGTTCCTCGGCCTCGAGGCCCTCGACGAGGAGGGTCTGACGGCCTTCCGCAAGCGCACGACGCCGCAGGTGAACAACAAGGCGCTCGAGGTGGCCCGGTCGATGGGGCTGAGCGTGGCCATCAACATCATCGCCGACCCGGACTGGGACGAGGCCCGGTTCGCGTTCGTCAGGGAATGGGCGATGAGCGTGCCGGAAATCGTGAACATCACCGTTCAGACGCCCTACCCGGGGACCGAGACCTGGCTGACGGAGGCCCGGCGGCTGACCACGCTCGACTACCGGCTGTTCGACGTGCAGCACGCGGTGCTGCCCACCCGGCTGCCGCTTGACCGCTTCTACATGGAGCTTGTTCGGACCCAGGCGGTGCTGGCCCGCAAGCACCTGGGGGTCGCGGCGCTGGCCAAGACCGGCGGCATCATCGCCCGGCAGCTGCTGCACGGCCAGACCAACTTCGCCCGCATGATCTGGAAGTTCAACCAGGTCTACAACGCCGACCGGCAGTACGCCGACCATCTGCGCGAGCCCCGCTACCTGCTACCGCCCGCGGCCGAATGGACAGCGGAGCCGCCGGACCGGAAGGAGTTGTACGTTCATGTCCCGTCGCGCCGCAGGCCCTGACCGTGACGGATGCCGACGCCCCGAACGAATGCCTGGAGCTGCCCCCGCCGGTGGGGTTGCTGCGCACCGTCGGCTGGAACCTGAGCGAGGCGTTCGGCCTGCCCACCATCGGCTACGTCCTCGGCACGGCGTTCGGCGGACGGAACGCCGGCCTGTGGGCGGTGCTCGGCGCGATCTGGCTGACGGCAGCGGTTCGCTTGATCTTCACCGGGTCGGTTCCGAGCCTGGTGCTGATCTCGCTGGCGGTGCTCACCGTGCAGACCGCGACCTCGATCGCGACCGGGAACCTGTTCATCTTCCTGATCCACTTCCCGCTCGCCAACCTCGCGCTGTGCATCGTGTTCGCCCGCACCGCGCGCGGTTCGAGCCCGATCGCCGCCGAGCTGGCCGGGGAGGTGATCGGCCTGCGCTACCCGAAGAAACACGAGTCGAGCCTGCACGGCTTCTTCCAGGGCGTGACCTGGTTCTGGGCCGCGGACTTCCTGCTGCTCGCCGTCATCCTCGGGGTGCTGCTTGCCTTCGTCCCGGTTGGGATCTACGTCCCGATCTGGCTGGTGACCACGATCGTGCTCATCGGCGCCGGGATCGCCGTGTCGGTGCTGTGGCTCCGGTCAACGCTGCGCGAGCACGGCATCAAGTTCCAGTTCGCGCCGCCAGCCGAGGACGCGTAGCCATCGCCAGGTGTCGGGGAAGCTAGCCCTTGAACAACAACACGCCGGTCGCCATCGTGACCTCCCTTGCCGCCGCCGGGGTACTGGGCTTGTCGGCTGCCATCGATCAGCGCAGCACCAAGAAGGTCAAGACCAGGGAGCCGCTGTCGCCTCGGCTGATACTCGACCTGGTCCGGCAGCCGCTGTGGCTGATCGCCATCGGCGCGAACGTCATCGGGTTCATCCTGCAGGTGGTCGCGCTGGCCTACGGGAGCCTCGCGCTGGTGCAGCCGCTGCTGGTCTGCGACCTGCTGTTCGCCGTCCTCATCGCCTGGTATCTGAGGCAGCGCGCCAACGAACCGCAACCAGACATGAAGCCTATTTGGGCCGGGGTCGCCATCACCACGGTCGGCCTGGCGGGATTCCTCGCCATCGGGCAGCCGACGCCCGGCCATACGCAGGCCCGGCTGAGCATGCTGCCGCCGCTGGCCATCGGGTACGTCGTGGTCGTCGGCGCCTGCCTCATCGTCGCGAACCGGAGCCGGGACTTGCAGCCGCTCGCGCTGGCGACGGGCTGCGGCGTCAGCTACGGGGTCGCGGCCTTCGTGATCAAGCTCCTGACGTCGGAGTTCGGCGGCGGACTTGGCGCGGTGTTCACTAACTGGCCGATCTACGTCTTCATCGTCGTCGGCCCGGCCGGCTTCATACTCAACCAGAACGCCCTCCAGCAGGGCACGCTGCTGGCGCCGGTGCAGGCGATCATCAGCGTGGCCGACCCGGTCATCTCCATCGCCCTCGGCATCGCCTGGCTGGACGTGCGGCTGCGCAGCAGCCCAGGGGCGATCGCCGGCGAGATCGTGTCGTTCCTACTGCTGACGGTAGGGATCGTCCTGACCTCCCGGATGCACGAACTTAAGCCCGCCTCGCAGCAGGCTGCCGCAGACGTGACCGGCAAACGGCCGTGACTATGGCTTCGGAGTGGTCATGTCAGCACCGCGCCTTCCGTGCGGGGTGGCTTGCCTGAGGTCAGGCAACGGACAGGCGGCCCGCAGGGCCGGGTAACTCAACCGGGAAACCACGGTCCGTTCGATAAAAGTTTTGTTTTACCCCGAACGAAAGATGTTGCACCATCTCCGTGCGGGGGCGCCTCGGGCGAGGCCAATCTGCCTGAGGAAAGTGGCGTGGTCGTAGAAGAGGTACTCCGCTTGCGGCAAAGATAAATTCAAGATCGATCATCCCGAACGGTCGCGTGCTCCGCGTCGATGCGCCGAGCAGACAGCCGCGCAAGGGGCAGGCGACAGGGAGAGCCGCGTCCCCTCCTAACCGGCAAGGCCGCTCGTCTCCCGGCGTGCTGGCGGATACCGTTGATACACGAACCGACGAGGAGTGCGGGATGGGCCTCGGAGAGCAAGTCATGAGCCGCGCCGTCGAGCCGGCCCTACTGCGGGTGTGCCAGTGGCGAGGCGATCCGGTCGCCCGGCTGATGCTCCCGGCGACCAGGACCGACCCGTACCCGCTGTACGCGCAGGTCCGGCGGCGCGGCCTGGTGCGCAGCCCGCTCGGCGCGTTCATCGCCGCCGATCACGCGACGGTGGCGAGCGTCCTGCGGGACCGGCGGTTCAGCAGCTCGCCGACGCACCAGCGCGGCTACCGGCCGCCGTCCTACCCGCCCGACGACCCGCGGGCCGGGCTGCCCGCCGGGGACCTGCTCAACCTGGACCCGCCGGACCACACCCGGCTGCGGCGGCTCGTGTCCGGCGCGTTCACCCCGAGGACCGTCGCCGAACTCGAACCGTGGATCCGCGAGGTCACGGACGGTCTGCTGACGGCCGCGGACGACGCCGCCGGGTTTGACCTCATCGACGCGCTCGCCTTCCCGCTCCCGATCGCGGTGATCTGCCACCTGCTCGGCGTGCCGGCCGAGGATCAGGCCCAATTCCGGGCCTGGGGTCACGACGTGGCCGCCACCCTGGACCCCCAGACGGCGGCGGCCGCACGGACTCAGAGCCGCACGGCGGAGGCGGAACTGACCGGTTATCTCCAGAACCTGGTTCGGGAGCGCCGGGCCCATCCCGACGACACCATCCTGTCCGCCCTGATCGCGGCCGAGGAGGAGGGCGACCGGCTGAGTTCCGGCGAGGTCGTGCGGATGGCGTTCCTGCTACTGATCGCCGGGTTCGAGACCACCGTGAACCTGATCGGGAACGGCACCGTCGCCCTGCTCGGCGACCACGACAGCTGGGACCGGCTGCGCCAGGATCCGGCCCTGGTGCCGACCGCGATCGAGGAGATGCTCCGCTACGACAGCCCGGTCCAGATGACCTCTCGCATCGCCACCGAGGAGGTCGAGCTCGGCGACAGCGTGATCCCCGCCGGCCGGGCCGTCCTGGTGGCCATCGGCGGCGCCAACCGCGACCCGGAGGTATTCGAGCGGCCGGACGAGTTCCGGATCGACCGGCCCGATCCCGGCCGGCACCTGTCCTTCTCGCTCGGCCTGCACCACTGCCTCGGCGCCGCGCTGGCGCGGCTGGAGGGCCGCATCGCCATCGAGGAGCTGACCCGGCGGTACCCGGCCCTCGAGCTCGCGGCCGGGCTGACCCGGCGCTCGCAGCTGGTGCTGCGCGGCTTCGAGAGCGTCCCCGTCCGCGCCAGCGTTACGAGGAGTGCCGGGTGAGGAAGTCCATCGTCCTCGCGTTGAACTCCGCGACCTTCTCGTAGATCGGCGCGTGCGCGCAGTCCTCGAAGATGACGAGTTCCGAGTCCTTGATCCCCTCGGTCAGCGGTCCCGCGAACCGAGTGGACGTCACCGCGTCGCGCTCACGGAAGGTGATCTGGCACGGCGCCTGGATGCGCTCGAGCACGCCGGACGCGTCGTGTGCCAGCACTGCACCCGACTGGCGCAGGAAGGCATCCACCGGCGGCATCGGTCGGCTTCGGACGAAGTCGGCCAGGGAATCGATGTACTCCGGTTTCGCCGCGTACAGCTCCGGGGTGAAGCACCAGGGGAAGACGCCCTGGATCACCATGTCGGTAGTGCTGTCCAGCCCCTTCGCCATGGTCTGCCAGCCCTGCACGACGACCCGGAGAAAAGGGTCGGTCGTGGTCCAGGCGCTGTGCAGCGCGCTGTGAGGCCCGGCGGCCCCGCCGGGCCTCACAGCGTCCGACGCTCAGGATCCGGTGACGGCGATCAGCACGTCGTCGGCGGTGGCCGAGATGCCGGTGGCGCCTGAGGCGACCTTCACGGGGGTGAGGCTGCCCTTGGTGGTCCCGTTGCCGATCTGGCCTTCGCCGCCGCCACCCCAGGCGTAGACCGCCCCGGTCGTGGAGATGCCGTACGAGGTGCCGCCGCTCGTGGCCAGCGCCCGGTAGGTGACTCCGGACGGCGGGGTGATCAGCTTCGGCGAGGACTGGGTCGCCGTCTTCTCATCCCCGAGCTGACCATTCCGGTCAGCGCCCCAGGCGTACAGGCGGCCGTTGGTGAGGAGCGCCAGCGTCTGCCCGTTGCCAGGCGCCGACCCGCCCTGGCTGACCAGTCGCACCCTGGCCGGCAAAGTCACCGCGACCGGCACGTCGGACGGCTTGTTCTGCGTGCCGATGCCGAGCTGCCCCTCGCCGTTGGTGCCCCAGTCCCGGTACTTTCCGTCGGCCAGCAGGGCGCCGGAGTTGGCGAACGCGGCCGCTAGGAACACCACGTGGGCGGCGGGGCCGAGGCCTCTCACCTTGACCGGCACCGAGCTGGGCTTCGTGTTCCCGTCGCCGAGCTCTCCGAGGCTGTTAAGGCCGCACGCCCAGACTTGGCCGCTCGCGTCGTAGAGCGCATGGTCGAACGCGCCGGCGACGGCGGTCACGTGCGAGAACGGCAGCCTGACAGGCGTGAGGTGCTTGTTGTGGTTACCCAGGCACAGCTCTCCACCCTGGTTGTCTCCCCAGCCCCAGACGTGGCCTTTGGTATCGACGGCCAGGCCGGTGTCGAACGGCATCACGTCAGTGGGCAGGGAGGCGATCTTCACCCCCGCCGGGAAGCGCACCTTCACCGGCTTCGTGAAGGAGTTCCCGGTCGCGCCGTCGCCTAGCTGGCCCGCGTTGCCCAGCCCCCACGCGTAGACGCTGCCGTTGGTCAGCAGGGCGTACTGACTCGAGTTTGACGTGGCCACCTCCGCGACCGATCCTGGCAGGCTCAGCGACGCCGGGGAGGTAGTCATGTCCTCCGGCGTAAATGTGTTGGTCCCCCCGAAGAACGTGCCCCAGTGCCGGACGGTCCTGGTCGTGGCGGCGGGCGCGGCACGCGACTGCGCGGCCGCCGGGATTTCCTGGAAGGCGAGCAGAAGGATCATCGCGCTCAGGCTCGCCGCGGCCCACCTGACAATCCAGCGTGTGCTGCTATGTGTGCTTGGTGTGCGGTTCACTGGGTTCTCCCCCGATAGTGTCTGGAACAGCGCCACGACTGCGTCAGCTCATCACCCTCGCGGTCGTGAGCGCCGGATCCGCCGCGCTCACCCCGTGTTGACTCGCGACGGACACACAACTATGGCGCGGCGACAACGCAGAACCATGTTCGCCACGCCGACGCCCGCATAGGCATTGAGCTGGCGAAACTCTCGTGAAGAAGGCTGCGAGGGGCAGCGCTGCGCTGGACAGCTTCATTCCATGAACGAGCTCAGCTGGCGCCGCGATCCGCCGTCGGCCAGACCGCGCTGGCCGACCAGCTGGCGGTGCGACCTGCTTGGATGACTGGTTGCTGCCCCACGATCAAAAAGGCCAGTTCCAAGATCGGAACTGGCCTTAGACCTGCGGTGGAGCTAAGGGGATTTGAACCCCTGACCCCCTCGATGCGAACGAGGTGCGCTACCGGACTGCGCTATAGCCCCAAGAACGAAAGCCAGCGTAGCAAACTTTGCCTCCTGCTCGCGCCAAGCGCC
>Ga0335075_10008926_pt1 | contig 15338 bp, 16 predicted proteins | sample Lox_Sample_24_FD_206723 | JGI IMG/M metagenome (GOLD analysis project Ga0335075, IMG submission 206723) | Soil microbial communities from Loxahatchee National Wildlife Refuge, Florida, United States - Lox_Sample_2.4 | ecosystem: Environmental > Terrestrial > Soil > Wetlands | place: USA... | reverse complement strand
AGCATCGCATTGTGTCAACGACACATCGCTGGGCACACATGTCGCATGGCAGAGGACCGCCATGCTCGCGTGCTCGCCACCGCCGATGAGGTGTAGGTCTGCTGGCAGCCTCGGTGGCCACTGCTGAGCTCTCAGTCGTGTCAAGCCCGAGCTGGGCCACGTTAGTGCGTTACTCAGGTGGCGCGGGTGATCAGCCGGAAGGTTTGGCGGCAGCAGAGAAATGACATTGTGACGGGGCTCACCGACGCCGACCTGTACCGCCGGGGGGCCAAGACCTTGGTGGCGTGCTGGGAGATGTATGCCCGCGGCTGCCCCGGTGCCGCGGTTATCCGGTCTCCGTTCGTGGCGGTCGCGGTTTTCCCGGACGGGCCCGAGCGGGCGTATCTCAACAACGCGCTGCTGGAGCGGGATCTGGCCGCATCCGGTCGGGCGCGCGCACTGGCCGCGATGGAGGCCGCGTACGCCTCGGCGGGGATTACCCGGTTCGCGGCGTGGGCGCATGAAAGTGATCGGGCGATGCGCGAGGATCTGGAGGCGCGCGGTTATGCACTGGCCGAGTCGACCCGCGCGATGGGCATGGCCCTGGACGACCTGCGGATGCACCGGCCTGCGGTCACGCTCGCCGCTCCGGGCTGGGCGGAGTACCTGCGCATCATCGGGGTGCCGCCGGGATTTGCCGGCGAGGCCGACCGGGACGCGTTCCACCTGCTGATCGCGGCCCCCGACGGCGTAGGCGTGGCGGCCGCGATGGCCTTTGATTGTGACGGCGACTGCGGGATCTACAACGTCGCCACCCTGGAGCACGCGCGGCGCCGCGGGCTTGGCACCGCGCTGACCGCGCGGCAGGCCCGCGACGCCAGGGCCCGCGGCTGCCGCACGGCCAGTCTTCAGTCGACCCCGATGGCTGAGGGAATGTACGCGGCCCTCGGGTTCCGCGATCTGGGCCGGATCCTCGAGTTCATACCTCCGGAAACGGAAGCCTAGTCAGCGCCGCTCGGTTATCCGGCCTGGCCGTGATCTCAGAGGGTGACCTGAATGGTCCGCTCGTCGGTGCCGCGGATGATGTCGAGCGCGATGGTGCCGCCCTGTGCGGCCTGGAGTGCGTCGAACAGGTCGTCGGGGGTGCGTATCGGCTGACCGGCGGCCGCCACGATCAGGTCGCCCTGGGCGAGGGCCGCGCGGGCGGCCGGGCTGTCGTCCACCACGTCGCGGACGAGCAGGCCATCGGCCTCGGGCAGGCCGACGGCGCGGCGGAGCCGCCTGGCCACATGGTTCGGCGCGATGGCGACGCCGAGCGTCGGTGATTGTGCTGATTCCCCGCGCGACAGCGCATCGGTCCGGCCCCGCAGTGCCTCGTCGGCAGGTATCGCCAGGTAGAAGCCCTCGCCGAGGCGGTTGGTGTTGATCCCGAGCAGCTGCCCCGCCGCGGTGAGGACCGGGCCGCCCGAGGAGCCGGGCAGCAAGGGAGCGGTGTGCTCGAGGCTGCCGATGATGCGCCGGCCGCGGGGACCGCGGAAGGTCCGCTCGATGCCGGAGACGAACCCGAACGTCACCCGCAGACCGCGCCCGCCCGGGTTGGACAGGGCGAACACCGGCATCCCGATCTCCGCGGACGCCCCGTCGGCCCAGGGCAGTGCCGGAACCCCGCTGGTGTCGACGTCGATAACGGCCAGGTCGCCGTCTATGTCGTGCCCGGCCACGTTCCCCTCCGCCTCGTGCCCGTCGGCGAAGGTGACCGTCACCCGGTCGCCGCGCACGTTGTGCGCGTTGGTGAGGACCTTGCCCGCGCCGAGCACGATGCCTGAACCGGCACCCCAGCGCTGCCCGATGCCCACGACCGAGGTCCCGGCGCCTTCTGCCAGCTGCCTGATGCTTGCCCCGATCTCATCGAGGATCGCCATGCTGCCACCTCCAGTAAGTAGTAACTTGCAAATTACTATTTACTCATCAGAAGTCAACCGGGCTACGATCAGCCCATGGCTGAATCCGAGCTGGAACCCTCGCCGCTTGCCGAGGCCTTGGCCCGGGTCGGCGACCGGTGGACCCTGTTGGTCGTGGAGGCGCTGCTGCCCGGCCCGCAGCGGTTCAGCGAGCTTCTCAGCCTGATCCCGGGCATCGCCGCGAACATCTTGTCCGAGCGCCTCAAGCGGCTCGAACGGGAGGGACTGCTGGTCGCCCGGCCCTACTCTCAGCGGCCGCCTCGGGCCGCCTACCAGCTGACCACCGAGGGCGCCGAACTCGCCGGCGCGCTCCGGCTGCTCGCTCACTGGGGGAGCCGGCACACCGATCCGGCGGATGCCCCGCGCCACCTCACCTGCGGCACCCCGGTCGAGGCCCGCTGGTACTGCCCCACCTGCGACCAGCTCGTTGACCACGAGCCGCATAACGCCCAGACGCACTATGTATAACGAGCTCCCCCGGTGGGGCGCGCATCCTCGCCTCTTAGTACGGCGTGCGGCATGATCGCGAGTTAACCAGCCGCCTTCCCCGGTTCAAGTGTCAGACCCGGCGTAGAGTCCCAGCCGACGATGCCGAGGACGGTCAGCAGGCGGGGCGGCACTTCGTGCAGCACAAGCCACCTGCCGTGGCTGGCACTGGCCAGCCGTATGATGGCGCGCAGCCCGGCCAGATCGCAGTACGTCACCCCGGCCAGGTTGAGGTGAATCTCGGGCCAGCGCGCGAGCTCTCCCAGCTGGCTTACCAGCCCGGGGTACGTGTCCTCGTCGATCTCCCCGGCAATGGCCAGGCCCGGTGGAGTTCTTGTCGGAGTCATCCTCAGCACCCCGTCGTCATAGACGGAATGCGCACCTTCGTCGGAGCACCCGAGCCCGAGAGCGAGCATGAGATCTCCTGGTCAGCAGCGGCAGAAGAGGCTCGCCGAGCGCTGCCAGAAGGGGTCGGTCACGGGTTAGTACCGGCCGACGCGATGACAGGCATCCGACGTTACGGACAACCGCGGGATCCTGGGCGGTGTCGTGACGACCATTTCAGTATGCCGGAAGCCGGGAAGGGATCAAACCGTCAGCCGCGTTCCGCGCTACGTACGAGTTCGGCGGACACGTCCACGAGCTTGCGGCGTTCCGACCGCGCCTGAGCCCGAAGCTGCACGTACGCAGCGTGCGCCGACACGCCCTGCCGTCCGATCAGGACACCCTTGGCCTGCTCGATGACAGCCCGGGAGTTCAGCGCACCCTGCAGTTGCGCAGCCAGCTCGGACTGCTGCTCGCCCTGCATCATGCTGGCGATCAGCAGCGCGGCTAGGTCGGTGAAAGCCAGCAGCGCCAGCTCTCCCTCGGGAGACCAGGGACGGCGGTCTTCTGACAGCACCGCGACCACGCCTACCGCATCCTGGTTGTAGGGCAGCGGGCTGGCCAGCACAGCGCGCACCCCGCGAGCCACCGCGGCCTCGTTGAACGACGGCCATCGCGTGTCCTCGGTGAGGTCCTGGGCCCCGACAAGTTCCTTGTCATCGAAGGCAGTGACGCAGGGGCCTTCCTGATGGCGTATCTGCAAGTCTTCGAGATACCCGAGCCGCGCATCGGATACCGCGACGTTGCGCAGGTGGTGGTCTGCATCGGCAAGCATCAGCCCCGCACCGTCTACGTCGAAGATCGTGTGCGTGGTTTGAACGATCTCATGCAACGCATCCTCGACCCGCATCTCACCGAAGCGCAGCTTGCCAAGTTCAGCCAACGCCTGCCGCACATCGTGCGGGGAGACTGCCATCCCTTCGCTCCTTAAAAACGGCGCAGCCCGGGCGAGCGGCACGCATCAAGCCCGACGAAGCATCGCTACGGCCATAGCAGACTCCCTCGAAACCGCCTGCATAAACCCTTCGGAGGCGGAGAGGGCAAGGGGTCAGCGGGGCAGGACCGAGGAGGGGACTTTGGTTGGGAGCGACAGAGCCCATGACGCAGGGGATTGCCGGCCAGACGCGGCGTTCATGGAAGCCGAGATCACTCGGTTGTCGGAACGATGGGACAGCGCGATCGGGGAGCTTGGGGTCCCGGTCCCGGCCAACCAGCTGCGAGCGTTGCTGATCATCGACGATTCTGGGGCACTGTCGCCGAGTCGTCTCGCCGCGGCGCTGGGCATGGCCACCCCTGGCGTCAGTAGTCTGTGCGACCGCATGGCGGCGTCCGGGTTGCTGAGACTCAATCGGGCTGCGGGTACCCGCCGGGAGATCACGCTGGCGACGACCGCGGCTGGCCAGAGACTGGCGGGCTGGATCAGGCAGCACCGCCGCGCGGTTCTCGCGCACGAGCTCGGCTCGATGAGTGCGGACGGCCGCCGAGCCCTGGCACGCGGCTTAGGCGAACTGGGAAGGCTATGGCCTAATCCGGACGCCGGTTCGAGCTAGGCGAAGTTGTCTCGGCGCACTGGGAGGCGGCGACCTGGGACAGCCTCGGCTACATCCACCACCAGCTCGGCGATCTCGACCAGGCCGTCGCGTGGACGCGGGCACTGTGCATCTTCGATGAGATCGATCACCCCGATGGCGACAGGATCCGGGCCAAGCTCCGGGAGGTGGTGACCGGCCCAGGCGTGTGAGCCGCCGCGCGCTGACGGCCCGCCAGATGGGCGGTTGAGCGTAAATTACAGGTCTGCCAATGCCGGAGGCTGGGGTTCGGCGCGTAGGGACCGGCCTCGCCGTGGGCATTGCTGCCTTAGAACGGCGGTGGAACGACGGTGGAACGCGAGTCCGGGGCGGTGAGCGCGCAGATGTCCGCCGGCGGTTCCCGTCGTTGACCAGCAGGTGTCGGCGCAGCTAGAGGGCCGGCTGCTGCTCCAGCGACTCTTCGTCCGCTTCGGTTCGGCCGAGCTTCGGGTGCTCGACCTGCCGGTCAATCGTGGTTTCAATCAGTTCGGCGAGGAACTCCTGGGTCTGCGGATCGGTGGCATAGACCACGGTGCCGACCACGCCGCGAGTCAGCAGGACCTTGTAGATGTTGCGGATGTGTCGCTCGTACTGCAGGTCGGTGACCGACCGCTTCTTGAACTCCGGGTCCCGGTTGGCGTCCCGGACGGTGATGACACGGCCATGGCGAGCGACGAGATCGGGACCGAGGATGACGCCAGACCAGTCGTACTCGAATCCCTGGGCGGTGTAGACGCAGCCGACCTGGTCGAAGCCGCCGTCCATGGTCGCCCAGAGCGCGCTGGGCGGAGCGGTGCCGACCGCCCGGTCGCCCTTCACGTTCCATGGCCTGGCCCAATCGCCGACGCGGACGTCGCTGACGAGCGTGCCATCGGGCCGGGGATCGCTCCACGGCCAGCAGTATCCGGCGGATATCCGCGCCGAATAGCCTTCGCCGAGCTTGCCGCGCAGGATGTGCTCCATTTCCCACGGCGACTCGGCGAGCGTGATCTCGAAATGGTCGTCGCCGGTCCAGGCTTGCGGGCCATCCGGTTCGAGGCCGAGCAGCCGCAGCACCCACTTTTCGTACTTCCGGCTGCCGCCGCAGCGGAACTGCTCGTCGAGCTGAACGTGGTGAACGCGCAACCCCAGGGACGACGCGTGTGACTTGATCGCCTCGACCGTTCCAATCTCGCCGGGCTTGACCACCTGGTGCTCGTCCAGCAGGAACACGGGGACCCTTGCCGCCGCGATGAGTTCGTCAACCTGCAGGCGGCCGGTTCGCTGCGCGGCCTTGGTGTAGCGGTTGGCGGAGGTTTCCCTGATGCGGTGGGCCTCGTCGCAGATCAGCACTTCAAGATCATTCTGGCGGGCATCTATAAAGCTGTTGAAGTACTTGAACAGGTTCTTGACCCGGGGGGTACCTCGGCCCACGTAGCGCCGCATCGTCTGGGTAAAGGACCGAGAGCCGGTCGCATGCAATGCTGAATAGCCCTGGCGGTACAGTTCACCGAGCAGCGACAGCGCGATGACGCTTTTTCCGCTTCCCGGGCCGCCGGTAACGATGACGACCTCCTTGGCGTCCGAACGCTGGGCCTTCCCGACCACGTGCAGGACGATTTCGTACGCCAGCCGCTGCTCGGCCAGCAGGGTGAACTGCTCGCGGTCCTTGATCTCGGCCGCTGCGAGCTTGAGCAGTTGCTTGGACGGGCGGACGGCGCTGGTCAGCAGCCGGTCGGCCGCATCGGCCCCGCGAACCGGCGCGAACTGATCGCGCAGATACTCGAGAAAGGCGCCGCGTCTGCTCTTGGTAAAGAACCTGGTTCTTTCGGTCGTTGCCAGTTCGAAGAGGTCGTCCACATCAAGGTCGGCAGCGTTGTGGAGGTACGCGACGCCGCGTACCGCGTCATCGTTTCCCTTCAGAGAGGCCACGAAGTCGGCGATGTAATCGCAATAGCCTTGCACCTGGAGCAGCGGATGTTCCAGCTCGCGGTGCATCCCCTCGACCACGACCAGCCGTTCGTTGCCCTCGTACAGCTCGGCCTGGCTCCACTGCTTGAGCTCGACCACGACGTACGCATCGCAGCCGGTGCGCCGGTCGACGCCCGCGAGTACGACGTCGGTGCGCTTGCTGGTGAGCGGAAGCTGGTACTCGATCAGCATCTCGATCTCGCCGAGACCGGCCTCCACCAGGTCATGAGCCAAAACCGGGAGGCTGCGCCGCCAGGACTTGCGCTCTGACTCCGATGGCGACCGCCCCGTGGTCACCCGCAGGTGGTCGGCGATAATTCCGGCGATCTGTCGTTCCATGGCTGAGCCCACCAGGCTCGAAGCAGAGACCCGCAGGCCCGTCACGGAGTTCCCCCAGGCAGCACGAAGAATTCGTGCGGGTGGGGGCGTGTCCGCGATCACAGAGCATCGGCGGAAGCCCGTCGGGCCGCATTTCCCTTGCGGGAAGCAGATTACCGGGCGGCGACTACTTACGCCTTAAGGACATCGGCGGAGCGATCACTTACACAGACGGTCGGACGCTCCCACGCCGCTGTCCTAGTGGCGCTGTTCGGGTTTGACCCTCAGGCCACCCCATCGCTTGTGTTATCAATCTGCCCAGCCCAGTAGTTGACGTTGCGGCGGGTGGACGCCGTGTAAGGGTGGTCGGGACCTAGAACCCGCTGATAGTCCGCCAGCAGTTCCCGGAAGGTGGCCGCAGCTCCGGCGGGATCCCCGGCTTCGCCTTGCCACCGGGCGAGGTGAGTGCGAGTGATCAGTGTGCGCGGGTGGTCGGGACCCAGCACTCGCAGCCGGTCACGCAGCACCTCCGCCATCTCGGCCATGGCACCGGCCAGGTCCCCCGACTGCCCTTTCCAGTAGGCCAGTCCATGGCGGCCCTTCAGGGTGTCTGGGTGCTGGGGACCCAGCACTCGCAGATAGTCCGCCACCAGCGCGCCCATGTCGGTCGCCGCACCGGCAGGGTCTCCCGCCAGTCCTCGCCACCGGGCGAGCTCGTATCGGCTGATAAGGGTGTCCCTATGGTCGGGACCCAGCACCCGCAGCCGGTCACGCAGCACCTCTTCCATTTCTGCCATGGCACCGGCCAGATCCCCCGACTGCCCTTTCCAGTAGGCCAGGTTGTGGCGAGCCTTCAGCGTGTCGGGGTGGTCGGGGCCCAGCACCCGCAGCCGGTCCCGCAGCACCTCTTCGGACGTGGCGACGGCACCGACTGCATCCCCCGCGCGGCCGCGCCAATATGCGTATTCGTGCCTGGTCTTCAAAGTGTCGGGGTGGTCGGGACCCAGCACTCGGAGCCGGTCCCGCAGCACCTCCTCCATCCCGGCTGCGGCGCCGGCCACATCCCCCGTCTCTCCCCGCGACCGGGCGAGTTCAAGCTGGGTCTTCAGGGTGTCGGGGTGGTCGGGACCGAGCACCCGCAGATAATCCGCCAGCAGTTCCGTCATCGCGGCCGCAGCGCCTGCTGGGTCTCCGGCCTCACCCTGCCAGTAGGCGACCTCGTAGCGGGCCGCCAGCGTGATGGGATGGTCGGGGCCGAGGTAGCGAAGGGAAGCGGTATGCAGGTGCTGCCAATGAGTTAGGGCAGCCGTGAAGAGACCAGCTTCCCCGAGGCTCCACGCTACGCGCAGGAGTACAGGGTGCGGTTGAGGTTCCCATAGTGCGCTCTGGGAATGGTCGGTGAGGGCGTCGGCATTGGACCGGAGGGCTTGGGTGAGGACGGTATCCCGTTCGACCTCCGGCCACGCGGCGATCAGGGCATTAGCGGCGGCGCGTGCCAGTTGGTCGCGGCGGTCGGCGGTGAGGGACTCGCGAGTGGCACGCTGGACCAAGCTGTGGACTCGCGCCGCACGGTTAGGAGTGTCGGGGGTTTGGTCTACCAGGCTGAGCCGATGCAGGCACCGCAATGCATCAGCCGCGTCCGCGGCCTCGATTTCGCGGCTGCCTCGCTCGGCACCGGAACCAACGGTGCGGTGTTCAGCGAGATATTCCAGTGCAGGATCGCTCATCAGCACAAGACTGGGGATGCCATTGGGATCGAGCACGCTGGCCAGTTCCAGCATTGGCCGACTCAGTCCAACCGGACGGAGCCGGTCGGCTGCTTCGATCGACAGTGACCACGTCGCCGCCACGGTGGTTCGATGGTCATCCGGAAGCCCGCTGTCGTCGGGTACCAGCTCAGGCAGGGTATGACGCCGGTCAGCAAGGCGTGCCCGGTAATCGGCACAATCCAGCCCAACATCGATCAGATACGCCGCCGCCTGCGCGAGCGCCAGCGGCAGATAGCCTAGATCGGCAGCCAGCCCTGCGATCTGACGCCGGTCATCATGCCTGTCATGGGCGGCGAGCTTCGCGGTGACATAATTGGCTGCTTCATCGGGGGTGAACAATCCGATATTGACCAAGTGACGGCCCTCACCGCTCAAGGCGGCGTCACGGCGGCGCGTGGTCATCACCACACGTCCGTCGGGATTCTGAGGTGGCCACAGGCCGCGCAGATCCGCCGGATCGGTCAGATCGTCCAAAACTACCAGCCAGCGCCGCTTGGTGGTCTCCAGCCAGCCCAGGAAACCAATCGCTGCCTTCTCTGAATCACGCGGATCAGCGCCCAGCACTTCGACCCCGGCCTGGGCATAGCCGGTTACTATCGCCTCCCGGTTCCCGGCGGTCACCCAGTCCAGCAGATCCACCATGTCGCCGTCCCACATCCGGCGAGCGTAGTGAGCGGCCAGCTGGGTCTTGCCCACGCCGCCGGTGCCTGCCAGCACCTGACAAATTACGGCCGTCCCCCCGGCGGCCACCACCTCGTACAGGCGGTCAACGGCACTACGGTGCTGAAAACACTCTGCCTGCCGCGGAATCAGGCCGACCCGGTGTGGCCACGCCACCGAGACCGGCGTGGCGTGGTACTCCACTTTGTCGGCATGGCCGATTGCAACGCCACCGTCGTGGGCGTAGGCCGAGAGGTGGGCGTCAAGGCGCGGCCGGTCGATGCCGGGTGCGGTCAGCGCTGGTCCGGACCCGGCTGAGGAGGGTTTCCTATCCTCACCCCACCGTGGATGACACCCGCCGCCACGGAACCACCCTCAGCGTGAATGTCCACATCGCCCCCGACAGCCATCCCGCCCGTGGCGGCCGACACGCCGCCCTGGGCCAGTTCCACCAGCTCCCGCAGCCGCTCGGCGGCTTCCGCGCGCTCGCCGGGATCCAGGCTTTCCAGCAAATCCGTGAAACGGGTCTGCCATGCGATCTCCAGGCGGGTACGCACTCGCTCGACATCCGTCTCGTCTTCGGAGTCAGTAACGGCTTGCTCCAACATGACTGCCGTCTGATCCAACTGCTCCAGGGCGGCCTCGGTCTGCCGCTTGTGGCCACGGCCAAAAAGCCCGGCCACGCGTTCACGAAAAGTGACCCAAAGGTCCGTCCCGGCGGCTTGGATCACCGCGGTGCCCCCAGCCGCGGCCAACGCCGCCAATGCCTCCGCTGGCATTCTGTTCAGCTCCTCCCAACAGCAAGCAATGTGGCCAAATCTACGCCGGTCTCTGAGCCAGCATCCGCGATTACCTGTACGGTTTGCGCATACGTCCCGCGTGTCACGTGCGTCCACCCTTAGTGCAGGACGCCGCCTTCGCGTGCCGGTGCAAGAACTTGCGCAGGCCCGCGGCCAGCGACTCCACCGCCGACACGCATGACGACCGGCTCACCGCCCGCCCGTCAGCCTCCAGCACCCGCACCGAATGCCGCGACGCGATCCCCAGGTCGATCCCGACCAGCCGCCGTGGCCATCGCTGCGATGCCTCCGAGCCTAAGGCGACCCGTGCCCTCCGTCAGACGGACACCTTGCCATGGCAGAGTCGGCGCCGCGAGCCGACTCGACGAACGAGGTCGGCTACCGCCCGCCGGTCCACCGCATAACCGAGGACCTGCTGCGGGCCGACCACCGGTCCCGGCCTTGGCTGCGAGATTTCGCGCGCCACATCGGAGTGCCAGCAGCTTGAGCCCGCTCGGCACGTGCTGGTGCAGCCGCTCGGTGTGAATCTCAGTCAGCGGCCGGAGATCGCGCCGGGCGGAGTGGTCCGCAGGTCGGGGAGGGTGAACAGATCAGTGCCGCCGCGCAGGTGACTGAGGAGAAGCTCTGCGACTGGATCGGGTTTGAGATCGATGGCGGCAAGAGCCTCCTCGGTCAGCGGGATGATTTGCAGGTGGTATTCGCCCCGGGCAGCGTCGGCGAACTCCGGGCCGCTGCGGTCGCCGGGACTGGCTGACCAGGTGCGCGCCCGGCCGAGGTAGAAGTACTGGCGTTCGCCGCCGCGCTCGAGGACGTGCAGCAGGCTGTGGATGTCCGCAGTAGCGGCGATCTCCTCGCGGAGTTCACGGGCCAGCGCGGTCTCCAGGTCCTCCCCGGCATCGACTCCGCCGCCGGGCAGCGCCCAGTACGGGTCTTGTCCGGTGCGGACCCGCCGGATGGTCAGCAGGTCGCCGGCCGGTGTGATCAGCACAGCGCGGACGCGATCAGTCATGGATCTCCTCTACCACGAGCGGCCGTCTGACACGGTTGACCGGCCCGATGCAGGGCCGCTACTACCCCGGCTCGGCCAGGCTGGCAGCCGAGCCGACGGCGTACCAGTCCGACGGGCAAAGCGGCCGCCCGCGCGGCCCCACCCGCTTACCCGGTTCGGTGTCAGCGCCTCCATCTCGACAACCGCCCCGTCTTCCAAGAGATGGATCGTGGCCCAACGAGGTTGGCACGGCGAACGCCTGCCACACTGCGAAACCGCCCACCAGCACCACCGGCCTGAGCGATCTAGCAGAGTTCAGCCGAGCACAGTCGCGCAAATCACCGGTCGCGGCGACTTCAGGGCGCAGCAGCGGCGATGAATGGCCTCAGGATGGACGCGCTGTCGAGTTGCTCGTCAGCGAGGTCGCCGATACACGAGAACAGCACGTTAGCCAGAAGCCTGGTGTCCTTCGGGACGTCAAGCTCAGGCAGCAGTTCGGCCGAATACCAGAGAAAGGGATGCGCGGGCTCGCGGGCCGGTTCAGCGGTATCCGTGACGGCAACGTACTGGTGGTCCAGGTGCACGTGCGGCTCGCCGAGGTTGTTGTCGGCGGGAACGTGCTGTTCGGTGATGCACCAGGGAGGCGGCACCCGCTTGTGCGGGAACCCGGCCGGAAGTGTAGGAGCGGGCGCTTCGAGCAATCGCGCGCCGGTCAGGCCGGTGTCCTCGGCGACCTCACGGAACGCTGCCCCGGCCTGGGATTCATCGTCCTCTACATGGCCACCGGGGATCAGCAGTCGTCGTGGGCGCGGATGCTCGATCAGCCCGAGCTGCCATCCCTCGAGGCAATGGCTAAACAGGAAAACACTGGCGGTCGCGTGCTTCACGCTCATCTCATCACCCCCAAAACCCAGCTCGCCGGGTCGCTCCCGCTTCCTGACGGGTCCAGCATGGCCGGCGTGCTCCCAGACCATGCCGGTCCGAGCGATTCGGCGCGCCGGGCGCGAACTAATGCGGCAAATCGCGGGCGGCTGTTCACAGCCCGGTTGTCTGCGAGGCTTGAGCAACGGGCCTGGCCCGGGCGATGCGGATGGTCGCGACGAAATGCCGGTCTTCGGCACGCAAAGCTGCGAGCAGCTCGCGGAGCGCGTTGCTGATGCCTTACGCGCCAGGCACGGCCCGGGCCGGTGGATCGAATGCGAAGTTCTCGAAGACGGCATTCTCGGTGGGGGCGTCCGGTGGCCCGCGCCCTGACCGGCTGGCTGCTAGGCCCGCGTAGCTGCACCGACCGCCGCCCAGCCGAAAGTTTCACCGGTGAGCACGTTGGCCATGACGATGCCCTCGCGGGTCATCCGATCCTCGATCAGCTCCCGCGGGTACTCGGCGGCTCCAGCGTCGTTAAGGATCGGCATGTCGGTGGGATGCGGCTCCACCGCATCCCAGCGGGCCTGCATCACCCCGGCGACGTGATGACCACTGAATCGCTCAGGGACCTGCGCGGTAGCCCGGCTGCGGTAGGCCCACATCACGAAGTGGTGGCCTGGACCGAGGATCTCATACGCGCCGGTGAGGTCTAGGCCGTCGACCACGCAGCCGGACTCCTCGGCCGCCTCACGGCGCGCCGCCTCAATGATCGGCTCACCGAACTCAACCTTCCCGCCCGGCAGCAACCAGAACCCCGCGTACGGGCCACGTTCCTGGCGTACGAACGTCACCGTCCCGGCGGCGCCGGGCACCACCACCAGCGCCGCTGTCACCACCCGCCCCTCGCCTATCGCACCTCACCCCCTCATGCGGCACATGCTTCCCGCTGGCCCGCCGACTGACTGGCCGAGCCTACGACCGCCGCAACGGCCAGCGCCGGCGTTTCGCCCAACCCGCAGCGCGACCGGATACCCGGACCCTGCGAGGCCGTCGCTGACCTGCACGAGGTTCAGCCGCGGGCTGCCCAGGCAGCCAGCGCTCGTCGCGCGGCCAAACGCCTGCGCGCAGCCCGAGTCCCGAATGCCAGCACGGCCACATCCCCGCGCCATCACGCATTCCCAGCTCACCACTATTACCGGCGCATTGGCCGAGGAAGCTCGACCACTACGCGATCGGGATGAAGGACCCGGAAGGGAACAAGTTCGATATCACCTGACCTGGTCACTCCGGATAACGGAGACTACGCGCGTCAGCGTTTGCATCATTCCGGGCCCAATCGTCAACCGCCATGAACCGGCGCCGCCCCCGGCTGGGTTCGCGACCTGGAACGACTTCTACCGCGACCTCGGGCTGCCCGATGAGTACCTGGTCGAGGGGGCGGACCGGATCAGCGACCCCGACGGCCACGGCCCGGACATCTGGTTCCGCGTCGAGCCGGACGCCAAGACGGTCAAGAACCGGCTGCACCTCGACGTCCACGCCAGCGGCGAGCGGACCGACCCGCTCGAGACGCGCCGCAAGCGCGTCGACGCGGAGGCCACCCGGCTGGCCGGCCTGGGCGCCACCATCAGCGGCGCAATGTCTGAGGAAGGGCTCGACCACTACGCGGTCGGGATGAAGGACCCCGAAGGCAACGAGTTCGACATCAACTGACCAGGCACGTCTGACCAATCAAGATCGCAGTCTTTTACGCCCCGGCGCGGCGGAACCGGGGCCGCCAAAGCGAGAATCTAGGCGCCCAGCGAGGTCGGCACGCCGAACGGCCGCCACGCGGCGGGAGGGCGGGGCCGCCCCCGCGCGAGGCGGCCCCGGCCCGTCGATCGGTTACAGGTTGGCGGCGGTGTCCACGGTTTCCTCGTGGAAGGCCCCGGAGCTGTCTTGCCAGTAGAAGACCAGGTTGCCCTGGTAGTCCTCGGCGGCGAGGTTGACGCTGCCGTCGTTCATGGTGATGGAGGGGTCGCCCTCAATGCCCCCTGGCTGGAAGAATCCTTTGTAAATCACCGGGGTGTCCGTCCAGGCGCTGTTGCCGTCGACATTCGTGGTGACGTCCATGTCACCGAACAGTTCCCGGGCCACGACATGAACTCCGCCCGGGTAGGCAACAATGGAGGAAGCGCTGGTGTCTCCGTCCGGCATGGGCTCGGAGTTCCAAGTCGGGGAGCCGTTGATGGCCCAGTAGAAGGTCGATAGGTAGCCGCCCGCGTCGAGCGCGACGATGTTGACGCCGTTGTCGTGGGCGGAAATCGCGGGGGCCGATCCGGTGGTCCCGGCGCCGGCGACGACCTCGGGGTACCAGGTGGCGGTGCCGTTGATCGCCCAGTAGAAGTCCAGGCTGTTGCTGGGTCCCTCGGCGGCGATGTTGACGCCGTTGCCGGCGGTGTTGGCGGCGATCGCCGGCGCGGAGAACGTGGTCGCGGCGCCGGCCACCACTTCGGGGTACCAGTTCGTGGTGCCGTTGAACCCCCAGTAGAAGTCCAGGCTGTTACTGGGTCCCTGGGCGGCGATGATCGTGGTGTTGCCGTTCTGGGCGATCGACGGCGCGGAGTAGGTCGTCCGTATCGTGGCCACGGTCTCGCCGTGCCAACCGCTGGCGCCGTTGGTCTGCCAGTACAGGTCCAGGCTGTTGTAGACGCCCTCGACCGCGATCACGACGGTGTTGCCGACCTGGGCGATCGCCGGGTCGGAGAAACTGGTGCCGTTCGCGGCGACCTGCTCGCCGTACCAGTTGTTGGTGCCGAACTGGTTCCAGTAGAACCGCAGCCCGTCCTCGGAGGTCTGCACGGCGATCACCGAGTTGCCGTCGGCCACCGTGATCGCCGGATCGAACACCGAATCGGCCCGCGCGGCGGGACCGGCCGGCGCCAGCGTGGTCGCCGCGGTGAGGGCCAGGGCGCCAGCGGCCGCGAGAGCCAGCAGTCTGGGCCCGGAACCGGTAAGCCGGGCGCTGGCCCGTGGCCCCACGATTCGAAGCTTCATTTCTGCGCCCTCTCCGTCACCATTTCCGCGCCCGGCATCGTCGCGAGGCGGGGCCGCGCAACCGGCCCGGCGAGCGTCTGCTCACCGGGCTGCGGATAGGATCGGGCCCGCTGCATGATCTTGTCTTTGTGTGACATGGGGTGCTCCCTCCGTAGCTGACTGAACGCCCCACACGATTTGCTGCAGGCTCCCAGATCTACGCAGTTGCGGGGCAGAGGCCGGAATACCCCTCTTCGCCGGAAGCCCAGGCCGGGGTAGAAGTACCCACACGTCATCGGGCATGAGTCCGCAGAAAGGCCGCAACCCCGGGCATCGCGGCTGGACCATGACCATCATCATGACCGGTGACGCGGCACAGTTACGGGGGCGAGCCCATCAACGTGGCATCTACAGCCGCTTTCACCGGGTCGACAAGGCCAATGAGGTATCCCTGTACCACACGGTCGCGAATGAGCTGGCAGCGGCCGGGTGGCCGGTCATTCATTACGAGGTGGCAGGCGAAAGCGCCGAGGCTGTCGCGGCCGTTCTCCTGAGCGCCATCCTGAAGCGACTCGCGACGCGTTCAGGCTGAGGCG
>Ga0335075_10008925_pt1 | contig 15339 bp, 8 predicted proteins | sample Lox_Sample_24_FD_206723 | JGI IMG/M metagenome (GOLD analysis project Ga0335075, IMG submission 206723) | Soil microbial communities from Loxahatchee National Wildlife Refuge, Florida, United States - Lox_Sample_2.4 | ecosystem: Environmental > Terrestrial > Soil > Wetlands | place: USA: Florida... | reverse complement strand
TGGTGAATATCTCAGCGGGAAGAAACGCGTGAGCGGTGAGCGCACTGTGGCTGCAGCTCCGACGTCGGGCAAAGAGGTCATCGCCGAGGCTCGTTCCAACCGCTGGCTGGAGTTGCGTGGCGCCCGTCAGCACAACCTCAAGGACGTTGACGTCCGGATCCCGCTGAAGCGCCTCGTCTGTGTCACCGGCGTCTCCGGCTCCGGCAAGTCCACGTTGATCGAGGACGTCCTCTACCCCGCGCTCCTCAAATACCACGGCAAGCCGACCGAGGCGCCCGGACTCTTCACCGGGCTCGCCGGCGCGGAGCTCATCGACGATGTCGTCATGGTCGATCAGAGTCCGATCGGGCGCACCACCCGCTCCAACCCGGCAAGTTATGTCGGCGCCTTCGATGCCATCCGCAACCTGTTCGCGGCGGAGCCCGCCGCGCAGGAGCGCAAGTACACCGCCGGCACCTTCAGCTTCAACTCCGGCAGCGGCCGCTGCCCGACCTGCAGCGGCAATGGCTTCGAGCACGTCGAGATGCAGTTCCTCTCGGACGTCTACTTGCGGTGCCCCGACTGCGACGGCCGCCGCTATCGCGACGAGGTCCTCGAGATCAAGCGCGAAGGCACCAACGGCCGCCGCGCCAGCATCGCCGATGTGCTGGCGATGACCGTCACGGAGGCTCTCGAGTTCTTCCGGGATTCGCGCGAGGTCGCCGCGCGTCTCGCGCCCCTCTCGGACGTCGGCCTCGAATATGTGACGCTCGGGCAGCCGGTGCCCACGCTCTCGGGCGGCGAAGCGCAGCGCCTGAAGCTCGCGGGCCATCTCGCCGAGGCAGGCTCGGTGCTCTCCAGCACCACTCACAAGGGCAAGCTCTTCCTCTTCGACGAGCCAACCACGGGCCTGCACTTCCAGGACGTGGCGAAGCTCCTCACGGCCTTCCGCAAGTTGCTCGCGGCGGGACACTCGCTCCTCGTCATCGAGCACAACCTCGATGTGATCCGCGCGGCCGACTGGATCATCGATCTCGGGCCGGAAGGCGGGGAGCACGGCGGCAGTATCGTCTGCGCCGGTACGGCCAGCGAAGTGCGCGCTCACCCGGATTCGCATACCGGCCGCGCCCTCGCGGATTACGAGCGGGCCCTCGCGCCAGGGGTTGCAGAGCCCCGCGGGACTCCCCGTCAGGCGGCGTGCGAAAGCAAGTCAGTAAGCGGCCCAGGGCCGCTCCCTGGGCCGCGGGATGAAAAGCAGCCGAAGGGGTGGCCGGCCGAAGCGCCGCAGGCGACTTCGGCCCAATCGAAAGCCGCGCGCAACTCCGTGGTCATCCACAACGCGCGCGAGCACAACCTGAAGAGCATCGACGTGCAGATCCCCAGGGATCGACTCACGGTCATCACCGGTGTGTCAGGCTCCGGCAAATCGACACTCGCCTTCGATATTCTCTTCAATGAAGGTCAGCGCCGGTATCTCGAGTCACTCAACGCCTATGCGCGGCAGTTCGTGCAGCCCGCCGCCCGCCCCGACGTCGATGCGATATTCGGCATTCCGCCGACGGTCGCCATCGAGCAGCGCACCAGCCGCGGCGGCCGCAAGAGCACGGTGGCCACTCTGACGGAGATCCATCACTTCATGCGGCTCCTCTACGTCAAGCTGGGCACCCAGTATTGCCCCGATTGCGACGTCGCCATCGAATCGCAGAGCGCCGCCTCCATCGCCGCGCGGCTGCTGCGTGAGCACCGGGGCACGCGCATCGCGCTGCTGGCTCCGCTCGTCGTCGCGCGCAAGGGCTACTATACGGACCTCGCCAAGTGGGCTGCGAAAAAGGGCTTCAAGACGCTGCGCGTCGACGGCGCCTACCTCTCAACGGCGCAGTGGCCGCGACTGTCGCGCTTCAAGGAGCACACCATCGAGCTCCCCGTCGCGGAGATCGATGTCGGCGTGAAGACGGACACCGCGCTGCACCAGGCGCTCGCCCGCGCGCTCGACTTCGGCAAGGGCCTCGTACACGTGCTGAGCCCGAAGAGCGACAAACCGACGGTCTTCTCGACCAAGCGCGCCTGCCCCACGTGTGGACGCAGCTTCGCCGAGCTCGACCCGCGCCTCTTCTCCTACAACTCCAAGCACGGCTGGTGCGAGAGCTGTTACGGGACCGGCCTGGAGGTGCCCGCGGAGGAAGAGTCCGCGGCCGGTGTGGACGTCGATGCAGACGACGACAGCGATGATGCGCCGCAGGTCTGTGCTGCATGCAACGGCAAGCGTCTGAATCCGGTAGCCGTCAGCGTGCGCTTCCGCGACCGATCCATTGCCGACCTCGCCGCCAACTCGGTGGCGCAGTCGGCGGAGTTCTTCCGCCGTCTCAAGCTCTCGCCACGAGAGCAGCAGATCGCGCGCGACCTGCTGGCGGAGATCCGGGCACGGCTCAAGTTCCTCGACCGGGTGGGGCTCGGCTACCTGCAGCTCGACCGCTCCGCGCCCACGCTCTCGGGCGGGGAGGCGCAGCGCATCCGCCTGGCCGCCCAGCTCGGCTCCAACCTCCAGGGGGTGTGTTACGTCCTGGACGAGCCGACGATCGGCCTGCACCCGCGTGACAATGCGATCCTGCTCGACTCGCTCGAGGAGCTTTCGAGCCATCGCAACACACTCGTCGTCGTCGAGCACGACGAGGAGACCATCCGTCGCGCCGACCACGTGCTGGATCTCGGCCCGGGGGCGGGCGTGCTCGGCGGCGAGGTGGTGGGCGAAGGAACCGTGAAGGATCTCATTGGCAACGCACGATCGACGACCGGTCGCTTCCTGCGACAGCCGCTGCGGCACCCTGCGCAGCCCTACCGGCCCGTCGTGGCGCACACGCCGCATCTGAAGCTCGAGCGCGTATCGCTGCACAACGTCAAGGGCGCCGAGGTGCGCATTCCTCTCGGCAGGCTGGTGGTCATCACCGGCGTTTCCGGCTCAGGGAAATCGACGGTAGCGCGCGACGTACTCTACGCCAACCTGCGCCGCCTGCTCGGCGACGTCGGCCGGGGCAACGGGACGAAGTCCCGGCGCCGCGCGGCCGGCGCGCAGCTCATCGGCTGCGCCGGCATGAAGGGGCTCGAGCAGGTGGACCGGGTCCTGGAGGTGGATCAGACACCGATCGGCAAGACCCCGCGCTCCTGCCCGGCCACTTATATCGGGCTGTGGGACGACATCCGGCGCATCTTCGCCGCCACCACCGAGGCGCGGCTGCGGGGCTACACCGCAAGCCGCTTCTCATTCAACACGGCCGGCGGCCGCTGCGAGGCCTGCGAGGGCCAGGGCGTCAAGACCATCGAGATGAGCTTCCTACCCGACGTCAAAGTACTCTGCGACGTCTGCGCCGGCCGTCGATTCAACACCGAGACATTGTCGGTTCTCTGGCGGGAGAAGAGCATCGGCGATGTCCTCGCGATGGATGTGGACGAAGCGGTCGGGTTCTTTCGCGCGCATTCGCGCGTGCATCACGCACTGAAGCTGCTGCAGGACGTGGGGCTTGGCTATCTCACCCTCGGCCAGCAGAGCCCGACACTGTCGGGCGGCGAGGCGCAGCGCATCAAGCTGGTGGCGGAGCTTTCCAAGGTGCGCACGGAAGCTCCCGAGGCGAGCCGGGACATGTTTGCGCCAGCCGCGGCTGCAGGCCCACCCTCAGCCCCACGGCCAGGCCCCCGACAGGTGGCGAAGCACACGCTGTATGTGCTCGATGAGCCCACTGTCGGTCTGCACATGGCTGACGTCGAGAAACTCATTCACGTGCTGCACCGACTGGTCGCCGCGGGAAACACCGCAGTCGTGGTCGAGCACAACCTCGACGTCATGGCGGAGGCAGACTGGATCGTCGATATGGGCCCCGAGGCCGGTGAGGGCGGCGGCCGCATCGTCGCCCAGGGCGCCCCCGCCGAAGTGGCGCGGCGCAAGCGCGACTCGCATACCGGCCGGGCCCTCGCTACATTTCTCAAAGAGCGTGTGACCGGCGCATAATCTGGCGCCATGCCACATGCTAGCGCCGCCGAGCTCGTCTGCTGGAAATGTGGCGCCTCGCTTGCGGCGCTCACGCTGCCCCTGCGCCGCCTCGAGGAATGCCCGAAGTGCCGGTCGGAGCTGCATGTCTGCCGGATGTGCGCCGACTACGACACGACCGTCGCCAAGCACTGTCGCGAGCCTACCGCCGAGGAAGTCCGCGAGAAGACGCGCGCCAACTTCTGCGATTTCTTCGAGCCCCGGCCGGGCACCTACACCGCGCCCAACACCGCCGAGGTCGATCGCGCGCGCGCCGAGCTGGATAAATTATTCGGGAAGTAGTCCAGCGGCAAGTCAGTAAGCGGACCAGGGCCGCTCCCTGGGCCGCGGAATGAATCCCGTCAGAGGGCTGGCTGCGCAAATCGCCGGGAGCGATTTGCCCCAATAGACAAACAGTCAGGACTTTCGGACCCGCTCGCTCAGCCGCTCGAGCAGGCGGGAGAACGGCGTGTTCTTCTGCACCTGGACGCGCAGATGCCGCACGCCCGTGTCACTCACCGACTCGCTCCTTGCGTTGTCGATGGCAAGCTCATTCGCGCCCAGGATCTCGAGCGTCTCCTCGAGAGTCTGCGGGGTGCGGCGCTCGCGCGCGTTCACCCTGCCCGCGCTCTCACGCTCTTTCGGCGCCGCCACTGCGGGTTTTGCGGCGGCCGGTGCCGGTGAAGCGGCAGCGCCCGGGGGAGTTGCGGCAGTCGCCGCGGCGGGCGCCTCTTGCGAATCGATCAGTTTGAACTCGTTGTCTTCGCTCTGGCGCTGCTTGCGCGGGGCACCGGAGCCGGCAAATCGCTGATTGTCCTCGGTGGCGCGCTCGCGCTCCTGCGGTCCGACCGGCACGACGGCGACCGAGGTGAACTCCGAGCGCACGTAGTAGGCGACCTGCTTGGCGGAAATCGCATCATTGAAGAAGCCGAGACGCAATCCATACCACTTGCGCCCTTCGCGGCTGCCCTCGACGGAATAGAGCGTGTAGGCGCTGAATATCGCGAGCGGCGGCACCTTGTCGAGCTCCACCGGCTGCACCGACCACTGCAGCTGCACCGCGAAGGAAACCGGGTCATTGTGGGAAACGGCTTCCTTCAGCGCGCGGCGCGTACCGGTGTCGTCGGGCTTGAGCAGCGAAATACCTGACTCGGCGGCGGCGTCGGCCTGCAGCCCGGCTTGGGGGCGGTCGTTACCGTCCTGCTCCCGGCGCGACTCGAGAAATCTCAGTACCTGGGTGTCGGTGAGCGACGGGTCGTCGGTGATTTCGGCCTGAGCGATCGGCGACGGCATGAGTCGTGTTTCGCCGGTCGGATCCGCATGCCCATCCAATGCCGCCATCACTTCCTTCACGTTGGAGTCGCCGAAGAGTGGCTGCTTCGCGGCCGGCTGCGCGGGCCGCGTAGCGCTCTGCGGCATCGGCTTCGCCGCCGTCGGCGTCACCGGGGTTCTCGGCGGCGCGGCGGCGGCGGGCTTGACGGGCGCCGGCGCGGCGGGCTTGAGAGGTCCCGCCGCTTTGGCAACCGGGCGCTGCGCACCGGCGGGCGCGGCGTTGGGACGCGGGCGCTGCGGCAATGCCGGGGCAGCCGCCGCGGGTCGTACTGCCGGTGTTGGCCGCGGAGCCGCTTGAGTTTGCGGGGGTCGAGCAACGGGCGCGGCGGCACGCGGCGGTGTAGTAGCTGCAACAGGGCGCTTGACCGGCGGTTGCGTCGCAGCCTTGGGAGGCGGTGCTGCCTTGGCGGGCAGCGCAGCCTTGGCAGACGGTGCTGGCTTGGCGGCCAGCCCGGTCCTGCTGGGCGCTGCAGTCCTGGCAGGCGGCGGCGCTACTGCGGCGCGCGGCGCTACCGCGGGATTTGCGACTGCGCGGGCGCTCATCGGCGCCGGCGGCTGAAGAGTGGGTACCAACGTCGGGATTTTGGATGGCGCCGCAGGCTGTGCGCCCTGCGGCCTGGCCGCCACGGGCGCCGCGGGTGTTGGCATTGGGGCGGGCGCCGCTGTTTTTTGTGGGCCGACCGCGTGCCCGGCCTGTGCCGCGGCGGCCTCGGCCGCGCGAGCGCGCAGCTTCTTGCCGGGCGCCTCGCCCGCCCACGCGCCGGGATAGATATCCCGCACCGCGCTCAGCCACTCCTCGGCCTCGGCCTGGCTGGCGAAGAATCCCATGTGAAGACGGAAGCGCTCGCGCCCTTCCTCGAAGCGGCGGCTGACGAAGAACGTGAAGCGCTTGAGCTCGGGCATATCGGTCTGCGCGAGCGCCATTGGGGTCGTCGAGGAGCACAAATTGAGCACGAACGGCCCCGCCTCAGCGGCAGGCGCTGCTGACTGCTCCGCGGCCACCTCGGTGGACGCCAGATTTGCCGTTGGTGTCATAATTTCCCCGGACAGTCCAAGAGCCACGGGCCATCGGATTCGGCTCGAGACGCCGAGGGGAATGCTAACGGCCGCGCGTTGCGCAACCATGGCAGCCCCGCCGTCATAGGAACCGTCCCTTAGACCGGTGGCTTTGCGTCTCCGCCTTTCGACGGATTTGCCCTTGTCACAGGTGTCAAGTGTCGAAGCCGGACGGAATGGAGTCAAGGCCCGCGAGTGTGGCGCGGCTCTCAAAGAGTACTTGCCACCAAGCCTGGGATTGCCGCGCTACCGCTTATGTAGCGCCGCATCCGTGTTATGTAATTAATGACGAGGCTTATCGGGCAGCGGCCACGAGACCCGCCGGCCGCCGCGACCTCATCTGCGCGAGCGCGCCGATCCCCTCATACGTGTAGCGCATCGGGCCACGACGGCCCGCGCGCAAAGTCCCGACCATTGCCGCCGCGAGCGTCGCCACGGGAATGCCGCGCCGCACCATGCGCTCACCGACCAGGAATGGGTTCAGGAGCGGCATCGCCGCACGCCGCACCAGGTCGGCGGCCCGCATCTCACGCGGCCAGCCGAGCACCATCGCAGGCTGCAGGATCTCCAGCGCGGCGAAGCCGAGGCCGCTCAAGGCCTGCTCGAGCTCCCCCTTGGCGCGCAGATACGTGCTCTTCGCCGCGACATCCGCTCCCGCGGCGGAGACGACCACGAACCGCGTGGCACCTGCGGCCTTCGCGGCCCGCGCAAAGGCGAGGGTGTAACCGAAGTCGACCCGGCGCACCGCCTGCTCCTCGGCGCCGGCGCGATCTGCGAGCCGCGCGCCGAGACAACAGAAGGCCGCCTGACACTTCAGCCCCGCCAACTGCCGCTCCAGGTGATCGAACTGCACGATCCGGTTCGCCAGTCGGCTGTGCTCCCGTCCCAGGGGACGGCGCGTGACGGCGAAAACGCGTGTCACCTCGGGCGCATGGAGCAGAGCATCGAGGACATGGGTGCCCACGAAGCCGCTCGCGCCGGCAAGAAGCGCCACGACGGGATCGGTATCGGCCATGGGAGCTTATTAGCCCTGTCGCCGCCAGCGCACAAGCTCCCGTTCGCGCTTCATTCCGACAACGTGAGACCGATCACGGACTCGGAGCACGGATTGTGACCCAGGCACACGGGTGCGCCCGCCGCCACCTCAAAGGGTCAGATCTGTTCGGAGCAGGTAACGGTGATTGTGACGCTCTGCTGCCCCGGCTCCACGGTGAATTCCAGCTGCACGCCCCGATAGCCGTCGCGCGTGCCGATGACGGTGTAGGTGCCGGGCTGCAACCGTATCTGCCTGCGGGCGAAGCTGCCGAATTCGCCGAGGCCCGTAATGCTCACATCGGTCGCGCCGTCGGAGATCATGTTGAGCTGCACCGGCCGATCCAACTCCGGCATGAGTCGCGTGATCCGGGCGACCTGCGACTGCAGCACCGGGTCGTCCGCCTGCAGGCGCGCCTGCTGCAGGAGAGTCACGGCCTCATCGCGCACTGCCGGCAGATCGAGCCGGGATGGATGATCGATGATCTGCTGCAGCGAAGAGGAGAGCTGTGCCTTCTCCTCGTCCTGCGCCTTGCCGCGCTTCGCGAAGGCGAGCGCCGGGTCCACCTGCAGCGCCGTGTCGTAGACCGCTACGGCCTGACTCCAACGCCCCTGTGATTCGAAGCTGGCCGCCTTCCGGCGCAGCGAGGCGATCCGGCCCGCTTCCATGGCCAGGCTGACCCGCTGCAGCCCCTCGGCGGCCTCCTTGCCCTGCGGCCGGAAGCCGAGCGCCTGTTGGAAATCTCCCTGCGCCTCGGTGAGCCGCCCGGCGCCGAGCGCGGCGAAACCCGCGCCCACAGCACGCGCATACCCGTCGCTGCCGAAGGCGGCGTTGGCGCGCGCGAGACCCGCCTTCGCCAGCGTGTTGCCGGGATCGAGCGCGAGCGCCTGGCTGTAGTCCTGCGCGGCACGCGAGAAGTTTTGCGTCGCTTCCGCCTTCTGCGCGTCATTCAGCAGCGGCAGCATACCGCTCAGCAAACCCGCCCGGCGCGAGCCCTCGATGGCGCGCCGGCTGTTGGGATCGATGCGCCGCGCGAGATCGTAGGCCCGACTCGCGACGTCGCGGTGGCCCGCCGCAAGGGCCGCGTCACCCGCTCTGAGCTGTGCGGCGAGTGCCCGCGGCGCCCGCTGCGAGACTTTGTCCAGAAGCTGGTTGGCGCGGCTCAGGTGTTGCATCGCGATTGCGATACCGCCGGCGGCCGCAGCGCCGCTCGCCTGCGCGGCCTGTACCTGTGCGGCCGAGAAGTCGGATCCGTCCCACGCCACCGCCCCCCGCGCAGCCAGCGCGGCCTCCCGCTTCTGGAAGGCGGCGGTCTCCGTGTTGAATTGGGCGAGCGCCGCGGCATCGACTCTGGGCTTCGGCGGCGGCGCGGCCGGCGCCGGCGCTGCCGCCGGCTTCGCGGGCACGGTCGCCGGGGGCGTCGTCAACTGCGACGGCGCGAGAGCGCTGATTCTTGCCAACAGCGGCTGCAGGCCCGCGAGGTCCTGGCGCGGCAGCCAGTGGAGCGCGGCCGCGGTGGCGGCGCAGATCAGCACCACCCCGCAAAGGAGTCCCCACAGAAGATAGGGCCAGCCGCTGGACCTAAAGGTGCCGTGTCGTGCCAGCCGATGTCGCGGCGGCGTAGCCCGCAGCTGCGGGTGTTGGGTGTCGAAATCGAAGAATTCCTCCGCCGAGACAGTCTCGATGGGCGGAGCAAAGGCGCGTGTTGCCGGTTGAGCGACGTGTCCGTAGGGGTCCGTTGCCGGTTGAGCGACGTGCCCGTATGGATCTGACGCCGGTTGGGCTACGTGCCCATATGGGTCTGATGCCGGTTCGGCCACGTGCCCGTATGGATCGGCGGCCGCAGGCGCGGGCGACGCGGCGGCTGCAGGCGCGGGCGGACTGTGTCTGGAGTGGCGCGGCGCGGCTGTAGGGGCCCACCGTGGCATCGCATGGGCGGACCTGGGCTCAGCGTGCGGCTCGGCAGGCATGTAGGCCGCCGGCTGCACCGGAGTTGCAGCCTGCCCGGACGGCGACTGCTCCGCGGGAGGCCGCGACGGCGTCGCGGGCAGGGACATCGCAGGCGCAGACCGGACGGGAGCCGCTGGCGCGGGCCGCGGCGCCGGCGTCACATCCGCAAACTGCCTCGCTGCGGCCGCTGTCGCCGGAATGTTGAAACCCTCAACCTCACCAACATCCTCACCGACGAGATCCTCGGCCACGCGATCCTGGGCCGCGGGTCGCGTCGGCGATTGTGCTGGAGCGGGTCCCTTCGGCCGATACCGGGCATCCGACGTCGGCACATCTCCCGGTAAAGCCTCGGCTGGCGGCGCGGATTTCTCTGTCCTGTCGGCAGATTCAATCTTCCGGCGCGGTGCGGCGTTCTCGGACCGAACGACCCGCGGTGGCTCTACAGGCTTTGCCGGACTGGACGACGGCTTGGCCGGCGCGGGTTTGGCCGATGCGCCTGCCGCCCCCGGGGCCTGCGCCGCAGCGCGTTGAATTGCGCTCGGTGCCGGGGCCTCATCCTCGTCCTCGGTTTCCACACCTTCCGGCGCGAACGACAGCGTTGCGTTCAGTGTGGCATCGAGCTCATCCATGACCTGCTGCATGGTCGCGGGCCGCTCCGCGGCCTTCTTCGCCAGCATGCGCATCACGATCGCGCTCAGCTCCGGCGGAATCTGCCGCAGGGCCACCAACTCCGGCACGGGTTGGTTCAGAACCCGCCGCAGCTCGAAATTCGGGTAGTAAGGAGGGTTACCCGACAGCAGCTCGTACGCGAGCGCGCCGAGCCCGTAGATGTCATCGGCAGCGCTCGGAGGCTCGCCGCGGAGCTGCTCGGGACTGGATGTGAAAGGTGAATGGCCGCCGCCGCGCGCATCCGCAGGGGCGCCGGGCGCCGGCAACAGCCCGGCAATGCCGAAGTCGGCAAGCTTCACCCGGCCGCGGCTGTCGAACAGCACGTTGCCAGGCTTGAGGTCGCGGTGGACGACACCGCGCGCGTGGGCATATTCGAGGGCTTCGGCAACCTCGAGGAGTGCCGGTACGATCTCCAGGTACCCCGCGCCCTTCAGCCGCCGCAGGTCCCCGCCCGCGGCCAGCTCCATCGGGAGCACCATGACATCGCCGATTTTTTCCGGGGGGAGGACCTGGAGAATCCCGGGATGCTGCAGGCGGCCGGAGATGTCGTGCTCGCGCTCCAGGGTCTCCCAAGCCGCTGAATTGCGGGCCGCGGCGCGGGCGAGCACCTTCAGAGCGATGTCGACGCCACGTGAGTCGTCGTGCGCCTTCCAGACCTCACCCTGGCCGCCCGTCCCGAGACGCTCGATCAGCGTGTAATGGCCGATTGTGACCGGCTGAGCGGCTGCACGAACCTGTGACATGACCTCCACCTTAACTAATTTCGCCCCTCACGAACACTGTACTCGGACACCGGCATCTTGCGGCAGTGCCCGGGCTGTTTCCTACTGTCGCAACTTGACCACGGTCTCAGGAGGGGGCGTCCCATCTGCCGAGCAAGAAGCCTGCCCGGGCCGGGCTAGAGGTCGAGCGCGAGCTGCGGGCCTGAACGGGGCGGTCGCGGCGACCGGAAGAGCGCCGTGTTCGGCGGCTGGTGCCTTCCGGTACCCAGATTCAGCCGTCGGCAGGCAATTTGGAAGCGGCCGCGCAGCAGCTCCGCGAACGCCCCCGTACCACGCATCCGCGTGCCGAAGCTCGAGTCATAGTCCTTGCCGCCCCGCATCTGCCGTACCACCGACATCACGTGCTCGGCCCGGTCCGGATAGTGGGCCGCCAGCCATTCCCGGAAGAGATCCTTGACCTCATGCGGAAGCCGCAGCAGCACATAACCGGCCCAGCGCGCCCCGGCCGCCGCCGCCGCCTCCAGAATCGCCTCCATCTCGTGGTCGGTCAGCACCGGAATGACCGGCGCGACCATCACCCCCGCAGGAACGCCTGCCAGGTTCAAGCGGTTGACAGCCTCGAGCCGGGCACGCGGCGATGCCGCCTGCGGCTCCATGACCCGCTTGAGCCCGACGTCCAGCGTGGTGATGCTCACCCCCACCCCCGCCAGCCCGTCCTTGGCGAGATCCGCCAGCAAATCGAGGTCACGCAACACGAGCGCGCTCTTCGTTATCACCGTGACGGGATGGCGGCAACGCGCCAACACCTCGAGGATCTCGCGCGTCACCCGCATCTTCCGCTCGATCGGCTGATACGGATCGGTGTTGGCCCCAAGCGTAATCGGCTTGCAGACATACCCCGGCCTCGCCAATTCCTCTTGCAACAGCTTGCCCGCGTCCTTTTTGTAGAACAGCCGGGTCTCAAAATCCAAGCCCGCCGACAATCCCATGTAAGCATGACTCGGGCGGGCGTAGCAGTTGTGACTGACGACGCCGTTCGCGAAGAAATCGGCCGTTCCAGTAGTGATGTCGAAGAGGCGCATTGTGCCTATCGGCTCGATGGAGACGACATGCAATGGCGCATCGCTCTTGACCGCGTGGCCCTCCATGTCCAGCTTCCGACTGATGGCCGGATCCATCAAATGAAAGAAGCGCAGATGCTCCCGGAGGCCTCCCACGAGACGCACTACTTTCATGGGCTTGCGGTTCACGAGCAGTGGCTCCTCGATCGCGAATCGAAAGCCAAACTCCCGTAGGCTGCGGGATATCCAGTCGATGATCTGCTGGTCCGTATTGGATATTCGCAGGATTCCACTGCTGAATGAGCCTTCAGCGTCAAAGATCCCCGCAAGGAAGCCGGCGAACCAGGAGCGGGATGGCGATGGAGGCCACGCGATAAGCAGATAAATCTGTTCGAAGCTCCAGCGACCGGCCGTGCGAATGCCCGTCATCGCGCGCCGCGCGCCGCAAGCAGCCTGAAAATCGAACTCGTGTGCCGATACACAGAAATCCAGCAGATAGCTCTGGGCGCGACAAAGCGCCTCATCATCACAGAGCGCCAGGCGAAACTGATAGAGCGTGTTCCACCTACCGCTCTTCCGCCGGTAGGGATGCGTTGCGAGATGTGCGTCTCCGCGTACCATGCCGCAGAGATAGCCTCGTTTGTAGTCCTGGTCCTTGGCTATTTCCTCGGCAAACTTCCCCGTCCCTATGAGCTTGTTGTTTGCCGTCAGATAGGGACGCTGCAGGTCTCCCTGCATTTTACCGGTAACGAACTTCCAACCTCGTTCAGTCAGGAACCGGTGGTCGGCTCCGGCGACTATCTCGGTGCCATCCTCGAGCAGGACTCGATATGCAGGCTTGATCACACTCCAATGCGCCAGCACCTTTGTCTTGACGTATCGTCGATACGAGCCTCGCCGCATGGTCCCGTAAATCTCGCTTCCTACATTCACCTTCGCGATCGGCCTTGCGCTTCCATCTCCCATGAGGATCGGGGTGTCGCCCCTCACGCAGTAGACACACGAATGGCTGCATCCCCTGTACGGATTGATCGATTGCTCGAACGGAATGTCGGGTGAGTCGTTGCGCGTTATGACGGAGCGGGCGCGATCCGGCTCTATCGAAGTTGGAATGAAGTCGGGAACCTCCTCCTGGTACCAGCCGTCGTCGACGGCCTCGTGCTGCCGTGGCTCGAAACGGCCGGCGGGGTTCGAGAGCGCACCGTGGCCCTTGAGCGGCCGGCTCCTTTCAGGCGGAGGGGACATCGCTATACTGTACGTCCATCCAGGTAAGCGGTAAAGTGAGATAATGGCGGCAGATGCGGGCCCGATCCCGCAGGGGAGCAGAAGCATGAGCGATTCAGGGGAACCGACGGGCTACGGCGGTGCCGTGAGCAAGGACGAGCGCAACCTGGCGATGTTCGCGCATCTGTCCGCTCTGACCGGGTTCATCTTCCCGGCCGGCGGCAACGTGATCGCGCCGCTGATCGTCTGGCTCACTCAGCGGGAGAAGTCCGCTTTCGTGGCCGACCAGTCACTGGAAGCGCTCAATTTCAATATCACCGTATTCCTGGGGTTCGTCGTCTTCGGCTCCCTGTGCTTCATCTTCATCGGCATTCCGTTCGTGCTGCTGCTGGGTATCGGCTGGCTCATCGGCACGATCCTGGGCGCCGTAAGGGCATCAGAGGGGCAGCGATACCGCCACCGCTTCACACTGCGTCTGGTGCATTAGCCGCGAGGTGAAAGACTAGACCGTGTCTTTCAGGGGCACGGTGTGATCGGCAAGCCTGTCGACAATCGGGTGCGCGTGCGCCGCGATCAGCTTGCGCGCCGCCATCTGATCCTTCGGACTGTTGATCGTATCGATGGCAATCAGCTCGCCGGCGCGCAAATAACACGCGCTGAAGGCACGGCTCGCGGGGTCGCCACGGATGACGACACTGTCGTATCCCTGGCTGATCCCGATGATGATCAGCTTCAGGTCGTACTGGTCCGACCAGAACCACGGCACCTTGTCATGGACGGTCTCCATGCCCAGCAGATTCAGCGCCGCGCTCGCTCCCTGCTCGAAGGCGTTGTCGACCGATTCCAGCCGCAGGCGCCGGCCATAATGCAGATTCGGATGGCTGGTGCAGTCCCCTGCCGCATAGATCGCCGGGTCCGAGGTCCTGCAGCGGTCATCCACGACTATGCCGTTCTCGCACGTCAGTCCGGCGGCGACGGCCAACTCGTCGGCCGGGAGCACGCCGCAGCCCACCACCACCGTATCCGCGGGATGCTCCTGCCCATCCTCGGTCACCACCGCCCGTACCTGCTTCGTGCCAGGGGACGCCGCGAGTGCCCGGACCTTTGAATTGCAGAGAATCCTGGTCCCGCGACGGGAGTGCTCGGCCTGGTAGAAGGCGGAAAGGTGGCTGCAGACGACGCGGTTCATCACGCGGTCGGCCATCTCCAGCACCGTGACCTCGACACCGGCCTCCCGTGCCGTGGCTGCCACCTCGAGCCCGATGTAGCCCCCGCCGACGATCACGAGTCGCTTGCCGGGGAGCAATCCGGCACGGATCTGCTCCACGTCGGCGATGGTCCGAAGAAAGAAAACGCCTTCGAGATCAGCGCCTGGCGCCGCGAGCGGTCGCGGACGGCTGCCAGTCGCTATTAAAAGAGCGTCGTAGGCGACGGTCGACCCATCGTCGAGCCGCAGACGCTGGTCGCGAAGCGCGATTTCCTCCACGCGCCGGCCCAGCCGGGTCGCCACTGAATGCGATTCGTAGAAATGTTGAGGCCGCAGCAGCAGACGGTCGCGCTCGAGCGCGCCCGCCAGGTATTTCTTGGATAGCGGCGGTCGCTGATAGGGCAGCCAGGGCTCATCGCCTATCAGTGCGAGCTCACCTGCAAAGCCTTTGCGCCGAAGCGTGTCAATGGCTTGGACTGCCGCCTGACCCCCACCCACGATGACTACGCGCTCGTGCATCAGTCGGAGCTTAGCGTATCGCCTGGCCCCACGCCGAATGCACCGGTCGCGGGCATGTGCCCCATAATGGTGCGCCGGAGCCGTAGGCCGCGACTGGGCGCAGCCGAAATCCCCGCCCTTTAGACGTATTCCCATGCGTGGCATGAAAGCTGCAAAATCGCACCTGCCGCGAATTGGGCAGCCGCCTTGCAACGACAAAGCATCGATACCCGACGGAGAGCTCGCACATGAAACTGGTCACCGCGATCATCAAACCGTTCAAGCTCGACGACGTGCGCGCAGCGCTCTCCGACATCGGCGTCTCGGGAATGACGGTAACGGAGGTCAAGGGGTTCGGACGTCAACGCGGGCACACCGAGTTGTATCGCGGCGCGGAGTACGTGGTGGACTTCGTACCCAAGACACGAATCGAAGTGGCCGTTCGCGCCGACCTCGTCGACCAGGTCGTCGAGGCCATCCTGAAATCGGCCAAGACCGGCAAGGTGGGCGACGGCAAGATCTTCATCACGGACATCCAGCGCGTCATCCGCATCCGCACGGGTGAGACTGACGACTCGGCTCTTTGAGAT
>Ga0335075_10008924_pt1 | contig 15339 bp, 11 predicted proteins | sample Lox_Sample_24_FD_206723 | JGI IMG/M metagenome (GOLD analysis project Ga0335075, IMG submission 206723) | Soil microbial communities from Loxahatchee National Wildlife Refuge, Florida, United States - Lox_Sample_2.4 | ecosystem: Environmental > Terrestrial > Soil > Wetlands | place: USA... | reverse complement strand
ACCGGCTTTCGCATTACCCCGGTGGTCGGCCTGCTGCCGGCCGGGCTTTCGCTCGTTCCCGCACCCGGAGAAGTTGCGGCCGTGTTCGAACTGCCGGTTGCCGTCCTGCTCGACCCGGCTCTGCCCGAACGCCGCCACGCCTGGCGCAACGGAACCTGGCGCGAGTCCTGGGTCTGGCCGCATCCCGAACACGAAATCTGGGGCGCCACGGCGGCGATCCTGATGGCGCTTGCAAAACGGCTCCGCGACGAGGCGTAGTTACGGCGTTGCCACGGATCGACTCATATTCTGTGGTTCCTCCGCGCAACTCATGATGGCTCGCTGAAGGGTCGCTTTCGCCGGAGTTATCCGACCTGCCGTTGCGATGCGATATCGTGCCAAGCCGGCGCGCGTTCGGATGCCCTACCCAGGCGCACCCTGTCGATCGGAGCGGGGCCGAGCGTATCATACGCCGCCGGGCACGCATTGACCTTCCGAAGCGGGCGGCTAACCTCGCGGCGCCGGGTACGCGCGGGGGCTAGTGCGGCGCCGGAAGACAATCGCGGGAGAAAACGCCTATGTCCGTCATCGATCTTCCCAAACCGGACCATGTTCGAAACATGCGCCTGCTCGGCTGGAGCGATCAAGGCGGCAGGCTCGACGGCGTGCAGATCATGGTACACCGCGGCTACGCCTATATCGGGCACATGTTCTCCAAGGGCTTCAGCGTCGTCGATGTGCGCGACCCGGCGCGGCCACGCCCCGCCGGCTATTTTCCCGCGCCACCCAACACCTGGAATATCCACCTGCAGGCGCACGACGATCTGCTGCTGGTGATCCACGCCAAGGATATGTTCGCCGATACGGCGTTCGCGGACGAGCACGCCTACTACAAAGGGACGATCGGGCACACCGTCGGCACTGCTCACGGCAGCGCCGGCCGCCGCGACTGGTCGGCGGGGCTTGCCGTCTATGACATCGCGGCGCCCGAGGCACCGCGGCAGATCGGTTTTCTTCCCATCGACGGCGGCGGCATCCATCGCGCGTGGTATGTCGGTGGACGCTGGGCCTATGCATCGGCGCTGATCGACGGCTTCAGCGACTATATCCTGATCACCATCGACATGGCCGACCCCGCTCACCCGCGCGAGGCGGGTAGATATTGGTTGCCAGGCATGAATCTCGCCGCCGGCGAAACGCCGAGCTGGCCTGGAACGACGCGCATGGGCTTGCACCATGCCGTCGTGCACGGCGACACCGCCTATGCCGCCTGGCGGGACGGATGCCTCGCCGTGATCGATGTTTCCGACCGCACCCTGCCGAAGCTGATCGTCCATCGCAGCTGGGCGCCGCCTTTCGGCGGCGGCACGCACAATTGCCTGCCGCTTCCGGATCGCGAACTTCTGATCGTCGTCGACGAAGCCGTGCTCGATCACCAGGAAGACGGAATGAAGCCGATCTGGGTGTTCGACAACCGGGTGCCCGCAAACCCGATCAGCATCGCAACCTTTCCCAACCCCACCGAGGCCGATTATGTCGGTATGGGCGGGCATTTCGGGCCGCACAATATCCATGAGAACCGGCCGGGAAGTTTCGTCAGCTCGGAGCTGATTTTCGCCACCTACCAGAATGCGGGCGTACGGGTCTTCGAGATCCGCGACCAGTACCGCCCCGAGGAGGTCGCAGCGCTGGTTCCGCCGCCACCGGTGAAGATGATGGATCACCGGCCCAACCGCGCCCGCGTCATCCAGACGGCGGACGTGTTCGTGGACCGTAACGGCGTGATCTACGCGACCGACTACAATGCCGGCCTTTACATCATGGAATATACCGGCTGAAGGAAAGCTGCGCGGCAGGAACGCTTTGTTTCCTGCCGCAGGCGGGGAAAAGGCTACGGGGTCATCACGATGGATGACAAAGCGGCAATCGCCGCGGCCAAGAAGTACGTCAACGATGTCCATGTCAACGAGGGCGTGACAATTCTCGGCTTGGCCGTCCAGCGCATGTTGTGCACCCAGATCTCGAACGCCGTCGCGCCCGGTTTCAGCCGCAGGAGATGGCCGGCCAGGGAATGTCAAGGTTGGCTCGTCGCTGCTTGGCCCCCGGAGAGCGGCGCCGCGCTGACGCTCTCAGCTTCCCGATCCCTTGCCGACCAGCACCGGCGTGGGCGGGGGGGAGCCCGCTCGCGCCGGCGGGACGCGACGCGGGGCTTCCCGTCACTGCTGCCTAACGCAAATGACGTACCCGGGACTCGGCAGGACGCTACTTTCCCCAGATCTTTCGGTACTCGTTCTCGTAGCCGTTGTTCGGGTCATAGAGGTTGTGCGGCCCGCCGTCGCTGTTGAGGTCCGAGTGCACGAAGAGATGCACCGGATCGACGAAGCCGCTCGGCGGCGCGCCCGCGAAGGCACGATTGAGCTCGTCAATCGTCTGCCAGCCCTGCATCCGAAGCGGCTCGGCCACGGTTGCCACCTGGTAGTCCTGCGAGCGGATGCGCTCGAAGGCCGACACCGACCCGTCGCCGGCGGAGATGTTGTGGGGCGGGCTGGTGCCGGAGATACCGGCCGCCTGCAGCGCCGGGGCCATGAAATCGAAGTAGAGGTCGTTGATGCCGATCGAATAGGTCCACTTCTTGCCGTACTGCTCGAGCAGCGCCGTGGTGAGCTGACCCATGCGCGAGGACACATAGGCGAGCGGCGTGTCCTTCAACGCCAGCAGAGTGCAGCCCGAGCATTTCTTGAGCCACTTCACCATCGCGTCGGACTTGGCGATCGCGACCTTGTATTCGGAGTCGGTGAAGATCACCACGCCGGCATGGCCGTCGGATTGGGCCACCGCATAGAGCGCGGACGCCTTGCCGACGTCAGGCGGATTGGTGGTGACGTTCCAGAACACGTACGGATTGTGCAGCGTCCCCGCCGTGCCGCCGGCATGCCAGCCGACCACCTTGATCCCCATCTTCTCCGCCTGCTCGACCAGCGGTGCAGACTGGATCGCATCGACGCTGCCCAGGATGATCCCGTCAGGCTTGAGCGCGATGGCTTCAGAGAGCGCCGAGTTCTGCCCCGAAACCGTGCCCTTGCCGTCGAGGGCGCGGAATTTCCAGCCGATTACTTTGGCCGCCTCTGCCGCGCCCGCCTGCACGCCGCGCGCGCCGCCATTGCGCTCGTCGTTCGCGACATAGACGACGAACTTGTTCGGCACCGCCTTGGGCCCGGTGGTCGGGCCGGTCCAGGGAATCACCGGGTTCGTCACCTCGGCCACGTATTTCTTTGCGTACTGCACGAAAGCATCGTCCGCGTGCGCCCGGACCGCAAAGAGCGCGGTCGCTGCAGCGAGGCCAAGTGCCGCCAGCCGGATCGGCCTGCTTCTTTCCTGCATCGTCTCTTCCTCCCTCCCTCATTTGCCCCAGATCTTGCGGTATTCCGCCTGATAGCCATTGTCCGGATCGAACACGTTCTTCGGCCCGCCGTCGCTCCCGATATTGGCGTGGATAAAGAGATGCACCGGATCGACGAAGCCGCTCGGCGGATCGCCGGCAAAGGCCCGGTTCAGCTCGTCGATCAGTTGCCAACCCTGCATGTGCAGAGGCTCGGCGACGGTCGCAACCTGATATTGCGCCGTCCGGATCCGCTGGAACGCCGAGGACGATCCGTCGCCGCCCGAGATGTTCCACGGATGGCCGTCCCCCGGGATTCCCGCCGCCTGCAACGACGGCCCCATGAAATCGTAATAGAGGTCGTTGATGCCGAGCGAGTAGGTCCATTGTTTGCCGAACCGCTCGAGGAGCGAGGTCGTGAGCGAGGGCATTCGGCTCTGCGTCTGGCCAAGCGGCGTGTCCTCCGTCGCCAGGATCTTGCACCCGCTGCATTTGCGGATCCAATCGGCCATCGCGTTCGATTTCGCGATCGCGAGCGCGTATTCGCTGTCGGTGAAGATCACCACGCCGGCGTGCCCGTCAGAGGTCGCGACGGCATAGAGTGCCGCCGCCTTGGAAACCTCCGCCGGATCGGTCGAAACGTTCCAGAACACATCCGGATGGGTCATCGCCCCGGCCTTCGGCCCGGCGTGCCAGCCCACCACCTTGATGCCCGCCTTCTCGGCCTGCTCGACCAGCGGTGCGGACTGCACCGCATCCACCCCGCCCAGGATGATGCCGTTCGGCTTCAGTGCGATCGCCTGCGAGAGCGCCGAATTCTGCCCCGAGACGGTCCCCTGCCCGTCCAGGATGCGGAACTTCCAGCCGATCACCTTCGCCGCTTCGGCGGCCGCTTCCGCCGCACCGCGCGGGCCGCCATTGCGCTGGTCGGTCGAGACATAGACGACGCTCATGCCGGGCACCGCCTTCGGCCCCGTCGTCGGCCCGGTCCAAGGGATGGTCGGACTCGTCACCTGTGCCACGACTTTTTTCGCGTACTGGACGAATGCGTCATCGGCCCGCGCCGGTGCCGCCCAAACCCCGCTCACGGCCGCCCCGATCAGCACCGCGCCCGCCACCAGCCAATTGCTTTTCTTCATAACCAGCGTTTCCTCCCTTTGCTGTTTTTAGCCGAAGGCCGAACCTTTACGCTTCCGCACCGCTTGCGCGCTTTGTTGCCGCGTAGCGGCGTTGCGCCACCCCCGCGAGCCCGATCGCAATCACCAGCGTGACGCCATTGAACAGCGGCTCGACGAAGAATGTTCCGCCAAGCTGCTCGATGCCGGAGATCCCGACCGCAAGAATCACCACCGCCACCACCGTGCCCCAGACATTCACCCGCCCCGGCCGGATCGTAGTCGAGCCGAGGAAGGCGCCAACCAGCGCCGGCAGAAGGTACTCCAGCCCGACGCTCGCCTCGCCGATCCGGAGCTTGGCGGCAAGCACCACGCCGGCGAAGGCGGTAAGGAAGCCCGAGGCAACGAACACGCCCATCACATAGCGGCGCACCGGAATCCCATTCAGCTCCGCGGCCCGCGGGTTGGCGCCGATCGCGTAGAGGTGCCGGCCGATCGGCAACCGCTCCGAGACGATCCACAAAATCACTGCCACAGCCGCGACATAGAAGGCCGGAACAGGAATCCCGAACGCCGAGAGATCATTGATGTCGAGAAAGGCTTTCGGCAGCGTGCCGATCACCTGCTGCCCGCCGGTATGCCAGAGTGCCAGCGCATAGATGATCGTTCCGGTGCCGAGCGTGGCGATAAAGGAATCGATCTGCGCGATCTCGACGAGGAGCGCATTGATGAAGCCGCTGACGATCCCTGCCAGCAGCACCAGCAGCGCCGCCACCGGCCAGGGAATTCCGTAATAGACCTGCAGGCTGATCGCCAGGATATGCCAGAGCACGATGCCATAGCCGACCGTGAGGTCGATGCGCCCGGCCATCATCGGGATCATCGAGGCAAGTGATAGCAATGCGATCACCGACTTGTCGGACAGCATCGAGCGCAGGTTGAGAGCGGTCGGAAAGGTCTTCGGCAGGAGCAGCGAAAAGAAGATGATGAGTGCAATCGTGAGCAGCGGCAGCCCATAGACGGTCAGGCGCCGGCGGAGCGCCGCGCCGGGCGACATCGCGCGGAATTCCGCCCGGGTCGGCTCGAGCGCATTCGATTTCAGCGACAGCATGGCGGCACTCCCTCAGGCGAGCGAATGCCGTGTCGCGGCATTCGGGTCGTGCGTCCAGGCCCCACCGCTTTGCCCGAGGAGCTGCTCCGCGACCGCGGGCTCGGCGCCAAGGCTTGCCGAGGCCGCGGCGAGAAGATTCGCGATCGAAAGGTCCGCCGCCGCCAGTTCGCCTGCCACCGCGCCATGGTCGAAGACCAGCGCTCGGTGGCAGACCTTGGCGATCTCCTCGAAATCGGTCGAGACGATGACGATCGCAGCACCTGCCGCCAGCGCCGCCTCGAACAGGCCGTAGATCTCGGCCTTGGCGCCGACATCCACGCCTGCCGTCGGATCCTCGAACACATACACTTTGCCGGAGAGATCGAGCGCCCGCCCGACCACGACCTTCTGCTGATTGCCACCCGACAGGGCCTCGATCAGCAAGTCCGGATCGTTCGGCCTGAGGCCGACCATCTGGCCGAGCCGGGAGGCGGCATTCCTCTCCGGTCGCGGCGCAAGGTAGGAAAGGAGGCGCCTGCCCTTGGCGAGCGGATTGACGAAGAAATTCTCAGAGACCGTGCGATAGGGAATGATCGATTCGGCGGCTCGGTCGCCGCAGACCAGCACGACGCCGTTCTGCATCGCCATGCGCGGCGTCGCCGGCACCACCGGAAGGCCGTCGATCAGGATGCGCCCCGCGCTTGCGGGCGCGAGGCCGAACAGGGCCCGCCCCACCCGCTCCTGGCCGGCGCCGCGCAAACCGGCGAGCCCGACCACTTCGCCGGCATGAATGCTGGCATCGATCGGCCCGACGTCGCCGATCCTGAGCCCTTCGAGAACCAGGCGCGCCGCACCCTCCCGCTTCGCCGAGCGGCGGAACACCTGTGCCGCCTCGCGCCCGACAATCAGAAGGATGATCTCTTCCGCCGTCACCGCGCCGATGCGGCGTTCGCCGGCCACGCGTCCGTCACGCAACACCACCACGCGATCGGCGATCTCGAACACCTCGTCGAGCCGATGCGAGACGTAGATCATTCCCACGCCTTCCACCCGGAGCCGGCGGAGCGCCGCGAAAAGCCGCGCCACCTCGTCGGCGGGCAGGCTCGCAGTTGGCTCGTCCAGCACCAGCACTTCGCATTCCGCGGCGAGCGCGCGGGCGATTGCCACCAGCGATTTCTCGGTGCGGCTGAGGCTCTGGACGCGGATGTCCGGGTCGATATCCGCGCCGAGCACCGCGAGCGCGGACCGTGCTCGCCGCTCCGCCGCCCGAAAATCGACCAGACCGAACCGGCGCGGATAGCCGAGTGTGAGGCAGATGTTTTCCGCGACCGTCATCCATTCGACGAGGCCGAGATCCTGGTGGATGAACGCGATCGGCAAGCGTGTAAGCGTCCCGCTCGTGTCCTTGCCGCGATACAGCACGCGACCCGCATCGGGCTTGTAGACGCCCGCGAGGATCTTGATGAGCGTCGACTTGCCGGCGCCGTTCTCGCCGAGCAGCGCAAGAATCTCGCCCTCTTGGAGTATCAGGCTTACGTTCGCGAGTGCCTGGGTTGCGGCGAACGCCTTGGAAAGGCCTTGCACGGCGAGGAGCGCGCCGCTCTCCTGATCGGCTGCAGCACCGATGCCGGATGCGGGAAGGCCAGTCTCATCGTTCATGCTCGGGCGTTCCTCGGCAGCCCGGCCTTGCCGACCCGATCTGCGAGAAAGACAGTAACGGCGCGGTACTTGGGTCGCAAGCCCGTCGCCCCGGAACCGCCGGCCGAGGGGAGCGCGCTCAGCTGACGATGATGCGCGGCCCCGGCGCGGCCCCGGCAAGCCGGCGCTCGATCTGCTCCGCCACTTGCCTCGCCAGGGAGGCAAATGCGGCGGCGGCCGGACCTTCTGGATCGGAAGCGGTGATCGGGGTTCCGCGATCGCCGGTTTCGCGAATCTGAAGCAACAGCGGCACTTCGCCAAGAAAGGGTACGCCGAGCCTCGCTGCTTCGCTCCGCGCACCGCCGTGGCCGAAGATATCGGCGCGCTTGCCGCAATGCGGGCAGGTGAAGAAACTCATGTTCTCGACCAGGCCGAGCACCGGCACGTGCGTGCGCTCGAACATCCGGACACCGCGGCGGGCATCGATCAGGGCGATGTCCTGGGGCGTGGAGACAATGACCGCGCCGGCAAGCTTCACGCGCTGCGCCATTGTCAGTTGCGCGTCGCCGGTGCCCGGCGGCATGTCAACGACCAGATAATCGAGCTTGCCCCACACCACCTGGCCGAGCATCTGTTCGAGCGCGCCCATCACCATTGGGCCGCGCCAGATCATCGGCGTCTCCTCCTCGACCAGAAAGCCGATCGACATCGCTTTCAGGCCCCAGACCGGGATCGGCAGGAGCTTCTCCCCGGCAACCTCAGGCTTGCGCGCAAGACCGAGCATGCGCGGCAGGCTGGGACCGTAGATATCCGCGTCCAGCAGCCCGACCGCACGCCCTGCTCTTGCAAGTGCCACGGCAAGATTGACCGCAACCGTCGATTTGCCGACGCCGCCCTTGCCCGAGGCCACGGCAAAAACCGCCCGCACCTCCGGAAGGATGGGCTCGGCCCGGCGCACTTCGGCGCCGCCGGGCCCATGGCCGCGGCCTGACCCGGAACCATGACCAGCTCGGGGAGCCTGGCTCGGCGCGCCCGCTGCGGCCGGGCGATGCGCGGTCAGGATGACGGTCGCGTTCGAAACGCCGGGTTGGCGTGCGAGCGTGGCCTCGACTTCTTTGCGCACGGGCTCCATCGCCGGCGCCCGCTCCCGCGGCACCACGAGTACGACCTGGACGAGCCCCCCTTTCACCTCGATCCCCTCGACGAAGCCGGCACTGACGATGTCCTTGCCGCTTGCCGGATCGACGATGTTGCGCAGCGCCTCGCGCAGCGCCTCGGCGCGTGCCTCGCTCATCGGCTTGCCACCTTCCGCGGGCCGCCGGTATCATCGGCGGAGCGCAGGTTATGGCGCTTCGCCGGCCGGTTGCCAACGGTGACGCCGGCGCGTCCACAGCAGGAGTTTTTCCTCCTTTCATGGCCTGGAACAACGGTGGCGGCGGCCCCTGGGGCGGGTCGGGCGGGGTTCCGCCGGGTGGTGGCCGTCCGCCGGGCGGTCCTCCCGGCGGCCCGTGGGGAGGTCGCCGGCGGCCGCAGATTCCGGACCTTGAGCAGCTCCTCGCCCGCCTCCGTATAGGGCTCCGCAATCTGCTGGCCGGCCGGCTCCCGGGCCGCGGCCGCCCCCGTGGAACCCTCCCGCCGCATCGCCTCGCCGCGATCGCAGCCGCAATCGTCATCGTCGGGTGGCTCGCCAGCGGCTTCTATGTCGTGCAACCGGACCAGGAGGGGGTCGTGCTGCGCTTCGGCGCTTTCACCGGCACGACCTCGCCCGGCCTCAATTATCATCTGCCCTGGCCGATCGAGACGGTGCTGCTGCCCGCGGTAACGCGCATCAACCGGATCGAAATCGGCTATCGCTCCGCCGCAGCAGAGAATGCAGCCGTGCCGGAGCAGGTTGCCGCCGAAAGCCTGATGCTGACCGGGGATCAGAACATCGTCGATATCAATTTTGCCGTCTTCTGGCGGATCCGCAACGCCGAGAAGTACCTCTTCGACGTCCGCAACCCCGCGGCCTCGATCAAGGCGGTGGCGGAAAGCGTGATGCGCGAAGTCGTCGGCCACAGTCAGATTGAGCCGCTGCTCACGACGGCGCGCTACGCGATCGAGACCGAGGTGCGCCGTGACATGCAGAATATCCTCGACCAATACGGGGCCGGGGTGGAGATCACGGAGGTGCAGCTTCTGAAGGTCGATCCGCCGCCCGAGGTGATCGACAGCTTCCGCGATGTGCAACGCGCCGGAACCGACGCCGACCGGGCACGCAACAACGCCCAAGCCTACAGCAATGACATCCTGCCGCGCGCCCGCGGCGATGCGGCGCAGATCGTCGCCGAGGCCGAGGCGACCAAGGCAGCGGATATCGCGGCGGCGACAGGCACGGCGCAGCGGTTCTTATCCATCCTCGCCGCCTACCGCGAAAGCAGGGCCGTCACCTTGCAGAGGCTCTACATCGAAACCATGCAGAAAGTGCTGGAGGGCGCGCACTCTGTCGTGCTCGGCTCCAGCGCCGGGGTCTTGCCGCTCCTCTCGCTGCCCGGAACCGTCGTGGCGCCAGGATCGCCACCGGCGCCGTCCCCGCCGCCTGCCAAACCCGGCCCGTTGGCCGGCCAGTCGCTCAAGCCGGTACCATGACCGGGCGATTGTGGGTCCTCGTCGGCCTCGTCGTTGTCGTGCTGGTCGTCGCCGGCAGCGCGCTCTTCACCGTGCGCCAAACCGAAGAGGTGCTGATCACCCAGTTCGGCCGTCCCGTCGAGGTAATCACCACGCCCGGCCTGCACGTGAAGGTTCCCTTCGCGCAGGGTGTCATCTCCTTCGATCGCCGCCTGCTCAATTACGAATTGCCGAGCGAGGAGGTGATTCTCGGAGACCAGCAGCGGCTCGTCGTGGACGGATTTGCCCGCTTCCGCATCACCAATCCGCTGCGCTACTACCAGTCCGTCGGCGTTACCATGGCGGCGATCGATGCCCGGCTCGGTTCCACCCTTGCCTCGTCGTTTCGCCGCGTGCTCGGCCAGGAGACGCTTCCCGCGGTGCTCTCCACGGCGCGCAATCGCATCATGAGCGAGATCCGCACCGAGGTGAACGCGGCGATGCAGGGCTTCGGCGTGACGATCGAGGACGTGCGCATCCGGCGTGCGGACTTGCCGGAGGCCAACACCCAGGCAGTTCTGAGCCGCATGCAATCAGAACGCGAGCGGGTGGCGGCGCTGGTGCGGGCGAAGGGGGCACAGGCAGCAACGGTGATCCGTGCCGATGCCAACCGCGAGCGCACCATACTGCTGGCGGATGCAAGGGCCAAAGCGGCCGCGCTTGAAGGCGAGGGCGAAGGTCGGGCAACGACAATTCTGGCCAAGGCGTATAGCCGGGACCCTGCTTTCTTCCGGGTCTGGCGCACGCTTGAGGCGCTACGGCTAGGTCTCACATCCGGCCATACGGAACTCGTGCTCAGCCCGTCGAGCCCGATTCTCCACTACCTTGCGGTTGCGCCCGAACCGGCCAGCGATTCGTCGCAACATTGACGAGCCACGGTCGCGTAGCCAGGGTTGCCATCCGCGCTGCCGGCTTGCCGCCGGGTGGCCGGGCGGCGCACAATCAGCCGTCGCGGCTCAGGCATCGAAGCAACGCCACCGCATTAAGGATAGAAATGCCCATGCGTGCGAGGCCCTTCCTCGGCGGAACGAACACCCTGGTTTGGCTCTGCCTCCTGCTGCTCGGCTTGGCATTCCCGGCATTCGCCGACGGTCCGCCGGTGCCGCCGAGCTTCGCCGATCTCGCCGCCAAGCTTTTGCCGGCAGTCGTGAACGTCGCGAGCACGGAAGCCGTGCAGCCTTCCCCGGTCCCACTACCGCAGGTGCCGCCAGGTTCACCGTTCGAGAAGTTCTTTCACGATTTCATGAATCACGGCCACGGCAGCACCACGCCTGAGCCCGAGCGGCTGCAAAGCCTTGGTTCGGGCTTCATCATCGATCCTTCCGGCCTGATCGCCACCAACAACCACGTCATTGCCGGCGCCCAAAGCATTACCGTCACGCTGCACGACGGCACCGTGCTGCCGGCCACCGTGGTCGGACATGACAGTCGGATGGACCTCGCCCTGCTCAGGGTGCATCCCTCGGCCCCGCTGCCGGCCGTCGCCTTCGGAAACTCGGACACCGCTCGCGTCGGCGACTGGGTGTTGGCGATCGGCAACCCGTTCGGGCTCGGCGGCACGGTCACCGCCGGCATCGTTTCGGCGCGCGGGCGAAATCTTGATGAAGGGCCGTACGACGATTTCATTCAGACCGACGCCCCGATCAATCGGGGCAATTCCGGCGGCCCGCTGTTCGATATGCAAGGCCAGGTGATCGGCATCAACACGGCGATCTTCTCGCCTTCCGGCGGCTCCATTGGCATCGGCTTTGCCATCCCCTCCAATCTCGCCGCGCCCGTGCTCTCGCAGTTGCGCAGGTATGGCCATGCACGACGCGGCTGGCTCGGTGTCCGGGTGCAGGAGGTCACGCCCGACATCGCGGCGAGCCTTGGTTTGAAGCCGCCCTCGGGCGCGCTGGTCGCCGGCATCACCGCGGGCGGGCCTGCAGACAAGGCCGGACTCAAGACCGGCGACGTGATCCTGAGCTTTGCCGGACATCCGGTGAAGGAGATGCACGACCTGCCGCTGATCGTCGCCGAGACGACGATCGGCAAGACGGTGCCGGTCGAGGTCTGGCGGCAAGGCCAAACCGATACGCTCTCCGCGACCGTCGCCGAGCTTCCCAGTGAGAAGACCGCTGCCGTAGCGACGCCTCCGCGCCCGTCCCCTCCCCCCGAGACCGCCATCTCTGCGCTGGGCCTCAGCCTGGCACCGGTCTCGATCCCGCTCAGGGACAAGTATCATCTCGCCCCCAACCAGAAGGGCGTCGTCGTCACCGCGGTCGATCCGCATGGCCCGGCGGCAGCGCACGGCCTGAAGCCCGGCGACGTCGTCCTCGAGGTCCAGCAGCAGGAGGTCAACACTCCGGCCGAGGTGCTCGAGCGGCTGGATTCGGTGCGGCGTGAAGGCCGACCTTCCGTCCTGATGCTGATCCAGCGGGGCAACGCGATGAACTGGGTGCCGCTGCCGCTTTCCGCCTCCGGCAAGGTCGCCCCGGGCTGAGCGACGCCCGACCGACCCATGGCCCCGCGCGTAGATCCCGTCGCCTCCGATCCGACCTTGCCGCCAAGGACGACCGCGGTGATCATCGGCGGCGGCATCATCGGCACGTCCACCGCATTTTTTCTGGCGCGCAAGGGGGTCGCCGTGGCGCTCTGCGAAAAGGGAGAAATCGCCGCGGAGCAGTCCAGCCGCAACTGGGGCTGGTGTCGCAAGATGGGGCGTGATCCGCGCGAGATCCCTCTCATTATCGAGAGTCTTCGTCTCTGGCCGCAAATGAATACCTTGACCGGCGCCGAAACCGGATTCCGCCAATGCGGCATCGTCTATCTCTGCCGGGACTCTGCCGACGTGGCGAAACGCTCGGCCTGGCTCGACGCGGCCCGGCCGTATCAGATCGACAGCCGGCTGCTCTCGGCAACTGAACTTCGCTCGGTGCTTCCGAACCTCCAAGGGAATTGGGCGGGCGGGCTCTATACCCCAAGCGATGGTCGGGCTGAACCGACCAAGGCCGCTCCCGCCATCGCCGCGGCAGCCCGCCAGCATGGCGCGGCCATCCTGACCCGTTGCGCCGCGCGCGGCATCGAAACGACGGCGGGACGAATCAGCGCCGTGGTCACCGAGCGGGGACCAATTGCCTGCGATTCGGTCGTGCGCGCAGGTGGGGTATGGTCGCGCCTCTTTTCGGGGAGCCTCGGCGTGCGGCTCCCGCAATTGCGCGTGACCTCGGCCGTCATGCGCACCGAGAAACTCGACGGCGGGCCGGACGTTTCGGCCGCCGGCGAGGGCTTCGGGTTTCGCAAGCGTCTGGACGGCGGCTATACGATTGCCAACTGGAGCAGCAATCGCTTCGATATCACCCCCGATACCTTCCGCTTCTTCACCGATTTCCTTCCGGCGCTGCGACAGAACCGCGACGCGATCAGGGTCCGGATCGGCCGACGCTTCGTCGAGGAATGGCGAACCCCGCGCCGTTGGGCGCTCGACAAGCCCTCGCCGTTCGAGCGCACCCGCACCCTCGACCCCGCACCCGACCCCGTCATTCTCGCCCAGGCGCAAAAGAATATCACTGCGGCCTTTGCGGTCTTCGGCACCATGCGCATCGCCGAGCGCTGGGGTGGGGCGATCGATGTGACGCCCGATGCGGTGCCGGTGATCTCACCCGTCGAGGCGCTGCCGGGCTTCTTCATCGCGACCGGCTTCTCCGGCCACGGGTTCGGCATCGGCCCGGGAGCCGGGCGGCTGATGGCCGACCTCGTCAATGGCGACCCGCCGGTGGTCGATCCGGCACCGTTTCGCTTTTCCCGCTTCACCGATGGCTCGCGCCCGAAACCCTCGCCTCTGACCTGAATTTCCCAAGGCAAACACGGAGCCGCCCTGCCGGCGGAAAACCGACGGCGCGGCCTCGCCCTCACCGCCCGAAACGGCGGTTGCGACCCTGGAACGAACGGATTGCCCGCAGCAGATCAACCCGGCGGAAGGCCGGCCAATACACGTCCGCGAAATAGAATTCGCTGTAGGCACTCTGCCAGAGCAGGAACCCGGACAGGCGGATCTCGCCGCTGGTGCGAATGATCAGGTCAGGATCCGGTGCATGCGGCATGTAAAGATATTGCCTGAGCGTTTCCGGGGTGATGCGCGCGATCATTTCCTCAAGCGTGGCGCCGTCACCGTGTTCGGAAAGAAGTGCTCGCACGGCATCGATGATCTCCTCGCGGCCGCCATAGCCGATCGCGATCGTGAGCAGCAGGTTACCGTAATCCGCGGTCGCGCGCTTCGCGTTCGCAATCGCTTCGAGCATGCCGCATGGCAGGAGATCCAGCCGGCCGATCGCGTCAACGTGAACGCGCCTTGCATGGATTCGCGGATCGGTCGCAAGCGCACGAAGCTTGGCCTCGACGGCGGCGAGAATCCCCGAGACCTGTTCGGAAGGCCGGGCGAGATTATCGGTCGAACACACCCAGAGCGTGACCGCCGGGATCGCAAGCTCGCTGCACCAGTCGAGCACGTCATCGAGTTTCTTCGCCCCCGGCTCGTATATGCGGCTCGGATCGATCAGGCCGTTCTCGCGTCCGTGTCGGCGGTTGCCATCAAGGATGATGCCGACGTGGCGAGGCAGCGGATTGCCCTTGATCTCGGTCAAAAGCCGGCGCTCGTAGAGTCGATAAAGCGGTCGGCGCAGGAACTCGGTGAAGGCCATGGGTCGCGCCCGACAATTGACGCGCGAGCGCGAGCGGCCGCAAGGGGCAGTCTGAAGACATTTCCGGGCCCTTGAGCAATCCCCGGGATGATCCGAAACTCCGCTCGGCTTCACATTGCGGAGAGGCTTGCATGGTGGACAGCCAGAGCGACCAGATGCCGGCGAACGAGACCCGCCTGCCGCTCGGCAACCTGACGGTGCTCGACCTCACCCTCGCCCGCGCCGGACCGACCTCTGTGCGCCATCTCGCGGACTGGGGCGCGAACGTCATCCGAATCGAGCCGCCGGCCACGGGTTCCGAGGACATCGCCGGCGATCGAGACGGACCGGACTTCCAGAACCTGCACCGCAACAAGCGGATGGTTCAGCTCAACCTGAAAACGCCGGAGGGCCACGCCGCCTTCATGCGCCTGGCCGCCAAGGCGGACGTGATCGTCGAGAACATGCGCGCCGCCGTGAAGCATCGGCTCGGCATCGCGTTCGAGGACGTGCGGGCGATCAATCCGCGCATCGTCTATGCGAGCATCAGCGGTTTCGGCCAGGAGGGTCCCTATGGCAAGCGCGCCGGCGTCGATCAGATCGCGCAAGGCCTCGGCGGCCTGATGTCGATCACCGGCCTGCCCGGCCAGGGACCGGTTCGGGTCGGCATTCCGGTCGCCGACCTCACCGCCGGCAACCTGCTGGCGTTCGGCGTGATGGTGGCGCTCTACGACCGTGAACGCACGGGCGTCGGGCGCTGGGTGCGAACCAGCCTGCTCGAATCGCAGGTGTTCATGCTCGACTTCCAGGCCACACGCTGGCTGATGAAGCACG
>Ga0335075_10008923_pt1 | contig 15340 bp, 15 predicted proteins | sample Lox_Sample_24_FD_206723 | JGI IMG/M metagenome (GOLD analysis project Ga0335075, IMG submission 206723) | Soil microbial communities from Loxahatchee National Wildlife Refuge, Florida, United States - Lox_Sample_2.4 | ecosystem: Environmental > Terrestrial > Soil > Wetlands | place: USA... | reverse complement strand
CTGGCTTGCCTGGCTGGCATTGCAGGTACCCCGGTACCGGCGTGCGACGGGCGAACGCCGCCAGCAGCTCAAGTGGCTCTACAGCGGCGCCGTCGTTTTCGTGATTTCTGTGTTTGCCGGAGCACTGGCTTCTAGCGGTTCTTCGAGGCTGCAGTACGTGGTCAACAACCTGATCACTCCGCTGGGCTTCGCGGCGTTCGCGGTCTGCTTCGCGGTGGCGGTGCTGAAGTACCGGCTGTACGAGATCGACCGCATCGTCAGCCGGGTGATTTCCTACGCGATCATCACGGCCGTGCTCGCCGGTGTATTCGCCGGGCTGGTGCTCCTGGCCACCCAGGTGCTGCCGTTCAAGACGCCGGTGGCGGTGGCGGCCTCGACGCTGGCCGCCGTGGCGCTGTTCAGCCCGCTGCGCAGGCGAGTGCAGCGGATCGTCGACCGTCACTTCAACCGGGCTCGTTATGACTCCGAGGCGGTCGTCGCGACGTTCACCGCGCGGTTGCGCACCACCGTGGACGTGGACGCCGTGCGGGATGATCTGGCCGGCGCGGTCCACCAGGCCTTCCAGCCGGCGCATGTCTCCGTGTGGCTTCCAGTCGGGACCGGTGCGGACCGTGGACGATCAGGCTCCTGATGTCGTGGTCTTCCCCGGCAGGGTGCGGTCGAGAACGGAAATCAGGACCAGGGCGAGGCTGACGCCGATCATGGTCCAGGCGATGAGGTGGACGCCGCTGTCGCTGACGCTCGTGTGGAAGACGATCCCCGTGATGGCCGACGACCCGATCGAGCCGATGTAACCGAAGGTGCGCAGCAGCCCGGAGGCGGTACCGAGTTGCCCGGCAGGCGCCTGGGAGTACAGGGCGGTCTGGTTGCCCGCGGCGGCGAAGCCCATGACCAGGCCGAAGACCAGCGTGATGACGACGACCCAGCCGATCCACGCGGACCGGCTGAGGATGAGCACTCCGGCCGAGCCGATGAGGCAGGTGATCGCCGCGGCGACGATCGGCCCGCGGACCAGGTTCCGCCGTGAGACCGGCGCGATGACCAGCCCCGAGAGCAACGTCATCGGGAGCACGATCAGGCCGGCTTCGGTCTCGTTGAGTCCCCGCACGCCCTCGATCCACTGGGTGATCCCGTACAGCACGACGTACAGGCAGAGCATGGTAAGGCCGAAGCGCAGGTAAGTCCTGGTGAGCGCCTTGTTGGACGCGAGCATCCGGATATCGAGGAAAGGCGAGCCGGCCCGGAGTTCCCAGCACACGAGCGCTAGCCACAGCGCGACGGAAGCGCCCAGCAGGTACCAGTGCACGGCCGGAAGCTCGAACAGGAACAGCAGCAGCGCGATCATCGCGAGAGCGAACCCGGTGATGCCGCCGAGGTCGAGGCGCGAGGTCAGGGCACGGAACCGCAGCGGGTGGCTGAGCGGCCCGTCGGGCGAGACCCATGCCAGTGCCGCGACGAGCGCGACCAGCGCGACCGGGACGTTGACGAAGAAGACCGACCGCCAGCCGAGCGCGCCGACGAGGGCGCCGCCGGCCGGCAGGCCGAGGGACGCGGTGGCGATCCCGGCGATCTGCAGGCCGCCGAGCACGCCGCCGGGCGGCTTGTCCAGCCCGGCGTCCTGGGCACGGCGCCGGATCAGCAGCATCGCGGTCGGGTAGGCGCACGAGGTGCCGAGGCCGATCAGCACCCGGCTGACCAGCAAGGTAAGCAGATCCTGGGCGAACCCGCCTGCCAGCCCGCCGACGCCGACCAGGATGATCCCGGCGAGGAAGACCCGGCGCGGCCCGAACACCTCGGCCGCTTTGCCCGCGGTGGGCTGTGCGATCGCGGTCGCCAGGTAGAGCGCGGTGACCAGTGCCACGGTCTGCCCGATCGGAACCCCGATCCCGTGCGCGATCGGCAGCAGGGCCGTCGCGATCAGCGAACTGTTGATGGGATTGAGGGCCGACCCGATGAACAGCGGGGTAGTGAACTGCCACGAGAACGGGCGGCCGCGCGGGGGCGGGGCGTCGCTGGGCGCGGCGGGAGAACGCGCCTCAGGTGAGGCGGACATGGCGGCTCCAGTTGCTTGTCGGAGCAGCGCTCACAGCAGATCGGCGAGGCGCTGAATCAGGGGCGCCGCGGCGGCCAGGACCTCGATCTCCGGGTCGGTGAATGACTTCTCGAGGAGGGCGGTGATCGTGTCGACTCGCGCGTTGCGTCCCGAGCGGACGGCTTCCTGGCCCTCCGGTGTCAGGCTCAGGATCGAGCGGCGGGCGTCCGCGGCGTCGGCGCTGCGCGCCACCAAGCCGCGCTTCTCGAGGCTGGCGATCGTGGCGCCCATCGCCTGGGGAGAGATCTGTTCGCGCCTGGCCAGTCCGGCGGTCGTGCTTGGCCCTAGCCGGTCGAGCCGTGACAGGGCCGTGAGCTGCGGGTTGCTCAGCTCGCCGTCGGCCGAGACCTCCTGGATGCGGCGCTTGAACGCGCCGATGGCGACCCGTAGCTGCTTAGCCGTCTCCCGGACCCCAGGTGTCTCCTTAGCTTCACTCACGATTAGAAGGCTAGCATTCCAAACTTAGATTTGCAAATCTAGCCTTCTATATGCGGGCCGCCTGGATCAGACCCCGTGGAAGTCGGGGCGGTCGTTGTGCCACCACACCAGCACGACCTTCCCGACGATGCTCGAGCCCTTGATCGGCCCCCAGTACCGGCTGTCGCAGGAGATCGCCCGGTTGTCGCCCAGCACGTAGAAGTCGCCTGGCGGCACCCGGTAGGGGTGCTGGCTGCTGGCGTCAGGGATCGGCGGTCCGAGCGGGTCGTCCTGCGGCAGGTAGGGCTCGGAGAGCAGCCGCCCATCCACGTAGATGCTGTTGCCCGACGAATAGATCGTCTGTCCCGGCAGCGCGATCACGCGCTTGACCAGGTCGCCTTGCGGCCCGCCGCAGCGGTCCAGCGGCGGCTGGCTGAACACCACGATGTCGCCCTCGTGGACGTCATGCCAGGTGAAGAACGCCTTCTGCACGAGGATCCGGTCGTTCACGCCGAGCGTCGGCACCATGGAGGACGTGGGAACCCAGAAGGTCTGGAACACGAACGCCCGCACCAAGCCGGCCAGCAGCACCGCCACCAGCAGCGTGACGGCCGTTTCAATCAGCGCCCGCCTGCGCCGCCGACGCCGCCGTCGGCGGGCGTCATCAGGATCGGTCGACGCGGATCCTGCCTCCGCCGGGCCCGCGTCAGCAGGACCAGCCATGTCCGGCCTCCCAGATCAGCAGCTGCGGGTGGCTCATGGCGTGCATCACGCCCGGAACGGCCTCGAGCGAGAGTGAGCCGGGCCGGCAACGCGCGGGCCTGTGCGCTTGGCTGGTGCTGGCTGCCCTAGCCGGTCCGGCCGAGGCCAGCAACTCCGCCGAGGCGCCCAGCGAACAGGCCGCGACCAGCAGCGCGCAGGCCACGGCGGTCGCGCGCCAGCCGGAGCGCGGCGTCAGCCACTCCCGCACCGCGCCCGCCAGGTAACTCCAGGCAATCGCCCCCACCGGGGTTCCGTCCCTGATGAGCAGCACGCCCAGCTCGGCGGCCTCCGCCCCGTGCCGCCGCCGCCAGCGGGCCGGATAGCACCGCAGCACGACCTCGACCAGCCTCGCCGCCCGGGAGTCGTCCATCAGATGCCGCCCAGCTGCAGCCGCAGCCGCCCGGCAGCGCTGACCCGCTCAAGCGAATCGAGGTGCACGCGAAGCGCCGCCGCTCCCGGCGCGGTAATGCGATAAGGGTGACGCCGGTCGTCGGCGGGCAGCGACTCGATCAAGCCGAGCCGCTCGAGCCGGTCCAGCGCGCCGTAGAGGGTGCCAGGCCCGAGCTCGACGTCGGCGAGTTCCTTGATGTCCTGGATCAGCGCGTAACCGTGCTTGGGCCCGTCGGCGAGGCTGATCAGGATCAGCACCGACGCCTCGCCAACCCTGCGCAGCACGTCTTGCCCGGCCTTGCCGTCTTGTCTGCTCACGATCACCCGCCTCCCGACCTACTACGCTGGCCAATATATCAGTCAACGTAGTAGCCGTCAGCAGGCTCAGCTCTCCGTTAGGTAGCCGTAGCGGTCGCGGAAGGCGCTGGGCGTGAGCCCCGCGGCCGCCGCGATCGGGCGGAGCTTCTCCGGATCCTGGAGGTCATCGCGGTCCAGCCGGATCATGTACTCGCGCGCGACGCGGTACGAGCTCGACTCGACGTTCACCTCCCGGATCCTGACCCGCCCCGTCGAGGGGTCGTTGAACGACCCGAAGGGCAGCGGCACCATGTGGCCTTCCTGGATCGTGACCATGCAGCCGGGTGTCCCGCCTTTCAGCGCCTGCTTCAGGTAGTCGACGGCGCTGTAGCCGAGGTCGCGGGTGTACTCGATGTCGAACGGGATCGGGGGTGCGCACCGGAGTTCGTAGCCGATGTTCTTCCCTTCGACCGTGATGCTCTGCCCGCGCTCCTTGAAGCGCTCCTTGACCTGCTTCGCCAGCAGACGGTCAAGTTCCAGCGTGGCCAGCCGGATGTGGCCGTGCTCGTCTAGCTCAACCTCTGGCATGGCCTTCAGCAGCTCGTCCTGCGGGAGACGCAGCCCGATGCCTTCGGCCAGCACCGCCACGCCGAACGGACGGCCGAGGGCGATCCGCTTGAGCATCGAGGTCTCGAGGACGTCGACCAGGCGCGACAGCCGGATGGGCTCCTGGCGCGGGAACTCCTCGGCGATCATCGTGAGCGTGGCCCCGGCCGACTTCCCGATGCCGAGGGCCAGGTGACCGGCCGAGCGGCCCATGGCCACCACCAGGTACCACCGCTGGGTGGTGATGGCGTCGGTCATCAGGTTGTTGACGACCTGAACCCCCACGCTCCTCGCGGTCTCGAAGCCGAACGTCGGGGTCCCGCCCGGTAGCGGCAAGTCGTTGTCGATGGTCTTCGGCACGTGCACCACGTACAGGCCACCGCCGGCCGCCTCGGCCAGCCGGGACGCCGAGAACGCGGTGTCGTCCCCGCCGATCGTCACCAGCGCGTCGATCCCCAGCTTCCGCAGCGAATCCAGGCAGGAGTGCAGCCTCCAGGCCGGGTCGGCGGCATTCTCGTCGCGCACCGTCGGGTTGGCCCGCGACGTCCGGATGATCGACCCGCCCTGGACGTGGATTCTCGACACGTCAGTGATGGACAGCGGCCGCGTCTCCTCGATCCGGCCCTCGATGAGGTGCTGGAAGCCGTCCAGGATCCCGACGACGTCCCATCCGGAGTTCCGCGCCTCGATCGTGGCCGCGGAGATGACCGAGTTCATCCCCGGCGCGGGGCCACCGCCACACAAGATCCCCATTTTCACGGCGCTATCGTTCCAGCCACGAGACGATCCTGACAAGCGACTCGCGCGATCATGGACTGGGTGGTTTTCGCGGGCTGACCGACAGCCAGTGCGTGACGGTGACCGGGTGCGCGGGGTCGGTCAGCTCGCGGATCTCGTTCAGGTGATCTTGTTCGCGCCTGGTGACGCGGTCGTGCTGGAGGATGTGCTCGTCCCAGGACGCGACGACCCACTGCTCGAGCACCCGGCTCGGGTCGCCCGCGTCCTGCCAGGCCCGCCACGAGGTGCCGCCGGTGCGGCGGCGGGTGTTCTTGATGCCCTTGAGAGCGGTCATGAGCTCGTCGCCGTGTCCGGGCTGGGCCCAGTACTCGATGCTGACCAGGACAGGACCTTCCGGCGTCTGGTCCGGGGCCAGTTGCGGCGCGGGCACGTCTCCGGCGGGCAGCAGGCTCTCGGGCGGGATCCGGCGGAACCGCCACACGAGCCCGGCCAGCGGGCTGAGGGCCAGCCCGGCGGCCGCGATGGCCAAGGTCGGCGACAGTCCGGCCGGGCCGGCGATCACGCCGAAGATGGCGGCGCCGACGGCGCCGCCGCCCTGGAAGACGATCAAGTAGTACGACATGCCGCGTGCCTTGATCCACCCCGGCAGCGACAGCTGATACAGCGAACTCAGGGTGGACAGCGCCACGACCCAGCAAGCCCCGCCAACGACGAGCGCGACGGCGACCGCCGCGGTAACGTGCACGTAAGCCAGCACCAGCGTCACGGCGGCCAGCCCGATCGACCCGGCTGCCAGCAGGGCGTCCGGTGACAGCCTGGTGCGCAGCCGGGGCAGCAGGGCGGCGCCGCCCACGGCGCCGATCCCGACGCTGCCGAGCAGCAGCCCGTACCCGCCCGAGCCCAGGTGCAGCGCCGAGTGGGCGGTCAGCGGCAGCAGCGCCCAGATCGCGCTGGCGAACACAACGAACAGCCCGGCCCGGGCCATGATCGTCCGCAGCACCGGGCTGCCCGCGATGTACCGGCCGCCGGCCCGGACCGCCTCGCCGACGTGCTCGCGCGGCAGCGCGTTCGGCGCGCGGGTGGAGTGCCAGGCGAACAGCACGCCGATCACGGCGGCGAACGTCGCCGCGTTGACCAGGAACACCGCGCCGGCGCTCGTGGCCGCCAGCAGGGCGCCGCCGATGGCCGGGCCTACCGCCCGGGCCAGGTTCTGGTTCACCGAGCCGAGCGAGATGGCCTGCACCCGCTCGGCCGGGCTGACCAGTTCCGGCTGCAAGGTCTGCCAGGTCGGCGAGGTCAGCGCCTGCCCGGTGCCGACCGCGAACACCAGCGCGAGCAGCACCCAGGGCGTGACCAGCCCCTCGATGGCCAGGACGCCGAGGGCGGTCGCCGCGACCAGCATGAACGTCTGCGTGGCCAGCAGAAAACGGCGCCGGTCCACCAGGTCGCCGACCGTCCCCGCGACGATCGCGAACAGCACCACCGGCAGGCCGGACGCGGTCTGGACCAGCGCGACGTACGCGGCCGACCCGGTTAGGGACAGCATCAGCCACTGCGCGGCCACGGTCTGCATCCAGCCGCCGATGTTCGAGATGAACTGGCCGCCCCACATTGCCGCGAAAAGCCGGTGCCGGAACGGCGCCCACGCCGACACCCGGGAAGTGGCCGGGCCGCTGTCCGCGGCGACTGGTGTGCTCATCCGGCCACTATCGCCCAGATAGCCGTCGCCGTCATCAGTCACGTCACTGATGACGGCGACGGCATCCGCTAGCCGGCCCGGTTAGATCGCGTTCCCCTCCACGGCCGCGGCCTCCGCCGCGACCTCCTCCGGTATGGCGACCGCGGAGGCTTCCGCAACGCCCAACTGCTCCACCTCGTCGGGAACGGGGGCCGTACGGCGGCGCAGTCCCGGGAGCGCGGCCAGCAGGCCGAGCGCGGCGACGCCGGTGATCAGGTACAGCGCCGGCCGGTAAGCCGACAGCACCGCCGCCGGTGACGTGAGCGTGTTCGCGCCGCCCGCCTCGACGACCGCGGCGACTACAGCGAGCACAATCGCGCCGCCCACCTGGAACGAGGTCTGGAACAGGCTTGCCGCCAGTCCCTGCTGCTCGTTCCGCACCCCGGCGGTCGCGGAGACGGTCAGGGCGGAGAAGCCGAACCCGAACGCCGCGCCGAGCAGGATCACGGTCGGCAGCATCACCGCCGGGTAGTCGGGGGCCACACCAGCCCGCAGGAACAAGGCGTAGCCCGCGACCAGGGAGACGAAGGCCGCCGCAACCAGTCTCTCAGGGCCGAAGCGGCCGAGCAGTCCGGCGATGCGCAGCGACAGTATCGCCACGATCACGCCGGCCGGCAAGAAGGCCAGCGCCGTCCCGATGGCCGACCAGTGCGACAGCGACTGCAGGTACTGGGTCAGCAGGAACTGGAACGACACGTAGCTGCCGAAGAGCGTGATGGCCCCCACCTGCGCCCGCCGCAGCGGCGCCGACCTGAAGACTCCGAACGGGACGAGCGGATCGGGGCTGCGCGTCTCGATCACCGCGAACAGGGCCGCCAGGGCGGCGACGCCGGCGAACGAGCCTATCGTGCGCGCCGAACCCCACCCGGCCTGCTGGGCGTTCACGACCGTGTAGACCAGCAGGAGCATGGCGGCGGTGATAACAGCGGCGCCTGGCAGGTCGAAGCGCCGTCCCGCCCGGGCCGCCGCCATATTCGGTCCGCCACGCGGGATCAGCGTGATCGCGCCAAGCAGGACCAGCGCCGCGGCAGGCGCGGACACGAGCAACGTCAACCGCCAGCTCACCTCGGTGAGCAGGCCAGACAGAACCAGGCCGAGCGAGAATCCGCTGGCGCCGAACACCGTGTACACGCTGAGCGCGCGGTTGCGCATCGGGCCTTCAGGGAACGTCGTGGTGAGTAGCGACAGGCTGGCCGGCGCGGTGAACGCCGCGGCCATGCCTTTGACGATGCGGGCCGCGATTAGCAGGCCAGGGCTCGACACGATGCCGCCAAGCAGCGATACGACCGCGAACACCGCGACCCCGGCGATGAACACGCGGCGTCGGCCGAGCAGGTCAGCGGATCGTCCGCCGAGCAGCAGCAGGCCGCCGTAGCCCAGCGTGTACCCGCTGACGATCCACTGCAGAGACGACGTACTCATGTGGAGCGCATCACGAATAGAGGGCAGCGCGACTCCGACCATCGACACGTCGAGGCCGTCGAGCAGCAGCGCGCCGCTGAGAACGAGGAGGATCCCCCACAACTGCGGGGTCCAGGTGGATTCCGTGGTGGTGGCCAGCGGCGTCCGCTGGCCTCGGAGCGAAGCCATGGCTAGACTATATGCATGTACGTGCAGTAATTGCAAATGCAATTAATGTACTTGCAAAAATCTTGGGAACCGACTAAGATGCGCGCATGGCAACGAACACGGCAGCCCGTACCGGGCCCGAGCCGTCGGCCGAGAGCACGGCGGCGGTTACCGGTCTCACGGACCGCGATGAAGCGGTGAAGGCGGCCTGGCGTGCGCTCATCTCGGCCAAGGTCGCGTCGTGGAACGCCCTCGAGCGCGAGCTCGGCGAGCGCCACGGACTCGGGGTGAGCGACTTCGAGGTGCTCGATCACCTGTCCTGCAAGCCCGATCAGGGCTACCGGTCGCAGAGCCTGGCCGAGGCGGTGCACCTTAGTCAGAGCGCGCTGTCGCGGCTCACCGACCGGCTGGAAAGGCACGGCCTGGTCGAGCGGAGCAGCTGCATCGATGACCGCCGCGGGATCTACGTCAACCTCACGGCCGCGGGCGAGGAAAAGCACCGCCAGGCGCTGCGCACGTACTGCGACGTGCTGGCCCGCACGCTGCCGCCGGAGCTCATCACCCGCTTCGAATAAGACCAGCGGGACGCGGTCACTCAGGCGTCGAGCGTTTTCAGTTCCCGGCGCATCACCTTGCCGGTTGAGGTCTTGGGCAGGTCCGGCACGAACAGAACGGACCGGGGCAGCTTGTAGGCGGCCAGGTGCGGTCGGCAGTGCTCGATGATCTCGGTCTCGGACGCCGACGCGCCCGGGCGCAGCACCACGTAGGCGCGGGCCAGTTCACCGCGGGTCTCGTCGGGCACCGACCCGACGGCGACCATGGCCACCGCCGGGTGGGCGGCCACGACGCGTTCGATCTCGGCCGGGTAGACGTTGAACCCGGCGGTGATGATCAGGTCCTTCTTGCGGTCGACGATGAAGTAGTGGCCTTCCTCGTCCCGGCTGGCGACGTCGCCGGTGTGCATCCAGCCGTCGGGCTCGATCGCCGCGCGGGTCGCCTGCTCGTTGCCGTAGTAGCCCAGCATCACCAGCGGACCGCGCACCATCAGCTCGCCCGCCTCACCGTCGGGCAGCGTGACCGACACGTCGTCCAGCGCCGCGATCCGGGCCTCCATGCCGGGCAGCGCGAACCCGATCGAGCCCAGGACGTTGGGCATGTAACTGCAATTGCTCGTGCCGGCGCCGCCGAGCTCGGTCATCCCCCAGATCTCCAGCAGCGGCACGCCGGAGCGGAGCTCCCACTCGGCCATCTTCGCCGCCGGCATGGTCTGGCCGCCCACCGAGCAGACCCGCAGCGAGGACAGGTCCGCGCCGGGCAGGGACGGGTCGGCGAGCATCATCGCGTACATGGTCGGCACGCCGTCGAAGACCGTCACGCGATGACGGCCGATCGCGGCCAGCATCGCCGCCGGGTCGAACCGCTCCATCACGGCCAGCGTGCCGCCGGTCATGAAGGTGCCGTTCATCACCACGTTGCCGTAGACGTGCGGCAGCGGCAGGGCGTTGAGCATCACATCGCGTTCGGTCCGCGTCTGCACGGCGAATACCGCCGCCGTGTTGAGGAAAACGGCGCGGTGCGACTGCATCGCTCCCTTGGGGTGACCGGTCGTCCCGGACGTGTACCCGATCGTCGACAAGTCCGCCGGCGCTGGCCGGGGCACGTCCGGGGCTTTCGCGGCGAGGCTGAGCAGCTCCGCGAAGGACGTGGCGTCACCGGCCGCCGAGTCGAAGCTGATCACCCGGCGCAGGGTCGGCACGGTGCGGGTCAGGCCAAGGATCACCCCGGCCTGCTCCCCGGCGGTGAAGATCGCCGCGGCCCCGCAGTCGTTGAGCACGAAGGCGACTTCCTCCGGGGTCAGCATCACGTTGATCGGGTTGACGACCGCGCCCAGCCGCAGCGCCGCGTGGTAGGCGACCACCCACTCCCACCGGTTGGGCGAGTACAGCGAGACGCGGTCCCCGGCCCGCACCCCGAGCGTGTGCAGGCCGCCGGCCGCCCGGTCGCACAGCTCATCCAGTTCCCCATACGTGAAGATCCGGCCGCCCGCGATCAGCGCGGGCTTGGTTCCGAACCGCCGCGCGGACCGCGTCAGGATCGCGCCCAGGTCCGCCCTGATCGCGCCGGTGCCGGCCAGCGCCGGGTTGGTGGTTGCCTCAGCCATGGCTTCCCCCTCCACCGCTTACCGCCATGAAGGCAGCCACCCGCTCATACGTCAACACGGGACCGGCCCTAGTCGTCAGAAACTAGGGTCCGCCGCCCGGTACACCGTGCTAGCCGAACCAGGAACCGGGAGGCCGCACGGTCGCTCTCTCACCAGCAGGCCGGGAGCATCGAGGTATGACATAAGCGGCTTAGCGAAAGTAGGCGCGATCATGACTGAATCCAGCCTATGGGCCAGTTACGGCGGCACCGCGAGGGTGGTGCTCGCTCTTATCCTGATCATCGCCGCGGGCGGCCTGGCGTACGCGGGCATCCGGTTCCGCCGTCCCGTGCGGGCAGCCAGGCCCAGCCGGACGGCGACGATCTGCATCCTCCTGGCCTGGGTCTTCTCGGGCGTAGCGTTTCTGGTCTGCTATGCGATCACGGTGGACCTGGGGCGTCACTACCACACCACCAAGGTCGTAGCACCCGCCGATCCCATCCACCTGGTCACCGCGACGGCCGTGCTCATCCTGTTCGTCATCGTTTTCATCGCCACTCCCCACGGCCTGTGGGTACGGCTGACGAGCGCGGTCATCGCCGCGATAGCCGCGCCAATGCTCTTCGAGTTGCCGTTCGACCTCATCATCATGGCGCGGGTCAACCTGCCCGCGCCTGACCCGGCCTGGTTCCTGGCCATGTTCTTCGCGCCGTTCGTCGCCCTCCAGCTCACCACGCTGTCGCTGCTGCGCCTGTCACCGATGGTGAGGCTGTCCAGGCCCGCCTTCTTCCTGCTGGCCGCGATGCTGCTCGTGTTCGCGGTCTGGGCGCTGGCCGGGTTCGGCTATCCGAACGCCCCGGTCCCGATCGCGATGAACGTGGTGGGGAAGATCCTGGCGTTCGTCACGGCGCTCAGCCTGTTCTTCCCCGAGTGGTTCCCGCCGCGGCGGCGGCGCGAGCCCGGTTCCCTCGCAGAGGAGCCTCCGTACGTTCGGGATAAAAGATCTTTTTCATCCGAACGGACGGGCGCTCCTCTCATGGCGTCCCCACCCGCGCGGAGAGCGCGGACAGCGCCGGATCCGGCGGATTCTGCATCGCCAGCAGGTCGGTGACCAGCTGGCGGACGAGCCCGTGGACGCGCACCTGCTCCGGCGTGAGCTCCTCGGCTTGCAGGAGCGCGGCCACCGCCTCACCGACCTGGCGGCGCTGCGCGTGGGCCCGTGCGACATCCAGCAACATCCGGGCCCGGCGCTCAGCGGAGAGGTCCGCCGCGTCAACGGTCGCGGCGACCCGCAGCGCGCGGCCCGCGTCGCCCACCTCGACGGCGACCGCGACCTCGTGCAGGCCGAGGTTGGCAGGACCGAACTCGGTGTTGTAGTAGTTCCGGCCGGGCCCGACCCGCGCGGCGAACGGCCGCGCCTGGTCCAGGTGCTCGTACGCCGCGGTGGCGTCGCCCAGGCGGGCGGCGGCCACGGCACGCTGCAGCGTGAGCGCGCCGTACATCGACATGGCTTCCGGGGTGCTGGCCTCGGCGACGGGCCGCAGCGCGTCGGCGGCGCTCCCGGCGACCTCCGCGGCCTGGAGGTAGTACCGCGCGCCGAGAAAGACCAGGCCAAGGCGGAACGCGCCCGCCGCGACGAGCAGCGGGTTGCCGGCCCGCTCGGCGGCGGTCATGCCCCGGTCGGCGGCGATCCACGCCGCTTCGGGCTGGCCGAGCTTGGCGAGCGCGGCCGAGCAGGCCTGGTAGGCGGCGGCGAGCAGCTCGAACAGCTCAGCCCGCTGGTCGTCGAGCACGGCCCGGACGCCCGACTCCAGCGCTGGCACCAGGCCGCGCAGGAGCTCGGCCAGGTCGGCGTACCTGCTCGCGTGCGTCAGTGACCAGGCCCGGTTAACCTGCGTGCGCAGCTCGGCGGGCGGCGGCGCGGTCCGCGCGCTGAGCATCGCGCGCAGTGTCCAGACGCCGGAAAGCACGAGCCGCAGGTCCGCGGCGCCCGGCGGCTCCTCGTTGACGGCGGCGACGACCGGTGCCTCGGCGGCCAGTTCGGGCAGGGGTATGTCCAGTGCCCCGGCGAGCATTTCCAGAACCGACATCCGGTCGATCTTGCGGGCCCCGCGCTCAACCTGGGAAACCCAGGCGACCGAGCGGTCGATCATCCGCGCCAGCTCCGGCTGCGACAGGCCGCGACGGCGACGCGCCTCGGCGATCTTCCGGCCGAGCGCTACCTGGTACTCAGGACTGCTCACCATCCGTCCCCTTGCCTACTTGCAGGGTCAGGAAATCCACCGCGACGGAAGCAAGGTATTGCTCGCGTTCGGCGAGGAACCGGCGGGTGTGCACCTGCTCTTCGTGGGCGTCGAACGCGGCGCGGTCCCGGTACAGCTCGTAGAAGATTCGCTGGAGGGGCTGACCTTCCACCCGGTGGACGGCGTAGACGAGCGTTCCCGCCTCATGCTGCCTTATTTCCGGCACGGTCTCCGCGACGAGCCGGTCGAATCCGGCGGCGCTGCCGGCATCTCGGCACGCGAACCGCACGCATAGGCCGAACATGCTTCCTCCTCACTAGCCGACCTTCGGGGTGTACCTATTGTGCCGCACCCGTACCAGAAATTACACGTACTAATGGTACTATTCTAGTATTCGAAGTAACATTTCAGTTGTCCGGCGTTGATGACCTGCGCAGACGCGAGGAAGCAATGCAGACTCCTCAGACGGCCGAGGCGGTCACCTTCGAGCGCGGCTATCCGGGTACCGCCAGCCAGGCCCGCCGGGTCCGCGCCGACCTGGCGGCGATCACAGGCAGCTGCCCGGTCGCGGAAGACGTCATCCTGCTGGCTTCCGAGCTGGCAGCCAACGCCACCAGGCACAGCAGGTCTGGACGGCCGGGCGGCGCGTTCACCGTCCGGGCGGACATCCGTCCCGAGGACTACGCCTGGGTCGAGGTCGTCGACCAGGACGGCGAGTGGAGCGAGCCCAGGCCCGACGACGAGCACGGACGCGGGCTGGCGATCGTGGCCGCCATCGCCGGAGACGGCAACTGGGGAATCAACGGCGGCCCGGCGTTCCGCGTGGTCTGGTTCCGTCTCGACTGGCCGGCCGGCGCAGGCTAGTCTCCTGTCGATGGAGACACTGCTGCCCGGCATTACCGCGGAGCGGGTGCCCACCAGCCGGCTGACCACGGCCGTGCTCTCGGTGGCCGGACGCACCGGCCAGCCGGTCCTGTTCGTGCACGGCAACGTGTCGTCGTCGCTGTTCTGGCAGCCGACGATGCTCGCCCTGCCGGACGGCTACCGGCCGCTGGCGGTGGACCTGCGTGGTTTCGGCGACAGCGACCCGGAACCGGTGGACGCGACCCGCGGGCTCGGAGACTACGCCGACGACCTGGCGGCCGTCATCGAGGCGCTGGGGCTGCCGTCGGTGCACCTGGTGGGCTGGAGCATGGGCGGCGGAGTGGTGCTGCAGTACCTGGCCGAACGGCCGGGCGCGCACCGCGCCGCGTCGGTGACCCTCGTGGCACCGGTCTCCCCGTTTGGCTTCGGCGGCACCCGCGGGACCGAAGGCACGCTGTGCGACCCGTCCGGGGCCGGCGCCGGCGCTGGTTCCGTCAACCGCGACTTCGTGGCGCGCCTGGCGGCCGGCGACCACTCCGCCGACAGCCCGGTGTCACCCCGGCAGGTGCTGCTCGCCCATTACGTCAAGCCGCCCTTCGAGCCTGCTGAGCTGGACATCTTTGTCGAGTCCATGCTGTCGACGCGGACCGGTGACGACCACTATCCGGGCACCTCGCGGCCGGTCCCCGCCTGGCCGGGATTCGCCCCCGGCGACCGCGGCGTCCTCAACACGATGGCGCCCGTCCATTTCCGGATCGGCAGCCTGGCCGCGATCGACCCCAAGCCGCCGATCCTGTGGCTGCACGGCGCGGACGACGTCATCGTGTCCGACACCTCGCTGTACGACATCGCGTACCTGGGCTCGATCGGGGCGATCCCCGGCTGGCCAGGCGCTGACGCGTGGCCGCCGCAGCCGATGCTGGCGCAGACCCGCGCCGTGCTGGAGGACTACGCCGCGGCCGGCGGCCGGTACCGGGAGACGGTTATCGCTGATTCCGGGCACGGGCCGCACGTGGACCAGCCGGAGCGGTTCCGCGCCGCGCTGACGAAGCATCTGGCGGACGCGTAAACCCGCGGAAACCGCGGAAAAGAAAAGGGCCGCCCGGATGGGCCGGGCGGCCCTCCCTGACCGCTGACGCGCCCCGCAGTAAACGCGTACAGCAGCCATCGGAGATGGTCTGCGGGCTTGCGCGCTAGTAAGCGTACAAACTGTACGGCCATTACCGTACACTACTATCTCTGAGCAGTCAAAGTGAGAAGCGTGGCAGGGTGTTTGGCGCGGCACAGATTAGGTTGGTACGTATGGCGACGCACGCGGCAAATGACAGGCCGGAAGCCCCCGGGGAACGGCCGGGTGATGACGTGACGGCGCCAGGGCAAACGATCAACCCGCTGCAGCGCCTGATCCAGGAACGGCTGCGGGACCGGGGCTGGTCGTACGGAGTGGTGGCCCGCCGCGGCGGGCTGCCCCGGTCCACGGTCTA
>Ga0335075_10008922_pt1 | contig 15341 bp, 18 predicted proteins | sample Lox_Sample_24_FD_206723 | JGI IMG/M metagenome (GOLD analysis project Ga0335075, IMG submission 206723) | Soil microbial communities from Loxahatchee National Wildlife Refuge, Florida, United States - Lox_Sample_2.4 | ecosystem: Environmental > Terrestrial > Soil > Wetlands | place: USA... | reverse complement strand
GGTGGACTGGGACGAGCTCGCCCGCTGGACGATGATCGATAAGGCGCTCGGCCTGGGCTGCCCGGATCCGTCCGAGACCTACTCCAGTTCGCCGCACCTGTACGACGAAATGGACATCCCCACCGAGGCCCGCGGCACCGTCGGATCACCGCGCAAATCGCAGGCTAAGCGCGCCAATTCGGCTGAGCGCGGCGGCGACCGATCCGCGCCGCGTCCGCGCAACAGCGGCCGGCAGCGGCAGCGCACCCGCGGCGGCAAAGCGGCAACAGGCCACCCCGGCGCCGGCGGTGCCACCAACGGCGAGGCCGCGGCTTCGGCCTCAGCGGTGTCTTCTGCGTCTTCCGCGGACAGCGCGACGGCGAAATCCGGCGATGGCGCACACAGTGGCCGCCGCCGCCGACGCCGTCCCCGCAAGTCGGCTGGCGCGACCGCGAATGCCAACTGAGCCGGTGTCGCCTGCCACCTGATGGTCAGACCGGAACGCCGCACTAAGGCCGACGTCCTGGCCGCGGCAGCGATCGCGGCGGTAGTTGCCCTGGCCGCGGCGTTGATCTGGTGGACCAGCGATGCGCGGGCCACGATCAGCCGGCCCGGGGTTGGGCCCCCGCCCAGCCCGAGGCTGGCCCACGAGGTGCCGGCCTCGCTCAAGCAGCTGTGGACCGCCCCCAACGCGCCGACCGACCAGCCCGTCGTGGTCGCCGGAACCGTGGTCACCGCCGACGGGCGTGCCGTCCAAGGGCGTTATCCGGACACCGGCAAGGTGCGGTGGAGCTACGCGCGCGGTAGCGATCTGTGCGGGGTCGCCGGGGTCTACCGCTTCGCGGTCGCGGTCTACCGCGACGACCGCGGCTGCGGTCAGGTCAGCACGATCGACGGAGCGACCGGTCGCCGCGGGCCCGCTCGAAGCAGCTACGCCGACCGGCACGTCAAGCTGTCCTCCGATGGCACGACGGTGTTGTCGGCGGGCGACACCAGGCTGGAGCTATGGCGCTCCGACATGGTCCGGATGCTGTCGTACGGCGAGATCGACGCGCGGGTCAAGCCGTCCTCGAAAGGACTGCACACCGGATGCCGTTTGGTTTCCGCGGCGGCCAGCTCGGCGGCAGTCTCAGTGCTCGGCGCCTGTGGCAGCCAGGCGGATCTGCGACTCACCCTGCTGCGCCCGAGCAAGGAGGAAGACGAGCCGGAGGTGCGCGACGTGCCCGAGCCGGGGATCGCCGTGGGTTCCGGCGCCCGAGTGCTGGCTGTAGCCGAAACCAAGACCCTCGTCTACCTCCCGGCGCCGCAGCCCAAAGTCGATGTCGTCGACGAGAGCGGGGTGACCGTGGCCAGCACGCTGCTGCCCAGGCCGCCGTCGACGTCCAGTGTGGTTTCGCGGCCGGCCAACCTGGCCACCTGGTGGACCGGCGACACGGTGATGGTGTTCGACGGGGCGACGCTGACCTACCGCTATTCCATTGCGCCGGCAGGGCCGTCCGTTCCGGTGGGGCCTGCGACGGTGATGGCCGGCAAGTTGCTCGTCCCCGTCACCGACGGCATCGCCGTTTGTGATCCGGTCACCGGCGACAGCGAAGGGTTCCTGCCGGTGACCCGGCCGCCAAGCAGCTCCCCGGTGATCCCGACCGTTGCGGGTTCACAGATCCTCGAGCAGCGCGGCAACACCCTCGTCGCGCTGGGCTGACCTAGGCGTCGATGGTGAAGGTCGGCAGTGCTTTGCCGGACTTCCAGTGTTTGAGCAGCGTTTGGGCCAGCTCTCGGTAGGCAGACGCGCCCTTGTTCTTGCGCGCCGCCATCACCGACGATCCGGACGCGCTGGCTTCGGCGAACCGCACGGTGCGCGGAATGGGCGGCGCCAGCACCGGCAGGTCGTAGCGGTCGGCGACATCGAGCAGCACGTCGCGGGTGTGCGTGGTGCGCGGGTCATACAGCGTCGGCAGCGCACCGAGTAAGCGCAGGCGTGGGTTGGTGATCTGCTGGACATCGGCCACTGTGCGCAGGAACTGGCCCACGCCGCGATGCGCCAACGTTTCGCACTGCAACGGCACGATGACCTCGTCGGCGGCCGTCAGCCCATTGAGGGTGAGCACACCCAGCGACGGCGGGCAGTCGATGATGACCACGTCGAAACGGTCGCCGAGCTTGTCCAGCGCGCGTTTGAGCGCGTATTCGCGGCCGGCCCTCATGAGCAGCATCGCTTCGGCGCCGGCCAAGTCGATGTTGGCCGGCAGCAGCGTCATCCCTTCCTCGGTATCGACCAGGGCGACATCCGGCTCCACCTCGCCAAGCAACACCTCATGCACCGACACCGCCAACTTGTCCGGGTCGTGGCCAAGCGAAAACGTCAGACAGCCCTGCGGGTCCAGATCGACGAGCAGCACTCGCCGCCCCGCGTCCACCATCGCCGCACCCAGCGAGGCCACCGTCGTCGTCTTGGCCACGCCGCCCTTCTGGTTGGCCACTGCCAGCACCCGGGTGTCAGTCACAAGCGCCGTTCCTCCTCATCGTTTTGACGGCGGGTCATACTGCCATCCTGGCATCAACCCCATCGTGCCCGCGCGCGGATGGCCATGAGTCTCAGGCACAATCGGTCAGCATGGGCATCGAGAGTCATCGGCTGGTACTACTCCGCCACGGCGAGACCCTCTGGTCGAAGGCCGGCCAGCACACCGGCCGCACCGACGTCGAGCTGACCGATACCGGCCGGGTTCAGGCCGAGCTTGCCGGGCGCGTCCTGCGTGAACTGAAACTCGCTGACCCGCTGGTGATCAGCAGCCCGCGCATACGTGCCCTGACCACAGCCAAGTTGGCCGGGCTCAGCGTCGATGAGGTATCGCCACTGCTTGCTGAATGGGATTACGGTTCCTACGAGGGATTGACGACCCCGCAGATCCACGAATCGGTTCCCGACTGGCTGATCTGGACGCATGGGTGCCCTGGCGGTGAGAGTGTGGCGCAAGTCAGCGACCGCGCCGATCGGTCCGTCGCATTGGCGTTAGAGCAGATGACCTCACGCGACGTGGTATTCGTGGGCCATAGCCACTTTTCCCGTTCGGTTATCACCCGCTGGGTCGAGTTGCCGCTCGTCGAGGGGAGCCGCTTCTGGATGCTCGCGGGCTCGATCGCCGTATGCGGTTTCGAGCATGGCGTGCGACAGCTCGCTGCGCTCGGATTGACCGGCCTACCGCAGGAGATCGCTCCCGGGTGAGCACCACCGAGCCACCGTTCGTGCTGTGCGCGCCGACCGGCGCCCTCATCGCCGACGGCGTGCAGGCCCGCTATTGCGACGTGACCGATGCGCAATCGGCATTGCGTTCGGGTGAGGTGCCAATAGTGCTGGGCGCGTTGGCGTTTGACATTTCCGGTCCCGCTGCCTTGATGACGCCGCGTTCCGTTCGGCGCACGGCCGGACCGCCCGACTGGCCAACCGGACCGCTGCCGGCGGTGCGGGTGGCCGGAGCGGTTCCGACGCCAGCAGAACATCGTGCCCGGGTGCGACGTGCCCGCGACCGGCTGACCGCTCCCGGCAGCACCCTGCAGAAAGTAGTGCTGGCCCGTGCGCTGCGACTGGCCGCCGACGCTCCGCTGGACGCCAGAATCATTCTGCGTCGACTGGTCGCGCGGGACCCCGCCGCCTACGGCTATCTGGCCGATCTGTCAGCGGCGGGCGGACAGTATTCGGGCATGGCTTTGGTGGGCGCCAGCCCCGAGCTGCTGGTTGCGCGCGACGGTGATCGGGTGACGTGTCGCCCCTTCGCGGGTTCCGCGCCGCGCGCCGCCGACCCCGAGCTCGACACCGCTGCCGGCGCCGCCCTGGCCGCGAGCGCCAAGGATCGTCACGAGCACCAACTGGTCATCGAAACCATGGCCGAGGCCCTGCGCCCGTTGTGCCGTGAGCTGACAATCGCGCCGACGCCGGAGCTCAGCCGCACCACGGCGGTGTGGCATCTCAGCACACCGATCACCGGGCTACTGCGCGATACCTCCACTACCGCAATGGATTTGACACTGGCGCTGCACCCCACACCCGCGGTGGGCGGTGTGCCCGCCGGCGCCGCTGCCGACCTGATCAACCAGCTAGAGGGCGATCGCGGCTTCTACGCCGGCGCGGTCGGCTGGTGCGACGCGAGCGGTGACGGGCGGTGGGTGGTGTCCATCCGCTGCGCGCAGCTTTCGGCAGACCGCCGTACTGCACTCGCCCACGCCGGCGGCGGAATCGTCGTCGAGTCCGATCCTGATGACGAAGTTGCCGAAACCACAACGAAATTCGTCACTATCCTGACCGCGCTCGGAGTTTCATCATGAGCACGCGTATCCGGCGAGCCATCCCCGCCGATGCGGCGGCGATCACCGCGATGATCCATGGGCTGGCCGACTTCGAGCGCGCGGCCGACCAATGCACCGTCAACGAAAAGCAAATAAGCACAGCCCTTTTCAATCAGAACCCAACGCTTCGAGGACACGTCGCCGAGGTGGACGGCGAAGTCGCTGCGATGGCACTGTGGTTCCTCAACTTCTCGACCTGGGACGGCGTCGAGGGCGTGTACCTGGAGGACCTGTATGTGCGTCCACGATTTCGCCGGCTCGGGCTGGCCCGCGGCTTGCTGACAGCGCTGGCCAGGGAATGCGTGGACAACGGCTACACCCGGCTGTCCTGGGCAGTGCTGAACTGGAACACCGATGCGATCGCCCTGTATGAGACCGTCAGCGGTCAGCCACAGGGCGAATGGACCACCTACCGGCTGTCCGGCCCGGAGTTGGCGGAACTGGCCGGTCCGCGCTGATCACCCCTGGCCACCCAGCGCAGAGCGGGCGGACTGAACAGCAACGCCAAGGCGGCCAGCGCCACGACGCCCACCGGGATTCCGACCAGAGGCCGGTGCGAACCCACCGCCAGGTACCAGGCAACCGGCAGCAGCAATAACTCGGCGAACACCGCCAGCCCGCGACCCCAACGCCTGCCGACCAGCAATGCGCCACCGGCGGCGAGCACGGCCGCACCGACGAGAGCGAACCACGCGGCGGTGCCGAAGCCGTTGACCACCCGCTGGTCTGCACCGCCGAGGCCCCGGATCAGCAGAACAGCTGCCAGAACCAGCCCCGTCGCGCCCTGCACAGCAACGATCGCTCCGGCGCCACGCACACTCAGCGGTGCCGGTGGCCGACTGCTCACAGCGTCAGCGTAGCCACTTGGCCGGGCCCGACCGTCGCGCTCGCCCTCTCGCCGCTGCGCGGCTGGGAGGTACCCCCACAGCCGGCCGCGGCGCGGCCCGCCTCGTCACCGCTCCCGTAGGCTTTGGTGTCATGCGCGCCGTGTTGATCGTCAACCCCACAGCGACGTCGACCACCACCGCGGGGCGCGACCTGCTGGCGCACGCGCTGAAAAGCCGCCTTGAACTGACCGTCGAGCACACGCGACACCGCGGCCACGGCGGCGAAATCGCACAGGCCGCTGTCAAGGACGGGGCCGATCTCGTCGTCGTCCACGGCGGTGACGGCACGGTCAGCAACGTTGTCAACGGCCTGCTCGGCCCCCCGAGCGACTTGCCCACCGGGCACGTCCCGGCGCTGGCGATCGTCCCGGGTGGCTCGGCGAACGTGACGGCGCGGTCACTGGGCATCCCGCCAGGACCGATCGACGCCACCAACCAGCTCATCTGGCTGCTCGACAGGTACGGGCAGGAAAAGAAGTGGCGCCGCATCGGGCTGATCGACTGTGGCGAACGGTGGGCGATACTGAACGCCGGTATGGGGGTCGACGCCGAGGCGGTGGCCAAGGTGGAGGCGAAGCGTGAGAAGGGCATCAAGGTCACGCCGACGCGGTATATCACCGCGGCGGTGCGCGCCACGTTGGCCTATTCCCGTCGCGAACCGAGGCTGACCGTGGAGTTCCCCGGGCGCGAGCCGATCTCCGGGGTCCACTTTGTCTTCGTGTCCAACTCCAGCCCATGGACCTACGCCAACGACCGGCCGATGTACACCAACCCTGGCACCACCTTCGAGTCGGGGCTGGGCGTGTTCGGCGTCACCCATTTGAAGGTGATTCCGAGCCTCCGACTGGTGAGGCAGTTCTTCTCCAAGCAGCCGAAGATCGAGGGGAAGCAGGTCGTTCGCGACGACAATGCGGACTGTGTACGGGTCAGCTGCGCCGGTGCTCCGATTGCCAGCCAGTTCGACGGTGACTACCTGGGCGTGCGGGAGCACATGACGTTCCGGGCGGTTCCCAACGTGCTGGACGTCGTCGCACCGCCCGCCAAAATACTGCTCTGACGTGCCATAATCGTTTGCCGAACAGCAAAAGCCTGGGCAAATTGGCGACGAGTGTAGTACAAACGATTAAGGGATTTGGTAACAGATCCTTGAAGTGAGATTGCCCACGGACCAACGAGCCGCCCTTGACATCTGTTGAGCCTGTGAAACGATCGAACGATTGCATGCAACGGTACGGAAACATTTCTTGTGCCTGCGTTAACAGACGAAGAAAATCATTCGTGCGCCCTGCTGCGCACACAGTGAGGAGTAACGACTTATGGATTGGCGCCACAACGCGGTCTGTCGCGACGAGGACCCGGAGCTGTTCTTCCCCGTCGGGAACAGCGGACCGGCGCTCGCGCAGATCGCTGACGCGAAACTGGTCTGTAACCGCTGCCCGGTGACCACCGAGTGCCTGTCCTGGGCGCTCAACACCGGCCAGGACTCCGGGGTATGGGGCGGCATGAGCGAAGACGAGCGGCGTGCGCTGAAGCGTCGCAACGCCCGGACGAAGGCCCGCAGCGGAGTCTGACCCGGGTTTAGGTCGCGTCAACGGTGCGGCCCCGACGAGAAGTCGGGGCCGCACCGTTGTGTGCAGCGCTATTGCGCGGCCCGGACGCGACGACCGATCGGTACCCGCAACACCACGTCGGTCCCGCCTTCGGGGGCGTCGTGCATGTCCAGCGAGCCGTCCAGCTCCGCGGACACCAGGGTCCGCACGATCTGCAGACCCAACCGCTCGGACTGCTCGACGCTGAACCCGTCGGGCAGACCGCAGCCGTTGTCGTGGACCACCACGTCGAGCCAGCGCGCCGACCGCTCCGCACGAATCGTCACCGAGCCACCCTCGGCTGCGGGTTGCCGTGCTGCCGAGTCGAACGCATGCTCGATGGCGTTCTGCACGAGTTCGGTGATCACCATGATCAGCGCCGTCGCCCGGTCGGAGTCCAGCACCCCGAGCACGCCCGTGCGATTGATCCGGATCGGGGTGTCCACCGTGGCCACGTCATTCATGATCGGCAGGATCCGGTCGATCACCTCGTCGAGGTTGACTTCCTCGTCGACCGACATCGACAGTGCATCGTGGACCAGCGCGATCGACGACACCCGCCGCACCGACTCGATGAGCGCCTCTCGACCCTCGGCGTTGGTGGTCCGGCGGGCCTGCAGACGCAGCAGCGCGGCCACGGTCTGAAGGTTGTTCTTCACCCGGTGGTGAATTTCCCGGATAGTGGCGTCCTTGGAGATCAGCGCCCGGTCCCGGCGTTTGATTTCGGTGACGTCGCGAACCAGCACCGCGGCGCCGGCTGCCGAGCCCTCAACCACCAGCGGCAGCGTCCGCAGCAGCACGGTGGCGCCGCCGGCGTCGACCTCGATGCGCATGCTGGCACCACCGGCCAGGGAGTCGAGCACGTGCTCGGCCAGTTCACGGGCCTCGAACGGATCGGAGATCAGCGGGCGCGTGACGGCGATCAGGTTGTGGCCCTCCAACTCCGAGGTCAGGCCCATCCGGTGGTAGGCCGATAGCGCGTTGGGGCTGGCGTAGGAGACGATCCCATTGACGTCGAGTCGAATGAAGCCGTCTCCTGCGCGCGGGCTGGAACGCGAGATCGCCACATCCCCGACGTTGGGGAAGGTGCCCTCGGAGAGCATGCGAACGAGATCGGCGGCGCAGTCGATATATGCCATTTCCAGCGGGCTGGATTTCCGGGTGTCGCCGACCGCTGTCTGATGGGTCAACACCGCGACGACCTGGTCGCCGTACCGGACCGGCACCGCTTCGATGTTCAGTCCCGTCTGTTGCCACGAATACGGTTGGCCCGCATCGCTTTCCAGTCCGATGGTGCCGGATTCGAAGGCCGCCGCAATCAGCGGAACGGTCTCGGCATCCAGCACGCTGCCGACCACGTCGCGTAGCAGAACCGTGGGCGAGGTATTCGGCCGGCACTGGGCGACGCACACCAGCGAACCGTCGTCGCGGCGCACCCACATCAGGTAGTCGGCGAACGAGAGGTCGGCGAGCAGCTGCCACTCGCCGACTACCGCATGCAGATGGTCGACGGCGCTGCCCGGCAAGACGGTGTGTTCGGCGAGCAGGTCACCGAGAGTGGACATCGGCGACTCCCGCCACGAGGTAGAGGCGAGCCAACGGCTAGCTGATCACGGCGATGAGGTCGCCAGCCTGGATGACGTCTCCCACCGCAACACTGACCTTGCTGACTGTGCCGGCAACCTCGGCCAGGACGGGGATCTCCATCTTCATCGATTCCAGCAGCACCAGGGTGTCGCCCTCGCCGATCTGGTCGCCCTCGCTGACCACGACTTCGAGCACGCTGGCCACGATCTCTGCCCGGACGTCCTCGGACATCATCACCCCGTTCTTTACCCAGCCGCTGTTGCCAGATTCTGTTGCTCCATCGAACCACAGTCAGTTGCCCAGGGCGCGAGGGAGTGAGTCCTAACCGCGGGTCGTGTCGGGGTCGACGACGCAGGTCGGCCCGCTGATTGCGCGCGAAAAATAAGCGTGGCCGATATCGCGGAGGTCTCAGTAAGCAAACTCCAAGATTACTAAGCGAACCTATAGAGTCCTGCCTGTGACCGTGTCGTGTTGTTCTTGTGACATTTGAGCAGCATTGTGTCCAGAGTGATTGGAGTGTCTGATGCACAGTATGTGAATCATCCGAATCCGAGGGGAATTCCGTTGTCCGAGAACATTTTTGCGAATCCGACAGCTCGACGCCCAATGACCCGTGTGAAGGTCGGCATCGGGGCTGCGCTGGCAGCAATCGCCACTTTCGCGGTTGGCGCCGGGGTTGCCTCGGCTACTCCCCAGCAACCATTCCTCGCAGATGATCCATTGCCTGTGCCAGGTGCTGGGGGTATCGGCGGGGCCGGCAGCGCGGTGAACATCGCCAATTCGCTCTTCGGTTCGCTGAGCGGGCTGATGAACAACGTCATCCCAGGCGCCGGGGACCTGTTGATGCCTGCCAGCAGCGCCCTGTCGTCCGGTGGCGTCGGCGGAGGAATGCCCGGCGGGCTCCCCGGCGGAGTGCCCGGCGGGCTCCCGGGCGGCTTGCCCGGCATGGCCGGTGGGGGTTATCCCGGTGGGCTGCCAGGCGGGGTGCCCGGCATGCCCGGCGGCCTCCCAGGTGGAGTGCCCGGCATGCCCGGCGGCGGCTACCCCGGTGGGCTGCCCGGCCAGACACCCGGCTACCCCGGTGGCCTCCCCGGACAGCTGCCGGGCGGTCTGCCAGGGCAGACGCCAGCGCTACCGGGTCAGATGCCAGGTGGCCTGCCCGGCCAGAACCCTGGTTTTCCCGGCGGACTGCCCGGCCAGACGCCCGGCTACCCCGGCGGCCTGCCCGGCCAGACGCCGGCGCTACCGGGTCAGATGCCAGCGCTACCGGGTCAGATGCCAGGTGGTCTGCCGGGACAGACAGCAGGGGCGGGGCTGTCGGGACAGCCCGCCGCGGTCGTGCCGGTCGGCTCAGGGTCGATTGCGTAGCCCCTGGCTGCGCAAGAGCCGGTACATGGAAGACTGACCTGCAGGTACACCTGCGAGGAGGATCAGTTATGGCCAAGCGCGGCCGCAAGAAGAAGGACCGGAAGTACAGCAAGGCGAACCACGGTAAGCGCCCCAACTCATAGTTGGTTGGGGCTGCTACCGCCGGATGATCGTCGTCCGGCTGATCTCCACCCGTAGCCGCTCCCGAAGCCTCTCCGGAGCTTTCTCGCCACGGCATTTGGTAGCGATCACCGCCTTGATTCGCTCCTCGAGGCCATAGAGCTGCAAACACGGCGGGCATTCCTCGAGGTGCTTACGCAGCTTCTCTCGAGTCTCGGCGGTGCATTCACCGTCGAGCAATGTCCAAACTTCGGCAATCACTTCGGCGCACTCGGCCTTGATTTGCGGAGCCGCATCTGCCGAGCGGTCGTCGGAATCGCCGTGGGCCGACGTGGGCGGAAACTCGGTCACGACGACACCTCCTCGGGTGCCTGATCACCGCGGATGAACCCTCGATCCTTGGCCACATCGGCCAGCAAGGCACGCAGTTGCCGGCGGCCGCGATGCAGTCGCGACATGACCGTCCCGATCGGTGTATCCATGATCTCGGCGATCTCCTTGTACGGGAAGCCCTCGACGTCCGCGTAGTACACCGCCATCCGGAACTCTTCGGGTAATGCCTGCAGCGCCTCTTTGATTTCAGTGTCGGGCAACGCCTCGAGCGCCTCGACCTCGGCGGACCGCAGCCCAGTCGAGGAGTGCTCGGCGGTGGCCGCCAACTGCCAGTCGGTGATCTCGTCGGTCGGATATTGCGCCGGTTGCCGCTGCTTCTTGCGGTAACTATTGATGTAGGTGTTGGTCAGGATGCGGTAAAGCCACGCCTTGAGATTTGTGCCCTCTTTGAACGAGCGAAACCCCGCGTAGGCCTTGACCATGGTTTCCTGCAGCAAATCCTCGGCATCGGCTGGATTGCGGGTCATCCGCAGCGCGCCGCCGTATAGCTGATCCAGCAGCGGAATCGCGTCGCGCTCGAAGCGCGCAGTCAGCTCCGCGTCGGTCTCCGCCGAACGGCTGCGCCCGGGAGTTTCCGGGGCTTCTGACGCCGCTGCCGGCTCCGCCTCGGTCGCGCTATCGATGTCGGCCATGTTGAGTAACGCAGTCCCTTCTGTCGCGATGCCGGTGAACAGGTCCATCAACACCGGACCCTGCTGGCATCCGGCCAACTGCTCTTCGCCGATAAGGCTCGTCGCCGTTGACACCCGACTCCCCCTTTCTCCAATCTAAAGGCTGCGACCGACAGTGTCTGCTCCGCACCACTGGAACAGCAAGAATCGCTGCGCTATTTCCGGCTCATTTCCACCGGCGGCGGCGACGCAATCGAGGCCGCCGATTCAGGCCGAATGTGAGCAGCGTTACTGTGACGCTCATGTCGCTGAAAGCCAAGACCATGTTCATCTCGGGTGCCAGCCGCGGAATCGGCCTGGCCATCGCCAAGCGGGCTGCCCAGGACGGCGCCAACATCGCGCTGATCGCCAAGACCGCCGAGCCGCATCCCAAGCTGCCGGGCACGGTGTTCACCGCCGCGAAAGAGCTCGAAGAGGCCGGCGGTCAGGCGCTGCCGATCGTCGGGGACGTCCGCGACCCGGATTCGGTCGACGCCGCGGTCGCCAAGACGGTCGAGCAATTCGGTGGCATCGACATCTGCGTGAACAACGCTTCGGCGATCAACCTGGGCTCGATCACCGAGGTGCCGATGAAGCGGTTCGACCTGATGAACGGGATCCAGGTGCGCGGCACCTACGCGGTGTCTCGGGCGTGTATCCCGCATCTGAAGGGTCGGGAGAACCCGCACATCCTGACGCTGTCTCCGCCGGTGCTGCTCGGGAAAGAGTGGTTGAAGCCGACGGCGTACATGATGGCCAAATTCGGCATGACGCTGTGCGCACTGGGCATGGCTGAGGAGCTGCGCGACGAGGGCATCGCGTCGAACACCCTGTGGCCGCGCACTCTGGTGGCAACGGCCGCGGTGCAGAACCTCCTCGGCGGCGACGAGGCGATGGCCCGCGCGCGCAAGCCGGAGGTGTACTCCGACGCGGCCTACGTCATCCTCAACAAGCCGTCGCGTGAGTACACCGGCAACACGCTGCTATGCGAAGACGTGTTGGTGGAATCCGGCGTCAAAGACTTGTCGGTATATGACTGCGTACCGGGCGGGAAGCTCGGCGTCGACTTCTGGGTGGACGGCGTCAACCCGCCGGGGTACAAGCAGGCTTAGCCTCATGGCCGCTGCGACGCCGGCGCTCGCGGCTCTGATCGCTGCCGGTGTGCCGCACGAGGTGGTGAAGTTCGACCACGACTCGCGGGAGCGGTCCTTCGGGGTCGAAGCGGTCCACGCGCTGACCGAGGACGGCAGCATCGCGGCTGAGCAGATCCTGAAGACGCTGATCGTCGCCGTGCCCGATGGGTTCGCGGTCGCGATACTGCCGGCGTCGTCGAAGTTGTCATTGAAGGCGGCTGCCGCTGCGCTGGGAGTGGCGAAGGCCGGCATGGCCGAACCCGTTGCGGCCCAGCGGGCCACCGGCTATGTGCTGGGCGCGGTGTCACCGTTCGGACAGCGGGCGCCGCTGCCGACCGTCGTCGACTCGAGCGCGCTGGCCTGGGACCGGGTGTACTGCAGTGCTGGCCGGCGCGGCTGGGACGTCGCGGTCGCGCCCGCGGATCTGGTCCGGCTCACCAGCGCGGTGACCGCGGAGCTTCAGGCCTGAGAGGTCAATCGAGATCACTGACGAGAAGCCGATATCCGAGATCAAGCTGTGGCATGTCGAGAAGATCGGCATGCCGGCGTGTCCAGGCGCCACTGGCAAGGTCGGCCCTTAGCCGCTCTAATCCCTTCACTAGCAAGGGTTTCGGTGTCAACGCGAACATCGATATCCCGGCTCGCACGGTGTCGTCGAGGTAGGCATGCGGGCGGCGCCAGTAGGCTCCGCCGAATCCGTCGACGCAGTCGTGCGGTACGGGCACCGTCTGGGTTGACACATCGCCGAGCAGCGAAACGAGTTTGGTGATCGGCACGGCCAGACGTGCGTCGGTGGCTGCGACGGCGGGCAAATACTCTCGGAGCAGCCAGAATTGGCGAAAGACAGTGTCATCCCAAGTGAGGATCACGACACGGCGACGGGCGACGCGGATCATCTCGGCGATCCCGGCGTCGATGTCCGACCAGTGGTGCACGGTCAGCAGCGCGATCGAAGCGTCGACGGCATCTGTGCCGACGGGTAGGTGCTCGGCAACCGCCCGCACCGCAGGGGCGGCGTCGGCCCGACGTTGCGTGAGCATGACGTGGCTGGGTTCGACCGCGACGACCGTGTTCGACGGTTCGTAGGAACCGGTCCCGGCGCCGATGTTCGCGACCGTCGCCATACCGTTCAGCGCTTGTTCGATGATGGCGCTGATCCGTGAATCAGGTTGGCGGGTAATCGAATACGTTCGTCCCGCCCGGTCGTAACGAATCAACGTCCCAGCATGGTGTGCACGCTGTTCGCGAATGCGGCGGTGGTGAAGCAGGTCGGTTCGGCGAACTCCTCGAGGGTGACCGCGTCGTTCCAGCTGGCGTCGGCCGCGGCCCGCAGCAATGGCTTGGTCATCGCCACGGCGTGTGGCGGCATGGCAGCGATGCGTGCACACCATTCGTCGGCGGTGGCCACCAGCGCGTCGTGTGCGACGACCTGCTGCACGAGTCCGAGCCGCTGTGCTTCGTGGGCGTCGATGTGCTCGCCGCGCAGGTAGTAGGCCAGTGCACCCTGGTAGCCCAGGTGACGGGTCAGCGCCCAGCTGGTGCCGACCTCGGGAAGCAGGCCCAGGCGGCCGAAGGCCGGCACGATCACCGCGCGCTCGCTGGCGATAGCGAGGTCGCACGTCAGCGCCCACGCCAGGCCGACCCCGGCGGCGGGGCCGTTGATCGCGGCTATAAAGATGGTGTCCGCCCCGGCGATAAGCCTTGCGATGCCGCCGAACTCGCGGCGGATCCAGCGCCAGACGTCGGCGACACCCTCCGGTTGGGTCAGCTGTTCGGTCGCCGCCCGCATCATCTTCAAGTCGCCGCCGGCGCTGAAGCCCGGGTCCGCGCCGGTGAGCACCACGCTGCGAACGTCGCTGTCGGCGACGAGAGCTTCGAGCGCGCGCCGCAACTGCCGAACCAACGGCGCCGAAAGCACGTTGAGCCGGTCGGGTTCGTCGAGGGTCACGACCGCCCGGTCACCGCGATGCTCGATCCGGATCCGCTGCGGCGCGTCGGGATGATCGCCGTCGGCGACCATGCTGTTGTACAACGATTCTGCTGCGCTCATCTCTCGTCCTCCTCGATATCGTTGGTGCGCAATGTCATCCAGGCGGCGTCGGCGAAAGTCTTGATCACCCCGCGCGGCATTTTGGGTTCGTCACCGGCAATCCAGTGGCGGCTGAATTCTTGTGCCGGACCGAACCACAGCGCCGCGGTGATTCCGGCTTGCAGGGACCGCAGCGCGCCATAGGCGTGGTGCGGACGCCACCAGTCCCGCACGGCGGCGAAGAACTCCCGATTGGAGTTGCGCAGCTCGGCGCTGTCCAGTCGATCGCCGAGCAGTAAGGCCGCCTCGCTGCGGTTGGCGGCTACCCACTGCAGGTGGTGGGCGACGCCGCCACGGATCCCGCCCTCAGCACTGCCGTGTCTGCGCAACATCGCGACAAATCCGGTCTGGTATTCGCTCATCACTTCGGCGTAGACGGCAGCGGCCAGCGCCGGCTTGTCCGGGAAATGGTGATACATCGCCCCGACGCTGACCTCGGCATCGCGCCGAATCTTTTCGAGCGTCGCCGCGATGGCGCCGTCGGCCGCGAACCGGCGACGGGCCGCCTGCATCAATCGGGCCCGCGCGCCAGAACGATCGGCACTTGGCACGAGAATTACTCTACTGCTATCGAGGAATCCTCTGTTGGCCTGGTCAGGCAAACGCGCTCTGCCCGGTGATGTGCCGGCCGACGATAAGGGACTGGATTTCAGCGGTCCCTTCGTAGGTGACCAGGGCCTCCATGTCGCACAGGTGGCGCATGACATGGAAGTCGAGCAAGACACCGTTGCCGCCTAATACGTCGCGGGCCAGTCGACACACGTTTCGGCCCTTGACCGTGCAGTAGTACTTGGCGAGCGCGGCCATCGTCTCTTCGACCTTGCCCTCGTCGATGAGCCGGGCCATTCGGATGGCGTACAGCTGCATCGAGGTGAGGTCGCCGAGCATTTCCACCAGCATCGACTGGATGACCTGGTTCCTGGCGATTGGCCTGCCGAACTGCTTTCGTCGCAGGGCATAGTTCAGGGCGATGTCGTAGGCCGCGACGGCGTGTCCGGCCGACCCCCATGCGACGGAATTGCGGGTGCCGGCGAGCACCTTGCCCACATCTTTGAAGCTGTTGCAGTTCTGCAGTCGGGCGTCTTCGGACACGCGACAGTCGGTGAGGGTGATGTCGGCGTTCTGCACCATCCGCAGCGACATCTTGCCGCCGATCTTGGTCGCCGCGTATCCGGGGTTGTCCTTCTCCACGACGAACGCCT
>Ga0335075_10008921_pt1 | contig 15342 bp, 13 predicted proteins | sample Lox_Sample_24_FD_206723 | JGI IMG/M metagenome (GOLD analysis project Ga0335075, IMG submission 206723) | Soil microbial communities from Loxahatchee National Wildlife Refuge, Florida, United States - Lox_Sample_2.4 | ecosystem: Environmental > Terrestrial > Soil > Wetlands | place: USA... | reverse complement strand
AAGGGCGTCGGTTTCTGAAAAACCATCCCGATCTTGGCGCGCAGAAGATTCACATCATGCTTGCCATCAAGGATATTTTCACCGTCGAAGATCACCTGCCCCGTTGCGCGCTGATTGGGATAAAGCTCATAGATGCGGTTAAGCACTCGCAGGAGTGTCGATTTTCCGCAACCCGAGGGACCGATGAACGCGGTAACCTGCCGCTCGTAGAGCGGAACGGATATGTTTTTCAGCGCCTTGTTCTCGCCGTAGTAGAATGACAGGTCGTGAATGTCGATCCGCGTGCGAAGATCGTCCGGCTTCGTTTCATTCATTGCGACGTCCGTTTCGCTTCGAATATGCGGGCCATAATGCTCAGCGAGAGCACCGCGAACGTAATCAGCAGTGCGGCAGCCCAGGCCAGCCGGTGCCAGTCATCATAGGGCGACATTGCGAACTGGAAGATCACCACGGGCAGACTGGCCATCGGCGCGTTCAGATCGGTGCTCCAGAACTGATTATTCAGTGCGGTGAACAGAAGCGGCGCCGTCTCGCCCGAAATGCGGGCGATGGCGAGCAGGATACCGGTCATGATGCCCGCGCGCGCAGCGCGCCACGTCACGGTACGAATAACAAAACTGCGGGGTGTTCCAAGCGCCGCCGCTGCCTCGCGCAACGTGTTGGGCACGAGCAGCAGCATGTTTTCAGTCGTGCGGACGACGACGGGTATGACGAGGACAGCGAGCGCCGCGGCGCCGGCGATGGCCGAGAAATGCCCCATGCGAACCACGAACAGCTCATATACGAACAGGCCCACCAGGATCGACGGCGCGCTGAGCAATATGTCGTTGACGAAGCGCACCAGCACGGCGATGCGGGTGTGCCGCCCGTATTCGGCAAGCCAGGTGCCGGCGAATATTCCGATCGGCGTCCCGACGAGAACGGCAAGCGCGCTCATGACCACGCTGCCGAGAATGGCGTTCGCCACGCCGCCATTCGATCCGGGCGGCGGTGTCATGAGCGTGAACAGCGTCGTGCTCATTCCCGAAGTGCCTTCGACAATCAGCGCGCCGAGAATGAGCCCCAGCCAGCCAATTCCGAAGGCAGCCGCGGCAATCGAAAGCAGGATGAAGATTTGGTTGCGCAGACGCCGTCCCGCATAGCGCTTGCTGTTCATTGCGTCTGGCCACCTGCCAATGCTTCGAGCCTGCGCAACATGAGCTGGGCCGTCGCGAGTACAAGAAATGTGATGACGAACAGGATCAGGCCGACGGCGACCAGCGAAGACACATAAAGATCGCCCACAGCCTCGGTGAATTCATTGGCGATGCTCGCCGAGATCGTTGTGCCCGGCGCGAACAGCGAGAAGGAGATTGCATGCGCATTGCCGATCACGAAGGTAACGGCCATGGTTTCGCCGAGCGCGCGCCCAAGAGCGAGCATGCTGCCCCCGACAACCCCGCTGCGCGCGAAGGGCAGAACCACATTCCAGGTAACCTCCCATCGCGTGCAGCCGAGCCCATAAGCCGCTTCCTTCAACATCGGCGGCATGGTTTCGAAAACATCACGGGTCACGGCCGAAATGAAGGGAAGAATCATGATGGAAAGAATCAGCGAGGCTGTGAATATTCCGATGCCGTAGGGCGGCCCGGCAAACAAATCCGACAGGATCGGAAGATTATCAAAAGCGCTGATAATCCGCGGTTCGATAAACTGTTGAAAGAAGGGCGCAAATACGAAAAGTCCCCATATGCCATAGATGATCGAAGGGATTCCAGCCAGGAGTTCGATGGCAATCCCGACCGGCCTGCGCAGCGGTCGCGGGCACAATTCCGTCAGGAAAATGGCAATCCCGATGCCCACGGGCACGGCGATCAGCATGGCGAGCGCCGACGTCACGAGTGTTCCGTAGATCGCCGGCAGCGCACCGAATTTCCCGGTGACCGGATTCCAGGCCGTGGAGCTTAGAAATCGGAAACCGAACGTGCTGATGGCCGGCCACGCCCCCCGGCTCAGCGCGGCAATAATGCCTCCAAAAACCAGGAGAACGACACATGCCGCACCGAAAGCGAACCACCGGAAGACGGCATCGTCGCGGCCAAACCGCTTCAGGGCCGCAGCCGAGGGAGAAATTGTTCTGGTCACGGTCGCCGCAACGTAGGCCATGAATTGTGCTGCCCCCGGCAATTGCCAGACTGAAAACCGGGCCGAAACCTCAGACGGGCCAGCTTCCGAACAACCCTAGCACGCGAAGCGGCTGCGGCTTCTGAATCCGGCTCCCCAAGAAAGAGTGCCATGCAGCGAAACGTCCACCACACTTGTGCAAAGGTTCCGTGACAGGAAAATGCCAACGCCCGGTCGCGGGGCAACTCGGCTTTGGGTTAATCGTTTGGCAACGGTCCATTCTCAATTCTTGATACCTACACTATCCGGGAGAGGACGGTATGCCAATCCGGCGGGCGGTGAACGCCGTCATTGGCCTGATTGTTTTCTCGGCGGCGGGGCTGGCCGTTTTCGAAGCCATACGCCACCGCGGAATGACAGCCGTCTCCACTATGCTGCTCTGCGTGGTGGCCGTTTTCGGCGTGCTTCAGCTTTATATTGCACTTCTCGACGAGCGAAGGCGCGCCTGGCGACTCGAAGCCAATGCGTCGGCCCTGCAAAGCCTGACCGAAAAGCTCGAAGATTCGCTGGCAACGCTATCGGGACTAAACGCACGTTTGCACGAAAGCGAGGTTCGTTACAAAGGCCTTGTGGACGCGCAAGGCGACGCCATTTTCCGCCGTTCGCCGGACAGCCGTCTGATCTATGGCAATGACGCATTTTTCCGGCTGTTCGGACTTCACCCCGAACAAGCCATCGCACAGCCCTTCGCACCCGAACCGCATCCGGATAGCCGCGTCCCCGCCTTCGACAGCTTTGTCCGTCTTGAATCCGGCCCCAATCGCATGCGCTACGACCAGAACGTGCGCACCGCGTATGGTTGGCGCTGGATCTCCTGGGAGGACTACGCCGTCCATGATACGTCGGGGCGGCTGATCGAAGTTCAAAGCGTCGGGCGCGACATCACGGAGCGCAAGGCGCTCGAAGACGCGCTCACCGAAGCGCGCGACAGGGCCGAAGCTGCCAACCGCGCCAAATCCGGCTTCCTGGCGGCAATGAGTCATGAAATCCGCACCCCGATGAACGGCGTACTCGGCATGGCCAGGCTGCTGTCGGAAACGAAACTGCTTCCCGCGCAACGAACCTATGCCGAAGCCATACAGCAATGCGGCGAGGCTCTCCTGTCATTGATCGACGAAATCCTGGATTTCTCGCGCATCGAGTCGGGCGCGGTCGAAATCGAGCCCGGTGCCTTCGAAGTTCGCGCTGTCGCCGAAGCCACGATTGAACTCCTGGCGCCGCGTGCCCACGACAAGGGAATCGAGATCGTGGCGGTGATCGCACCCGGCACGCCCTCCGTCGTCCGCATCGATGGAAGGAAGGTGCGGCAGATCCTCACAAATTTGATCGGCAACGCCGTGAAGTTCACCCAAACCGGCGGCGTGCGCCTTGATGTCCGCGCGATGGAGGAACGGGGCCGCCAGATCCTCCGCTTCGAGATTCGCGATACGGGTATCGGCGTTCCCGCGACAATGCGGGAAGACATATTTCGCGAATTCGTCCAGGCCGACTCCAGACAATCGCGCCGTTTCGAAGGAACGGGGCTGGGACTCGCCATTTGCAAGCGTCTTGTGGAGGCCATGGAGGGAGCCATAGGCGTTGAGCCGCATGCGAGCGGCGGCAGCCTGTTCTGGTTCAGCATTCCGGCACCCGTTCTTGCCGATGCGCCGCCCAGGGAAAATAGCCGGCTCGCCGGGCATCAGGTCGCAATCATTACCCGCAACGCGATGCTCCGCGAAGGTCTCGCGGCACGAATCGAAGCGCTCGGTGGCAACGTTGTTCCGTTGGTTCCATCACAGGCAGCAGGCCAGTTCGCGTACCGCAAGCCCGACGTGATTCTTATCGACGCAGGACCCGGCGCCGAAATCGAACTGCCGGCGCAGCCCGCGCCCTGGTGCCGCAACGTAGTCCTGCTGACGCCCGCGGCCCGCGGCAAGCTCGATCTGCTTCGTGGCCTCGGCTTCACGACCTATCTCGTGAAACCGGTGCGGCAGGCCTCGCTGATCGCCCAGATTCGCGGGCTTTCGGATTTCGACGCTCGTGACCAACCGGAAAAGGCCGTGGCAACAGGCCAGAGCGATGCCAAGCGGCAGGCGCGGCGGTTGCGCACGCTTCTCGCCGAAGACAATCCCGTCAACGCCATTCTCACCCGCGAATTGCTGCAGCGTCGTGGCCATCAGGTAACGGAAGTGATTTCGGGGGAGGATGCGATCGCCGCGCTGGAACGGACGGAATACGACATCCTGTTCACGGACATTCACATGCCGGGCATGGACGGGATCGAGATGGCGCGGCATATCCGGTCGGCCGAGGCCTTCGCGGGCCGCACGCCCATTCCCATCGTGGCGCTGACGGCGGATGTCCTGGATGCCGGCCGGCAAGCATGCCAGGATGCCGGCATGGATGGATTCCTGAGCAAGCCGATCTCTCCGGCAGAACTTGACAAGATGATCGCGCGGCTCTTTCCCGAACCCGCTTGCGAAGCCGCCGAATGACCGGACCCGCGCGCGCCCGCGCGCCATTGCGTGATTATTTCAGGCCCCGCACGCTCGTGATGTTCGCGCTCGGCTTCTCGTCCGGGCTTCCGTTTCTTCTGACCAGCAACACGCTCGGCTACTGGCTGCGCGATCTCGGTACATCGCTCACCGCGATCACGTTTATTTCCTGGGTAGGTCTCACCTATTCCCTGAAGTTTCTTTGGGCGCCCATTCTTGATCGGGCGAGGCCGCCTCTCCTCGGACGGCTGGGACAAAGACGCGGCTGGATGTTGCTGGCGCAATTCATTCTCGCCATCGGGATTTTTCTCATGGCGATGGAAACCCGGAAGGACCATCTTCTTCTTGTCGGTGCGCTGGCGCTCCTCGTCGCTTTTGCTTCCGCCACGCAGGACAGCGTCATCGACGCCTGGCGTATCGAAAGTAGTGCCACCGACGACGAACTCAAACTCCTGACCTCCGCCTATCAGCTCGGCTACCGCATCGCTTTCCTGGCCACCGATGCGCTCATCCTGATCTCGGCGGAGCATCTCGGCTGGCGCCCGTCCTATATTGCCTGCGCTCTGGCAATGGCCGTGGGAATCGGTGCGACGCTTGTCGCGACCGAGCCTGTGAAAGCCGACGAAGTCATCGACAACAAGACGGCTCAATCGCCATTGTGGTCGGCACGCGGATTTCTCGACGCGGTCTGGGGACCCTTTGTGGTTTTCTTTCGGACCTATGGCTGGGTGGCGCTTCTGATGCTCGCCGCGATCAGTCTCTATCGGCTGCCCGATTTTCTCAGGGGGCCCATTACCAACCCGTTCTATCACGATATCGGCCTGTCGAAGGATTTTGTCGGCGCGGTGCGGGGTACTCTAGGCGTCGCCGCCGTTTTTCTCGGTATCGCGGCAGGGGGCGCCTGCGCGGTGCGCTTTGGCTATATGCGGGCGCTGATGATCGGCGGCGTGCTGCAGGCCCTCGGCATTGCCGCCTTTGCGCTTCTGGCCGGCCGCAATCCTGACCCGGTCTTGTTTGCTGCGGTCATGGTCGGTGACAATTTCAGCATCAGTTTCGCCGGCGTGGCACTCGTCGCCTACATGTCCAGCCTGACAAGCCTTGGCTACACCGCCACGCAATATGCGTTGCTGAGTTCGGCCTATACTTGGACCGGCAAGGTGCTGAAGGGTCCGGTCGGGCCATTTATCGAACATGTGGCTGCGCATACCGGCCTGATGCGGGCCTATCAGATCTTCTTTGTCGGTTTCGGCCTGCTCGGCATCCCCGCGATTGTCCTGTTCATGGCTTTGGCGGCACAACAGCGCGCGCCGCGCATTGCGACAGCCGGGGTGTAACCGCGGGTGGTTTGCGGAATGGCCCTGACTCCGGTACCATCCGACATGGCTGCGAAGGCCGCCCCGATGGCGGGTTTCGCTCTCGAGGGTGGCGCGCGGTGGTCAACATACACGAACCTGGCGTGTTCGAGGGTGTTCTCGGACAATGGCCTGTTCTGGCGACCGCGGGGGCGTTTGAGGTTCGTCTGGCCGAAACGGAGCCGGAAGTAGAAGCCGCGCAGCGTCTTCGCTACCAGGTCTTCTATGAAGAAATGTCGGCCATCCCCAGTCCCGCGATGCGCGAGCATCAGCGCGATTTCGACCATTTCGACGATTATTGCGATCACATCCTGGTGGTGGACCGCGCCACGGCGGATGAAGAAGGCCAGCCGCTGGTGGTCGGAACCTACCGGCTGATGCGCGACACCGACGCCGCGCGTGCCGGCGGATTTTACACATCCGGGGAATTCAATATTTCCCGTCTTCTCGCATCGGAGGCAGGCGGGCGGCTTCTGGAACTTGGGCGTTCCTGCGTGCTGAAAGCCTATCGCGCCAAGCCGATCACCATGCAGCTGCTCTGGCGCGGCGTGATGATGTATGTGGCGCGCTTTTCCATCGACACGCTGTTCGGGTGCGCTTCGCTGCACGGCACCGATGCCGACGAACTGGCGTTGCCGCTTTCCTATCTCTATCATTACCATCCGATGCCCGAGGCTGCCCGGGTGCGTCCGCATCGCGAACTTTGCGCGTCCATGAATCGGCTTCCGAAGGACACGATAGATGTTCGGGAGGCGCAGCGGGCACTACCGCCCCTCATCAAAGGCTATCTGCGCGCCGGTGCGCAGATCGGAGATGGCGCCTTTGTCGACCGCCAGTTCGGCACGACAGACGTCTTTATTTATCTGCCTGTCGTGCGAATCGAATACCGCTACCGTCACCGCTTCGGGACTGCGCGATAGCTGGGGTTTTCGACCGGTTCGAATAAGTCTCATTCTTTACTACGGCCGGGTTTGACCGGCCCCCGACTGACTCGCGCCTTTGCGGCGTGAAATCTCGCCAGCTATTCAGCGCGGCAAATAAGTGATGTCGGCCTGCGGACGTTCGCCGGCTGGTTGGTCCGCTCGAGGCCGGGGCCGGCCTGCCATTCGCGTCAAGCGTGGCGCAAATTTTCTGCGCTGGATTTTTTTTGTGTCCCTGCGTTTTTCCCTGCAGCAGGGAAAAAGGGTCCGTCCGCGTCGCTGTTGTGTTAGACTGCTTTAAACTGGCACCCGACTCTCGATGGCGTCCCAGATCAGGCCGGCAATATCCGGGCCGCCGAATCGGTGGACTTCCTGGATGCCGGTCGGTGAAGTGACATTGACTTCGGTAAGATAACCGCCAATCACGTCGATCCCGGCGAACAGGATGCCGCGGTTCTTCAGTTCCGGCCCCAGCGCCTCACAAATCTTCTGTTCGCGCTCGGTCAGATCCGTGGCTTCCGCGCGCCCCCCGACATGCAGATTGGAACGCGCTTCGCCTTCGCGCGGCACGCGGTTGATCGCCCCGGCGAATGCGCCATCGACCAGAATGATCCGCTTGTCGCCGCTGCGAACCTCCGGGATGTAGCGCTGCACGACGACCGGCTCGCGATAGAGCAGCGTGAACATTTCGAGCAGCGCGCCGAGATTCTCGTCGTCTTCCTTCACGCGGAAGACGCCGGCGCCGCCATTGCCGTAAAGCGGCTTCAGGATGATATCGCGATGCTCCATGCGGAAGGCGCGGATTGCCTCCCGGTCGCTGGTAATGAGTGTCGGTGGCATGAAGTCGCCGAACTGCGTGACGAACAGCTTTTCGGGCGCGTTCCTCACATGGAAGGGATCGTTGACCACGAGCGTGCCGGGCGCCAGCCGCTCGAGGACATGCGTCGCCGTGATATAGGCCATGTCGAACGGCGGATCCTGCCGCATGAGCACGACCCGCATCTGCGACAGCCGGCAGATGCTCGCCTCGCCCCGCGTAAAGTGATTACCCTGTTCCCGCCGCACTGCAAGCGGGCGCACCCGGGCGGTAACGACAGCATCACGGAAGGAAAGATCGCGCGGCTCGTAATAAAAGAGTTCGTGCCCGCGCCGCTGGGCTTCGAGCGCGAGCGCAAATGTGGAATCGCCCGCGATATCGATCCGCTCGATCGGATCCATCTGGATTGCCACGGTCAGCGTCACGCGTTTCCCTATTTAGCCCTGCGCCTCAGTATTGCACTACCGGCCACGCGGGCGCCAAGCATCGCGCAGATGCCGGGGCCAGATTCGATCCGACACGACGACGGTGTCGAACCGCACGCCCTTCGCCCTTAGCCAGGGTCGCTGGGCCATGAAGAGCTCCGCCGCGCGGGCAATGCGCGCCGCCTGCCGCGGAAGAAGCGCCTCCTGCGCATCCCGAAACGCATTTCTGGTCTTCACTTCTACAAAGCAAACGATTCCGCCCGGCGTACGCGCGACCATGTCGATTTCGCCGGCGCGCGTGCGCACGCGGCGGCCGAGAATGCGATAGCCTTTCAGGACGAGCATGAGCATCGCGAGCAACTCTCCGCGCCGACCCCGTCGCTCGGCGGCCCGCCGCAGCAGCACGAATCGTTCAGGCGTCACGGTCGGGCGCGTTCCCGCGCGCAATGGCGCGATTGTAGACGAGCCGGCGCGGCAGATTCAGCGCCCCGGAAACAAACTCGGCCGCTGTTCGAACGGGCATGAACGCAACCGCGCGCTCAAGCAACACGTCTACGCGCTCCCAATCGGGCAGCGCGCCAGGACCCGGTCCCACCACCACCGTGATTTCGCCCCGCGGCGCAGATTCGGCGGCGAACATATCGGCCAGTGCGCAAATATTATCGCGCCGCACCTCTTCGTGGAGCTTGGTCAATTCACGCGCCACCGCCGCGGGCCTGTCGCCAAGCACGTCGCACATATCGCGCAAACTTTCCGCAAGCCGCTGTGGAGCCTCGAAGAAGATGAGGCTGCAGGTCAGGGTCTTCAGTTCCTGCAGCGCAGAACGGCGCGCCGCCTTCGACGGCGGAAGAAACCCCGCGAACAAAAAACGGTCGGTCGGCAGAGCCGAAAGCACCAGCGCCGCCAGCGCGGCCGAAGCGCCGGGCACCGCATGAATTCGCGAGCCTGCCGCCAGCGCCGCCTTAACGAGCTTGTATCCGGGATCCGAGATCAGGGGCGTGCCCGCATCGCTGACCAGGACCACGCGCTCGCCGCGTGCCAATCGGTCCAGGATTTGAGGCCTCACCCGCGGCGCATTGTAGTCATTATAGGCGAGCAGCGGCCGCGAAATGACGTGGATCGCCAGCAGCTTGGCGGTTGTTCGCGTATCCTCGGCAACAATGACGTCACATTGGCGGAGCACATCGAGCGCGCGCAGCGTGACATCGCGGGCATTTCCGATCGGCGTTGCGGTCACATACAGCCCCGGCTCGAGCGGACTTGGCGCCGGACCGGGCGGCGGATTACGTTTGACCATACATCCCCCTTGAGTGAGCGCAGGCGAACGAGCCGATGAGAGAAAATCCGAAGATACGCCCTTCCACCGCGATCGGCCTCGTTGTCCGGCGATTTTGCGCGATCGGCTTGCTTGTGGCGACAGGAGTTTTGTCGGGCTGCGTCTCAGCTCCGGCGCCCGCGCCGAAAATTGCGACGCCGGCACCGAAGCCTCAACCGCCCACGACAATGGCGCGGCACCCGCTGACGGGAGAGCAAAGCGGTTTTCTGCGGCTGAGCAATCTGCCGCCGGGCCGGACACCGGTGCGCGTCGGTGTGTTGTTGCCGTTCTCGAACGGTTCCGCGTCGACCCGCCTGCTCGCAGCCAGCATGCTCAAAGCGGCGGAGATGGCGCTATTCGATTCCGGCAAGCATGAGCTGCTGCTCATGACAGCGGATGAAGGGGCGGGCGGCGCCGAAGCGGCGGCCGGAGCGCGCATGCTTCTTTCGGAGGGCGCCGAAGTCATAATCGGACCGCTGTTCGCCCAATCCGTCTCGGCCGTCGCCCCCGTTGCGCGCGACCGCGGCGTGCCCCTGATATCCTTTTCCACGGATCGTGCCGTTGCCGGCAATGGCGTCTATCTTCTCAGCTTCCAGCCCGAAAACCAGGTGCGGCGTATCGTGTCCTATGCCGCGGCGCAGGGGCACTCGGCATTCGCCGCACTCATCCCGGACACAGCCTATGGCGCGCGCGTGAGCGCGGCCTTTCACGACAGCGTCGCGGCCGCGGGCGGCCATATCGTCGACCTGGAAAACTTCGCCCCCGAAGCTGGTGATATTGCGGCACCGGCCGAAAAAATCGCCCGGTCGAAAGCCGACGCCGTGCTGATCGCGCAAGGCGGGCCGCTCCTGCGCGATATCGCGCCGACGCTCGCCGCCAACGGCGCGAGCAGCCAACAGGTCCAGTATCTCGGCACGGGATTGTGGGACGATCCCGCAACGGCGCGGGAGCCGAGCCTTTCCGGCGGCTGGTTTGCCGCGCCCGATCCCGATGCGGAGCGCGGTTATGAGACCAAATATCGCGCCTTGTTCGGCACCGATCCACCGCCGCTTTCGGCGCTTGCCTATGACGCCATGTCGCTCGTCGCACTTCTGGCATCGGGGCCGCCCTATCACCGCTTTACCTGGGAGGCGCTGACCGACCCCGACGGCTTTTCCGGCATCGACGGCATTTTCCGTTTCGACCCCGACGGCACATCCGACCGCGGCCTCGCTGTCCTCAGGATCGACCCCGGCGGCAGCTTCACCGTCATCAGCCCCGCACCAAGAACATTCCAGCCTTCGGGCTCGTAAGCGCCCATTGAGGAAATGCAGGATCGCCCAATAGATTTGTTACGTGCGACATCGCATGGAATTCGAAGCGCGACGAAAGACATGCGACAATGCTAGACGCGCAACAGACGTACAAGGCCGGGTGGGGGCATTTCGAAGCCCGCGAATTTGAGGCCGCCGAAACATGTTTTCGAACGGTCATCGCTTCCGATCCTGGGTTCGCCACTGGTCATTACATGCTGGGCGTCGTGCTCAACTTTCTCGGAAAATGGCCGGCGGCCGCCGATGCCTTTCAATCGGCGATCACGCTCGCGCCAAAAATGGCACAGGCCCATGCCGGACTGGGCTCGATGCTGGAGCGCCTGGGCCGCGTCGGAGAGGCCGAAGTGCATCTGCGCCGGGCAGTCGCGCTGGATCCGCAACTCAATCTCGGCCGCAACGCCCTGGCCGAACTCCTGCGCGGCGAGGGGAAGCTCGGCGAAGCGCGAGCTCTCTACGAATCGGTTCTCGCCAGATCTCCGGAGGACCGCAATGCCCGGTTCGGCCGCGGCGTCCTCAGTCTTCTCGAGGGCGATCTCGCATCCGGATGGAATGACTACGAGTATCGCGTCTCGAGGCAGCACGCGACCGGCCCTCAGTTCATGCCGCAATGGCGCGGAGAAAATCCAACCGGCAGGACGCTTCTATTGTATGCCGAGCAGGGTCTCGGGGACACGATCCAGTTTCTGCGTTACGCCACGCTGCTCGCGAAAGCAGGCGCCCGTGTGATCGTCGCCGTTCCGGGGACGCTTGTGGATTTAGCTTCGCGCGTCGACGGCGTGCAGGAGGTTATCGCCACCGACGCCACGCTGCCGCCATTCGATTTCTGTGCGCCGCTGCCCAGCCTGCCGCTCTATTGCAGGACCACGCTGGACAACATTCCCTGGAACGGTCCTTATCTTTCGCCGCCACCCGGTCGGCGCGCAGTGTTACCGCCAAATGACGCCGGCCATCTTACTGTCGCTTTGGCGTGGGCCGGCAACCCTGACAATCCTTATGATTATTTCCGTTCACTGTCCGTATCCCAGATCGCGCCGCTGCTTGATACTATGGGCGTTCGCTGGCTGATATTACAACATGGCGCGGGAGCGGAGCAGATCGAGCCACGGAGCGACATCGTCAAGCTGGGCGACCAACTCGACAATTTCTCGGATATCGCCGCCATCATCAACTCGGCCGATCTGACGATCTCGGTCGATACATCTTTTTGTCATCTGGCCGGCGCCATGGGACGTCCGGTCTGGACACTTCTTGCCTATGTGCCGGACTGGCGCTGGCTTTTGCAGCGTTCCGACAGCCCCTGGTACCCGTCCATGCGCCTGTTCCGCCAATCCTCGCCGCGCGACTGGACGGGCGTCATTGCCGCGATTTCTCAGGCTTTGGCGGAGCACGAGAAACTACGCGCATAACTGCACAGTTTATGTCCTCCTCCGCCAGAGCGGCAATGATCGTATTGAGAACGAGCCGACCTTTCGGAGTTGCGGCCAGGCGATTGCCGCGCAGTTCGAGGTGTCCATCCTCGACGAGATCGGCGATGCGGTCTGAAGAAAGACCCCTTCCCCAGCGAGTCCTGTAATCGCCGAGATCGAGCCCTTCGGCCAGGCGCAGCACCATGATCAGGTGCTCGCGCGCAGCGTCCACCGGGCTGATTTCGGTCATCTCAATTATGCCATGACCTTTGCGGGCCACGCGTGCGAGCCAGCGTTCAGGAAGCGTCTCGCAGAATGTCGCAACGCGCAGTCCATCCTTGTTGAATCGTCCATGCGCGCCCGGTCCGACACCTGCGTAGCTGCCGTATCGCCAATAAAGCAGATTGTGGCGGCATTCGTTTCCGGGCCGCGCGTGATTGGAAATTTCATAGGCGGCCAATCCTGCCCGTTCCGTCAGTTCCTGTGTCAGCTCGTATAGATCGGCGGCGGTGTCGTCGATCAGCGGCTTGAGCGCGCCCGTGAGCGCCAGCGTTGCAAAAGGCGTGTTCTGCTCGATCGTCAGCTGATAGAGCGAAAGATGATCGGTACCGAGATCGATCGCTTCCTCGAGTTCGGCGCGCCATTGTTCCGCCGTCTGTTCCGGCCGCGCATAGATGAGATCGATCGACACGCGGTCGAAGATCGATCGCGCGAGCCCGACGGCAGCCCGCGCCTGTGCAACGTCATGGATGCGGCCGAGAAACCGCAGCACGCCGTCATCGAGCGATTGAACGCCCAGAGAGACGCGATTCACACCCGCGCCGCGGTAATCGCGGAATCGTCCCGCCTCCACACTGGACGGGTTTGCTTCGAGGGTGACTTCGATGTCGTCCGCGAGCGGCCAATAGCGCGCGATCGCGTCCAGGACGGCGCCGGCAGCGCGGCCGCTCATCAATGACGGCGTTCCGCCGCCGAAGAAAATCGACGTAACAGGATTGCGAACGCAAACGAGTTCGCCGGCCACATGGGCGAGCTCGCTTTCGATCGCCTTTGTCCACGCGCTCTCTTCAATCTGCGCCCGCACATGGGAATTGAAGTCGCAATAGGGGCATTTTGCGGCACACCAAGGCCAGTGGACATAGATGCCGAAGGGCTCGGCCGTCATTCCCGGCCGCCCCGGCTCCCGAGCCAGGTCTTCAGCTTCGCAAAGGCTCGCGCGCGATGGCTGATGGCATGTTTGCAAGACGGTTCGATCTCGCCGAAGCTCTCCTGCATTCCGTCGGCGACAAAAATGGGGTCATAGCCGAATCCCTTTTTGCCGCGCGGCGGAAAGCGGAGCTGTCCATGAACCTCGCCTTCGAAGATGATGACTTCGCCATGAGCCTGCGCCAGCGCGAGGGCACAAACAAATTTTGCCGATCGGTCCGCGGCGGCCGACGCATCAAGCTCGCGTTCGACCCGGGCCATGGCGCGCGTGAAATCCTTGTCCGGTCCCGCCCAGCGCGCCGAATAGATGCCCGGCGCACCGTTCAGGGCCGCAACGACGAGCCCTGAATCATCCGCGAGCGCCATGAAACCGGATGCGTCTGCGGCCTTGCGCGCCTTGAGTGCTGCATTCTCCGCGAAACTGGTGCCCGTCTCTTCAGGCTCGGAAAGGCCAAGTTCCGTAGCACTTTTCAATTCGAATCCGAAGGGTGCCACGAGTTCGCCGATTTCCCGCAGCTTGCCGGGATTGTGCGTTGCCAGGACGAGCGTGCGCGACCCGCTCACGCCAGCGCCTGTCTCTGCAATTCCATTAGCTCCGCGATTCCTTTGCGCGCCAGCCTGATAAGTTCGCCAAGGGTTTCTTCCGAAAACGGCGCGCCTTCCGCCGTGGCCTGCACCTCGACCAGCCCCCCTGTGCCGGTGATGACAAAATTGGCATCGGTCTCCGCGGTCGAGTCCTCGTTATAGTCGAGATCGAGAACCGGCGTGCTTTGCCACACGCCGCAGGATACCGCCGCAACCTGGTCCCTGAGCGGCGATCTCGAAAGCATCCCGGTTTTCGTCATGAAGGCGAAGCATTGGCTGAGCGCCACGAAACCGCCGGTGATGGAAGCCGTGCGGGTCCCACCATCGGCCTGCAGGACATCGCAATCGATGACGATCTGCCGCTCGGCCAGCCCGGATAGATCGGTGATGGCGCGCAGCGAACGCCCGACAAGGCGCTGGATTTCCAGCGTGCGCCCCGATTGCTTGCCTTGCGCGGCCTCGCGCCGGGTGCGCTCATGCGTCGAACGGGGAAGCATGCCATATTCGGCCGTCACCCAGCCTTTTCCGCTGCCCTTCAGAAAGGGCGGCGCCTGTTCCTGCAAACTGGCGGTAACCAGAACATGCGTGTCACCAAATCTGGCGAGGCAGGATCCTTCCGCATGCCGGGCTATTCCGGCTTCCAATGTAATCTTGCGCATCTCGTCGGCAGCACGCTTGCTGGGCCGCATGGCATCCCTTGAAGTTTGGGGTGGCTGCCGCTAACTAGCCTTGCTGTCCGATGGGCGCAATGCGGACATTATGCCGGAAAAATATTAAGCAATTTCAAGAGCTTGGACGTGGAACAGGGGCCGATCGATTCAACGCAGGCGCGGTTGCTGGTGAGCGACCTGGGCGAGCGTCCGCGCGAGGTATTTCGTCACCTTGTGGATGCGTTCCTGGCTTCGGGCGAGCCGGTGGGCTCGCGCACGCTGTCGCAGCTTCTGCCGCACTCGCTGTCGCCGGCTTCGATCCGCAATGTGATGTCGGACCTGGAAGCGATGGGATTGCTGTGGTCGCCGCATACCAGCGCCGGCCGCGTTCCGACGGACAAGGGCCTCAGGCTGTTTGTGGACGGGCTGCTCGAAGTTGGCGACCTTGCCCCCGAAGAGCGTGCTGCGATCGAGGCAAGAATCAGCCGCACGGGCCGCGGCATCGAGGATGTGCTGACACAGGCGACGATGATGCTTTCGGGCCTCTCGCATTGCGCGGGTCTCGTTGTCGCTCCAAAGCAGGACTCGACGCTCAAGCATGTCGAATTCGTGCCCGTGGCTCCCGGCCGCGCGCTGGTGATCATCGTTTCGGAAGACGGCCAGGTCGAAAACCGTCTTATCGAAACGCCATTGGGATTGCCGGTGTCTGCGCTTGG
>Ga0335075_10008920_pt1 | contig 15342 bp, 14 predicted proteins | sample Lox_Sample_24_FD_206723 | JGI IMG/M metagenome (GOLD analysis project Ga0335075, IMG submission 206723) | Soil microbial communities from Loxahatchee National Wildlife Refuge, Florida, United States - Lox_Sample_2.4 | ecosystem: Environmental > Terrestrial > Soil > Wetlands | place: USA... | reverse complement strand
CTGCGCCTCGCCATTTCCCTTTATGGCGGCGATCCCGCCCCGCTCACATCCCGCTGGCCCGCCCCCGACGCCGCCCCTGTACCTCCCGTAGGGCAGAGAAGCGAAGCGCATTCCGCCACCGGCACCCGCAGCCCTCCCGTCGCCGGTCAGCCCACCCTCGCATATCCCCCATGGCCGGCGCCTCGATGGGCGGCGGAGCCGGACCCGTAACGCACCTCCCGCACAAACAAAGAGCACGCACGGGGCCGCCCCAAGGCCGGCCCCGCCGCACTGATTCGCCGCGCGCCTAAAAGTCAGGTTTCATACAATACAAAGCCGCCCAACGATCGGCTCTCCGGCAGCGCCGCCCCTACCCGCCGAGCCAAGCCCACGACCCTCCGGTTTAATTTCAGCGAGTCACCACCTCGACTCGCCGCAAACTCCGAAGCCGCCGTACGGCATCTGTGCGTGCACGCAGCAAGCAAATCTCTCAGCACCGAGGCAGGGCCGAGAAGCCAGCGACCACGAAGAACAACTTCATCCCGCATCTGCGAAAGCGCGCATTCAAATTTGCTGCTCCGTGGTCCCAGTGGTTCTCCGCCCTGCCTCCGTGCTGAAATCCTTTACCTCTTCAGCCTCGGTGATGCGCTTACTTCCGATACCGGACCACCGGGGCACGCACCTGCGATCACTCCCTGCCGTGATTGGTTGCTGCCGAAGGCGCGCCAGGTCCATCCGCGTGCATCCTATTACATCTGCGTTTAGAATCTTCGCTTCCCCAGTAACCCGCCGGCACGGCAACTGCGCGGCGATCCCCGCGCCCGTGTCTCGATCACACGGAGACCGCTTGGCAACCAAGAGCGTACGCCTCGCCCAATGAGAATTAAACCCGACAGCCGTGGCACAAAGCCGGCCATCTCCCGCCCGTTGTGGCACCCTGCAATTCCTGCAGGTTCGTGCGTTCCATGCTGGCGACGCGCGGATCGGTCGCAAGCCGCCCGCGCCATGGCCTGCCTCGATGGCGAAAGCGGGCGTGTGCCGTGCTGAAATGAATAGCGGCAGCCGTGGCCGCCGGAGCGGAACTGCCGGGCAGATTTTGCCTGGCGGGTGTACGGCTGCTGCTGTCGGCATTCGCGAAAACGGGCGGGAGATGAGCGGGACAAGGCCGGCCGTCAATTTGTCGGGGCACCCATCAACGGGGGCCAGACCCTGGCATGGCAGATGCTCTGCGACCGGCAGGCAACGGGAGACACCGACATGTCGATCAGCAACATCACATCCACCCCGAGCTGGTGGTATCAGCAGTACGAGGCTATGCAGTCATCGCAGTCATCGTCGGGCACGACCGGCACGACGAGTTCGGCGAGCTCGACCAACAGCACGGGGTCGGTGGCCAACGCCGGCACTACCGCCTCCCCGCTCCCCTTCTTCGTCGATTTCGCCTCGGATCTTCAGGCCATGCTCGCCCAGATGTCAGGAACGTCGAGCGGAGCCAACGGGACGACAAGCACCACCGGGACAACGACGAGCAGCACGACCGGAGCGACGAGCAGCACAACAACCGCGTCAACGACCACCACTGCCGACACCGCCACAGACGACCAGACCTCGTCGGTGAACGGCACGCACCATCGCCACCACCACGACAGTGGCGACGGGTCAATACAGGGCGACGCCGATCAGCTCGTCGGCGAGGCCTCCCAAACCCTGCAGAACACAGCGGGCGACACCGGCAACGTCGCCGCCGCGGCGAGCACGTTCGCCGGCGATGTGATGCAGGCACTGCAAGCCTATGGCGGCACCGCGGCTCTCGCCAGCGCGACGGCGATGACCGTATAGCGCGCCCAAACCGCGGCATCCGAAGGTGATCGAGGCGGTCGCGGTCGTCGGGGACCTGTTGCGCCCCGACGGCAAGGGCCGGCCCGGCGGTGTGGACCGGCCGACTCTCTGGCTGTTCAACGCCATCAAGCGGCAGCTTCATCTGGCCGCTGGGCTTCCGGTCGAGCCGCTGACCGCCGCCGACCTGCCGGAGTTGCGCGGCTGCCTTGAAGCGCTGCGCCCCCCCGAGTCCGCCGATGCATACTGGGCATCGGTCAATGGCGGCCTTCCCGCTTCCAGCCCGCTCGCACCGCTGGTTATCGAACGGCTGCGCCGGCGCTTCTGCGTGGGATACGAGCTGCCGCCCTGGCTGGTCCGCCTGCTGGACAACGAGCTGGTGCCTTATATCGATCTGCGTCTGCACCCCGTGCGCTTCCTCGACGACCTGATGTTCGCCGCCCGCGCCTCTTGCCGCGACACGCAGGCCGCAGTGTTCTCGCTGGCGGTGCACGAAACCGAGGTGATCGCCACCGCCGGCCTGCGTGAGGCGATGTGCCGTTTCATCTCCGAGGCAAGGGTGCCGGACGATACGCTGCTTGTGGTCGGCCAGCGGCCCTTCGATTCAAGCCAGATCGTCAATGGCGGCTTCTTCGACGCATGGCCGCGCGCCCCCGAGATCCACGCGATCTGCGCACATCATCGCGCGGTCATTCTCAAGCCGCATCCGCACGACAAGGAGCACAGCCTGCTCGCGGTCGCCGCCGCCGCGCCGGCCCGCGTGCTCGGCGTGATCAGCGACAACCTGTATCGGATGATAGCGTTGCCGCAGGTCAGCACGGTGCTCACCGTGAACTCCAGCGTGGCGCATGAGGCGCCATATTTCGGCAAGCGTCTGCACACGCTGGCGCCGCTGCCGATTCGCCTCGGCTGGCACGGCGACGTGCCGGAGCCTGACTTTCATGCCTCGCTCGACGACGTCGTTCTGGCACCGGATTTCTGGCGCATCGTGCTCGCCCCGCACGCGCCGGTGTCGAAGCTCGACGGGACGCGCCTGCGACCGAAGCCGAATCGGCTGCGCATCGCGTTCGACAGCTTCTGGAACTTCCAGGAGATCGATACGGACCGCATCCCCAGCCGCCGGTGAGGCGCCCCCCTCCCCTTGCGGGCGAACGTGGTTCCAGAAGTCCGAAACGGTCCCCGGGACGTGGGGCCTCGTGAAAGAGGTTCACACGGAGTGCACAAAGAACACACGGAGCGTCACTGAGGTCCCTGCTTCTGCCGAAGGTCAGTGGCTTTCGGCGCAACGTGGGCCTCCTGCTCCGTGGTTCTCCGTGTCATCACTCAGTGGCACTCCGTGTGAACCGTTTCACCAAGCGCCATTCGTTCCGAAGACCTGGAACATCCGTAGCCCGCGCGGGAGGGGTGCGAGAGAGGGTTCTACCCCCTGGACCTGCCGAGCCGCCGGAGTTAAGGCGCGCGGCATGACCGACATCACCCCGGTACGATGCGCACTGATCTCCGTTTCCGACAAGTCAGGTGTGATTCCACTGGCGCAGGCACTGGCGGCGCACGGTGCGGAGATACTATCGACCGGCGGCTCGGCCCGTGCTCTGCGTGAGGGAGGCGTGCCCGTCACCGAAGTGTCCGCGCATACCGGATTCCCGGAAATTCTGGATGGGCGGGTAAAGACGCTGGTGCCGCAGATTCATGGCGGCATCCTCGGCCGACGCGACGTGCCGGAGCACGTGGCCGCGATGCAGCGGCACGGCATCATGCCGATCGATCTGGTCGCGGTGAATCTTTACCCCTTCGAGGCGACAGTCGCCCGCGGCGGGACGCCCGAAGATTGTGTCGAGAACATCGACATCGGCGGCCTGGCGTTGATCCGTGCGGCAGCCAAGAACCACGATTTCGTCGCTGTGCTGACCGCGCCCGACGAGTACCAGCCGGTGCTGGACGAACTGGCGGCGCAAGGTGGCACAACATTGAAGCTGCGGCGTCGGCTGGCCGCCGCGGCCTTCGCGCGCACCTCGGCCTATGACAGCGCGATCGCCGGCTGGTTCGCCGGCCAGCTCGGCGAGACCTTCCCGCACCAGCTCTCCATCTCCGGCGAGCTGCGCCAGTTGCTGCGCTATGGGGAAAACCCGCACCAGCAGGCCGGCTTCTACGTTACCGGCGCACGTCCGGGCGTCGCGACGTCGCGCCAGATGCAGGGCAAGGAGCTCTCTTACAACAATCTGAACGACACCGATGCGGCGTTCGAATGCGTTGCGGAATTCGAACCGCCGGCAGTGGTGATCGTGAAGCATGCCAATCCCTGCGGCGTGGCGGTCGCGGACAGCCTGGCGGAGGCGTGGGAGAAGGCGCTGCGCTGCGATCCCGTCTCGGCGTACGGCGGCGTCATCGCAGTGAACCGGACGCTGGACGGCGCGACCGCCGAGAAGATCTCGGCAATCTTCACAGAGGTGGTCATCGCCCCCGATGCCGACAAAGCGGCGCTCGCAGCGCTGTCGCGCAAGAAGAAGACCCTGCGGCTGCTGCTGACGGGCGCCGTGCCCGATCCGTTGGAGCCGGGGCTGACGTTTCGCAGCGTGGCCGGCGGCTTCCTGGCACAGACGCGCGATGCCGGACGGGTGACGCCCGAGCAACTCAAAACCGTCACGCGGCGACCACCCAGCGCGGCCGAGCTGGCCGATCTGATCTTCGCCTTCCGCGTCTGCAAACACGTGAAATCAAATGCGATCGTTTATGCCAGGGACAGCGCCACGGTGGGCATCGGCGCCGGGCAGATGAGCCGGGTGGACGCCGCTCGGATGGCCTTCTGGAAGGGCTCGGACGCCGCCCGTACGGCTGGCATCGCCGGGCCCCTGACCCTCGGCAGCGTCGTCGCCTCGGACGCGTTCTTCCCATTCGCCGACGGGCTGGAAGTGGCGATCAATGCGGGCGCGACGGCCGTCATTCAACCCGGCGGATCACTCCGCGACGCCGAGGTCATCGCGGCCGCGGATGCTGCCGATGTGGCGATGGTGTTCACCGGCATGCGCCACTTCCGCCACTGAAAGCGTGGGCGGAATGCGCTTCGCTTTTCCGCCCTACGTTCAGGTGCCTATGTCAGGCGGGTGGCGGCGAACTCGTAGTTCGCGAGCTTGTCCACCCAGTTCTGCAGGTAGTCGGGCCGGCGATTGCGGAAGTCGAGGTAATAGCTGTGCTCCCATACATCGACGCCGAGCAGCGCCTTGCCCTCGCCGGTGGCGAGCGGGTTTGAGCCGTTCGGCGTCTTGGTCACCTTCAGCTTGCCGTCGGAGCCCAGCACAAGCCATGCCCAGCCGGAGCCGAACTGCGTCGCGCCGGCTTGCTTGAACGCGTCCTTGAACTGCTGGACGCCGCCGAAATCCTGGGTGATCTTCTTCTCCAGCGAGCCGGGAATGCCGCCGCCGGACGGGCTCATGCACTGCCAGAACAGGATGTGGTTCCAGTGCTGGCCGGCGTTGTTGAACACGCCCGCCATGTCGGCTTTGCCGTGCGACAACTTTACGATGTCGTCGAGCGACTTGCCCTGTAGCTTCGGATCCTTCTCGACGAAGCCGTTCAGCGCCGTGACATAGGCCTGGTGGTGCTTGTCGTGATGCAACTCCAGCGTCTCCTGGCACATGCCGCGGCCGGCCAGCGCGTTGTGGGAGTAGGGCAGGTTGGGGAGTTCGAAAGCCATGAAGCGTTCTCCGCCTTGGTTGGGGTGAAGCCGTGGGTCTCGTCGAACCTAGCTATGACCGGGGCCGAGGGGGGTCAAGTTGGCGTCAGCTCTGAGCCCGGTGGCGGCGATCGTGCGCCGGCACGACCCTGACCGGTTTCTCACTGCGCTGTTCGCGCCGGCAGAGCAGCGAGAAACCTTGATGACGCTGTATGCCTTCAATCACGAGCTGGCACGGGCGCGCGAAGTTGTGTCGCAGCCGACGCTGGCGCTGATGCGGCTCGCCTGGTGGCGGGAGGTGGTGGACGGTGCGCGACGGCATCACGAAACAGCGACACCGCTTCGGGCGGCACTCGATCGCGGCGACCTCGATGGCGCGGAGCTGCTTGCCCTGATCGACGCGCGGGAGAGCGAGGCCGAGCCCTCGATACCGACGCTGGGCGCCTGGCGCGCGTATCTGCTGGGCTCGGCAGGTGGGCTGATGGTGGCGGCAGGGCGGTTGCTGGGTGCGCCGGAGCCGGAGATGCTGCGGCCGCTCGGCGCCGCCTATGGCGCCGCGGGCATGTTGCGCAGCACGCCGGCGCTGGCCGCACAGGGGCGGTGCCTGCTGCCGGACGATGTGCTGGCCGCACACGGATTGTCGCCCGAGGCCGCAGTCGCCGAGCCCGACGGCAGCGCACTGCGCAGCGTGAAGGCGGAGCTGGCGCGGCAGGGTCGCGCGCTGCTGGATGGGGCGCGCGGGCTGCGACTTCCGCGCCGCGCGGTGGCGGCGGCGCTGCCAGTAGTTCTGGCCAGACGTGACCTCGCCCGTATCGACGCGGCGCCGACGCGGCGCGGCCTCGGCGACCGGCTTGCGGTGATGACCGCCGCCCTGACACGCCGCATGTGATCGCAAGCAGCAATGACACCTCTCCCGCCCGGCGGGAGAGGTGTAAGTTCAGCCGCCATGGACTGGCGAATTCACCTGCACCGTAACGACTGCATGATGTTCCCCGGCAACGGCATGCCGCGTATTCCGCTCGGCGAGCCGGTGCAGCTCATGACAGGGCCCGGTGACGTCGTGCTCTGCCGTTACGGCCTCGCCCGCACGGCCGCGGTCAAGTTGTCCGCGTTCGATCGTTACGCTTTGTATTTCCGCCTTTGGCTCAAGGATATCGAGCAGCGCCGCTGGCATCTGATGACCCTCGTCTGGGACGGGTGGGAGAGGGCCGGCCGCAGCCCGACATGACCTCCAGGCCTTTGCGACCATGCCCAGCCATGTCCGATTCCGCCGCCCTTAGCGAAACTCTTTACGTCCCACACCGCGAGCAAGTCGCCACCACCAACGCCTGGGCCTTCCTGCACTGGCTGCGCATCATGCGCGGTATCGACCTGACCGGATGGGCGGAGCTGCAGCGCTTCTCCACCGCCAACCCAACGGATTTCGCCGACGCCCTGGCCAGCTTTGCCGGCCTGTCCGAGGAGCCCATGCCGCTTGCCCGCCACGCCGGCGCGCGCGAGGCACTGGTCCTTCGCCGCCGCGACGCCAGCCGTATCGCGTTTTCGCGCGATGCGCTGCTATCGCCGTGCCCCGATCTGCCCGCCCCGATCGCGGCCCCCCTCGCCCGCCGTTGGCACAAGGCGCTCTTGGTTCGTCCGCTTGCCGAGCTGCTGCTGTTCGCCGATCTCCGCCCGGATGACCGCGTGCTGGTCGCCGGTGGTGCGGCGTGGCCGTGGCTTGCGGCGCTGATATTGGGAACCACCGTGATCCTGGCCCAGCCGGCGTCGCTGCTCCCCGCGGTCGCCCAGGAAGCCGCCACAGTTCTGATTGCGCCGGGCGCGGCCCTTGCCGGCGCCGCCTTTCGCCGGGCGGGAACCAGGCCTGACCTTGGCGCGCTGGGCACCATCATCGCCACCGGCGGCCCGCTCTCACCACCCGAGCGGGCGCGCATCTATACCTGGATCAAATCCGATCTGATGTTGCTCGCGCGGTCAGGCGACACCGTGTGGGGCAACCCGATGGAGCCGGTATCGTCTCGCCCGAAACCAGCCCGGGCGCTTGGCGTCAGGCCGCCGCCGCCGCGAGTGTCGGCGAAACGGTGAACGCGGCCTCGGTCTTCGCGCGAATCTCGCCCACGGTCACCTCGGGCGCCAGCCCGGTCAGCACCAGCCCAGCTTTCCCCCTCTCGAACACGCCGAGATCGGTGATCACCAGATCGACCACGCCGGCGCCGGTCAGCGGCAGCGTGCAGCGGTGCAGCAACTTGGGCTTGCCGCCGGCCGTGTGCTCCATCAGCACCACCACGCGCCGCACGCCGGCAACCAAGTCCATCGCGCCGCCCATCCCCTTCACCATCTTGCCGGGGATCATCCAGTTGGCGAGGTCGCCATTCTCGGCCACCTGCAAGGCGCCCAGGATCGAGATGTCGATATGGCCGCCGCGCACCATCGCGAAGCTTGCGGCGCTGTCGAAGAAGCTGGTGGTCGGCAGCTCCGTGACGGTCTGCTTGCCGGCGTTGATCAGGTCGGCGTCTTCCTCACCCTCGAACGGGAACGGGCCCATGCCCAGCATGCCGTTCTCGGAATGAAGCTGGATGGATATGCCCGGTGGGATATGGTTGGCAATCAAAGTAGGAATGCCGATCCCGAGATTGACATAGAACCCGTCGTGCAGCTCATGCGCCGCACGCGCTGCCATCTGTTCGCGCGTCCACGCCATTGCCGATCCTCCTGGGCCGCCCTCTTCGACCCCGCCATCTTACTCCGCAGCGCGCAACGTGCCCAGGTTGAGCTCTGCCGAGGTGATCGGTTCGGCCCGGATCACCAGCAGGTACACCAATGCGGACACAAGTCCGATCGCAGCGCTGACCAATAACGCCGGGACGAAGCTGCCAGTGCCCTGCACGATGAACCCGGTGATGGTCGGTGCCAGCGCCCCGCCGAGATAGCCGCCGAAATTCTGGATTGCGCCCAGCGAAGCGGTCAGGTTGGATGGTGCCGCGACCGATGCCAGCGCCCATGACATGCCGCTGGCGCAGGCGCCGAACATCAGAGAAAGCGAGATGCAGGCGACCGCGACCGTGTTGCTCGCGGCCAGCGCCGCCACCACCGTGAAACCCGACATCCCCAGCAGTCCGACGATGACCGGCAGCTTGCGGCTGTTGATCGGGGTGAAGCCGGCATGCATCAGCCGGTCGGCGATCCAGCCGCCGCCCACGCTGCCCACCACGCCGAAGGCAAAGGGAATCGCCGCCACCCAGCCGGTCTTCGGGATGGACATGTGGCGCTGGATCTCGAGATAGCCGGGCAGCCAGGCAAGGTAGAGCCAGCCCATGTAAACGATGCCGAAGAAGCCGAAAATCAGGCCCCAGGTGGTACGGAAGCGAAATAGCTGTCCCCACTCGTTGAAGCTGGCGTGGCGTCCGACCGGCGCCTCTTCGCCCGAAGTGAGGTAGTGCCGTTCCTCGTCCGAGAACCTCGTCTCCCTGGCGTCACGATATCTGACGAACCACACGGCGGCAACCGCCAGGCCGACCACCCCCATGACGATGAACATCCACCGCCAGCCGAAAGACAGCATGAGAACCGTCAGGATCGGCGGTGCGATGGCCGGGCCAAGCGAAGAAGTGCAGTTCCAGATCCCGGTCGGCAGGCCGCGGTCGCGCACGTTGTACCAGTCCCGCACCACCCGCACGGCCGAGGAGAACATCGGTGCCTCGCCCAGGCCAAGCAGCACGCGCGCCGTGCAGAACTGGGCGAAGCTGGTAACCAGTCCCGCCGCGGCCTGGGCGACGGACCAGAGCGCCAGGCCGGCTGCCAGCAAGCGATGCGGTCCGACCCGATCGACCAGCGCGCCTCCCGGAAGCTGCGCGAACGCATAGGCCCAAAGAAAGGCCGAGAGCAGCAGGCCCATGTCCGCGATCGAGAGGCCAAGCTCCTGACGGATCAGCGGATTGGCGATCGACAGCGTCGATCGGTCCAGATAATTCAGCGTACCGGCGATGACGAGCATAGTCAAAGCGGAACGTTGGGCACGCCTGACGCCGGCGGGCACGTTAGTGTGAGGCATGTTTCCTCCGTAATGGAAGCGCCGGCCTTGCCGGGCGCTCCGCCGCACAATAGGTCGGCCCAACGCAGCGGATAGTGCTGGCGGCGCATTTCAGGGGTGAAGATTCCGGTTGGCACTAAAGGGCTACGCCATAGAACGGATGTGCATGGTCGGCGGGTTGGCCGCGCCCAAACCCGACGACGCGCAATATGTTGACCGTTGCCCAGTTTGGCCTACGGTTGAATCGGTTGCAGAGAGATTAACATTATGGACAGCTTCAATCTCGGTTCCTACCGGCGCCGGATCTCCACTGCCTCGGCCGAAACACAGCGCTGGTTCGATATCGGGCTCAACTGGTGCTATGGCTTCAATCACGAAGAAGGCATCAAGTGTTTCGAGCGCGCGTTGGAGACCGATCCCGCATGCCCGATGGCGCATTGGGGAATCGCCTATGCGGCCGGGCCATTTTACAACCTCACGTGGAAGGAGCAGGGTGCGGTCGAGGCACGCGCCGCGACGAGGCGCTGCTTCGAGCATGTGCAGATCGCAAAAATCCATGCTGACCGCCCCACCGAAGCCGAACGCCAGTTGATCGAAGCGCTTTCGTTCCGCTTTCAGAGTCCTCATCCGGTGCCGCTCGCAGAGTTCGAGCGCTGGGATGATGCCTACGCAGCCGCGATGCGCCGCGTGTATTACCGCTTTCCCGATGATCGTGATGTGATGGCGCTGTTTGTCGAAGCGCTGATGATGCGCACCGTCCGCAGGCTGTGGGACCTCAAGACCGGCGAGCCGGCGGCGAACTCCGATGCACTGGAGGCGCAGGCGGTCTGCGAGCGCGCGATCGCTATGGCGGACGAAGCGGGCCGGCAGCACCATCCCGCAATTCTTCATTTGCATATACATCTTCTCGAGATGTCGGCGATGCCGGAACGCGCCCTGCGCTCGGCCGATCTGCTCGGCGAGATGTGCCCTGACGCCGGCCATCTGAACCATATGCCGGGGCATATCTATGTGCTGTGCGGCAAGTATGAGCAGGCAAAATTTGCGAGCGAAAAAGCAATTCGTGCTAACGATCTCTACCTCGGTTATACCGACAAGCCGATTTACTATCTGCTTGGCTGCGGCCACGACCTGCATCTGATGATGCACGCGTGCATGTTCCTCGGGCAAGCGCGGCCGGCACTGAAGGCCGCCGACGAGGTGCGGAGGCTCATGACGCGCGAGATAATCAGTATGCCAGACCGGCCCAAATTGACCTGCACTGTGGAGGGTTACCGCGCCATGAAATCGCATGTGCAGGTGCGGTTTGGGCTTTGGCGCGACATCATCGACGAACCGATGGTCGGCGATGCCGGCCTTTACGTAATGACCACCGCGCTGCAACACTATGCCAAGGGCGTGGCACATGCGACGCTTCGCAACTTTGCCGATGCCGAAGTCGAGCGCGAGCGCTTCTATCGTCACCTTGAGACTATCGCGCCCGAGCGTCGGTTTCTCAATAATCCCGCACGGGCTTCGCTTGAAGTGGGCGCGGCGCTCCTCGATGGCGAGCTTGCCTATCATAAGGGGGCCCATCAACTCGCTTATGGGCATCTGCGCCGTGCCGTCGAGCTCGACGATAATCTGTCCTACACCGAGCCGTGGGCCTGGATGCATCCGCCTCGTCACGCGCTGGCGGCATTGCTGCTCGATCAAGGCCACGTCGAGGAAGCAGAGCAGATCTATCGCGACGATCTTGGCCTGTCGGGGAAAGTGCAACGCTGTGCACAGCATCCCGACAACGTGTGGGCCCTGCACGGGCTGGTCGAATGCCTGCGTCTTCGTGGCGAGCGCACGCAACGTGCCGAATTAGAACACAGGCTTGACGTCGCGCTCGGTAAGGCGGACGTGCCGATTACGTCGTCTTGCCTTTGTCGCGTAAGCGTTACGCCGGGAGTGTGCTGTCACTGAGTGATTCGCGTTACGGTGGGGCCTAGGCGCGCGCTTCCAGGATCATGTTGAACGGTGTCTCGGCCGCCCGCCGCACTGTCTTGAAGCCACCCGCCATAATGACTTCGCGAAGCCTGGACTCGCCAGCCTGCGCTCCAAGTGCGGCGCCGACTTCCTGCGCGAGCGAGGTCGGCACACAGACCAACGTAGAGGCCGCATAGTAGATCCGGCCGATCGGGTTTAGATTGTCCTCGAGTTTATCGCCCGCCATCGGCTCGACAATCATCCACGATCCATCAGGGGTTAGCGACTGCTTCACATGAGCTGCGGCGCCTGCTGGATCACCCATATCGTGCAGGCAATCAAAGAACGCGACAAGGTCAAGGTCTTTCTCAGAATAGTTCTTTGCTGTCCCAACCTGAAACTGCACGTTTGTGACATTATGATCCCGCGCGTGCAGCTTTGCTTGCTCGATTGAGGCAGGATGGAAATCGAACCCAAAGAACGCCGATTTTGGAAACGCCTGCGCCATCAGCACTGTGGACCAGCCGTGCCCGCATCCGACATCCGCCACCCGCGCGCCCCGCCGCAGCTTATCCACGACCCCTTCGAGGGCGGGTAGCCAGCTCGGGACAAGATTTTGCAGATAACCGGGGCGGAAGAATCGGGCGACCGCACAGAACAGGCAGGTGCCAAAATCGCCCCACGCGACACCTCCACCGTTCCGGAACGCGGCCTGAACTTTCGGCTGACCCTCCGCCCACGCGGCAACGCTATCGAACGCGCCGAGCATCGTCATAGGGCTGTCCTCGATGGCGAAAAACATCGCCTGTTCCGGAGGCAGCGCGAACTTCCGCGTTTCCGAATCATATTCGAGGTAATTGGATGCCGCCTGATGCGAGAGCCACTCGCGCAGATATCGTTCCTGGACGCCGGCAGCGGCCGCGAGATCTTCGCATGTCATGGCGCCTATTTCGTGCAAGGTTTTATAAAGCCCCAGAGCGTCGCCCATGCGCACCATCGCGACGCTCGCCGCTCCGCCAAGGTCCGACAGCATTTGTCCGACTAACCGATTGAGCTTTTCCTCGTTAACAGCCACCGCATCGCCTCCCTGTTTTGTATGGTTTGCCTCGGCTCCATGCACCTTCACGTCTTCAGAAAGTCAGCGCAACGGCTAGTCATGGCTTCACCAATGGGTTCCCCCTAGGGGCAAAGCCGTCACCGATCAGTCAACGTACTGGTCGCGACCCGGTCAGTCTATGGGTACTTGTACCATGGAAAAGCACGATTAAAATTACCCTTGAGATCGTATTAGACCTTGTTAGCCGGCCGTGCGAGCGGCTCGGGCAGACCACCCTTTCGAAATGGGTTTGGTGGGAGCTGGCTGGTTCAGTATTCGTCGTGCAGCCGTAGCCAGCCCGTGGTGCCGGCGTTCCCGTTGCGGCCCTTGGGGACGAGATCGAGCCAGTTGAGCGCGCCCATCAGCAGTTCGGCGCCGCGACGATGGGTCGAGTAGGTGTGGAAAATGGCGCCGCTGTCATCCTTCACGAAGATGCTCGCGCCGAACATGTCCTGGCTTTCCCGGATCACCTCCCCGTAATTGTAGATAGCGCGACCGGCGGCGAGGTCCTCGGGCGTGAAGGACACTCCGAAATCGAAGTTGAAGTCACTGCCGTGCGAAGAGACCCAGGGGAATGTCCAGCCCATCCGATGCTTGACTTCCTCGATCCGCCGAAGCGGCACGCGCGAGACCGCAGCAAACGACAGGTCGGCATGCTCGAAATGCTGCCGCGCCGCGTCGACGTGGTCGGAGATGAACGAGCAGCCGCGACACACATGGTCCGAGCCCGGCGTCAACATGAAATGATAGATGGCGAGCTGGCTGCGGCCGCGGAACAGGTCGGCGAGCGTGCATGCGCCCTCGGGCCCCTCGAAGACATAGTGCTTCTCGATCTTGACCCATGGCAGCCGCCGGCGCTCGGCGCGAAGCGCGTCGAGTTCGTGGGTCATGGCGCGCTCCTTGGCGAGAAGCGCCTTGCGGGCGTCCAGCCACTCTTCGCGTGAAACGATTGCATGATTCATCGTCAGTCTCCTTTGGTTATCGGTCAGGTGTGAGCCCACGTGCGGCCGGACGCGATTTTCAGCCAGGGCGACAGGTGGAAGAGGCTCATCAGCAGGTACATCGTGGTCATGCCGTCGATCGGCAGGATGCTCGAACCTAAGGAGCACAGCGCCATTGGGGATGCATGGTTCGCGCCGATCCACGCCATAAGCGCGAAGGTCGGCGAGGCCGCGAGCGCGAGCCAGCTGGCCACCCCACGCACCTGCCAGGCCCTTGCGCTTCCGTTGTTTGCTGCTGAGGACACTGTCATTTTCCGGCTCCCGATTGTCGCCGTTTCCGGCCATCGCCGGACGAGCGGGGACATAAGGCGAGACAGAAGCCAGGTGAGAGTGACAAGTGTGGCGGGATTTCGATGGACTCGCTAATCGCCGCCGAGGCCCCGAGGGCGCCGCGGCGGGCAATGTGTTGGCGGTGCTTCAGCAGGTGGCGATGGCGCTGGCGCAGGCAGCGGTATTACAGCGACAGCTTCAGCAGCGCCGCGATCTCCCCCACGATCCCGCGCCGGAACGCCAGCACGCACACCACGAAGATCGCCCCTTGGGTCACGGTGACCCAGTCCCCGAACTGGGCAAGATAGTTCTCCATCGAGGTCGTCAGCACCGCCCCCACCACCGGCCCGAACACCGTCCCGAGACCGCCAAGCAGCGTGGTCAGCACCACCTCGCCTGAGCGCGAATAATGCACGCCATCCAGCGTGGCGATGCCGAACACGATCGCCGTGGTGGCGCCGGCGATACCTGACAATCCAGTGGACAGCACGAACGCGATCAGCTTGTAGTCGTTGGTGCGGTACCCCAGTGACGTGGCGCGCGGCTCGTTCTCACGGATGGCCTTCAGCACCTGCCCGAACGGCGAGTGGATGATACGGTGGACCAGCAGGAAGCCGGCGAGGAAAATCGCCGCCGTCAGCCAGTACATATTCATGTCATTGGCAAGCGGAATGAAGCCGAAAGCACGTCCGCGCGGCACCTGCTGGATACCATCCTCGCCGCCGGTGAACGGTGCCTCGACGCAGAAGAAATATACCATCTGCGCCAACGCCAGCGTGATCATGGCGAAGTAGATGCCGGATCGCCGGATCGCCAGATAGCCTAAACAAAGGCCGAGGATCGCGCCGGTCGCCCCGCCGATGCCGATACAAACGACGGCATCCAGGTGCCAATGCTTCATTGCCCAAGCGGCCAGATACGCACCCATTCCATAAAACGCCGCGTGACCGAAGGACAGCAGTCCGACATAACCGATCATCAGGTTGAAGGCACAGGCGAACAGCGCCGCGGTCAGCACCCGCATCAGGAAGATCGGGTACAGCACATAAGGCAGCACGACCACCAGCGCGAGCATCACCAGGAAGGCGATCGCCTGTGCGCGGGTGAATCCGAACAAGCCGGGCCGCGCGACTGAGACGGCAGGGACGGCGGTGGAGACCGACATCTCAGGCGGTCTTCCCGAACAGCCCGCGCGGCAGGAACAGCAGCACGATTACCATCACCAGGAAGACCACGGTCGCCGAGGCCTGCGGGTAGAACACCTTGGTCAGCCCCTCGATCACACCCAGGCCGAAACCGGTGATGATCGATCCCATGATCGATCCCATCCCGCCGATCACCACCACCGCGAACACCGTATTGATGAAATTATCCCCCATGTTGGGGTTCACCGAATAGATCGGCGCCGCCAGTACGCCGGCAAACGCCGCCAAGCCCACGCCGGCACCATAGGTCAGCGTGATCATGCGCGGCACGTTCACCCCGAAGGCGCGCACCAGCGGCGCGTTCT
>Ga0335075_10008919_pt1 | contig 15343 bp, 15 predicted proteins | sample Lox_Sample_24_FD_206723 | JGI IMG/M metagenome (GOLD analysis project Ga0335075, IMG submission 206723) | Soil microbial communities from Loxahatchee National Wildlife Refuge, Florida, United States - Lox_Sample_2.4 | ecosystem: Environmental > Terrestrial > Soil > Wetlands | place: USA... | reverse complement strand
CTCGCATCACAGAGCAGCAGTATCCCGGTGGTGATAGCAGGAAGCACAAGCACCTGGCGATGCAGCCAGGTCAGGATCGCCGTCGCGGCCATGAACACGACCAACAAGCTGTCAAAGCCCAACCACGTCAACGGCCAGTCGCGGACGGTGTAGTTCTCAGGCAACGTGAAGCCGAGGTAGACGATCCATGGGATCATGAACACCGCGCCGCCAGTCATCAACCCCAGATGTGCTTGTGTTAGCTTCGCTGCGAAGCCTTTTGGCCTCAAATCCGCCATGGGCCGCTCGAGGCGCCGAATTAGCTCATGCCGCTGCGCGGCTGTCAGCGTGGTGATCTGCGCATCGGAGAGAATGTTTTTTGTCATCGTCGGCGTACCCTGAGGTTTTTGTCTGGCCGCATTCAACTGACCGACCCGTTCATGCGGCCGTCTGCAACGCAGATACTTGGGGCGCAATGGACTTGGTGATCCTCCGTCGGCGCGTCTGATGGACACGGTCATGGATGCCGCGCATCATTTTCTGCTCCACATCAAAGTCCGCGATGTCGAAAACCGCATGCCCAGAGGTGTTTCCGCCGCCATGGACGGGCAGCCGTATCCACCCGTTGTGGGAGGGCAGGTAAAAACCCCACGCACCGAATGCGTTCCCTCCGCGGCGTGCGCGCCTAAAGTCGACGAGATGACCTGTAGCCGATAGCCGTGCAACGACTGTTATTAGCGCCGCAATGCACAATCGTTTATCCATTCCTTCACGTTACCAAGCGATTTGGCAGTGCCGGAGGGCCAAAGGTCACGACATGCCAGAAAATATGCCGGTCCGTTGGCAACGCAGGGATTTTCGGCCATCGCAATACTGCAAAGTCCCTTGGTCGACACCTTCCGGCACGGAATACAGTGGGAATCAATCGCAGAGCCGAGGCTGCCGCCTCGCCGAAGAAGCTTATCGAGCAGGCGCTTCGGCAGTGCCCCATGGTGTCGAGGCGAGAACGTCGTCGGCAGTGCGGTCATCGACGCTGTGGGATTGGCGCAGTCGAGGTGGGGGATCGCACCGGTTTAGCGGTTCTTGAACGCCTCGACCGCTGTGGGCAATGTCATGTAGATCCGGTCCTCGCCTATCTTGGCGAGCAGTCCGGCCGCGGCAAGGGAGTCGCGAAGGTCTTGTTTGACCCGCGCCATCGCGAACACTATTCCTCTACGTGATAATTCGTCCCGGAGTTGATCGACCGCGTCGAGCGCCGTCAGATCAACTTCCACGTTCGCCTCGGCGTTCAGCACGAACCACTCCACGGGTCCATCGTTGTGATCAACCGCAGCCAAGGCGCGGCGACGGAAATCCTGTGCATTCGCAAAGCACAGCGGTGCGTCGTAGCGGTAGATGACCAGACCCGGCACCGGTGCCGCCTCCGGATAGTCCTCGATGTCGTGCATCCCCGCGACACCCGGGACGAAACCCACGACGCTGTCATGGGCGTGTGAAATGCGGCGCAACAGATCAAGTATCGACAGGGCGACGGCCGCCAGCACGCCATAGAGCACGCCAAGGCCAACCACACCCGCGGCCGTGGCCACTGCCAATACCAGCTCACTACGCCGGAAACGCGCCAACCGCCGGTATTCGCCGAAGTCGATCAGGCGGAACGCGGCGAATACGACAAGTGCTCCCAGAGCCGCGGTCGGGAAATTTGCCAACACGCCGCGCCCCCACAGCATAACGGCCAACACCAATGTCAGTACCACCAACGAGTACATCTGGGTGCGGCTGCCGACGACGCCCAATGCGGTACGAGATCCGCTCGAACTCACCGGGAAGCCGTGCGTAAGGCCGGTCGCGACGTTCGCGACGCCAAGCGCCCGCAGTTCTGCATTGGCGTCGATCTCGGCGCCATCGCGTGCCGCGAAAGCGCGGGCAGTCAGGACAGTGTCCGAAAAAGCCACGATCGCGATGCCGACAGCTGGCAGAATCAGCGCTGCCATCTCGCTGGGGTCGACACGCGGCAGGGCCGGTGCCGGCAAGCCCGCGGGAATACTCCCTACGACGTCAATACCCTTGACGCGCAACGACAGTCCGTACACGACGAAGGTTGCGGCGAGCACCGCGATTAGCGGCCCCGGCAATTTCGGTGCCCAGCGATCCAGCGCCAGCAGCAACCCGAGAACAGACGCCGCCAACACCGTTGTTGGCCAATGCACATGGCTGGCAACGTGAGCGAAGGCTTGCATCAGATCGATGACTCGGTTCCCCGACAGGGGCACGCCGATGATCCTCCCGAGTTGACTGGCCACCATGACGATCGCAATACCCGTCATGTACCCAACCAGCACCGGCCGCGACAGCAGGTTCGCCAGAAACCCCAACCGTGCCAGCGAACCGACAAACGAGATGGCTCCGACCAGTACTGCCAGGACGGCAGCGAGAAGGGCATATCGCGCACCAGCCCCGCCGGCGACTGGAGCTACTACTACGGCCGTCATCAACGCCGTAGTCGATTCCGGCCCGACCGATAGTTGCCGGGATGAGCCGAATATTGCGTATGCGGCCATCGCAACTACGGCCGCCCACAATCCGGTGATCGCGGGCAGCCCTGCCAATGTCGCGTAGGCCATGACCTGCGGCACAAGGTATGCCCCCACCGTCAGACCGGCCGCGACGTCGCGACGCAGCCAGTCACGTCGGTAACCCCGGAATTGCGCGACTCCCGGCGCGTAATCACGCCATCTCTTCACGAAGATCATCGGGGTGCTCCCCGTTCCAAAGCAGCGGAAGGAAAGTCCTCAGCGGTCGCCGTCCACCGGCAAGAAAGTGAATCCGCGCGAGCCAGTCCGTCGTGGCGCAGTGTGCGATGGCGTCCGCACCTCAACGGTGAAATACTGAGCGTCGGGCCCATCTCGAGCGATAATTTCGCGCAGTAGCGCGAAGACTTTGTTGAGAGCTCAAAGGGATCCGCATCCACTGGGACGACCGCGATCCCGACCTCCATCCAAAGGGGGCCGTACCGCGTCAGTCCGTGGGCGAAACCTGGCGGGTCGGCGCGATTCGCAGGATCCCAAGCGATCACCTCCACCGCCCTACCGGCCATCCGACGCGTTGGGTCAGCGGTGGGTCCCGCCATGTATCTGTCCTCGTCTGCCAGGCTGCGCCGCAACGTAAGCGGCCCCGCGAATGCGCTTACGTCATCATCTCAGGGATCGTCGCAAGGCCGCCGGCGCGACCGGGCAATGGCTCATCGCCGCCCCGCAGCGGCCATGAAGATCGCGGCCGTCGGGATCGGTGCGCTCGGGATGCGACCAGTTCTCGACGTACAGATGCGGGCCGTGCGGTCCGACGGGCCAGGGATGAGATTGATTGTCGTCGCCGTTTTCACGATCCGCCGGCCTCTCGAACTCATGACGTGCTTGGCATTTCAAAAAATTCCGCGGAGCTAACGGAAGCCCCGAACCATAGGGACTTCCGACCCTATCGCAGCCAGCGTTGCAAACGATCGGATAACCCGTACGGATTTGAAAGCATCGATGACCATCACCTCGACCTATGAGAGACGCTCGACAAAGGTGCAGCCATGAACTCTTCACAACAGGCCCAGGCCACGACGAGCATGTTTGCCCGCGTGATCGGCCCCTTTTTAATGACTGTCACCGCGACGGCGGTCGCACGCGAGTCGGCCATGCGAACGCTGCTGACGGAGTTGAGCGCGAACTCCGTTTGGCCCTGGGTGACTGGCGTGTTCGTCTTACTGACCGGATTGGTCGTCGTCGCTCTTCACCAGAATTGGCGAGGCGCCCCAGCGATCATCGTGTCAGTCCTGGGATGGCTGACAGCACTGAAAGGGTTTTTTCTGATGGCCTTCCCCCAAACCCACTTGTCGTTTGCCAGCACCGCGGTCGGCGCGGTCACCTGGTGACGTGCCACCTTCATCGCCACGGCACTGGTTGGACTGTACCTGGCGTTCATCGGATGGAATCCCGCACCGAGCCAACCGTCGCCGCAACCGGCAAGCTCAGCCCGCGACACCACGCGCGCCGCGTAATGACATATCTGCGATGAGCATCGCGCTATCGGCGAACTTAGTAACCCAGTTCGAAGACGCGGTCGCATGCACCCGAGACGCACTTGTCCAACAGGGGTTTGGCGTGCTTACCGAAATCGACATGAAAGCGACGCTCAAGGCCAAGCTCGGCATGGAGATGGAGGACTACCTGATCCTCGGTGCCTGTAATCCGGCGTTGGCGTCGCGGGCTATCACCGTAGATCGACAGATCGGGCTGCTGCTCCCCTGCAACGTATTGGTGCGCGCCGACCCGGGCAACCCAGGCACCGTGATTGTCGAGGCGATGGATCCGGGCATCTTGCTCGAGGTAACCGGAGAGCCAACCCTCATCGCGATCGCCGATGAAGTCACCGCAAGGCTGGGCGCTGCGATCGCCTCACTGGCCGACGGTTGCGCTTGATCTCGGCCACTGCCATGCCGACCACTTCGGGTACGGCGCTTGCGACCTGTGGGGTCAAACCGATGCCATGACCGGTGTCTGTCACCTCGATGGTGAACATCACCAGCGCGTCCGGTACTCGTCCAAGCGCCTGACCCAGCGCATAAGTGCGGCCGATATCGACACTGTGCGAACTCAACCCTTCTGATCCGGTAAGCACGTCACTCAGGGTGCAGCGACTGACGCGGCCCGGGGTTGAGGAAGTCATGACCGCGGCATCGATCACCACGGCCAGTAGGGCACCCGACCACGCCTCCACCAGACTCATTGGATCCGCTATCCCTGTCACCACGCGAACATGCGGCAACGCGAGTTCGTCCAGCGCTGCGGCGGCAGCGACGCCCACGCCGTCGTCGCCCCGGTAGCTGTTGCCGAGGCCGATGACGACGATCTCCCCGGTCACGTCCGCTGCACCGTCAGCGTCAAGAAGTGCGTGGAGCATGAGATGCAGGGGTCGTAGCTGCGAATCGCTTTCTCGCACAGGGTGGTCAGCGCGGCATCATCGAGAGAGAGATTGTCGGAAACGATACGGGCTAAGTCGGCTTCGATGGCCGCCTGGTTCTGCGACGTCGGCGGAATGATGGTCGCTGCGGAAACCAGCCCATCCTCGTCGATCTGGTATCGGTGATACAGCAGGCCGCGGGGCGCCTCACTGACGCCATGCCCTACGCCGGCGCGGGCCGGAACATCGACGAATGGCCGCGACGGACGCTGGTACTCGGCGATGATCCGCAGCGCCTCTTCGATCGCATAGACCACTTCGACAGCACGGACGATGATGCTGCGAAACGGGTTTCGGCATTCGGACGACAACCCCGCGTTCGCGGCCGCCTGCGCGGCGATCGGCGACAGCGCTGAGGAGTTCAGCGCAAATCGCGCCAGCGGCCCGGTCAGATGGCGCCCGCCATCGAGTGTCGCGTGCAGGGCGGTGGAGTATGGCACCTGGGATTCGGCGACGTGGCTGGTGAAATCGGCCACCGGAAAAGATGGGCCTCTAGTCCGCCCGATGCCGCCATTTTCGATCGGGTACTGGCCGGATGCCGTGAGTGCTAAGAACTCATGGTCAAGTTCGAGATCGGGGAACTCGAACCCGGATACCCACTCGACGGTGGCCACTGCGCTGTCCAGCTCCCGGCGCAACTGTTCGGCGATCGGCCTGAACTCCAACCGGGTTGGCACAGAGTAGAACCCGCCCAGCCGCACATTGACGGGGTGTACCGCCCGCCCGCCAACGAACTCCATCAGCTGGTTACCGGCCTTCTTCAGTGCCAGCCCTCGCTCCACCGCCCCGGCATGGTCGCGCGCCATGCCCACGATGTCGGAATAGCCGAGGAAGTCCGGAGCATGCAGCAGGTAGATGTGCAGAGCGTGACTGTTGATCCATTCTCCGCAGTACAGCAAGCGTCGGAGCGCACCGAGATCGTCATCGACTTGGACGCCACAGGCGTCTTCGATCGCATTGCAGGCACTGACCTGGTAGGCGACCGGGCAGATTCCGCAGATCCGCGCGGTCAGGTCCGGCGGCTCGGTGTACGCGCGCCCGCGCAAAAACGCCTCGAAAAACCGTGGCGGCTCATAGATGTTGAGCTCGACACTCTCGAGCTCTCCGTCCTTCAGCGTGACGTGCAGCGCGCCTTCACCTTCCACCCGCGTCAGCGTGCCGACACTCAGCGTGCGGGTCTCCGGAGTCACTGCTCGCTCCGCTCGGCGGTGAAGCTGGCGACGTTGAAGGTCGAGAACACCCGGTCAACGTCGCCGTCGGACATCCCGTCGCGGCGCAGCAGCGGGATCAACGTCGCGGTTTGAGGCACCGCCGACGGGCCGAAACAGCCATAGCAGCCGCGATGGTGTCTGGGACACAATGCTCCGCAGCCGGCGTGGGTGACCGGGCCGAGACACGGCGTACCCTCGGCGACCAACACACACGTCACTCCGCGGAGTTTGCATTCGGTGCACACCGTCTTGGCGGGCAGCCGCGGTTTGCGTCCGATGAGCAGCGCCGCGAGCGTATCGAGCAGCTGTCCGCGATCGATCGGGCAGCCCTGCAGCTGGTAATCAACCTTGACGTGCGCCGACGCGGGCGTGGAGGTGGCCAGCGTGTCGATGTACTCCGGGTTGGCATAAACCACCGAGGTGAACTCCGTGACGTCGGCGAAGTTGCGCAACGCCTGCACTCCCCCGGCGGTCGCGCACGCGCCGATAGTGACAAGCAGCTTCGACTGGTCCCGGATCTCGCGGATGCGTTGCTCATCGCGCCGGGTAGTGATCGAACCCTCGACAAGCGACACGTCGTACGGGCCGCCGACCATTGCGCTGGAAGCCTCCGCGAAGTTCGCGATCTCTACCTGGTCGCCAAGTGTGAGCAGCTCATCCTCGCAGTCCAGTAGCGTCAGCTGACAGCCATCGCAGGAGGCGAATTTCCACACCGCCAGGGTGGGTCGGCTCATTTAGAGCTCCTTCACCTTCAGCAGCGGCCCGGCGACGTCGTATCCGACGACAGGCCCGTCGCGGCATAGCAGTAGCGGCCCCAGCTGACAATGACCGCACCAACCGATTCCGCACTGCATGTTGCGTTCGAGCGAAACGCGAATGTTCTGGGCGGCTACATCTTTCGCCACCAGGGCCTCAGCCCCGAAGCGCAGCATCGGCTCCGGCCCACACAGGAAGGCAGTGGTGCGATCGGCATTCAACTCCAGTCGGTTCAACGGCGCAGTAACCAACCCGACGTCGCCGCTCCAGCCTTGTGTCGGGGCGTCGACGATCAGATGCAATTCGATCTGCGGTTCTTCGGCCCACTTTTCGAGTTGGGCGGCGAACACGAAGTCAGCCCGTGAACGCGCACCCACGATGAGCGTCACCTTGCCGTAGCGTGAGCGCTCCGCCAGCGCGCCGAGCACCGCCGGACGCAACGGACAAAGGCCCACGCCGCCGGCGACCATGACCAAATCCCGGCCAGCGGCCTCGGCCAACCCCCAGGTAGTGCCGAACGGACCCCGTACCCCGACGACAGTGCCCGGCTCGGCATCGTGCAAAGCGCGGCTGACTGCGCCGACCGCACGGATCGTGTGAGTGATCGAGCCGTCAGCGACGGTGGGATCGCCGCTGATCGAGATTGCCGCTTCGCCCACACCGAACGCGTAGAGCATCATGAACTCCCCCGGTTGCGGAGTCCGCAGAGCTTCGCCGATCGGCACCAGGCATAGCGTCGCCGAATCCGCGCTCTCCACAACGCGACTGCGCACCCGATATGGAACGGGCGCCATGGAAGAATGGGCCGACGCCAATCCAGCAGAGCGGATCGCCCTGTCAGTCATCGCCGGCCATCTTGTTCATCTCCGCGGTGATGTCGATACCGGTGGGACACCAGGCGATGCATCGCCCACAGCCAACGCAGCCCGACATGCCGAACTGGTCGTGCCAGGTGCCCAATTTGTGGGTCAACCAATGCCGGTAGCGCGATGCGCCGGATTGACGAACGCTGCCGCCGCCGTGGACGAAGGTGAAATCGAACTCGAAACACGACGCCCAGTGCCGCCAACGCTCGGCGTGGTCACCGGTCAGATCGCTGACGTCTTCGGTGCTGGTGCAAAAGCATGTCGGGCACACCATCGTGCAGTTGCCGCAGGTCAGGCAGCGACTGGCAACCTCGTCCCACTGTGGCGACTCGCGTGACTCAATCAGCAGGTTTCGCAGATCCGCATCGGGCATCTGACGACCCATCTTATGGGCCGCGGCTTCGACATCAGCTCGCGCGCAACGGATTTCCTCGCCGCTGGCCATCCGGTGCGGGACCACCGCCAGCACATCGGCGCCCTCCTGACTACCGATGTCGACAAGGTAGGACGGCGCATCGCCTTCCGGGCGTTCTGTCAGGGCTTCAGTCAAGGCTAGGTCGTAGCCTGGTCCCACAGCGGGACCGGTGCCCATCGAAGCGCAGAAGCACAACCCGCCCGGTTCCGTGCAATTCACCGCGACGATGAAGGCCTGCCGTCGGCGGCCGACAAAGGAGTTGTCCGGGTACTCGGAGCGGCCGAGCACCCGATCGAGGGTGCCGATTGCGGCTAGGTCGCACCCGCGCACACCCAGGAATGCGTATCGCGGGACCTCCTCTTCGGATTGGACGCTGCTCGCCCCGTTCCGAGTGCCTGCCCACATTCGCTGCCGTGGTGGGTGAAGGAACTGCTTCCAGGACTGCGGGCCGGCCGAGTGCCCGAATGCCGCGTCGTCGTCGCGACGGCGCACGCGATAATGCCCCGGACCCACATCGACGCCCCAGCCGTAGGGGAGATCGTCCGCCGACTCCAGTTCTGCCAGCACGATCGCGTTGTCCCGCAATGTCGGACCGACCACTCGATAGCTTCGCTCGATCAGCACCTCGACAAGGCGGTGAAGCGCGGCTGCATCGAACAAGGCGGTATGGGAGTCTTCGCCGGGTCCGCTCATCGACACATCATCCGCCCATATCACCTTCGCTGCATAGAGACGTTCTTCCTACCTTCGGGACACGACAATCGTCAGCGCTGATTCGTCCGGCCGCCGTCGTCCTCCAAGCAGGTGATCTCGCGCTCCCATTGAGCGTCGCGGACTCGATCAAGCCGCGAACGCACGCCAACCACGAGAGATGTCATACCGATACCCGTAAGCAGCAATGTTGACATAGTCGTAGCAGGTGCGTCGCCCAGGGCGTGCCAAGTCGGGGTTGGCGGGGTTACTGGATTGCCATCCCTGTCCACCCAGATTGTGGTGCGGTCAACCGCCTTGGCTGCATTGCTGAGTCTGATCACGCCTCCGCGTTCGAAGCCGTGGCGCAGCACCGCGGTGTCAGAGATATCCACGAGACCGCCACAATCACTTGGGAATTCGGCGATTATTCGGCGACGTCTTGTTCGCGATCAGCCATCCACTCGACGAAATCGGAGAGTTCGCGTCGTGGTGTCGACGGCAACGGGTCCGCGTTGATCGGCGCCCAACCCACCCGGAGCAGCATCTGCGGATAGCTCCCACTTCCGAAGATTTCGGTGCGCACGGCTTCGCGTGTTTCGGCAATCTCCAGCGGTTCGGTGACCGGGCAGCTCGCCAAGCCCATCGATGTGGCGGTGAGCAGCACGATGCTAGTAGCCTCACCGGCACGTAATTGGGCCAACCGGTCGTCGTCACGAGTTCCGAGTGCAAGCACTACGGCATTGTCATCGGCGGGCGACGAGCCCGCCGGCATAGCCAGCGCAGGACCGGCAAAGAGCCGACTCGGTATCTTCGCCTTCGGGTCGGATTTTGGCGTGTTGCGGGCCGGGACGCCGGCCACCGAGGCATAACGTCCACTCCACTCGGTGAGCTCGACAAGATAATCATGGGTCATGTGATCCCAGACAGATTCAGTCACAATCTTATGCAGCTTATCGGTGTCTTCGACTTGGCACAGCGTTACGCCGTTCCGGGCAACTCGCGCGGCCATCAGACCAATATCGCCTACCGGTACCGGCCAAGAACTGTAGTGGCGCCGGTCGGTCCGCCGCCGCGGGATCGCCGCGGCTAGCGCTATGTCGACGGGATCAGCGGTAGAGCGAGACAATTCGATCGCGGCGAGGTGGCTGGGGTCAGCGGGATTTGGCAGGCGATTCACCTTGGCTCGCCACCCAACCGCCGCGAAACCAACGACGCAGTGATGCAGCGCCGCGCCGCAACTCAAGAGCAAATCTCGGCAATCGGGATCGATGTTGGGCAGCTGCCGGTCCGCGTCGGAGTAGAGATGCAGGCTCTTCGCACCCACCAGCCACCGCCACGGTTGAGTGTTATGCACGGAGGGAGCTCGAGACGCTAGAGCCAGCACCGTCCGGATTGTTCCCGCATCGGGAAAGCGCACGTTCATGGCTCTTGGCCCCTTCCGTAAAGCTTGTTATCTCAACGATCGCGTAATCACATCGGCTGCGGGAGAGCATGACGTCCCCAGTCCAGAAGGACTTTGGGCCACGGCCGGTGTGGGCAAGACATGGCGTACTCGCTGGAAACTACGCGGCTAGCAGTGCTTCGGTCGCGCGTCTTATCATGCCGAAGTCCCGGTCCCAAAGGCCTTTCGTCACCGGGGTCACGAGGCCCAATGGCCTTTGATACGCGCAATCATCGGATTTGTGTTTTGACAGCTCCAGAATTGAATCGCTTTGCACCACTGATATTTCTAGGAGGATACGATCGCCATGCAGACACTAAAGACCGCAGCCGAGAGCGCGAGCGAGCAGGCGGCGCGTGAGCGTATCCGCGATGTGGCGATCGAGCAGTTCGGACAGCACGGTTTCGACGCCGAACTATCCGCCATCGCCGAGGCCGCTGGCGTGAACACGAACCTGTTGATTATGGAGTTCGGCTCCATCGAGGGTCTACGCAAAGACTGCGACGAATACATCCTGGAATCGATCCGTACTGCGAAGTCAGAGTCATTGCAATCGATGTCACCGACAACCTGGTTCGCTCAGCTGGCACAAATCGAGTCGTACGCGCCGATGATGAATTGCCTCGTGCGCAGCATGCTGTCCGGCGGCGACCTCGGTCGCGCATTAATCGGCTAGATGATCGACAATGCCGAGGGCTACCTCGAGGACGCGGTACGCGCCGGTACCATCAAGCCCAGCCGCGACCCGAAGGCCCGGGCGGCGTTTCTCGCGATGAGCGGCGGCGGCGGATTCCTGCTCTACTCGCACATGCACGACAACCCGACTGACATGAATGCGGTGTTGCGGGACTACAGCACGGACATGATGCTGCCGGCTCTGGAGCTCTACACGCACGGCCTGCTGACCGATGCATCAATGTATGACGCGATTGTCGCCAGAGCAGAAGCACAGGAAGGCGGAGCAGCCGAATAACGCCGACCGCGACATGCCTGCGGCAGGATCCGTCGCGCGCGAACGCAACTGCAGCGCCTGCGAGTATGCGCGGTTAGAGGACGGTGTCGGTTGATACGAGCGTAGGGATTTCGGCGTTGGCTTCAGCGGTGATCTGGTCGGTGTGGGCGTTGAAGTCGAACAGTTCGGCGTATCGGCCCCAGCTGATGGCGATGTGAAGTTGTTGTTGCGCGTCGTGCGCGCTGAACCCTTGTCGAAGAATGTCGAGGAAAAAGCCGGCCCGCAGGGTGCCGTCCGGGCAGTCGTGCAGGGCGTTGCAGATGGTGCGCACCAGCGGCGCGCGGGTGCGCACTTGTTGGGCAAAAATTTGCTTGCTGATTTGGATGTCGGCGGTGGTGAAATCCTTTCCGACTGGCGTGATTTCGAGGTCGGCACCGTCGACCCGCACGAAGTCGAGTAGCGCGGCCGCATCCACCAGCGGCAGCAGGTCCTTGGCATCGATGCTCAGGTCGGCGGCGATGTCGGGGATTTCGGTGCGCCCGCCCTTGCCGTAAACGATGTCGACCAGACCGGCCAGCCCGCCGACGGTCGCTCTGGGCAGGGGGTGGCTGGTGGGTGTGGCGGAACCGGGTTCGACGAGCGTGGTGGCGGGTCCGGTGCCGGTCAGCAGTCCATAGAGTTTGTCGACGAGTGCTTCAAACGATGGCGAACGGCGATCGCGGGGACGCTCGATGTCGATGGGGAATTCGGCCAGGATGCGGCCGGGATTGCTGCTCAGCACGATGACGCGGTCGGCGAGCACGATCGCTTCTTCTATGTTGTGGGTGACCAGGCAGATGGCCTTGGTCGGGAATTCTTGGCCGGTCCACAGGCTCATCAGCTCGCTGCGCAGGTTTTCGGCGGTGAGGACGTCGAGGGCGGAGAAGGGCTCGTCCATCAGCAGCAGATCGGGTTGCAGCACCAGTGCGCGGGCGAACCCAACGCGCTGGCGCATCCCGCCGGACAGTTCTTTGGGGTAGGCCGATTCGAACCCGTCGAGGCCGATCAAATCGATGGCCTTGACCGCACGCTGACTCCGTTCGGCCGGCGCGATTTTGCGTGCCGCCAGCCCGAGTTCGACATTCTTTTGCACGGTCAGCCACGGCATCAGGGCGAAGCTTTGGAACACCATCGCGGTGCCGGCGTTGGCGCCGGAAAGTTCGGCGCCCTTGTAGCGCGCCACGCCGCTACTAGGGGCGATCAATCCGGCGATGATGCGCAGCAGGGTCGACTTGCCGCACCCGGAGCGGCCGAGCAGCGCAACGACTTCGCCCACACGGATGTCAATGTTGATGTCATCGAGGACCAGCAACGCGCCACCGCCGGGCTTGGCGAAGCTCTTGCCGACGTGGTCGAGGTGGATGATCACGTCGTCTTCGGTCATGGGAACCTCCGTCAAGGGTGTGAGGATCAGGATAGGGAGAAGCGCCGCTCGGACAGGTGGTAGAGGCGCTGCCACAGCACGATGTTCATCGTCACGACATAGAAGCTCATCGCGATCACGCCGATCAGCAGGCGCGGCGCGTCGCCCGCCGCGGTGGCATGCGTGATGTATGAGCCCAACCCGACAGCGGACAAGGTGGTGTGGTGGTACTGGACTACCTCGGCGACGATGGACGCGTTCCACGCGCCCCCGGCCGCGGTGATGCCGCCGGTGACGTAGCTGCCGAAGATTCCCGGCAGTATCAGGGTGCGCCACCTCAGCACCGTGGGCAGCCTCAGGCTAGCGGCGGCGTCGCGAAGCTCGGTGGGGATCGCGCTGGCCCCGGCGATGACATTGAACAGGATGTACCACTGCGTACCGAGCGCCATCAGCAGGATGCCGCCCCAGTTGATGCTGATTCCGGAGAAAAGCAGCACGGCGGTGAACAACGGGAACAAGAAGTTCGCCGGAAACGACGCCAGCACCTGCACCACCGGCTGAGCCAGCCGAGTTACCTTGGGATTCAAGCCAATCCACACTCCGATCGGCACCCAGATCAACGTTGAGACTACGACGACTACCACGACGCGGGCGAAGGTGGCCAAACCGAGCAGCAGCGCATGGCCGACTTCGGTGAAGCCGACGCTGCTTGCGATGTACTCGATTAGCCGGAACGCGCCATAGCCCAGCGCAACAAACAACGTGAGCACAAATACGGCGTCGCCGATACGGTGGCGCACAGCTGATGTTTTCAGCGGACGTCCCGTCGTCCCGAATACCGCCGTCGCCCGGTCGACCGGATACACCAATTGTCCGAGCGGACGACCGATGATGCCAGGGATACGCGAGCGCCGTAGAACGTCCAGCGTCACACTGCGTGGCGCTTCGATGGCCGCGGATTCCTCGATGCGGAATCGTTCGGACCATGCTGTCAGCGGCCGCCAAAACAGCGCATTGACCGCGATGATCACCACGATCATGGTCACGATGGCCAGTAGCACCCTCGTCAGGTTTCCCTCGTCGCTGGCAGAGGCGACGTAGGCGCCGATCCCGGGCAGGGCGAACTTGTGGTTGTTGACGCTCAAGGCTTCCGACGCGGTGAGGAAAAACCAGCCCCCGCCGAAACTCATCATCCCGTTCCAGACCAGCGGGATCACCCCGCTGGGCAGGTCGACCCGCCAGAACCGCTGCCATCGTGATAGCCGCAACAGCCGGGATGCCTCGTCTAGATCCTTGGGTTGGGTGATCAGCGATTGGTAAAACGCGAACGTCATGTTCCACGCCTGCGAGGTGAAGATCGCAAAGATCGACGCGCATTCCAAACCCAGCAGTGAGCCCGGAAACAAAGCGATAAACCCGGTGATGGTGACGGCGAGGAATCCCAGCACTGGCACGGATTGCAAGAAGTCCAGCAGCGGGATCAGCACCTTTTCGGCGCGACGCGAGCGCGCCGCCGCGGTGGCGTAGAAGAACGTGAAAACCAATGACAAGCCCAGCGCGAAGAACATTCGCAGCAGCGACCGGGCGGCGTAATACGGCAACTGGAATGGGTCGGTCGACACCGTCGATGGTGCACTCGGCACCGACCACGGCACGGCCGTCCCGCGACCAACGCGCACCACCAACCAGAGCAGGACCGCGGCGCCGACGAAAACCGCCAGATCGGCCACCGGGCTGCGGGCCGGGCGCGACACCATACTCCGGCTGGGAAACGTGCCGACTGTGGTCATCGTCATCCCACTCGGCTCCCAGGCGTCATGGCGCAATCCTCGGCTGTCGTCTGCCCCGTACCAAGTGCCAAGATACGCAAACACCGTTGCCAAAAGGCCCTATTGGCGGTTCGGTTCCCAACCGCTACGCCGGCCGGTTTGCCGGGCACAGGTCCGCCGCAAAAGTCCCTCCGTGGAGGGTCTAAAGCCCCCGATGTCGCGATTGGGGACTAAGGACTCTGCCCGGTGCCGGCTCCTTCGAGCAATGTCGATAACACTTCAGCACATGACGGGAGATCCAGGTGACATCGATGACAACTGTTGCAACGGACGTGCTCAAAGGTGCGGTGGCGCTGGCTTGCCGGGCACCCTCCTACCACAACAGCCAGCCTTGGCTCTGGGTCGCCAACCGCGACGGACTGCACCTGTACTTGGATCCGACCCGCGTAGTGCAAACCGACCCCACCAAGCGACAAGCTCTGATCAGCTGCGGGGCGGTCCTCGATCACCTACGTGTCGCGATGGTCGCTGCCGGATGGAAGGCCAACATTGCCCGCTATCCCGACCCCAACAACCTCGAGCATCTCGCCTCGGTCACGTTCACTGAGATGAGCGCGGTGACCGAGGAACAACGACGCCGCGCCGAAGCCATCACCACGCGCCGCACCGATCGGCTTCCGTTCGGCCCGGTCACGGAGTGGACCGACTTCGAAACTGCACTGCGAAGCCGGATAGACGACACGGTTGCGCTGGTAGACGTCATGAACGAAGCTGATCGCCATGAGCTTGCTTACGCAACCGATCTAACAGACTCCTTGCGGTTCTACGACTCCCCCTATTTCGCGACGCTGC
>Ga0335075_10008918_pt1 | contig 15345 bp, 13 predicted proteins | sample Lox_Sample_24_FD_206723 | JGI IMG/M metagenome (GOLD analysis project Ga0335075, IMG submission 206723) | Soil microbial communities from Loxahatchee National Wildlife Refuge, Florida, United States - Lox_Sample_2.4 | ecosystem: Environmental > Terrestrial > Soil > Wetlands | place: USA... | reverse complement strand
CGACGTTCTGCTGGCTCCCGAAGACTGGGAGCAGCGGGAGCCGCCGGATGACCGAACGGTGAACCTGCTGCACCGCACGGGTCTGGCACCGCCGACGCTGACTGCGGAAATGCATGAGTGGATCGACGCGCTGCCTTGGATACACCACTTCAAGGAGCTCCAAGCGAAACTGCCGGCGTCGCTGGAAGGCATCTTTGGCCCGGACGCGGTCTGGGACGCACTTGGTGAGCGTGCGGCAGAGGATGGGCTGCGCCACCGAGTCGCGAGGCTCGCCGTCCGGATCCCGGGCCGTTACCGGCTCGACCACATATCCGGCGACTGGAACAAGCGGTACAAGGCGATCGCCTGTGACGGCGAGCACACCACCAAGCTGTTCGACGACAGGGTGGCAACCGGTCCGGTCAAGCCTCTCAACGCCAACTTCGCCTCCATGCTCGATCCGGCGTGGCTACTGAACGGCTGGCGGCTCACCGTCATTGGCTCGGATAGCGTCGCCGGGCGGAACGGCATCCGGATCCGTGCGGCAGCCGCGGGGACGGATGACAACCGTGCAGACAGTCTGTTCACGCAGGCTGACATGGTGGTAGATGCCGAGCTTGGCATCTTGTTGCGGAACACCACCTACGTCAATGGCCGCCCTGCCACTCGCATCGAGTTGCGAGATCTCCGTCCGCTCGACGAGAAGACAAGCTTCCGGATCGCGCCTCGGTCGGGCATGCGGTCCGTGGGCGAGTCAGGAGGTCCACTCGGCGACCTGGGTCTGCCTCGCCCTGCCGAAGCCGCCGCAACAGCCGCAGCAACAGCAGGCGCACTTGCAGCTGCCGGCGCGGTTGCAGTTACCGGCTGGCTCGATAAGCACCGGGCCCGGCGCGACCGGCGATAACCGCGGCCACGCCGCGCCAGCCCGGAGGAGGGAACGCCCAGTTGAGCCCCCGTCACGTGCCGTCAGCGGACCGACCGCCACGGGTCGTCCGTTACCCTTGGCCCAGTGAAGGCGCTGCTCCTGGAGAACGTCCATCCCGAAGCTATCCGGCTCCTCGAGGAGTCCGGGTTCGAGGTAACCACCAAGCGGTCCGCCCTGGACGAAGCCGACCTTGCCGCCGCCTTGCCCGGCGTCGCCGTGCTCGGCATCCGGTCCAAGACCCGGCTGACCGCGGCCGCCCTGGCTGCGGCCCCTGACCTGATCGCCGTCGGGGCGTTTTGCATCGGTACGGATCAGATCGACCTGGCGGCCGCCTCAGCCCGCGGGGTAGCCGTCTTCAACGCTCCCTACTCGAACACGCGCAGCGTGGTCGAGCTAGTCATGGCCGAGATCATCGCCCTTACTCGCCGGCTGACCGAGAAGGACCGGGGGATGCACTCCGGCGTATGGGATAAGTCGGCCGATGGTGCTCATGAGGTACGCGGCCGCACGCTCGGCATCGTGGGCTACGGCAATATCGGCGCCCAGCTGTCCGTCATCAGCGAGGCGCTCGGCATGCGAGTCGTGTTCTACGACACCGCGGACAAGCTGGCGCTCGGCAATGCGCGGCGCTGCGTCAGCATGGAAGAGCTCCTCGAGGTTTCCGACGTGGTCAGCTTGCACGTCGACGGCCGCCCGTCCAACAGCTCGCTGTTCGGCGAGAAGGAATTCAGCCGCATGCGCCCCGGCTCCTTGTTCCTGAACTTGTGCCGCGGCTTCGTGATCGACCACGACGCATTGCGCCGGAACTTGCTGTCCGGCCACCTGGCCGGAGCAGCCGTCGACGTTTTCCTAGCGGAGCCGAGGTCAGCCGGCGAGCAATTCGAGTCAGTACTGCGCGGCCTGCCAAACGTGATCCTCACCCCGCACATCGGCGGCTCCACCGAGGAGGCCCAGGCCGATATCGGCCGCTTCGTCGGTACGAAGCTAGCCGACTTCGTCGCGGTCGGGTCGACATCGCTCTCGGTCAACTTGCCGCATGTAGCGCTTCCGCCAGCGACCGGCACACACCGGCTGGCGCACCTGCATAAGAACGTTCCCGGCGTGCTCGCCGAGATCAACTCGGTGCTGGCGGCGCATCACGTGAATGTCGAAGCCCAGCTCCTGGGCACCCGCGGTGACCTCGGTTACGCGCTGACCGATATCGGCATCGACTATCCCGATGAGGTCGTGGCCCGGCTGCGGGCAATGGATCCGACCGTCCGGCTGCAGGTTCTGTCTTGACACTGGCGGCCGCGCTGGAGGCCGCCGTCGGGCCGGAGCACGTGCTGGTCGATCGCGATCTGCGCGCATCGTTCGAGACTGACTGGACCCGCCGCTTCACCGGTACTGCCCGCGCCGTTGTGCGGCCTGCCACCACCACCGAGGTCGCCAGGGTGCTCGCCGCCTGCACCGAAGCCGGAGTGCAGGTCGTCGTCCAGGGCGGCAATACCGGCCTAGTCGGCGGCGGCGTGCCCGGCCCGGATTCCAGCGGCAACCCTCCGGTGCTGCTAGTCACTACCCGGTTGACCGAGCTCTCGGCGGTGTCAGCGACGGCCCGCCAGGTCACGGCCGGGGCCGGTGTCCGACTGGCCGCCCTGACCGCGCACGCACGGGCCGCGGGACTGGACTTCGGCGTCGATCTCGCTGCTCGTGACTCAGCCACTGTCGGCGGCATGGTAGCCACCAACGCGGGCGGCATCCGGGTCGTGCGGCACGGGAGCATGCGCGAGCAAGTCGCCGGCGCCGAAGCCGTGCTCGCCGACGGCCGGGTCATCTCACGGCTGGACGGCCTGGCGAAGGACAGCACCGGATACGACCTCGGTCACCTGCTCGCTGGCTCGGAAGGCACGCTGGCCGTGATTACCAGGCTCCGGCTCCGCCTCGTCGCTCCCGAGCCCGGCCGTGCCGCTGCCTTCATCGCCGTCAGGGATACCGCTGACGCCGTCGAGCTGCTCGCGGCACTGCGCAGGCGGCTGGCCGGGATCAGCGCGGCCGAGCTCAGCTTTGCCGCCGGGCTGGCGCTCGTCGGGCGCTACCTCGGAGTTCCGGTGCCTCTTGCCGGAGCGGGCGGGGCGTACGTGCTGATCGAAGTCGCCGGCGAAACTGACCCGCTCGACGAGCTACTCAGCGCGCTCGGCGAGTGCGACCAGGTGCTCGACGCCACAGTGGCCTCCTCGGCTGCCGAGCGAGCCCGGTTGTGGCAGCTCCGCGAGGCGCACACTGAGGCGATCAGCTCCGCGGGCGTCCCGGTAAAGCTGGACGTTTCCGTCCCTGTGGGCCGGCTTGCCGAACTCGTCGGCTTGCTGCCTGACACGATCGCTGCCGTCGCGCCCGCAGCCCAGCTGGTCGTCTTCGGCCATCTCGCAGAAGCGAATCTGCACGTCAACGTCCTGGGAGCGGACCCTGGCGCAGTCACCCGCGACGTCCTCGCACTAGTGGCAAGCCTGGGCGGGTCGATCAGCTCCGAGCACGGCATCGGCCGGGCAAAAGCCAGCTATCTCGGCCTGTCCCGCAGCCAGGCCGAGATCGATGTCATGCGCGCCGTCAAAGCCGCATTCGATCCGCTCGGGCTGCTCAACCCGGGTGTCCTGGTGCCGCCGGCGGCGAGCGCAAGCCGGCCAGCCTGAGCACGTGAGGCTCGGCTCCTGGTAACGCATTTACCCACGGGGAACGCCCACCGCTCGCCGCTCGGATTCACGCCGTGCTCGGCTCTGCTCGCTCCGTGCCGATCGCCGGCGCGGGAAATCCGCGTTGACAATAGGCAGGTGAATACCTGCATAATAGCCATGTGAGCCTCGAAGCCAGCTCGATGGACCCGGTCTTCAAAGCGCTGGCCGACCCCACCCGCCGGCTTCTCCTCGACCGTCTCCGCGAACGGGGCGGCCAGACACTGAGCGAGCTGTGCGAGCGCTTGGACATGGCGCGCCAGTCGGCGACACAGCATCTCGACATCCTTCAGCGGGCCAACCTCGTCACCGTCGTGCGACGCGGCCGGGAGCGGCTTCACTACCTCAACCCGACACCGATCCATGAGATCGAGCAGCGCTGGATCTCGGAATTCGACAAGCCCCGCCTCCAAGCGATCAGTGCCATCAAGAACCAGGCAGAGGAGTACGCCATGACCAGCGGACCCACGTCCGTGCCGACCTACGTCTATGTCACCTACATCCGCGCAAGCGCCGAGCAGGTCTGGCAAGCGCTGACGGACGCGGACCTGACAGCGCGCTACTGGGGACACGCCAACATTTCAACCTGGCAGCCGGGCTCGGCCTGGGAACACCGGCGCGCCGACGGATCAGGAGTCGTCGATGTCGTCGGCCGGGTGATCACGGCCGATCCCCCGGCACGCCTGGTCATCACGTTCGACGACGCGCCGGACGCTGAGTCGCCACGCGAACCGTCGGTTGTCACCTTCCTCGTCGAACCACACCACGAGATCGTCCGCCTGACCGTAACTCACGAGAATCTCCCCAACTCCGAGATGCTCGGTGGCATCTCGCGCGGGTGGCCGGCCGTGCTGGCGAACCTCAAGTCGCTGCTTGAGACCGGCGAGGTCCTCCCCCAGGCGCCATGGGAGATGTCTCCCGCGCACGCCTGAGACGGCACTCCCCGTTCAGTCAGGACGGCTGCAGAAAGAAGGGATTGATGGACGCCACCGGATTGCGCGGCGCCTACCGCGCGCTGCTGGACGCGGCTGCCACCGTGGCTGACTCTGGCGAGCCTGGCCCTCGCCCGCAGGACGGCGGATGGAACCCAGAGCAGATCCTCGCGCACGTTGCCATCATCAACGCCGCCACGATTGCCACCGTGTCCGCCATCTCATCGGGGACGAACACGACCTACGACAACCGCACAGCGCTCGACACCTGGACCATCGAACGCCTCATCGCGCTCGCGGGCGGCAACACCGGGCTTCGAGACCGCGTCCGCCTCCAGGCAGACGCCCTCTGCACGATCGGCGGACCGATGCTGAGCGAGGACGAACTTAACACCCTGGTGCCCACCCGGCTCCTGTCCAACGGCACCGTCCTGGTTGATCAACCCATGCCGCTGAGAGATCTGCTCACCGGCCTCGCAGATGTGGAGCTGCCGGGCCACACCAGACAGCTCCTCGCCCTCCTGCCGGACCGGCCTCCGGCCGAAGTCGCAATGTGATCTTCGGCAGCGCCGACGGGTGATCCGTCTGCGCTAATCAATCCGGGGCCACCGCAGCCTTACGGTGTCTGCGGCTTATAGGGCCCAGCTTCCAGGCGGCCAGGGTGATACGGCAATCACAGTTCTTTGCCTTTCTGGAGTCAGTGGGGTCCCGCCCGCTGTCCCTCATGCCCAGGGTGGGGTCGAGGTCGCGGGGTTGAAGATGAGCCGGTGCTCGAACGTGGCCGCCCGGATGACCAGCTCACCGCCCCGCGCGGCTGCGCCACGACCGCAGCAGCACCGACTTCGCGCTACCGGGCGGAGGCCTGGGATGGCGGCGGCGCGCCCTCGTTCGTGGCGCGCGCCGGGACGCCGGTAACGACGCCGATGGCGAATCCGTCCCATCCCCGCTGGCCGACGGTCTGGACGATGGTGCCCTCGATGCGGGGGTCGGTTGCGAAGATGTCGAGGACTTCGCTGGCGGCCTCGGCACCGGGGCCGGCGGCGCGGGGGCCGAGCGAGCGCACCATGTTGTCGATCACGATGAGGCCGCCGACGCGCGTTAGTCCGAGCGCGGTCCGCAGGTAGGCGGCGTTCGACGACTTGTCCGCGTCGATGAAGACCAGATCGAAGGGGTCTCCCGGCTCGGCGGTCATGCCGTCGAGGGCCTGGGCCGCCGGACCCACGCGGATGTCGACGCGGTCGGCCAGGCCGGCGTCGGTGAGGTTGCGCAGGGCTACCTCGGCGTGGTGCGGGTCGATCTCGAGCGAGACGAGCCGCCCGTCGGTCGGCAGGGTTCGGGCCAGCCAGATTGAGCTGTAGCCGCCGAGGGTTCCTATCTCGAGGATGTGGCGGGCATTGACCGCGCGGGCGAGGATGGCGAGGAGCTTGCCCTGTAGCGGGGAGACCTGGATGCGGGGCAGGCCGGCCGCGGCGCTGGCCGCCATGGCGGCGTCAAGGCGCTCATCTGGTCCTGCCAGCGTCCGCTCGATGCTCTCGTCCACGGCAGACCAGTCAGCGTGCCCAGGACCCGGCTGCACGGCAGACGGCTCTGGCGACGGACTTGGCTGGCCGGCGAGAAGGAGGTACACCGAGCGGCGCAGCGACTCGATGAGCGCGAGCGTCGCGGCGCGCTCGTCAGGTCCGGCGGTCTCCTCCACGTGCCCGATCGTTGAGCGCAGTGCCCGGACCGCCGAGTCAAGCGTGTCCGACCGGTCTTCCCCGCATTCTTCCGGCCATTCCCAGGGGGCTATCATTCCGCCGTCGGCGATTTCCGCACGGCCGGCTTCGGTCAACTCGTAGGTGCGCCGTCCCTCGTGGTCGCCCGAGAGCAGCACTCCCTCGTCCTCAAGGGCCTGGAGCGCCGGGTACAGCGAGCCCGGGCTGGGCTTCCACCTGCCGCCGCTGCGCTCCTCCATCACGCGCAGCATCTGGTAGCCGTGCATCGGGCCCTCGCCAAGGAGCACCAGGATCGCTGTTCGGACGTTCCCCCGACGGCCCCCTCCCTGGCGTCTTCCTCTCCCGCCCCCGCCCCTGTGCCGATGGCCGCCTCGCCGGCGGCGCTCGGTGGCGGCGGCGTCGCTCGTGCTCTTTTCCTCATCCATTTGCGTGTTCCTCCTCTGGTTTCCGGCTTCCGCGCCGGGATCGTCGACCGTATCGCCGACTGTATCGTCGACCTATCGGTTGACAGCTTCGCACGATCGGCGGATAGATCGCAACCCGAGAAGAATCGCAACCCGAGAAGAGGGGTGACGGGCGGCGCTCGGCGGGCATATGCGATATCCGGCGCATCAGGTAGGTGTTGACACCCGGCAGGAAGGGCGGTCGACGTCGGCCGGGATTTCGCCGAAGACGACGTTGACGGTCTTCACGATGCGGGCGCCCGCGGGGCGGCCTGGGCGATCAGCTTCGCGGCGGAGGGAGTTATGTCAACGAGGACTGAGAGTTCTCCCTAGGCCCGCTTTCCGTGGCGTATCGTTCCCGCCGGCTGAGGGTTGCGCCCCCCAGGGCGCCTCACACACTGCCGACTGTCACTATCGAACAAAGAGCCACTTGCCCGCTCGGGAGAAACTCATCAAGGAGGCGAGATGACCCGCGAGGACGATGGCGGGCGCCTGAAGCGCTGGCGCGACCTGCTCGGCAGCGAGCGCGACGCGGCGGATCTGTACTCCCGCATCGCCGCGACCGAGACCGGCGAGCGGCGGACAATCTTCGAGGAGCTCGCGAGCGTCGAACGGCGGCACGCGGCGCACTGGGAAGAGAAGATCCGCGGTGCCGGCGGCACCGTGCCGCCTCCGGGCCGGTCAAGCATGCGCACCCGGCTGCTCTCCGCCGCAGCCAGCCGGTTGTCGCCCGGCGCGGTGCTGCCGCTGATCGAGCGAGCGGAAAAGGCCGATGCCGGCATGTACGACGCCGACCCCGATGCGGCGCCAGGCATGGCGGCCGATGAGCACGGCCACGCCCGGACGATCGCCAAGCTGATCGAGGGCGGCCGTCCGAGCCCGCGAGCGCAGATCGCCAGAAGGGAGCCGTGGCATCGCGGCGACCGCTCGGGCGCGCTGCGAGCCGGGGTGTTCGGCGTGAGCGACGGGCTGGTGTCCAATACCGCGCTGGTCATGGGCGTGGCCGGTTCCGGGGCCTCGCACACCGTGATCCTGCTGGCCGGTACCGCCGGCCTGCTGTCCGGATCGTTCTCGATGGCCGCCGGCGAATACGTGTCGATGGCCAGCCAGCGCGAGATGTATGAACGCGAGATCTCCCTGGAGGCGCAGGAACTGGAGGAGAAGCCAGAAGAGGAACACGACGAGCTGGTCCTGCTGTACCGCGCGAAGGGACTGCCGCGCGCCGAGGCGATGCGGCTCGCCGACCGGATCATGGCTGACCGGCAGGTCGCGCTCGACACGCTCGCCCGCGAGGAACTCGGGCTGGATCCAAGCGAGCTAGGGTCGCCGATCTCCGCGGCGATAGCCAGCCTGGTGACGTTCGCCGTTGGCGCGCTTGTCGTCCTGCTGCCCTACTTCGCCGGCAGCGGCACCGCGGCGCTCGTCGCCGCGATCGTCCTGGCCGCAGCTGCCCTGGTAGCCGTTGGCGCGGGAATCGGCGTACTGAACGGCCGCCCGGCCGTCCGGTCGGGACTGCGCCAGTTGCTGCTCGGCGGGGCCGCCGCACTGATCACTTTCGGCATCGGCCATCTCATCGGCGCGAGCGTGTCCTAGCAGGCCAACGCCGAGCTAACGGCCGGATCGCGCCCGCAACCGCGCACTCGCGCCGGTATGCCAGACTTAGGCGCTATGGAACCTGGCGCGTTGCTCGATTCCGCCGCGGCCGACGCCCGTTCCCTGCTTGCGGCCGCCCGCACGCGCTGGGACGCGGCAGTGCCGCATTGCCCTGGCTGGGACACTGCCGAGCTCGTGCGGCACCAGGGCGGCATCCTCAACTGGATGGCGATCATCGTGACCGGCAGGGAGCGCGTCAGCCGTCGAGACCTTGTGCCAGGACCACAGGAGCCAGCCGAGCTGCCTGGCTGGTACCTCGCCAACCTGGAGCACGCCGTTGAAGTCCTGGGCTCAGCTGACCCGCAGTCCGCGACGTGGACATTCTCGAGCATCGGAGACCAGCGGGTGGCCTGGTGGGACCGGCGCCTGGCCGTCGAGGTGGCGCTTCACCGCGTTGACGCCGAGGACGCGGTCGCGGCAGATGGCCGCTCGCCGGCTGCGCCGCTGGACGGTGATGTGGCGGCCGCCGGGATCGAGGAGTTCATCACGGAGTTCCTGCCCGGCCTGCTGGCACGGGCCGTCGATGCGGACCTCAAGGGCACGCTGCACTTGCATGCCACCGACGGGCCGGTCGAATGGTGGATCGATCTCGACGCTGCAGGCGCGGCTATGCCGCAGCACGCCAAGGCGGACACGGCAATTCGCGGCACCCGCTCTGACCTGCTCCTGTGGCTGACGAACCGCAGCGCACCAGGCTCGCTTCAGATCCTTGGCCAGCAAGAGATCGCTGACCGCTGGCAGCAACTGCGTCGCTAGCAGTCTCATCCGGTCGGAGAACGGAGCAGGCGCGTGGCGCGGCAGACAACCGTCACCCTGGCGGACGGGCGGACGCTGATCTACTTCGGCTCGATCCCTGCCCGGCCCGCTGACTACCCCGACCGGCGGCAGCTGGCACCTGCCGTGCAAAAGTCGCAGGCCCGCTTCGACAGGTTGCTCGGCGAGTGGGTGGTCATCGCCGGCCACCGTCAGGACCGGACGTTCCAGCCGCCCGACTTCGAATGCCCGTTGTGCCCATCGACGGCCAGCAACTACACCGAGGTCCCGGCCCCTGAGTACGAGGTCGTCGTCTTCGAGAACCGCTTCCCCGCTTTCACCGGCAACGCCACGGGAACGCCCGCCATACTCGCCCCGCCATCGGGCCGGGACGACCTGCTGTGCGCGCGTCCCGCCGCTGGCCGGTGCGAGGTCGTCTGCTTTACCCAGCGGCATGACGCCTCGTTCGCCGACCTCAGCCCGGCACACGCGGCGACGGTCATGGCAGCCTGGGTGGACCGCTCAGCGGAACTCGCCCGGCACCCCGGCGTGGCGCAGGTGTATTGCTTCGAGAACCGGGGCGCCGAGATCGGAGTAACGCTCTCGCACCCGCACGGGCAGATCTACGCCCTCCCCTATGTCACGCCGCGCACTGCCCGGATGCTGCAATCGTGTGTCAGCTACCGGCGCGAAACCGGACGCAATCTATTTGACGACCTCGTGGCTGCCGAGCTGGCCGACTCCGCGCGCATCGTGCTAGCCGGCAGGCACTGGATCGCGCTGGTACCGCACGCAGCGCGCTGGCCTTACGAGGTTCACCTGTATCCGCGCCGCCGGGTCCCTGACCTGCCCGCGCTGACCGCCGCTGCCCGCGCCGAGTTCTGCGAGCTGTATCTCGACCTGCTGCGCCGGTTCGACCAGCTCTTCGGCCAGCCCGCGCCCTACATCTCGGCCTGGCACCAGGCGCCCGTCCAAGGCGATCGCGGCGACTTCGCGCTGCACCTCGAGCTGTTTACCGTACGGCGAGCGCCCGGCAAGCTGAAGTACCTGGCCGGCTCTGAATCCGGCATGGGCGCGTTCGCCAATGACATCGCACCGGAGGCAGCGGCAACCAGGCTGCGCGAGCTCGGCTGAGCTCGACGCGTCAGGACAGCCTGCAAGCGGCCGGAGACGGCACGGCGGGCGCGATCACGGGACTTCGCCAGCCACAGCGGGCGAACCTGACCGCCACCGCAGCAGTGACGCCAGCGGTCGCTGCGGCCGGCACCAGAGCGATCACCGAGCCGCCGAATCCGCCGCCGGTCATCCGTGCGCCGAGCGCACCCGCTTCGAGCGCAGCCTCGACTGCGGCGTCTGCCTCCGGCCAGGACACCTCGAAGTCATCGCGAAGGGACGAGTGCGACGCGGTCAGTAGCGGGCCGATGCTGTCGAGGCGGCCGGCCCTGAGCAGGTCTGCGGTTTCTAGAACGCGGCGGTTCTCAGTAACGACGTGCCTGGCCCGCCGGACGAGTACCGGGTCGCCGAGCTGGCTGAGCGCGCTCGTGTCGGTCACATCGCGCAGCGCCCGCACGCCGATCGCCCTCGCGGCGTCCTCGCACGCCTGACGGCGCGCACTGTACCCGCCGTCGGTTAGCTCATGGCGAGCGCGAGTGTCGATGACCAGCAGGTCGAGCCCGGCCGCGACGGTATCTAGCGGCACCTCGGTGCCGGTAGCAGCCCGGCAGTCGAGTAGCAGCGCATGACCCGCCCGGCAGAGCAGGACGGCCAGCTGATCCATCAGGCCGGTGGGAGCGCCGACGAAGTCGTTCTCCGCGCGGCGGCCGAGTGCGGCAAGCTCCGCGCGTGGCACCGCGAGCTGGTAAAGATCAGCAAGCGCGAGCCCGGCCGCGCACACAAGAGCCGCTGATGAGGACAAGCCGGCGCCGACCGCCAGATCGGCATCGATGGCCAGGCTGGCGCCGCCGATGCGATGACCGGCGGACATCAGTGCCCAGGCCATGCCAGCGGGATAGGCCGCCCAGCCGCCAGGCTGCCCAGGCGCGAGGGACCGGACCGGCCCACGCGCGAGCGACTCGACTGGCACTGTCACCACTTGGTCGCCTTGCTGGCACGACGTCAGCGCAAGCACTCCGTCGTCGCGTACGGCCGCGGCGACGCAGATCCCGGCGCCGATCGCGAACGGGAGCGCGAAGCCGTCGTTGTAATCGGTGTGCTCGCCGATCAGGTTGACCCGGCCGGGAGCGCGCCAGACGCCGTCCGGCTCAGTCCCGTACCGGTCAAGAAAGAGTTGCGCAGCAGGCACCCGTGCAGCGTAGTCGGCGGGGAGGAGGGCGTCAGCCGAGCCGGAGCGGTAGCGTCCTCGGGCCGCGGATCTGGCCCGTAGACCAGGTCACGGCTGACGGGTCCGCCAGCGTGAAGACTGGGATCCTGGCGAGCCAGACCTCCAGGGCAACCCGGAGCTCCATTCGCGCGAGGTGGGAACCCACGCACCGGTGGATGCCGAGGCCGAACGCGGCATGCCGGTTGACCTCGCGGTCGATGACGACATCTGCTGCCCTGTCGAACTGAGCCGGATCCCTGTTTGCGGCAGGGAACGACAGTAGGATCCAGTCGTCGGCCTTCATGTCGACGCCGTTCCACTGCATGTCGTCCTTCACCAGCCGCGCCATGGTGACCGGCGCGTACGCGCGCAGGAATTCCTCCATCGCAGTCGGCAGCAGTCCTGGCTCGGCCACGATCCGCTCGCGGTCAGCCTGCTCCTTCGCGAGGTGCCACAGCGAGGCGCCGATCGCGCTCCAGGTGGTGTCGATACCCGCGATCAGCAGCAGCGCCATGGTGCCGGCGACGTGCGACGGCTCGAGCTTGCGGCCGTAGAGCTCGGCGTTGATCAGGAACATCGTGAGGTCATCGCGCGGGTTGTCGATGTGGTCGTGGATCTGCTCAAGCAGGTAGTCGAACAACGCCGACATCCGCGCGATGCGCTCCTCCGGCGGCAGGTTGACACCCTCGAGCGTGTTCTCGACGAACTGGCGGAACTGCGGTCCGTCTTCGGGCGGGAAACCGAGCATGTCCGCGATGACGCGCATCGGGATGTGCTGTGCGTAATCGCGGGCCGCGTCAACAATGTCCTGGCCACCGAAATCGTCGATGAGCGAGTGACAGAGCGCCCTGGTGGCCGGCTCCTGCCGCTCCACGGCAGTCCTGGTGAACGCGGGCAGCAACAGCTTCCGCGCGTCGTGGTGGAACGGCGGGTCGGAGGAGATCGGCGGCGATCCGCCGATTGGCGCTACCTCTCGCGGCGGCCGGAAGTTGCTCATGATGATCGAGCGCGACGAGAAGCGCTCGGTGTCGTAGGCGATCGCCGCGACGTCCTCGTAGCGCGTCGGCAGCCAGCCGCCGCCGAACCGGCCGGTGTGCGCGACCGGGCAGCGCTCGCGCAGGTCATCCTGGATGGGGTACGGATCGGCAGCCCACTCGGGCTCGAGATGCGAGAAGTCCGTCGCCCAGTCGCTGACCGGCCCCGTCACGATCGGGTTGCGAGTGCCGACTGGCTCGTCCGGCCTGGCGTCGCGGAAGTCCCGGCTGAAGCGCTCGTCGGTGGTCATGTCAGCTCTCCTCGATGAGCTCGATCGCGCGTTCGGGGCAGTTCGCCACGGCCAGGCGAGCGTCCTGCTCCTCGCCTGGCGGCACGACCCCGTCGCCGAGCACCTGGCCATAACCTTCGTCGTCGTCGCCAAACAGGCTGGGCGCCAGGTCGTAACAGCGGCCGTGCCCCTGGCAGAGCTGAGAATTGATCTGAACCTTCACGGTGTCATCCCTTGATGGGTCCTGCCCGGCAGTGCTGTCCGATGCTGGGCGTCGGCAGGCTCCGGCGTGGGGTAAGCGGGCGTTCCCGTCGGGCAATCCGCCGGAGCCAGCGCGGTCACGACACGGCTGAGTAGTGCCATCCACTCCGCGTCGTCGACCGCGTGCATGTCGGGGGTGACGAGGGCGCTGCCCATTGCGAGCAACAGGCAGAAGTGGGCCAGCGCGTCCGGTGAGAGTGCTGAGTCAAGCTCGGCGCCGGCCTGGGCAATGCGCATGAGCCCGGCCAGCCAGTCAGCACGCTCGCCCATGTAATCGCGCATGGGCTCAGCAACGTCCTGGTCGCGGCGCGCCGCGACCAGCCCCTCGATTATCAGGTCGCCGCGATCGCGACCGCGCGGCAGCGAGCGGCCTATCACCAGCAGCAGCTCGGTGATGGACCGCTCGGGATCGGCCGCGAACAACTCCGCCAGCAGCCGCCGTCCGTGCGTGCGCAGCGCCTGCACGAGCAGTTCCGCTTTCGAGTCGAAGTGCGCATACAGAGCGCCGTTGCTCACCCCTGCGGCGGCCGCGATATCCGCTACCCGCGTGCCGTCGTACCCGCGTTCGGCGAAGACGGTGGCCGCTGCGCGCAGCAACCGCTCGCGCGTGTCTGCTGCGGTAACGCCTGCGGTACGACCCATGAGAGAATTAAACAAACGTTCATCTCATTCGTCAACGGGTTGGTGCCCGCTGACGAGCTCACGTCACAGTGCTGTCCACGAGCTCATAGGGGCGACTGCGCCAGGGTCAGGCCGAAGTCGCCGTCCGGGTCGGTCCAGAACCCCACCGTCTTCAGTCCGGCCGCGGCCAGTTCGGCCTCGATGCCGTCGCGGCGGAACTTGGCTGAGATCTCTGTCCGCATTTCCTCGCCGGCGGCGAACGAGACGGTCATGCCGAGGTCGGCGATCGTCACCCGCTGCTCGCCGACTGCCGACAGGTGCATCTCGATCCACTCGTTCGCCGCGTCCCAGACGGCGATATGCCGGAATTCCTCGACGGCGAAGTTGGCCTCCAGGTCGCGGTTCACGACCCGGAGGATGTTGCGGTTGAACTCCGCGGTCACTCCGGCCGCGTCGTCGTAGGCACGCAGCAAGCGGCTGGCATCTTTGACGAGGTCGGTCCCGAGGAGGAACGTGTCGCCAGGGCGCAAGGCGGCAGCGACCTCACCGAGAAATGCCGCGCGGGCGGCTGGCTCCAGGTTGCCGATCGTCGAGCCCAGGAACGCGATCATGCGCCGCCCGCCCGACGGGACAGCGCCGAGGTCCTGCTCGAAGTCACCGACGACGGGAGCCACGCGCAGGTCCGGGAATTCCGCGGCCAGCTTTTCGCTAGCCTCCGTGAGCACGCTCGGGTCCAGATCGAAGGGCACGAACTCGCTCAGAGTTCCGGCCGCCAGCAACGCGCGCAGCAACAGCCGGGTCTTGGCTGAAGTGCCGCTGCCGAGTTCCATCAGCGACTCGCACCGGGAGAGCGCGGCGATCTGCCCGGCGTGCCGCTCCAGGATCGACGTCTCGGCCCGGGTCAGGTAGTACTCAGGCAACCGGGTGATTCCATCGAACAGCTGGCTACCGCGCGCATCGTAGAAGTACTTGGGCGGCAGCGTCTTGGGCTGCGCGGTCAGGCCAGTTCGCACGTCTGCGCGGAGTTCGTCGAGGTAGCTGGCTGGTCGAGCCTGGACGCGGTTGGATGCTGGCATGAGTCATGTCTCCAGTGCTGTCAGGGTTACCGTGCCGGCCGCCACCTCGACGAGGTGGCGATCAGGGATATCGGCCCACCGTGGGTCGTCGTCGTAGGGTTCGCTTGCGACGACCACGCCGTCGCCGGTCTGAAGAACGCTGAGAGTGTCGCCCCACCGGGTAGCGATGACACGGCTCCCGTCGGTGAGCAGCAGATTCAGCCGGGCGCCCGGATCGCTCCTGCCGAACTTGGCGACGAACTCGCCTGCCTTGTCGGGACCGAACTCAAACAGATGGGCAGCGAGCTGCGCCGAGTCGCAGGCAGACTCCGCGAGCGAGTGCGGCCCGAGAACGGTCCGGTCAGCAACGCCGTTGTGGGACAGCAGCCACTGGCCGGACTGAAAGGGCGCAGCTGCCGTCTCATCAGCCGGCATCCCCGCGGTAGCGGACCGCACGGCCGCCAGCACGCAGCCGGCCGAGATCACCGGCGCCACCGACGCGAACGACGCGTCCGCCCACAGCGGCCGGTTCGAGCGCCAGCGTGCGGCCTCCGGCCGCCCGGCTGAGAAGAAGCCGACGCCCCAGCCGTCAGCGTTCATCCTGCCGTGGCGCTGCCGGCGAGGGGCGTAGGACTGGACGAGCAGGCCGTGCTCGGGTTCCAGCAGCAGTTCGCTGAGCGACCGCGCCGTTCCGAGCCAGGCGAGGTGACGGCACACTC
>Ga0335075_10008917_pt1 | contig 15345 bp, 16 predicted proteins | sample Lox_Sample_24_FD_206723 | JGI IMG/M metagenome (GOLD analysis project Ga0335075, IMG submission 206723) | Soil microbial communities from Loxahatchee National Wildlife Refuge, Florida, United States - Lox_Sample_2.4 | ecosystem: Environmental > Terrestrial > Soil > Wetlands | place: USA... | reverse complement strand
ACCCGCCGCCCGTACTCACCTGGAACAGGCGGCGGCGATCATGCCGCAGATCGGCGAGAAAAGCCACCACGTGACCGTCAATCTGGGCTGGGTGCTGCGTCAGGAGAACGACACCGACGGGGCGCGGGCCAAGTTCGAGGCCGGCCTGCGGATAAGCCTCCGCAATGGAGAACGGGTGGGCGTCGCCTACTCAAGCCTCGGGCTGGCCTGTGTCGCCGCGGACGAAGACGACTGGTACCGGGCGGCCGAGGTGCATGGCGCGGCCCAGGCGTTCCTTGACCGGGCCGGCGAACCGTGGCAAGAGCCCGAGGGGAGCTACCGCCGGGAGAGCCTGGACAAGCTGCGCGCGCATCTCGGTGCTGAGCAGTTTGACCGCTCCTACGGAGCGGGCAACGTGCTCGGCTTCGACGAAGCCCTCGACCTGGTGCTCGGCCGGGTTCCAGCTGACCCGGCGGCGTCCGGTTCGCCGGGGCGTGATTAGCTGAGCGTGTGGCTTCGATTACAGATCCGGAGGTGAGTGCCTTCCTCAGCGAGGGCACCCGAACCGGCAAGCTCAGCTTCACGGCCGCCGATGGCAGGCCACTGGTGACGCCGGTGTGGTTCATCGTCGAGGACGGGTGCATCGTCTTCAACACCGGCAAGGAGACCGCCAAGGGCCGGGCGCTCGCGCGCGACCCGAGGACCGCGCTGTGCACCGACCTGCAGGAGCCGCCCTTCGGGTTCGTCCAGGTGCAGGGTGAGGCGGAGCTGTCCGAGGATCCGGCGGAACTCCTCCGCACCGCGACCGCAATCGCCGCGCGGTACATGGGCGCCGAGCGCGCCGCGCAGTTCGGCCAGCGCAACGCCGGCCCGGGCGAGCTCGTGGTCCGGCTGCGCCCGGCCAAGGTGCTGGCCGCCTTCAACCTCACGGGCTGAACGTCCCTTTATCCCGAAAACGGCCCGAGCAGAGCACGTCATTGACGTCGCCTGCTCCACCGACAGCTTCCAGGGCATTTACTTCTCTGAATGTAGCTTCTATAGAAGCTAAATGCTAGCCTGGGTCCCGCTCGGCCGCGCAGCGCTGACGCGTCCGGGCATCCCAGCACCGCCGGGCAATCTAGCGAGGAGTGAGCGACCATGACCACCATCGGGATCATCGGCAGCGGCCACGTCGGCAGCAACCTGGCCAAGGCCACGATCGCCCACGGCTACGACGTGTTACTCAGCAACTCCCAGGGGCCCGACTCGCTGACCAGCCTGGTGGCCGATCTCGGGCCGGGCGCCAGGGCAGCCACGCCCGGGGAGGCGGCCGCCGCATGCGACTTCGCGATCGTCGCGATCCCTATCACCACCGTCAGCCAGGTGCCGGTGGAGCCGCTGGCCGGGAAGGTCGTCATCGCCACGATCAACTACTTCCCGCAGCGCGACGGGCGCATCGCCGAGATCGATGACGGGATCACCACCGCGCCCGGGGTCCTGCAGGCTCACCTGCCCACCAGCAAGGTCGTGCGGGCCTTCTCTATGGTGGACGCCGCCGACATGTCGGGCGACGGCCATCCGAAGGGTGACCCGAAACGGCGGGCGCTGGCCCTGGCCGGTGACGACCCGGCGGCCAAGAGTATCGTCGCCCGGCTCTACGAAGAATGCGGGTTCGATGCGCTGGACCTGGGTGGCCTGGACGAGAGCTGGCGGGTGGATCCCGGTCAGCCCGCGTTCGTCACCCGGCAGACCCTCGCCGAGCTGAAGGCCAACGTGGCCGAGGCCAGGCGCGCCGTGGCTCCGGGGCAGGACAGCGCGTGATGAAGGCGCGCCAGTGGGTGGCCGTCGACTTCGGTGGGCCTGAGGTGCTGCGCCTGATCGACGTCGACCTGCCCGGCCCCGGGCCAGGCCAGGTCCGGATCGAGGTGCGCGCCGCCGGGCAAGCTCGCTCTGGTCAGCGCGGGCTGAGCCCGCACGCCGGTCAGTCCCCGGCGGCGAGCAGCGCGGCCACGGCGGCCTCGGCCTCGGCCGCGGCGGGCAGCACGGCGGGCAGCCTCGGGATGGCCGATAGCTGTCCGTCCGACTCGTACCGGCTGATCAGCCGGGGGTCGATGTAGGAACTGCGCGCCACCGCCGGGGTGTCTCCCAGCCAGTCCGCCACCCCGCGGACGCTGGCGGTGATCGCGCTCTTGCGCCTGGCCGCGGTCGGTGCCGGGCCGGAGTTCGCCAGCAGCAACGCCATCAGCACGGTGGCGTTCCAGGTACGGAATTCCTTGGCGGTGAAGTGGCCGCCAGCGTGGGTGGCGATGTAGCCGCTCACCTCGTGGGTGCGCAGCGGCCGCCACGCGCCGCCGTCCTGGAAGCAGAACAGCAGGCCGAGGCGGTTGTCGCTGCGGATCAGCGCGCGCACAGCCGCCCGGACGGCGTCATCGGTGATCGTGATCGTCCGGCGCTTGCCCTCCTTGGCGATGTAGTCGAACGTTACGCCGCCCCGAACCACCGTGACATCGCTCTTGCGCAGCGTGGTCGCACCGTAGTGATGGTCCAGTTCGGCATACCTCTCCCCGCCGATGCGGAACAGCCCGAGGTCGATCAGCCGGACCGCGGCGGCGGCTACCCGGTCACGATCGAGGTGGCGGCCGCCCAGGTCGTGCATGGTGGCCGACCGCAGCGCGGGTAGGGCGCCGGCGAACCGGAGCATGTGCGTGAACTTCTGGACGTCGCGCTGCTCGCGCCACACCTGGTGGTAGCGGTACTGGGTCCGGCCCCGGCTGTCGACCCCGGTGGCCTGGATGTGGCCGAGCGGGTCGGGCGAGATCCAGACGTCCTTCCAGGCCGGCGGGATGCCGAGCGCGCCGATGCGCAGCAGTTCCTGGCTGCTGGTGACCTGAGCGCCGGAGGGATCGCGGTAGCGCAAGCCGTCGCTGGCCCGCTCGCGGGTGATGCCGGGACCGTGCGGGTCACTGCGGGTCAGCCCCGGAACCGCGGCGACCGGGGTGACCGCGGCAACCGGGCCGCCCGGGGCGACCAGGGCGGACGTATCGGCACTCAATGGACGTCACCTCGCAGCAATCACCACCGCGCCACATTTCCTTTCTATAGAAGTATAGTTGCTGTAGATTACTTCCATGGAATGCAGATTCAGCCGGGCTGCGACGGACGGAGGCCGGCGGCATCCGGGCCGTCCGGTGACCAGCGATGGCTGACGACAGACCGCCGCCGGAGTTCATGAGTGCGCTGGTGACCGAGCACTTCGTGCTGCAGTCGACGGCCAGCTCGACCATCAGCGAGAGTGGCAGCCGGGTCAGCATCTACCTGTCCGCGCTGGCCAGCGGGCTGGTCGCGCTGGGGTTCACCAGCTCCCTGCCGCGGGCGTTTGCCTCGCTGGCCTTCACCGTGCTGCCGACCGTGTACGTGCTCGGCTGGTTTACCACCGTCCGGCTGATCGATACCAGCGTGGCCAACATCATCTCGCAGCGCCGGATGGAGCGGATCCGGGCCTACTACGCGTCGCTGACTCCTTCGGCACCGCCGTATTTCGAGGCCGACGACTCGGTGGCGGGCAATCACGGCGTGCAATACGGCCGCTGGTCGTTCTTGTTCACGATGGCCAGCATGGTCATCGCGGTCAACTGCGTGCTGGGCGGTGCCACCATCGCGCTGCTCTGCGACCTGGCCTTCAAGGCGCCGCTGCCGGCTGCTGTGGGCATCGGGGTGGTGGCCGGCCTGGTCCTGCTGGCGCTCAGCCTGCGCTACGAGCACCGGCGGCTCACCCCCGTTGTCCTCAGCTCACCCGGCGCGACCGCCATGTCCGGCGACAACCCCGGAGTCACCTGACCGGGAACAGGTACCCGATGCCTTCCGGAGAATCGGGCTACCGGGAAGTTGCTTCCGCGACCAGTAAGCTTGCCCGGACGTGGGAGGTGCACTCGGTCGTGTCTGACCTCAGGCGAGTGTTCAACGACCTCATCCGGTTCGAGATTCAGCTCTGGAACGCGGTTGACGCCCGGCTGAAGAGCGAGTTCGGCTTGCCGATGACGCACTTCGAGCCGATGTCCGTGATGGACCGGCTGCCGGGGTGCCGCGTCTATGACATCGCGAACGAGCTCGGTATCACGACTGGCGGCACGAGCAAGCTGGTTGACCGGATCGAAGCCAGCGGCTACTGCCGGCGGCTGCCGAACCCGGACGACCGCCGGTCGTCACTGCTTGAGCTGACTCCGGCGGGCCGGCGCCTTTTCGCCGACGCGGGCGCGGCCTTCGACGACGAGCTGCAACGCCAGCTCGGCGCCGCGGTGCCGGAGCGGACCCTGCGGCAGTTCGCGGCGACACTGGCCCGTCTTCGGGCGGCTGGCCCCCACGTCGGGATGCAGGACAGCGCCTGACGGCCAAGCCCGGCCGCAACCTCCACCACACCCACCTCTCCCGTTACCGGATGGGGGGTGGGCTGCCGTCAGCGCTGGCGGGCAGCGCCGGGTCCCAGCCGCCGACCACGCAGGCGTGGCGGAACGCGGAGTGGGCGAAATCCAGCGCCGCGCCGTGCGGGTCGGAGGCGGCGCCGACGTCCTCCCAGTCCAGGATGTACTCGCCCAGGGCCGGGTCCCAGCTGGCCGCGGCCGGGGCCAGGGCGGCGCGGGCGAAGCCGGGCGGCGCCGGATAGGCGGTGGCGAAGAACGCCGCCCCGGGGTGGCGGGCATCGCCGGGCCACCAGCCGATCGTGACCTGTTCGGCGTCGGCCGCGTTGCGTGTGATGAAGCCATCGGCCGGCGGGTCGGCAGGCCGCCCCGAGAACATCGTCACGGCCAGGTCGAAACTCCCCCACCACGCGTTGACCGGGGTGGAGCGGCCCCGGTACGGCGCGCGAAAGGCGGACAGCGCCAGGGCGGCCTGAGTGGCCGCGGCGAAGTAGTCGCCGACCTGGACGGGGTCGTAGCGCGTGTGCTCGTGGTCTTGGTCGAGCGGCACGTGCCAGGGAACCTCCTGCGGCGAGGGGTTGATCTGCACGCCTCCGGCCACCCTGGCCACCGCGGCCAGCACCTCCCGGGTGACGTCGGCGACCGGGCGGTCCGGAGCTAGCGGCACACCCTGCCCACCTCCCCTTCCCCCGTCACGGCCGCCGCTGTGGGTGACCACCGCCGCATGAGAGCGCAGGTCAAGAGCCACCACCAGCGACCCGGAGCCGTCGGGCGCGGGGAGCGGCGCGGTCTCCCAGCCCCGCGCGGTGAGCCGCAGCGCCGCGTGCTGCAGCTCCGCCTCGGGCGGGGCCAGCTCGACCGCCAGCTTGCCCAGTAGCTGGGTATGCGCATGCAGCGTGTCGCATGTCGGACCCCACCGGTCATAGGAAACCGTCGGCCAGCCTGGTGTCATGGGTTGCTCCTCCGATGCCATCCCTCGCAGTGTGGCGCTCTGGCGGTGAGCTGGCGTCACACGGTTCGGGTGATTCCCGCCGACGGCGCACGGCACCGGCCGGCCGGATGACCCACGCCACTGGGCCCACGGCCGCGACGCCAGCCGCCGGAGGTACGTAGGTTGGGCATGTGGACCGGCGGATATTCGGGGTCGAGACCGAGTACGGCGTCACCTGCACCTTCCACGGGCAGCGGCGGCTGTCTCCCGACGAGGTGGCGCGGTACCTGTTCCGGCGCGTGGTGTCCTGGGGCCGGAGCAGCAACGTGTTCCTCGGGAACGGGTCGCGGCTGTACCTGGACGTCGGCAGCCACCCGGAGTACGCGACCCCCGAGTGCGACAACCTCACCGACCTGGTCACTCACGACAAGGCAGGGGAGCGGATCCTGGAGGGCCTGCTGGTGGATGCCGGCCTCAGGCTGGGCGAGGAGGGCATCACCGGAGATATCTACCTGTTCAAGAACAACACCGACTCGGCGGGCAACTCCTACGGCTGTCACGAGAACTACCTGGTGAGCCGGCACGGCGACTTCGGGCGGATGACGGACGTCATGACCCCGTTCCTGGTCAGCAGGCAGATCATCTGCGGGGCGGGCAAGGTGCTGCAGACCCCGCGGGGCGCGGTGTACTGCGTCAGCCAGCGGGCCGAGCACATCTGGGAAGGCGTCTCGTCGGCGACCACCCGGTCCCGGCCGATCATCAACACCCGGGACGAGCCGCACGCCGACGCCGAGCGGTTCCGGCGGCTGCACGTGATCGTCGGCGACTCGAACATGAGCGAGACCACCATGCTGCTCAAGGTCGGCGCGACCGACCTGGTGCTGCGCATGATCGAGGCGGGCATGGACATGCGGGACCTGACCCTGGAGAACTCCATCCGGGCCATTCGTGAGATCAGCCACGACATGACCGGCCGGCGCCGGGTCCGGCTGGCCAGCGGGCGGGAGGTCAACGCGGTGGAGATCCAGCGCGAGTACCTGGCCAGCGCCATGGACTTCACCGACCGGCACGGCTGCGACGCGACCGCCAAGCGGGTGCTCGACCTGTGGGAGCGGGTGCTGACGGCGGTCGAGACCGGCCGCCTCGACCTGGTCGACCGGGAAATCGACTGGGTGACCAAGTTCCAGCTGATCGAGCGCTACCGGACCAGGCACAACCTCCCGCTCTCGGCGCCCCGGGTGGCCCAGATCGACCTCGCCTACCACGATGTGCACCGCGACCGCGGGCTCTACTACCTGCTGCGGAAACGCTCGGCGGTGGAGCGGGTAACCCGGGACATCGACATCTTCGAAGCGAAGTCGGTGCCGCCGCAGACGACCCGGGCCCGGCTGCGGGGTGAGTTCATCCGCCGGGCGCAGGAAAAGCGCCGCGACTTCACCGTGGACTGGGTGCACCTCAAGCTGAACGACCAGGCTCAGCGGACTGTGCTGTGCAAGGACCCGTTCCGCAGCGTCGACGACCGAGTGGAACGGCTCATCGCCGACATGTAAAACCACGTTGGGGCTCTGGTTTCCCGCCGCCATTGACGCAGAATGAGAACACGTTACAGTTTTCCGCGTGGCTGGCGCGATTACCTGGGAAGCGCCGGACGGCGAACATCCCGCGCGCCGCGCTTCGCAGCGGTCCATGAACGCGGTCGCCGCCGGGCGCAGGGACGAGTGGCTTGCCCTGTTCGCTCCGGACGCGATCGTGGAGGATCCCGTCGGTCCCTCGCTGCTGGATACAGAAGGCAAGGGCCACCATGGGCACGACGGGATCGGGAGGTTCTGGGACCGGAACTTCGGTGCGGTGAGCCGGTTCCACTTCCAGATCAAGGATTCGTTCGCCAACGGGCCCTGCTGCGCCAACATCGCCACGATCACGATGTGGCTCGGTGACGACGACACGACTTTTACGGTCGATTGCGTGATGGTCTACACCGTCAACGACGACGGGCGGATCACCTCGATCCGGGGCTACTGGGAACCCGATCGAGCGATGGCCACGCTCACCAGACCCTGACTCCCGCTCCCGGGATCCAGTCTGGCGGCAGGCCAAGGACCTGCCGCCAGACTCGATGAGACTTACTTACTTGCTGGTCGCGGCGCGGAATTTGGCGACGACCTCAGCGGGAATCCGGCCACGGTCTTTGACCTCGATACCCTGATCCCTGGCCCAGCTGCGCACCTCGGTGCTGTTGGGCCGGTCAGCGGGAGCATTCCGCTCGCGGCGTGCGCGCCGCGAGCCGGCACCGGCGCTCCGGCGGGCCGCTTGGATATAACGCGCCAAGGTGTTCCGCAGCTCCTTGGCGTGGGCAGTGCTCAGGTCAATCTCGTATTCCGCGCCGTCTAGCCCGAATCGGACTGTGCCCTCCGCCTCGCTGCCGTCGATGTCATCAATGAAGTAAGCCTGTATACGCTGAGCCATGCCCGTCTCCGTAAGTGTAGTTTCAAGATATGGTAACATAGTATATAGCATTTTGCGGAGCATTATTGGCGCTCCGGTAATCAATGACGTGCCCGAAACATAAGGCTGCCGGGCTCGCGGCATGCCGGATAATCATCGGGGGGCCAGACCTAAGACCGGGCATCGCGCTGGTAAATCGCATGGCTGCCGAATCCAGCGGCGGGCCCGGACCGGCAGCCAGACTCCGGTCATGGCGCTCCACGAAACCGAGGCCGAGGTAACAAGCGGCCCTCTGGCACGCCGTACGGCCGGGAGTTCGCGTTGCGGACCGCCGCCACGTCGCACCACCGAACCGCAGTTGTCCCAATACGCTGAACTGGGCAAGGCCCGTGGCCTTGCCCAGTTCAGCGCGATCGGGTGCTTGGCTTACTTCACCGTGACGGTTCCAACCGTCGCACGCTCGAGCGTTTTACCGGAGGAGTCCCGAACGAGTCCCCTGATGGTGTACGTACCGGGAGGCGAGGCCGCCGTCCAGGCGTAAGACAGGTTCAGTGTCGATTGTGGCGCCAAGTTCTGGCCCGTCTGTGAGTAGGAGCCCACGACGGCGCCGGCCGAGTTGAGGATCCTAGCGACCAGGGTCAGGTTGGAGGCCACGGTCGAGCCGACGTTCTTGAAGTCGATCGTGACGTTCGTCGAGGTTCCCGATGCCGGGGAGTTCGGCGAGATCGCCTGCAAGGAGATGTTGGCGTTCGGAGCCTGAGATGAGGATGGTGACTGACTCGGGGATGGTGACGGACTCGGGGATGGCGCCGGAGCCGGGGATGAGGACGGAGCCGGGGATGAGGACGGACTCGGGGACGCGGACGGGGCTGAGGACGGGCTGGTCTGGTCCAGGGCGGGCGCGTGCGCGCCATGGGCCACGTCGACCGAGAACGACTTGGTCGCCAGGCCCGTGCCACCCTGCCACAGCTCGAAGCCGGCCTCCACGTCGACCAGGTACCACGAAGGGCTGATGTAGCCGCGGCTCACCGCGTCGGCGATCAGGGGCTCCAGGTCCAGGCCGCTGACCGAGGTGGTGCTGCTGGTCATCGTGTAGGAGACGGTGTTCCAGGCCTGCTTGCCGAACCACACGTCATAGCCGCGGCCGCCGATGCCGACGTTGCTGGCGACCTTGGAGCCGAATGGCTGCACCGGGCCGTGATGGTTCAGCCAGATCATCAGCTCGGTGCCGTTGGGCTGGCTGCTGTTGGGTGTCTGGTCGAACCAGATGTCGTAGGCGACGTCATAGTCGCTGCTGCCGCCGGGCTGGGAGGTGCTCCAGCTCGTGGTGACCCGGCCGGGGTGGATGTCGGAGACCTGGATGGGGAAGCCGCTGCCGCGGGTGCAGTCGCCATAGTGGCAGCCCTTGTAGATGGCCGTGTAGCCACCGGGCGCGCCGTAGGTGGAGTTGGCGATCGAGGAGTTCGCCACGGTGAAACCGGCGCTGCCATCTGTGGTGATGCACTCGGGGGCGCTTGAGCCCCACTCGTTGTTCTCGACTGTGTAGGAGCTGCCTTGGATGGATTGGGTCTGTGACTTGCACAGTGGCGTGGTGGCCGCCTCGGAACTGGTGGACAGCATGACGGCCAGAGCGCCGCCCACCACCAGCAATGCGGCAGGTAGTGCGATGACACGTGTAAACGGGGGCATTCTCGTAAACGGGGTCATACTCGCAGGAGCCTAGAGAGACCCCAGGCTGAAATCGCCGTACGAGCGATTGAGGTTTGCATACGCCAGCTGGCGGGACCCCAGCTACCTCAATTGAGGGACAGGCAGAAAGAAAGCGCAGGTGAGGCGCGGTGGCGTCGGCCAACGACGGCGGATAGGCATCGGCCAGGCGGACCCCGGCCGCACCGGCCCTGGCGAGCGATTTCACTAGTTTCGCCACCCCCTTCACCCTCCGGCGGGCTTGAGTTGGCCCATCGCGCCCAGGTTCTTAAGTCACGCAGGGTCATGTAGCGGTTACGTCAGGGGTACAAGTTTGGCGGTTCCGGCGCAGGCCCGCCACGGGTCAGCTCCCGGTCCAGGGCCGGAGCTTGTCCGGGTTGCGTACTGACCAGATTTGCTTGATCCGGTCGTCGGCGCCTGCCCTTGGTCGGCCACCCCGCGGAATTGGGCCCCTGGACCGACGCTCTGACCTGCGGCGCAACACGGCATCAACCCGACTGCAAGGTAACCGTCAAGGACGGTGGCAGACGATGGTTTCGCAGCCCACGGCAGTGGGAGCCGCCGGCGGACCGCTGCGATGGGACCGGCACTCGTGCCCCGGCCGGGATGTCGAGCTGTGGTGGCTGGCTTAGCCCGGCGGGCCAGGGAGGTGGAATCTGTGCGAAGAGCGCGGCGGCCTGGTGCCGCACCGGGCCAGCGTTTACGGGCGGGGGCTGTCGCCGTGACCCGGTGGTGCCCGGCTGATCAGCTTCCGGCCTGGCCAGCAGATGGCCCGTACGGCAGCCGGGCGTGGATGCTCGCGTGGCAGCAAGTGCCCACGGAGCCGGTGCACGAGGCCCGGTTCCTGCGCGCCGGACCAATGATCGCTCCGTTTTACCTGGTCAGCGAGAGCCGAGCGTGGGGCGCCTTTGAGGCCGAGGCGGGCATGGACCGCGTCTGGCCCGGCCGCGTGATCTTCTGCCCGTCGCCCTATGCGACCTACGGGCTGGACGTGACCGGCCCCGAGCAGATCAGGGCGATTGTCGCGCACGGGCTCGCCTGGGCGCGAGAATCGGGCGCGGTCGCGGCCGTGTTCCCTGGGCTGCGTGATCCGGGCACCTGGATGGACGCCGCAGGTGGCATCGCGGTCCGGACGACCGGCTCGCACGAGGCACCAGTGCGCGGGTCGGTGGACGCGTTCCAGGGTGCCATCCACTCCAAACGAGGGCGGAGGGAGTTCGGCCGTCAATGGAGGCGGGGGACCGAGGCCGGGCTGCGTCTGGCGGTCCTGCCTGGCGAAGAGATGCTGCCGGTGCTCCCGAAGTTCACCACGCTGGCCGCGGCGGCTGCCGAGCGGCACGGGGTGGCGCTGTACGACGTGGACGTGTTCCGGGCGGTTGCGCAGGTGCCTGGGGCGGTGCTCCTGGCCGCCGAGCACGGCCGGGATCTGGCCGGGGCGTTCCTGGCCCTGCGGCATGACCACACCTTGTATCTGTGGGCCGCTGGGCTGGACTACGGCTCGCTGCACGACCTGCACACCTACAGTTGGCTGTTTGCCGAGTCGGTCAAGTACGCGGCCGCGGCCGGCTTGGCCATGATCGACGCCGGCCGGGGGAACTACCTGGTCAAGCGGCGAATGGGGTTCACGCAGGTGCCGCTGAACGCCCTGTGTTATCTCGCCCATCCCGATCCAGCGCTGGCTGCGGCCCTGACCGAGATGGGCCGCCGGATAGCGGTCGCCAGCGCGGCCCCGGGAACCGAACCTGCCGTAGCGGTGGTCGGGGGCATCCCATGAATGCCGTAGTCCGGCCAGGTGCGGACGTTCGGCGGCCTGACCCCGGCATTTTTGGTGCGCGGGATCGGCCGCTCAACCGGGCGCGGCTGGTCCCGTTTCGGATGGCCTTTTCTGCTCTGCCGCTACGTCCGGATTCGGCCCTGGTGCACATATCATTCGAACCGTAATCACAAAACGGGGCATACCTACCGTGATCATGACTGAGTCACTTGATATGTGGCGATGATCAAAACCGGGCGCCCGCCCGGGCCCGGGGGGCGAGGGCTATTCCTCGCCGGAGAAGCGTTCCCAGGCGGACTGCCGGGTGATTTGCAGGGCGGCACCGATGCGGGCCCAGGTCACTTTCCGGGTGCGGAGCAGGGTGACCAGCCGCTGCAGGCTGGCCTCGGTCTGCGCCCCGACCGAGGCGATCCGCGGCAGCAGGTCGAGTATCTGCTCGTCGGTCATGGACTCATCCCAGGCCGGGAGCTGCCCGTCCGGCTGGGACGGCTTCTGCTGCTCCTGCGCGAGGATGGCGTTGCACAGCTGAATGCACTCGTCGCAGATGTACACGCCGGGCCCGGCGATCACCTTCGCCACCTCGGAACTGGGCTTGGCGCAGAACGAGCAGCGAATCTGGATCGCCGTAGTGCCGGTCGTCGCCTGCTTGCTGGTCTCGGCCTCGCCGGTCACGCCCGCCTCCCGGTCAGAGTTAACTGTCAGGTAACTCCTGACAGGCTGTGTCAGGAGTTACCTTACGGCGTAAGGAGTGATCTGACAAGCATTCCTCGTCGCCGGTTTTGTCGGTGCCCGGTGGCATGCTGCCGCCATGCGCTACTCGGTCAACGTGCCGAACTTCGGGGAGTTCGCGGAGCCGGAGGTCTTCGCCGAGGTGGCCCGCCGGGCGGAGGAAGCCGGCTGGGGCGCCCTGCTCGTCTGGGATCACGTTGTCGGGGAGAAGGAACTGCGCTGGCAGATAGCGGATCCGTGGATCCTGCTGACCGCCGCGGCCCTGGCTACCCGCCGGATCCGGCTCGGTACCGCGATCACACCCGTGGCCCGGCGGCGGCCGTCCAAGCTGGCCAGGGAAGTGACCACCCTGGACCGGCTGACCGGCGGCCGCATGGTCCTCGGCGCCGCGCTGGGCGCCCCCGTGGCCGACGAGTACGGGAGCTTCGGGGACACCACAGACACCAAGGTGCTCGCCGAGCGCCTGGATGAGGGCCTGCACGCACTGGATCTGCTCTGGTCCGGTGAACCGGTGACCTACCAGGGCAACCAGATCATGATCGACGACGTGGTGTTCCTGCCGACCCCGGTGCAGCGCCCGCGGGTGCCGGTCTGGGTCGGCGGGTTCTGGCCGAACAAGGCGCCGATGCGCCGGGCCGCACGGTGGGACGGGGCCATCCCGTGCATGGCCGGGTTCGAGAACGCGCGCACGCCAGACGTGAGCGAGGTCAGGGAACTGGTGATGTTCCTGCGCGGCTGCCGGGCCGAGAACGGGCTCGCGGACCGGCCGTTCGACATCGTAATCGGCGGCCGGAGCCCCGCCGGGGCGGCCGGCCGTGACCTGGTCGGCCCGCTGGCCGACCTCGGGGTCACGTGGTGGGACGAGCGCATGCCCTGGGGTGATGACCTGGAACGCACCGAGCCGATCATGCGCCGGATCGAGCAAGGCCCACCGTGCATCTAGCCGGGCGTGGCGAACTTGATGTTGCCGCCGTACCGGGTTCAGCGAGTCGGCGCGCTGGTGACCGGCGCGAACGCCGGGATCGGCTACGAGACCGCCCGCGCGCATCGCCGCGTCGACCGGCAACCCGCACCTCTCGCACGTCCTGCTTGACCTGGCCGACCTGGAGTCGGCCGCCCGGGTGCGGCTGGCTGGAGCGGCCCACTGCACATTCTGGTCAACAACGCCGGGATCATGGCCGTGCCAGAACTGACCCGCAGCGCGCAGGGTCATGAGCTGCAATTCGCCACCAAACTATCTCGGCCACTTCGCGTTGACGACCGGCCTCCGCCCGGCGCTCGCGGCGGCGGGCGGGGCGCGGATCGTCTCGCTGAGCTCCAACGCGCATCTGTACAGCCCGGTCGTGTTCGGTGACCTGGATTTCCGGTTCCGTCCCTATGACCCGCGCCAGGCCTACGCCGAGTCCAAGACCGCAATGGTCCTGCTGGCGGTCGAGGCGACCCGGCCGTCGCCGACTATGCCCTCGATCCCCGGTACGCCGAACTGCTCTGGGGGGTGTCCGCGGAGATGGCTGGCGGGGGTGGCCGCTAAGGCAGCCGGTCAGGCGGGGAGCCGCAGCGCCATTACGGCGATGTCATCCGAGCCATCACCGGGGCAGCCGCCGGCAAGGTCATGACAGAGACGTTCGGGGCATGGGTCGGCGTGCTTGGTGGCGAGCTGGGCCAGGGTGGCCAGGCCTTCGTCGAGGTCGTGCCCGCGGTGTTCGATAAGGCCGTCGGTGAAGAAGACCAGGGTGGATCCGCCTGGCAGCCGGTCATGCTGGTCAGGGCGGGGGGCGCCGCAGTCGGCGCCGAGGGGCAGTCCCGGCTCGGCATCGAGGTACCGGCCCGGTTGCCTGGGCGCCAGGAGCAGCGGGGCGGGATGGCCCGCGGTGCTCCAGCGCAGGCGCCACCCCATTCGGGCAGGCTGCAGGAGGGCCAGGCAGACGGTGGCGATCGGGATGTCGGTGGTGGCCTGGAGCATGCGATCGAGCCGGGTCAGGACGGCACTGGGCGAGCCGTGCCGCTCGTAAAGCAGGGTGCGCAGCATCGAGCGGATCTGCGCCATCTCAGCAGCGGCCTGCATGCTGTGCCCACCCACATCGCCAATTACCAGGGCGCAGCTGTCATCGGACAGGCGTATGGCGTCGTACCAGTCGCCGCCGATGCGGCCTACGGTCGCTGGCCGGTAGAGCGCGGCAGCCTCGATCGGCCGCAGATCCGGAAGCTGCGGCAGCAACAGGCGCTGAAATTCCTCCGCCTCGCTGCGCACCTGGCCAAACAGGCGCGCGTGGTCGATGGCGAGGCCAGCCGCGCCAGCCAGCGCGACGATCATCGCCTCGTCGTGCTCGTCGAACGGCTGACCGTCGCGCCGATCCGAGATATACAGATTCCCGAACGTGTGGCCGCGGCTGATGATCGTCACCCCGAGCAGGGTCTGCACCTTCGGGTGCCCCGGCGGCAGGCCGGTCGCCATCGGGTGATCGCTGATCGAATCGACCCGCAGCGGGCTCGGGTCTTCCCTTAGATGGGCCAGCAGGCCGCGGCCCTGCGGCCATCCCAGCCGGGCCGCGGCGGCCTCCTGCGCCTCGGTCAAGCCGACCGGGATGAACTGGATTATGTGATCACTATGCTCGCTGAGCACTACCAGCGCCCCACATCGGGCATGGACAAGGTCGATCGCGGTGGTGACGATCTGGCGCAGCACGGTCTCCAGGCCGACGTCCTGGCCAAGCACCGATGTGTACAGCTCGCGCAGCGCATCTTGCACCCGCGCCAGCACCTTCAGTTCTTCGGCGATCCGGCCAAGCTGAGCGCCTATGGGCATCCCCGGCTGGACCAGATCGTCCTGACGTGTCATGGTCATAGGCCGGGTCACTCCCTAGCCATACCCGGCGAACGCGATCTGGACCCTGGTTCTCGCGACGGTGGCGCCTGCGCCCTACCTTGTCGCTAGGTAACGATCTGACGTCCGTTCTTGCATTGCTGCTAGGTAAGGGGTGAGCATGGTCGCAGCCCCGGCCGGCGCTAGCCCGGGGACCGGTACGCGCAGCGAGGGGTGCGGTTATGGGCAGGCTGGCCTGGTCGCAGGTGCGGTTCCGCCCGGCCCGCGCGCTGGCCCTGATCGTCGGCGTGCTGGTCGCGGCGACCGCGTTCACCGTGCTCACCGCGGCGTCGCAGACCGCGCAGGCGCGCACGGTCGGCAAGGTGTCGGCGAACTTCCAGCCCGCCTACGACATCCTGGTCCGGCCGAAGGGGGCGCGGAGCGCGGTGGAGAGCAAGACCGGCACGGTGTCGCCGGATTTCCTGTCGGGTATCTACGGCGGGATCACGATGGCGCAGTGGCACCAGATCGATCAGATCCCGGGAGTCCAGGTCGCCGCGCCGACAGCGATGGTCGGGTACGC
>Ga0335075_10008916_pt1 | contig 15345 bp, 12 predicted proteins | sample Lox_Sample_24_FD_206723 | JGI IMG/M metagenome (GOLD analysis project Ga0335075, IMG submission 206723) | Soil microbial communities from Loxahatchee National Wildlife Refuge, Florida, United States - Lox_Sample_2.4 | ecosystem: Environmental > Terrestrial > Soil > Wetlands | place: USA... | reverse complement strand
CGCTGCGCAGCGGCGCCCTCAACTCGGCCCGGCACGCGCGCGAGCTGTGCCGTCCCGTGATGGCCGTGCCGGGACCGGTGACCTCTGACCAGTCCGCTGGCTGTCACGAGCTGATCCGGGATTTCGGCGCCATGTGTGTGACCTGCGCGAATGACGTCCTTCAACACGTCTGTCCGCCGGGCACGCAGCCGAGCGATCTCCGGCTTGGTCCCGCGACGGCGCGGGATCTTCTCGATCCCGTGACGACCGCCGTGCTGGAGGAGGTCCCGGTGCGCGGCGGACGGGGCCCGGCTAGTATCGCCGTCCGTGCAGGTGTCGACCTGGACACAGCCCTGCGATGCCTGGGGTTGCTCGCAGCCAGCGGATTCGTGGAGCGCGGCCCGCAGGGCTGGCGGGCGAAGCGGCTCGAGTGCGCGGTCTGACCGGTTGCCCCGGAACGCCGGACCCGCTGCCAGCCGGCCTGACGCTGTCGGGCGCCACCTTCGTCCCGGTCCAGCTAGATCAGTGGACACTCACATCGCACTGGCCAAGATTTCGTAAGGATCCTGCCCGATTTCGGGCAGGATCATTGCGAAACGTGGGCGTGGTTGGCCATGATGGGCGGCGTGCCCGTGCAACAGCCGGACGGCGACCTGATTGAGCACCTCATCCGGACCTGCCCGCTCAGCGCTGCCGAGGCCGGGCGCGTAGTAGCGGACGTGCTGGGGTATTTCTCCGAACTTCCGGAGAACTACGTCCGACGCCGCCATCGGGAACTGAAGGGGCGCGGGCTCACCAATGAGCAGGCATTCGAGCAGATTTCGGTGGAGATCCCACAGCGACGGTACGCACCGCCGGAGTACTCGCTGCGGCAGCTGCGCCGGATCGTCTACGGATAGGAGCGAGAGCTTTGTGCGGAATTGTCGCGTATATCGGCAGCCGGGATAGTGTCCCGATCCTGCTCGAAGGGCTCGCCCGGCTGGAGTACCGCGGCTACGACTCGGCCGGGATCGCCGTCGTCAGCCGTGGAGGCGAACTGCGCGTCCGTAAGGCCAAGGGCCGGGTGGCTGAGCTCGCCGATGACCTACCCGCACGGGTCAAGGGCAGCCCCGGCATCGGCCACACACGCTGGGCGACGCACGGTGAGCCGAGCGACGTCAATGCGCATCCGCACACCTGCGGTCCGATCGCGATCGTGCACAACGGGATCATCGAGAACGCCGAGGAGCTGCGTGCAGGACTGATTGCGAAGGGTGCCGAGTTCACTTCTCAGACTGATAGCGAGATCTTCGCGCACCTGATTGCGGCCAACTCCGGTGCCCTGGCGGGTTCTGACGGCCACGGGATCGAGCTGGAGGATGCTGTTCGTCTAGCGCTCACGGCAGTGGTCGGCACCTACGGCCTCGCGGTTCTCGACGCCCGCGCCCCGGACCGGATCGTGGTCGCCCGCAATGGCAGTCCGGTTCTGCTCGGGATTGGCGACAAGGAGATGTTCGCCGCTTCCGACGTGTCGGCGCTGGTGCGCTACACGCGCCAGGTCGTCCATCTGGACGACGGAGAGGTCGCCACGCTGCGCGCCGACGGCTTCCGGACCACGACGCTGGACGCCAGGAGTACCACCAAGCAGCCCGCCGTCGTGGAGGCAGACCTTACAAGCTACGAGGCGGACGGCCACGCGCACTTCATGCACAAGGAGATCCACGAGCAGCCGGGCGTGGTTGAGCGCGTACTGCGCGGGCGGCTGGACGACCGGTTCTATACAGCGCACCTGGGCGGGCTGAACCTCGACCCGCGCGACGCTCGCGCGATCAGGCGGGTGAAAATCCTCGGCTGCGGGTCGGCGTACTATTCGGGCGTGCTCGGCGCCCAGCTCATCGAGGAGCTGGCGCGCGTGCCCGCCGACGCGGAACCGGCCTCTGAGTTCCGCTACCGCGGACCGGTCATCGAGGAAGGCACGCTCTACATCGGTGTCAGCCAGTCCGGCGAGACCTACGACACGCTCGCGGCCGTCCAGGAGGTCAAGCGCAAGGGCGGCCAAGTACTCGGAGTCATTAATACCGTCGGCAGCACTATCGCGCGCGAGGTCGACGGCGGCGTGTATCTGCACGCGGGCCCCGAGGTCAGTGTCACCTCGACGAAGACGTTCACCGCGACGGCCACTGTGTTCGCGCTACTGGCCCTGCACCTGGCGCGTATCCACGACCTGTCGCCAGCCGACGGCCGGCGCATCACCGCGGGCCTGCGCAAGATCCCGGACCAGATCGCGCAGATCCTCACGATGGAGGAGGAAATCGCGAGCCTGGCCAAGGAGCTGTCGCGGTACACCGGGATGTTCTTCCTCGGGCGGGTGCGCGGCTTCCCGGTCGCGCGCGAGGGCGCACAGAAGCTCAAGGAAGTGTCCTACCTGCACGCCGAGGCATATCCGGCAAGTGAGCTCAAGCACGGTCCTCTCGCTCTCGTCGGTCCCGAGCTGCCGACCGTGGCGATCGTTCCCGACGACGAACTGCTGGAGAAGAATCTGTCCACGCTCGGCGAGATCAAGGCACGCCGCGGCCGTGTGCTGCTGGTCGGCCATTCGGCTCCGGACAGCGCGCTCGCCGACGACGTGCTCGCGATACCCAAGAACGAGCCGGAGCTCGACCCGATCCTGCTCTCGGTGCCGCTCCAGCTGCTCGCCTACCATGCAGCGGTCGCACTGGGCAACGACGTCGACAAGCCTCGGAACCTGGCCAAGAGCGTCACCGTAGAGTGACGCCCCCCCGGCCGACCGGGTGTGCGACTTTCGCCGCCGGTCCCAGGGTCGGCACAGCTGGAACCCAGGTACGTCAAGGAGGCACGACAACGTGAGATCAGCGCTGGAGTTCGCGGCCGCCGCCGGGTTACTGACTCTGCTGCCCGGCCCGGACTCGCTGCTGACCCTGCGGATGGCGCTAGCGCAGGGCCGCACGCAGGGCATCTGCGCCGCAGCCGGTATCTGCACGGCACTGGCTGGGTGGGGCTGCGCCGCCGCAGCCGGCCTAACCGCCGCCCTGGCCGCCTCGCCGGCCCTGTACGACAGCTTGCGCTGGACCGGCGCCGCGTACCTGGCCTACCTCGGCTATCGCGCACTGACGACCGGCAGCGCCTGGGACGGTGACGCTGTCTCTCACGCCCAGTCAGCGGATGCGCAAGCGACGGACGGGCACACATCCGTCGCGCAGGTAACGGAGGCGCAGGTAGCAGGCGGGCCAGTCATAGGCCCACGGGCGGCCGATGCGCAGGCGGCCGATGCGCAGGCAGCCGATCCAGACACTCCACGAGGCGGTCGTGCAGCGCGCACGCCGCGCCGGCCTTCATGTCGGGCGGCCGATGCGCAGGCGGCCGATGAGCGGCGCCTGGCGCAGCGGCGAGGTCGCCGCCGGCGTGCCTATCTGCGCGGGGTGCTGACCGACGCGACGAACCCGAAGATCGGCATCTTCTACCTGTCGCTGTTCCCGCTGTTTATCCCGCGGGGCACTCCCGTGCTGGCATTCGGCTTGCTGCTGACTGCGATCCACGTGGCCGAGAGCATCACCTGGCTGGTGCTCGTGGCCATCGTGGCCGGCCGGATCGGCCATGTCTTCCGCCGTCGCTCGGCGCGCCGGTGGGCGGACCGGGTGTCCGGGGCCGCGTTCCTGGCGTTTGCGGCACGACTGGCCGCTGGCGGTTAGCGCCTGGCCGTGCGGGCGCTGCGGACAAGAAACGCGCTTCGCCGGTCGTAGTCCGCACGAACGGGCTTCGGCAGGTCGCGCAGCGCGAGCCCATTGGCGACGCCCGTGCAGTAGAGATCGCTACCGGCGAAGTCCTGGCGCAGCCGGGCCCTCGGTATCAGTGGGCGAAGAGCTTCCAGTGCCCCTCGGAGATGACTTCGACGGTGCCGTCGGTCACCTTGATGGCGGTCTGATCGTCGATCGCGTACCCCGGTACCGGCAGCTTGGCGGCCCATTGTTCTGCGTGGGCCATGGAATTGTCCGGCATCCTCTCGTGGTCCACGTGCGGGAAGATGGAGAAGTCAACCAGTCCCAGCGCTTCGTCGCGGCCGTTGGGCGGCTTCCAGCTCATGGCCTCCTCCCCGATGCACGGGGCCATCACCATGCTCCCGCCGCTCAGGCCCACCCAGACCGCGCGCAGCGACGGCAAGAGGTCGGCGAGCCCCGACTGCCGCATCCAGTGGGCCAGATACAGGGCATCGCCGCCCGCCACGAGCAGGACATCGCTTTCCTCGACGAGGGGCACCCACTGCTCTGCATCGATACTGGGCAGCGCGGTGAGCTCCAGCACTCCCAGGGACTTCCAGCCCAGCTCGCACATGGGCGTCGTAGCTCGTCCGGCGATGAACCGCCACGCCGCGCCAGGACCGCCCATGGGGTAGGTCGCGGTAGGGATGCAGAGGGCGCTGGACTCGGCAATCGGCTTGCCGAGCAGGCCAACCAGCGCATCGCGGATGCTCGTGTTCTTGATGCCAGCGGAAGTGAGAAGAAGCTTCATGACGCCTTTCCCTGGATGGAGTCTCGCCCGGCCACGAGGGCGGCCTCTAACCACCGCTCGCTCCTGCTACGAACTGACCACCGCCGAATCGACATTACTGCCATCGGGTCGTGGCCGATGTCAGCCCTTCAGCGCGCCCGAGACAAGTCCGCGCACGTAGTACCGCTGCAGCCCGACGTAGACGACGATGCACGGGATCATCGCGATGACCGCGCCAGCCAGCAGCAGTCCGTAGTTGACCGCCCCGTACGTGCCGGTCTCCACGTTGCTCAGCGCGACCGGCAGCGTGAACAGCGAGTCGTTGGTCAGGAAGCTCAGCGCTCCCAGGAACTCGGTCCAGGAGAACAGGAACGCGTACAGCGCCGTCGTGGCGATTCCCGGCAGCACGAGTGGCCGCAGCACCGACACCAGCGTGCCGCCGACGGACGCCCCGTCGACCCGGGCAGCGTCGACGAGCTCACGCGGGACCTGCATGAAGCTGTTGCGCATCACGTACACGCCGATCGGGAGGTTGAACGTGGTGTAGAACAGCGCCAGCCCGGCCAGGCTGTTGAGCAGGTGCAGGAAATGCAGCTCCAGGAACAGCGGCGTCAGCACGGCCTGGAACGGGATCATGAACGCGATCAGCACGAGGCCGAAGGCGACACCTGAGAAGCGGAACCGGAACAGCGCGAATCCGTATCCCGCCAGCACGGCCACCAGTGAGGTCAGCAGAGCGGTGACCACAGCGACGATGAGGCTGTTCACGACGTTGCGGATGATGTCGTCCTGCCCGGCAAGCAGCGTCCTGTAGTTGGCGAACGTCAGGTGCGTGAACGTACTCGCGGACGGCGCGGTCGAGACTGCCGACTCCGGCTGCAGGGACCGGAAGACCTCCCAGGCCAGCGGCACCACGAAGATCGCACTGATGATCACTCCGGCGGCGAGGAACCAGGCTAGCTTCCCTGGCTGCCGCCGTCGTGTCGCACCGCGGGTCACTGGCGCACGGCGGGTGGCTGAGGCTGCCATCAGTCACCGTCCCGCTGCAGGAAGCGGAACTGGATGAACGTGATGAGGCCGACGACGATGACGAGCACCACCGACATCGCGCTGGCGAGGCCGACGTCGAACTGGGCGAAGGCGGTGCTGTAGATCGCCATCACCACGGTCACGGTGCTGGTGCCGGGGCCGCCATCGGTCATGATGAAGAACTGGTTGAACGCCAGGAACGAGCCGACCACGGAGATGATGAGGCTGAGCGCGATCCAGCGCCGCAGCAGCGGGATGGTCAGCCGCCGTTCCACTGTCCACCAGGAGGCGCCATCGGTCCGGGCGGACTCGTAGATGTCGGACGGAATGTTCTGCATCCCGGCCATGAGCAGCATCATGGCGAAGCCTGAGTAGAACCAGACGACCAGGATGCAGATGGCCGTCATGGCCTGGCCGGTGTGCACCAGCCACGCCGTGGTATCGCTGACGAGGCCGAGCTTAGAAAGGGCCCAGTTCACCGTCCCGGAAGTCGGCTGCAGCTCGACCACTGCCATGTAGCTCTCGGTCACCAGGCCGACGATGTAGGGCACGAAGATCAGCGTCCGGAAGACCGTGGTTCCCGGACGGTTAGCCCGGACGAACACCGCGAGCGCGTAACCGACGACGAAGATCGGGATCGTGACGATGCCGGTGTACTTCAGCGTGAAAACGATCGACTGCAGGAACTCGGAATTGTGCAGCAGGCTGTCGTAATTCGACAGGCCGATGAAGTGGTATGGGCCGACTAGCGGCCAGTTCGTCAGCGAGATGTACACGCCGAAGCCGAGCGGGAAGAGCGCGAACACCCCCACGAACAGCAGCGCCGGGCTGACCAGGGCGAGGCCAGTCCGCGCGTCGCGCCGGGTGCGCGCCGTCGGGCGCTTTCTGGCCGCCACCTGGGCCACCGGCCGGGTCGCGGACTGCGTCACCGTCATGTACGAGATTCCTCACTGTCGGGGGCGGATGCCTGCGAGACTGCCCGCCCGTGCCGCGTTCCGGAATTTCAGGCCGGAAACGCGGCACGAGCGCGCCAGTCAGGACTTCACGCTCTGCAGTGTGGCGCTGATGCCGGACTGCCCTTCGGATATCCCGGCACTGAGATTGTGGCTGTAGACCGCGTCCTCGAACATCTTGAACCACGGCGAACCGGGCTCGTTGAACACGGCGTCATAGGCCAGGGTGTACTCGACCGACCCCTTGGCCAGCGCCTTCAGCGCGACCGCGTCGTAGGGGTACTTGGCTTCGAACGACGGGGTGAGGATGTCGGTGCGCACCGGGGTGTCACCGAGCGCCGGGTACTGGACCTGCTGCTGCGGCTCCAGCACCCACTTGATGAACTCCCAGGCACCCGAGGGGTTGGCAGCGCCGGCCGGGATGACGAAGTCGTCGCCGCCGTCGAAGGTGCTGTAGCTGTCGCCGGTCACGCCGGGCAGCGGTGCGTCCGCGAACTCGGACGTGGGCTTCATCTTCGTGGCGATGCCGTAGTCGCCAGGCAGGATGCCGACCTTGCCGGCCTCGAAGTCCGCACCCCAGGTGAGACCGTTCTGGGTCTGGTCATCGACCGGGACCAGGTGCTGCGACCACATCAGCTGGTAGTCGGCGAGCATCTGCTTGAGCTCTGAGTTGTTCGCCACGTCGGCTGTCTGGGTGCCGAGCGGCCCGTTGATGAGGTGCACGCCGTCCGCCCACAGCGAGGGGAGCATGGTGAAGCCGAGGCAGCCCTGGCAGTCGCCCGCGAAGGAGAAGCCGTAGATGCCGTGGCCGAGCTTGCTGATCTTCTGGGCATCCGACACGATCTGCGCGTAGTTCGTCGGCGGGTCGTTCGGGTTCAGGCCAGCCTCGCTGAAGAGCTTCTTGTTGTACCAGAGCACCGACAGGTCGGCGAGATAGGGCAGACCGTAGTACTGGTTGCCGATGGTGGCCAGCGCGAGGTGGCCGGGGCTGAGCGCGTTCTTGTACGGCAGCGCGTTGACGTACTTGGTGATGTTCATGAGCGCGTGCTCGTGGGAGAACGTGGGCACGTCGATGTCGTTGAGGCCGACCACGTCCGGCGGCGAGCCGGCCCGGATGGCAGTGGCCAGCTGGCTGGTGTCGTCGTTGGGCGGGGTCAGGTGGAGCACGACCTTGAGCTTCTTGTGCGTGGCGTTGAACTCCTTGACCAGGGCGATCGCCGGGCCGTCGGTGGCCTGGCGGGCCCAGAAGTGCACTACGCCGGTGGCGTCCACGCCGAACGCCTTGGACGTCGGCGCGGCTGACGTTGAACTGCACGCCGCCAGTGGCAGCGCGATGAGCGACAGGACGGCGGCGGTCGTCAGCGCCTTGCCGCGGTAACGCCTGATGGTGACCCTGGTTCCGCGCTGACTGCGCGAACCGCGGCTTGATGTCGGCCGCGGGTAGCCGAAGTGCATCGGGACCTCCTCGGTGAGGGGTTGTCAGCTGTTGGGTGTCGAAGGCTGGGCGTGGCTGTCGGCCGCGTCAGCAGAAGGAGCCGGCACGCCGTCGGGCCGGCTCACGGGGATCCAGACCCGCATGGCGCGGCCATCGCGGTTGTCCCACTGGAAGTACGGGATGGCGACGGCGACCGCCGGCGTCCCGCTGGTGCTGTCGGACTCGGGCACGTACGGCAGCCCGGTCCGGGACTCGGGCGGCAGATGCCGCGCGTCGGTGGTGATGATCACGGTCTGGCCGACTCCGGACAGGATGTCGGCGCGTTCGGTGAGAGACGAGCCGTCGGGCACAGGGGCGGTGACCGTCAGGTCCTCCACGCTCTGGCCGCCGACCTGATCGGCCTGCTCGAAGCAGTAGACGAGCGGGCCGCGCTCGACCGCGGCGGTTCCGCGGAGGGCGTCGGCCCGCCTGCCCGGGTAGCTGAGGCGAGCGCGGACGTCCACGCCGAGGGTGAGGACGTCGCCGGACTGCCAGCGCCGGCACAGCGTCAGGTAGCCGTGCTCGTCAGCAGCGACCGGCAGTGGCTCGCCGTTCAGCCGCAGCGTCGTGTCCCGGCTCCAGGACGGGACCCGCAGCGCCAGCCCGCAGCGCGCGGCCGGGGCACTGCGCACCGTGATGGCGGCCGAACCCGACCACGGGTACCCGGTCTGGACGTCCAGGCTGATGGTGCTCCCGGCTAGCGGCGAGCTGACCTGCGCCGGGGCGAACTGGTGCAGGTACAGAGTGTCGCCCGCTGTCGTCGCGACGTAGTGATGGAGCGAGGCGATCAGCCGCATGATGTTCGGCGGACAGCACGCGCAGGAGAACCACTCGCGGCGGCGACCGGGATCGTCGTCTTCGAAATGGTCGTCGCGCCGCTGGAGCGGGTTGACGTAGAAGAAGCGCTGGCCGTCGGCGGAGATCGCGGCGCCGAAGCCGTTGAACAGCACGCGCTCCATGAGGTCGGCGTACTTCGCGTCGCCAGTCGCGAGGAGCAGGCGCCAGCTCCACTGGAAGCTGGCGATCGCCGCGCAGGTCTCGTTGTACGCGCGGTCGGGCGGTAGCTCGAAGGCGTCGCCGAATGCCTCGCCGGAGTGCCGCGAGCCGTTGCCGCCGGTCAGCGCGGTCTTGGTCGCGACCATGTCCGCCCAGCGCCGCACCGAGGTCGCCAGCAGCGCCTCGTCGCCAGTCTCGGCCGCGACATCGGCGACGCCACTTTCCAGGTACAGCGCCCGGACGGCGTGACCTTCGATCGCGGTCGCGCTCCGCACGGGGGTTTGGTCCTGAAGGTAACGGCTGCCGAAGCCCGAGTCGCTGATGGAGCCGTGACCGCGCTGGTCGAGGAACTGGCCGGCCAGCTCGAGGTACTCGGCTGCTGCGGTCTGCCGGTAGAGCTCGACGAGTGCCGTCTCGATGATCGGATGGCCGTCCAGCCGAGGCGGACCGCCGAGGAAAACGCTCACCAGATGGTCGGCGAACTTGCGCGCGACGGCGAGCAGCCCGTCGGTGTCGAAGGTCCGGCTCGCGGCTACCGAGGCCTGGATCAGGTGCCCGGCGCAGTACATCTCGTGGCTGGACTCCAGCCGTGCGTACCGCGGGGCGCCGGTCACCTGGGCGTACGAGTTCAGGTAGCCGTCGGGCTGCTGCGCCTTCGCGAGGAGGCCAGTCGTGTCGGCCGCGAAGTCGGCGAGCACAGCGTCCGGGAGCCTGCCGAGCTCCCAGCTGATGGCCTCCAGGGTCTTGTGGACGTCGGAGTCCATGAACGCGGGGCCGCGGTAGCCGCTGCGCTCGCCGGCCACGGCCAGCCGCAGGTTGTCCAGGTTGCCTGCCGTTTCGAGCTGCCGCAGGGCGAGCGGAAGGCTTGCCTCGCGGTTGCGCTGCTGCCAGTGGTGCAGCAGCCCGGACGTCAGCTGGACACTGTGCCCGCCCAGCGGCCGGTGCCGGACGCTCGCCGACGCGGTGGGGCGTACCGGGCCGCAGGCCGCGAGGTCAGTGGCAGATTCAGTCACGTGCCGGGCTCCCGAGGGAATAAGGAATAGGTTTTCCTTGTAAGCTAGAGTCGCGGAAACCAGGTCGTCAAGGGCTATACAGCGACTATTTCGGTACGGTATGACGAAGCGAAACGAGGCCAGTGAGAGGAGCAACCGTTTGCCTTCTCCGGAACCGGTGCCAGAGAGCAGGCGGCCGACGATCCGGGATGTCGCCGCGCAGGCGGGGGTCTCGATCGGCACGGCGTCTAAGGCACTCAACGGCCAGGGCAAGCTGCGCGAGACGACCCGGCAGCGGGTGGCGGCGGCGGCGCGAGAGCTTGGCTTCGCCCCGAACGTCCTCGCGAAGGCGCTGCTCGGGGGGCGCACCTACACGGTCGGTCTGATCACGACCGACAGCTTCGGGCGGTTCTCGATCCCGGTGATGCTGGGTGCGGAGGACGCCCTCGGCGCCGGTCAGATCTCGGTCTTCATGTGTGACACCAGGGACGATCCCGAGCGCGAGCGGCAGCACGTGGAGATGCTGCTGAGCCGCCAGGTCGACGGGCTCATCGTGACCGGGCGGCGCATCGAGCCGCGGCCCAGCATCGGGTCTCGCGCTGGCGTCCCGGTCGTGTATGCGATGACGCAGTCGCTCGACAGCGACGAGCCGGCGATCCTGCCGGACGACTACGGCGGCGGGCAGCTCGCAGCCGGGCAGTTCCTGCAGGCGGGGCGTCGCCGCCTTGGCCACATTACCGGGCCCGAGCGCTTCCTGGCTGCTCGCAAGCGCGCAGGCGGGTTCTGCGATGCGGCTGTGAGCGGTGGTGCGGACATGGCTCCGCACGACGTCCTTTACGGCGAGTGGAGCGAGCGCTGGGGGCGCGAGGGCGCGCACATCCTGCTGCGCGCGATGCCGGACGTCGAGGCGATCTTCTGCGGCAGCGATCAGATTGCCCGCGGCGTCGCCGACACGCTGAGTCGGCTCGGCCGGCACGTGCCGCGCGACATCGCGCTCATCGGCTTCGACAACTGGGAGCCGATGGCGCTCGGCGCCGAGCCTCCGCTGACCAGCATCGACATGTGCCTGGAGGACGTCGGCCGGGTGGCCGCGGAGCATCTGCTGGCGGCTATCAATGACGAGCCCACTCACGGGATCCACACGGTGCCCTGCCGTCTCGTTGTGCGGGGTTCGACCGACCCCTGAAGCAGTGCCTGGTCCTGCCCGGCAGGCCAGGGAACCCGGCCGGGCAGGACCGGGCGGTCCTGGACGTGCTCACTGGCGGAACCAGCCGAAGTTCCTCGGCAACGCCAAGCCGGCTCGCACGACGGTGCCCCCTGCCTGCATCTGACGACGGTCTACTGCCGATATTGTTAGCGCTAACATCTATATTGTCAGCCGATTGCTCATAAAACGTGAGCATTATCGAGGGCAGGTGCCTGTGCAGTCCGTGATGCCTGTGGCAGATGCCGCAGGTAGCCGGAGTGCTGTGCGAGCACTGCCTGGTCAGGCCGACTGCGGCTGGCCTCCGGGCCAGCGTCGGCCCTCGGGCGCACTGCGATATGTCGCGCTCGCTGAGCTATAGTTTTGGCGACTCTCGCACCGATCTCCGCAATCAGCGCGGTGAGCACGGAGTCCCGGGCCGGAACCGAGGGGGCACAATGGCAGCTTCGGCTGGCGATCATCCGGTCCGGCCGCTGATGGTGGACGTCGCCCGGCGAGCGGGCGTCTCGCACCAGACAGTCTCCCGCGTGCTGAATGATCATCCCAACGTCAGCCCGCAGACCCGGGCCGGCGTCCTGGCGGCGATCCGGGACCTCGGGTACCGGCGCAACGCGGCGGCCCGCACGCTGGTGACCGGGAAGACCAACGCCCTCGGCGTGATCAGTTTCGATACCACGCTGTTCGGCCCGGCCTCCATGCTGTACGGCATCGAGAGGGCCGCGCACCCCGACTACTCCGTGGCCATCGCCAGTCTGCCCGCCTTCGATCGCCGGTCGCTGCTCGAGGCGGTGGAGCGATTCCTCGACCAGGGCGTTGAGGGCATCATCGTCATCGCGCCAGAGACAACCGCGGTGGCCGCGCTGAGCGGCCTTGCTGCAGGGATTCCGCTGGTAGCAGTGGGGTGCCTGCCGAGCGCGCCGCTGCCGTCGGTGGCAATCGACAACCGCGCGGGCGCGGCGCGGGCGACACAGCACCTGCTCGACCTCGGTCACGAGACCGTTTACCACCTGGCCGGCCCGGGCACCTGGCTGGACGCACAGGAGCGGATCGCCGGATGGCGCGATGCGCTGACGGATGCCGGCGCACGTGAGCCTGAGCTGTTCCGCGGTGACTGGTCGGCGCGGTCCGGCTACGAGATCGGTCACCGGCTGTCGGCGAAGCCAGATGTCACCGCAGTCCTGTGCGCAAACGACCCGATGGCGCTCGGCCTGCTGCGGGCCCTCGCGGACCGCGGCCGCAAAGTTCCGGGCGACGTGAGCGTGGTCGGCTTCGACGACATCCCCGAGGCGCCGTACTTCCAGCCGCCTCTCACCACAGTCCGCCAGGATTTCGGAGAGCTGGGCAGGCGTGCCGTCCACCTCATCCTGGATCACATCGACGGGCAGTCCGCCAGCGCGCTGCTGCCGATCTCGCCCGACCTGGTGGTACGGGCAAGCACGGCGCCTTGCCGGTCTGTCTAGCAGTCCGCCCGCGGCGGCCGAAGACGTCAAGATCTTCCGGTTCGGCAGGTTGTGCGTCACAATACCGATGTGAGCGCTAACATCGCCGGATCTGACCGATTCGTGGTGGGCATCGACTTTGGCACGCTGTCCGGCCGCGCGCTGATCGTGCGCGTCAGCGATGGCACCGAGGTTGGCACGGCGGTGCACGAGTACCGGCACGGCGTCATGGATTCGGTCCTCGCGAGCTCCGGCGAACGGCTTCCGGCCGACTGGGCGCTGCAGGATCCGGACGACTACCGCGACGTGCTCCGGCATGCTGTCCCCGCCGCGCTGACCGAGGCCGGTGTCGATCCTGCTCGCGTGATCGGCCTCGGTACGGACTTCACTGCGTGCACCGTGCTGCCGGCCCGGGCGGACGGCACGCCGCTGTGCGAGGTGCCGGATCTCCGCAACCGCCCGCACGCCTATCCGAAACTCTGGCGGCATCACGCGAGCCAGCCGCAGGCGGACCGCATCACCGAGCTGGCGCATGCGCGCGGAGAGCGCTGGATCGCCCGTTACGGCGGGAAGATCTCGGCCGAATGGGAGTTTGCCAAAGCGCTGCAGCTGCTAGAGGAGGACCCGGACACCTACCGGCGCGCGGAGCGGTGGATCGAGGCCGCCGACTGGATCATCTGGCAGCTCACCGGCCGCGAGACCAGGAATGCGTGCACGGCAGGTTACAAGGGCATCTTCCAGGATGGCCGGTACCCGTCGCGGGACTACCTGGCCGCGCTGAACCCCGGATTCGCCGACTTCGCGCAGACGCGGCTGGCCCGGTCGGTTGCGCCGCTGGGGGGCCGCGCTGGCTCGCTCACGCCGGAAGCAGCACACTGGACCGGGCTGTCGGCGGGCATCGCGGTCGCAGTCGGCAACGTCGACGCTCACGTGACCGCGCCGGCGGCGAACGCCATCGCGCCGGGCCGGATGGTCGCGATCATGGGCACCTCGACCTGCCATGTGATGAACGGCAGCGTGCTGGCTGAGGTGCCGGGCATGTGCGGCGTCGTGGACGGCGGCATCGTGGCCGGCCTGTATGGCTATGAGGCAGGCCAGAGCGGCGTCGGCGACATCTTCAGCTGGCTCGCGGACCACGCCGTGCCGCCGTCCTACCACGACGAGGCGCGGCGGCGCGGCCTGACGCTGCACGACCTGCTGTCAGAAGAAGCCGCCGCCCAGCCGGCCGGAGGACACGGCCTGCTCGCGCTGGACTGGCTCAGCGGTAATCGCAGCGTCCTGGTCGATCATCACCTGTCCGGCGCGTTCGTCGGGCTGACCCTGGCCACGCGCGCGCCGGACATGTACCGGGCACTGCTGGAGGCGACAGCGTACGGCACCCGGGTGATCATCGAGGCCTTCGAGTCGTCCGGTGTTCCGGTCACGGAGCTGGTGATCGCCGGCGGCCTGATGCGCAATCCGCTGCTGCTGCAGATCTACGCGGACGTGACGCGCCGTCCGCTCAGCCTGATCGGCTCGCAGCAGGGACCGGCCCTGGGCTCGGCCTTGCATGCCGCTGTCGCAGCCGGCGCGTATCCGGACGTTCCGGCTGCTGCCGCTGCCATGGGCCGCAAGCACGAGGGCGTCGTCGTTCCCGACCCGGCGAATGCCGATGTCTACGACCAGCTGTACGCGGATTACGTGCTCCTTCACGACTACTTCGGTCGCGGGGCCAACGAGGTGATGCACCGCCTGCGGACGCTCCGTGACCAGGTCCAGCGGGCCAGCGCGGCCGAGGAAGCACCAGAGCGCGAGGAGGCATCGTGGCGCGAGCAGGCACCGGCACCCGAGGCGGCACCGGCACCCGAGCAGGCACTGTCATGACAACGGGCCAGCTGACGCAGACGGCCGTCGGTGAGCTGCGCGCCAGTGTCGCCGCGCTGCACGAGGTCCTGGTTACCAGCGAGCTTGTCGCCTGGACCTCGGGCAACATCTCGGCACGGGTACCCGGCACCCGCCTGATGGTGATCAAGCCGAGCGGCGTCGACTACGCGGCGCTGACTCCGGACTCGATGGTTGTCTGCGACCTGGACGGCCGCCGGGTCAGCGGCGCCCTCAGTCCGTCCAGCGACGCTGCCTCGCACGCCTACATCTACCGGCACCTGCCGCAGGTGGGCGGCGTCGTCCACACCCACTCCCGCTACGCGACGGCGTGGGCGGCACGCGGCGAGCCCGTTCCGTGTGTGCTCACGGCGATGGCGGACGAGTTCGGCGGCGAAATTCCGGTCGGCCCGTTCGCGCCGATTGGCGGCGACGAGATCGGCCGCGCCGTGGTGGCGACGCTGTCTGGCCACCGGTCGCCGGCGGTGCTACTGCGCAGCCACGGTGTCTTCACCATCGGCGCTACGGCGGCGGCCGCAGTGAAGGCGGCAGTCATGTGCGAGGACGCTGCCCGGACCGTCCACCTTGCCCGGAGCCTGGGTGAGGTCGCGCCGCTGCCGCAGGACGCCATCGACGCGCTCTACCACCGGTACCAGACGGAGTACGGACAGCACTGAAGACCCGCGGCGCGGAGTACCGGAGCACGGAAGTACCGGAGCACGGAAGTACCGGAGCACGGAAGTACCGGAGCACGGAAGTACCGGAGCACGGAAGTACCGGAGCACGGAAGTACCGGAGCACGGAAGCACCGGAGCACTGAGTACCAGCAGGACTGAGTACCGGAAGGGAGAACAGTGATGACTGACCGGAGGCCCCGCATCGGGATCCTCGGCATCATGCAGGACCTCTACGACGACATGATTCCCGGCATCGC
>Ga0335075_10008912_pt1 | contig 15347 bp, 13 predicted proteins | sample Lox_Sample_24_FD_206723 | JGI IMG/M metagenome (GOLD analysis project Ga0335075, IMG submission 206723) | Soil microbial communities from Loxahatchee National Wildlife Refuge, Florida, United States - Lox_Sample_2.4 | ecosystem: Environmental > Terrestrial > Soil > Wetlands | place: USA... | reverse complement strand
AAGCTGCGCTGATCGTCAGGGATATCGAGACCGAGGCGCGCAGCGAAGGCCAGACTCGCGCCCGCAAGATCGTGACGCTGGCCATTCAGCGAGTCGCCAGCGAGCAGACCAGCGAGTCCGTGGTGTCCGTGCTGCACCTGCCCGGGGACGAGATGAAGGGCCGGATCATCGGCCGGGAGGGCCGCAACATCCGGGCGTTCGAGACGGTCACCGGCGTCAACCTGATCATCGATGACACGCCGGAGGCGGTGCTGCTGTCCTGCTTCGACCCGGTGCGCCGCGAGGTGGGCAAGCTGACCCTGGAGCGCCTGGTCCTGGACGGGCGGATCCACCCGCAGCGTATCGAGGAGGCCTACGAGCGGAGCAAGGCGGAGATCGAGCAGCTGTGTGTCAAGGCCGGCGAGGACGCGCTGGTGGACCTGGCCATCACCGACCTGCACCCGGAGCTCACCAACCTGCTCGGCAGGCTCCGCTACCGCACTTCCTACGGCCAGAACGTGCTCAAGCACCTGGTCGAGTCAGCTCACATCGCCGGGATGATGGCCAGCGAGCTGGGCATGGACCCGGTGCTGATGAAGCGCTGCACCGTGCTGCACGACATCGGCAAGGCGCTGACGCACGAGGTCCAGGGCAGCCACGCGCTGATCGGCGCGGAGATCGCCCGCAGGTACGGCGAGCCCGAGGACGTGGTGCACGCCATCGAGGCGCACCACAACGAGGTCGAGGTGCGCACGGTCGAGGCAGTCCTGACCCGGGCGGCCGACGCGATCAGCGGCGGCCGGCCCGGTGCGCGCCGGGAGTCGCTCGAGGCGTACATCAAGCGGCTGGAGCGCCTGGAGCAGATCGCGCTGGCGCAGGATGGGGTCGAGAAGGTGTTCGCCATGCAGGCCGGCCGGGAGATCCGGGTCATGGTCAAGCCGTCCGACGTCGATGACATCCAGGCGCAGGTCATCGCCAGAGACGTGGCGAAGCAGGTCGAGGATGAGCTGACCTACCCGGGCCAGATCCGGGTCACCGTGGTCAGGGAGTCGCGCGCCATCGAGTTCGCGCGCTAGGCGCTCGCCGCCATCGCTGACACCGGCAGCGGCCCGGGGCCTGCGGGCGCCGGCGGCCGGTCCGCGGGCACCGGCTGCGTCGTCGCCTAGGCATCGGTCAGCTTGATTCCCGGGATGCCCGGCGGCGTGAAGCTGAGAATCTGGCCGTAGAAGGAGAGCTCGGCTTCCAGCGAGACCGCCGTGGACTCGGCCCGCCGGAAACCGTGGGACTCGCCTTCGAACGCTATGTAGGCGTGGCGTATGCCATGGGCGGCGAGATCGCTGGCGATGCGCTCTGACTGCTCGGGCGGGACTATCGGGTCGTCAAGGCCCTGCAGCAGCAGGATCGGGCAGGTCGCGTCGGTTACGTGGCCGACCGGGGCGCGCTCGGCGTAGATGGTCTCGAACCCCGGCAGCGGCCCGACCAGCCCGTCCAGGTAGCGCGACTCGAAGTCGTGCGTTTGCGCGGCGAACGCGTTCAGGTCAGAAACGCCGTAGTAGGAGGTTGCGGCGCTGAACACGGCTCCGTTGGCCGCCCCCGTGGTGACCGCGGCCAGCGCCGTCCAGCCTCCGGCGGATCCGCCGCGGATGGCCAGCCGGGCCGGGTCAGCCTGGCCGTCCTCGACGAGCCAGCGCGCCGCCGCCGCTGCGTCCTCGACGTCGACGATCCCCCACTGGCGGCGCAGCCGCTCCCGGTACAGACGGCCGTAGCCGGTGGAACCGCCGTAGTTCACGTCGATGATCCCGATGCCCCGGCTGGTGAAGTACGCCTTCTCGACATCGAGCAGCCCGAGGGCCTGGCCGGTCGGACCGCCGTGCACCCAGACGACGTACGGCGGACGCCCGTCCGCCGGGCCCGCCGCGTCCGGGCTCGTCGGCGGGTAGACCAGGGCGTGCACCACCCGGCCATACCGGCCTTCCACCTCGACCGGGCGGGGGATCGGCAGGTAGGCCTCGTCGGGCACGTCATCAAGGTCGGCGCGCAGCACCTCCAGCCGGGACGTGGCCGTGTCGACCCGGACAATTGACAGCGGCTGCGTGGGCCCGCCCGCCAGAGCGGCGATTGAGGTGCGGTCCGCGGACAGCACCGGCCCGAACTGCTTCATCGGCAGGTCGAGGTCGGTCAGCTCGGAGGTGTCCGGGTCAAGCAGCCCGAGGCGCATGCCACCGCGGCCGTGCACGACCGCCAGCCGGCCGTCGCCGAGCACGGCGAAAGGCCGCCCGCCGAGCTGCCATAGCGGCCCGGCGAACTCCTCCTCGGCCGGGTACAGCGCCTGCGGTGGCTCGCCGGTCAGCCCGACCTGGTAGATGTTCCACCAGCCGGTCCAGTCCGTGGCCACGTACAGGCTGGTGTTGTCCCGCCACACCGGGGCCAGCACCGATTCGCGCAAGCCGCCCTTGACCAGCCTGCCCTGGCCGACGGTTTGCTTCCCACCCTCGCCACCCTGCCCACCCTCGCCACCCGTGACCATGGCGACGCGGAGTTCGGTGCCGTCCCACGGCATGTGCGGGTGATTCCAGCAGATCCAGGCCAGGCGCTTGCCGTCCGGCGACGGAGTCGGGAACGCGAAGAAGTCAGAGCCGGTGACCAGCGGCCGGACCGCCTCCGGGTCACTGGCCGCGGAGCCGTCCAGCGGCACCGCCACGATGGCCCGGCTGACCTTGCCGTCGGCGTGCTGTTCCCTGATGCACCAGACCTCGCGGCGGTTGGCGGCGAGCGCGAAGTCCGCATATCGCAGCCCGGCCTGGTCGAGGCCGACCGTCACCGGGTCGGGGGTGATCGGGCGCGGCTCCTGCTTGCCGTCAGCGACATCCGGCTCGGCCACGTAGAGCCGCTGGTCGGCGTAGTTCGCGAACACGATCGCGTGGCCACGCGGCGCCCGCCCTCGGGCCGTGGCCGTCTGCTCTCGGGGAACCGGCAGGTAGGACAGGCCTCCGTACTCGTGGACGCGGGTGCGGGCATTCCACGGTGCGGGCAGCAGGTCGGCCAGCTTGCCGCCGGCGGCGCGGTGGACCACGGTGACCCGGCCGGCTTCCTCTGGCCGGCCTTCCTGCCACCACACGTCGCCGCCGATGACGGTCGGGAAAGCGATCCGGAGCCGGCCGCGGCCCACGTCGGCCGCATCAATGGGGGAGGGCCATGCGCCGAACGGAACCGGCGGGACAGTCGTTGCCTCGCCCGCCTCGTCCGCTCCAGCCGTCGCGTCCTCTGGTCTGCCCGCCGGATCCTCTGCTTTGCCCGCCCTGTTTGTCATAGGGATATCGTGCACCACCCGGCAGGCCCGCCCACCGGAGATTCGGTACAAGGTCATCTGCGAACTCCGAATCGCGGGAATTCCCCGCAACTGGGCGCTCGCCGGGCACTTGGTCTGCCCCGGCAAGGCGCTCCGGCGCCGGGCGCGGACTAGATTGAACGGGTGGCTGACGCGGCGCGATCATCGGGCACCTTCGAGATCCGGACCTACGGGTGCCAGATGAACATGCATGACTCCGAGCGTCTGGCCGGGCTGCTCGAGGAGGCTGGCTACCGGCGCGCGGCGGCCGGAGCCACGCCCGACGTCATCGTCTTCAACACCTGCGCGGTACGCGAGAACGCCGACAACCGCCTGTACGGCAACCTGGGTCAGCTGCTCCCGGTCAAGAACGCTCATCCCGGCCTGCAGATCGCCGTGGGCGGCTGCCTGGCGCAGAAGGACCGGGCGGTGATCACCACCCGGGCTCCCTGGGTCGACGTGGTGTTCGGCACGCACAACATCGGTTCGCTGCCGGTACTCCTGGAGCGGGCCCGGGTGCAGCAGCGGGCGCAGGTGGAGATCGCGGAGTCGCTCGAGCGCTTTCCTTCGGTGCTACCGGCCCGCCGCGAGTCCGCCTACTCGGCGTGGGTGGCCATCTCCGTCGGCTGCAACAACACCTGCACGTTCTGCATCGTGCCGAGCCTGCGCGGCCGCGAGGAGGACCGCCGTCCGGGCGACGTGCTGGCCGAGATCCGGGCGCTGGCCGCAGACGGGGTGCTCGAGGTCACGCTGCTCGGCCAGAACGTCAACTCCTACGGGACCGCGTTCGGTGACCGGGGTGCGTTCTCCAAGCTCCTGCGCGCCTGCGGGCAGATCGACGGCCTGGAACGGGTCCGGTTCACCTCGCCGCACCCGCGGGACTTCACCGACGACGTCATCGACGCGATGGCACAGACACCGAATGTCATGCCGCAGCTGCACATGCCGCTGCAGTCCGGCTCGGACGCGGTGCTCCGGGCCATGCGGCGGGCCTACCGCCGGGACAAGTACCTGGCCATCCTGGGCAAGGTCCGCGCAGCGATCCCCGACGCCGCGATCACCACGGACATCATCGTCGGCTTCCCGGGGGAGACCGAACGCGACTTCGCCGACACCCTGGACATCGTCCGGCAGGCCCGGTTCGCCGGGGCGTTCACGTTCAGGTACTCGGTCCGGCCGGGGACCCCGGCGGCGGCCATGGGCGACCAGGTTCCCGCCGATGTGGTGCAGGATCGGTACGAGCGGCTCGTCGCTCTGGTCGAGAAGACATCACTGGACGGGAACCTGCAGTTCACCGGCAGGGAGGTCGAGGTTCTGGTCGCCGACGGCGAGGGCCGCAAGGACGAGGTCACGCACCGGATGTCCGGCCGGGCGCGCGACAACCGGCTGGTACATTTCGCGCCCGCGGGGGCCGGGCCCCGTCCCGGGGACGTGGTCACGACGGTAATAACCCGCGCCGCGCCGCACTACCTGATCGCGGACGGGGAGCCGCTGGCTGTCCGCCGCACCACGGGCGGTGACGCCTGGGCGGCCCGCCGGGACGGCGCCGATCGCGAGAGCACCGGTGCCGAGGGCGCCGGCCGGGTTCTGCTCGGCATGCCGGCCCTGGGGCGGCCCGCGTAGAAACCCCGGCTCGCTCCCGCGCTCGAGGATGAGCTCGTGGTCGCGGGCCGGGCAGGTGCTGACCGGGGCCGCCTGGTGCACGCGGGGGCGGCGGCCCCGCGGCCAGCAGCGCTGTGCGGTTGTGTGATGCGAGGTCAGCTAGCTGGCCGCATCCGGCGATGCCGGCGGTGAGCTGACCGGCTCATGCCTCACGTCCGGTCCGAGCCGCCCATGAGGCCGCTGCCGGGATCCCAGCCCGCCCGGTCGCCCTCCTCGGGCTCGTCGTCCTCGTAGTCGAAGTCGTCCTCGAAGAAGTTATCCTCGCCAGCGGGGCCGCGAGAGCCGCCCTCCTGGCCGTAGCTGTCGTAATCTCCCGGCGTGAGGTCGTCGGTGTACCGGCCGGTGTCCGGAGTCGTGTTGTCATCGTCGTAACCACCGGGCGTCTCGAATGGCAACCCCATGATCACTCCCCCCGTATGCGCGACCCCAGCGGTCGCGCCGTGTGCACGGGCATACCCTCCGCTGCGACACTGATGCCATGGCGCAGCTAATCGCGGTCGTGGGTCCCACGGCGGCCGGGAAGTCAGGGCTCTCGCTGCGGCTGGCCCAGTTGCTGGATGGCGAGATCGTCAACGCCGACTCCATGCAGCTGTACCGGGGAATGGACATTGGCACCGCGAAGCTCCCGCCGGGCCAGCGCGGCGGTGTGCCGCATCACCTGCTGGATATCTGGGAGGTGACCAGGACCGCGAACGTCTCTGAGTACCAGCGGCTGGCCCGCCAGACGATCGCCGACATCCACTCGCGCGGACGGCTCCCGATCGTGGTCGGCGGCAGCGGGCTCTACGTGCGGGCGGTCATCGACAATCTCGACTTTCCGGGCACTGAGCCGGAGCTGCGGGACCGGCTGGAACGCGAGCTAGCCGAGGTCGGCCCGGCGGTCCTGCACGCCAGGCTGGCGCGCCTCGATCCGGTCGCCGCGGACGCGATCCTGCCCGGTAACGGGCGCCGGGTCGTCCGGGCCCTCGAGGTGCTCGAGCTATCTGGCCGGCCGTTCAGCGCCACACTGCCCGGCTACGAGTCCATCTACGACGTTGTTCAGGTCGGTGTGCAGGTACCGAGGGCGCAGCTCGATGAGCGCATCGCCAGCCGGGTCGCGGCCATGTGGCGCGCCGGGCTCGTGGCCGAGGTCCGCGGCCTGGTCGCGGCGGGCCTGCGGGAGGGCAAGACCGCCAGCCGGGCGCTCGGCTACGCCCAGGTGCTGCGGTTTCTGGCCGGGGAATGGTCACCTGAGGAAACCGTCGCCCAGACCGTGAAGGCAACGCGAAGGTTCGCGCGGCGTCAGGAGTCGTGGTTCCGGCGGGATCCGAGGATCACCTGGCTGCGGGCTGACGAGGCCGAGGCTGACCAGGCGGACCTCACCGCTCGCGCCGTGGCTACGATCAGAACATGCGGTTTGCCAAGGGCCACGGAACGGGAAACGACTTCCTGATCCTGGTCGATCCCGATGCCACAATGGCACCATCGCCCGATCTCGTGGCGCGCCTCTGCGACCGGCACACCGGGCTGGGGGCCGACGGGATCCTGCGGGCCGTGCGGGCTTCCACGGTCGGCCACGGGCCAGCGGCGGCCGAGTGGTTCATGGACTACCGCAATGCCGACGGCAGTATCGCCGAGATGTGCGGCAACGGGGTCCGGGTGTTCGCCCGCTACCTGCTCGACCACGGCCTGGCCGACGGCCCGGAGTTCGCCGTGGCCACGCGGGCCGGGCTGCGGCAGGTCCGTGAGGAAGCGGGCGGCGAGATAACCGTGGACATGGGCGCCCCCACGGTCACCGGCCACAGCACAGCAGTGATCGGCTCCGGCCAGTACGAGGGCCTGGAGGTATCGCTGGGGAACCCGCACCTAGCCTGCCTGGTAGATCGCCCGGTTGCCGAACTCGACCTGTCCGCGCCGCCCCTGATCGACCACGGCCGTTTCCCCGACGGGGCCAACGTCGAGGTGGTGCGGGTGCGCGGGGACCGGCACGTGGAGATGCGCGTCTACGAGCGGGGATCAGGGGTCACGCTGTCCTGCGGGACCGGTGCGGTGGCGGCCGCGGTGGCTGCGGCCGCGGCGGCGCCAGCGACCGTCGGTCCCGCGGCCAGGAACGGGCGGGCCCGCCCGGCCGGCACCTGGACCGTGCAGGTGCCTGGCGGCACGCTGCTCGTCACGCTGACCGGCACGACCAGCCTGCTGACCGGGCCAGCGGTGATCGTCGCCGAGGGTGAACTGGACGAAGCGTGGCTGGCCGGGCGGGCGGTCGCGGCAACATTAGCTACTGTCTGAATTAGCCGCTGTCTGATGGGTTAGCCGCTGCCGGACGGCCTGAGCCGGCCTGCCGATCCGGCCGGAATCCGGCCGGATCGGCACCCCCCGGGCCGTCCCCCCGGGACCGGCTCTCCCCTGGCCGGCCCCTTGGTTCTCCTGCTAGCCGAGCAGGCTGTCGAACTCACCGTCCCTGGCCGCGGCCAGGAACGCAGAAAATTCGGCTGACGGGCAGATCAGCGCCGCTCCGGCCGGGTAGCGCGAATTGCGGATCGCGACTGCGCCATCAGGCAGTTTGGCTACCTCCACACAGTTCCCGCTTGGGTTGCTGTGCTGGCTCTTGCGCCAGGTCACGCCGTCCAGCCGAGCGTCATTAGCGCCGCGGCGAGCCACCAGGTCCACGTGATGTCCTTTCTGCCGGGGGAGAGTCGACGAATCACCCGGCGGAGCCGCCCTGGCTGGGCCGCCGGCAGCACGGGTGCACTCCTGGATGCACGTGCATCAGTATTTGCAAATGCACATCCTGAGTGGCATCGTAGCGGATGCACCTGCCACGCGTCCTGCTGATCAGCACCCCTGCTGAGGTCTGCTAAATGTCCTACGGACACCCCCGCCTTCCCGTACTGGGAAGCCCTGGCGCTCCCATGCTGGGCAGCCCCTACGCTCCCGTTCTCGGACACCCCCGCGCTCCCAGCCCGACGGGGGCCTGGCGCGAGGGTCAGGAGCCGCCGTGGGGCGGCCTGCCTGAGTGGCTGCCGCGCGGTATGGGGGCCTCTGGTGCCGTGCTGCCCACGGCTCGCTGGGTGTGCCGCCAGATCGACCCCGGCCAGCTGGGGATGGGTCTCGCGGCCAGGGCGGCGCGCGAGTTCACCGGCCAGATCTTGCGGGGATGGGGCCTGCTGGTCCTGGTCGATGATGTGGCGGTGATCGTGTCTGAGCTGGTCACCAACGCGCTAACGCATGGGGGCAGCGCCCTGAACGGGGCGGCCCGCGAAGCTGTCGAACTGATCTTGTCGCGCCGGTCCGCCCAGGTAGTCTGCGCGGTCACCGACCTTGGGACCGGTGCCCCGGTCATGATGCAGCCGGACCCGTTTGGGGAAGCGGGCCGCGGTCTGCAGGTGGTCCAGGCGCTGTCCGCCAGCTGGGGCTGGACCAGGCTCGGTGACAGCAGGAAGGCCGTCTGGGCCGCCGTGGGACTCCCAGGGGCTGAGGCCGGCCAGGAATCCCGCAGCCAGTCCGGCTGATCCAGCCCAGCGGCAGTTCTGCGCCGGGTCAGGCATGGTCAGACGGGCCAGCCAGACGCAGCCCGATCTCAACGAGTGTCCAGCCCGCCCGGTGCCTGACCGAGTTGCGCGGAACCGGCCGCATCACGTGCAGCCTGGTGCGCTGCGCCTGGGTGCGAAGTTCGTCGGTGTGCTGGCTGACTAGCTGGTCGATCTGATGCGCAAACATGTCTGCTCCTGTCGGTGGTGGAGTGGCTGATTTGCGCCGAGCGGCCGGGGAGGCCCGCTCAGCGAGCGGCGGGCTGGGCGGCCCGGAGCACCTGTATGTCGCCGCTGATCGTGCGGCACTGCATGGTCATGCCGGCGCCGGAGTTCTCCTCCGCGGGCTCGAGTTCGCTGCTGACCGTTCCGGACAAGGACGACAGGTCCAGGTACACCCCAATGCCGCGCGCTACCGCGACGCTGATATCGCCGGATGCGGACTTCACCTCGGCCCGGCCGCCCGATGTCTGTGCGATCCGCACGTCGCCGCTGGCCGTGCGCACCGTGACCGCGCCGTCGGCCTGGTCGATGCGGACATCGCCGGACGCGGTTTCCACGCTCGCTTCGGCGGCCGTACCGACCTGGACATCCCCGGACGCCGTAACGACCCGGGCCAGGCCGCTGACCCGCTCGGCGCTGACCTCACCGCTGGCGGTGTGGACATCGAGGGCGCTCAGTTCTCCCGTGCAGCTGACGTCGGCCGACGCGGTGTGGACCAGGCTCGACGAGCCTTCCGGCACCTCCACCGTGACACTGAGCGACCCAAAGCCGCCCAGCCCGCGGCGGTCCGGGGTGACCACGGACAGGGCGCCGTGGTCGAATTCAACCCGGGTGGGGGCGATCAGCCTCTCGCTGCCGTCGAGCGTCACCGTGGCCGTCTGCGTGGGTACCGCCAGCACCCTGACCCTTCCGGCGGGAACCCGGATCTGCAGGTCGACCGGGTCGTGAGCGGGGAACTCCCAGGAGGTCATGTCATAGATCCCTTCTCGGATTGGTTCTGCTTACGGGCGCCGGTCGGGTCAGCTCCGGGCGAATCCGGTGATCCGCTGTCCTTTGCCCCACCGGCCGGCCGCCTGGCCGCCGCGGGCGGGCTCTTCCACAGCTCGGCTGGCCGCCCGGACCAGCCAGGTGTTGACCGACACCCCGCTTTGGGCCGCCGCGGATTCGATGCGGGTCTTCAGGGAATCGGGGAGGCGCAGTGTCAGTCGCGCACCGGGCTCCTGGTCGCCGCCGACGGCCGCCGGCCGAGCCTGCTCTTCGTATTCCGCCTCCGGGGGCGCGGTCATGACGACGAACGTCGGCTCGCCGTCGGCCAGGCGCACCTCCACGACGGTGTCGCGCAGGCGTGCCGTGATATCCGCGGCCGCCGCCGACAGCACGTCAAGCAGGATCAGCCGGACGGAGGAGTCCAGCGCCTCGGTGAGCAGCTCGGCCGCCCGGGTCACGTCCTCACCCGCGAAGCGGGTGATCGACGTCAGCTCCCCGCGCAGCTTTGCGGCAAAGTCTGACAGCTCCATGACGTCATAGTGACATCATCTAGCGTCAAAGTCAAAGCACGCGACGTCAAGGTGACATCGCTACGATGTCGTAATCGCCGCGGCTAACGCTCAGCCGAGCCGGGCGAGCAGCGTGCTCACGTCGGTGCCACGGATGGACGCGTCGAGCACCTCGGCGATGTGCGCCATCGGCATCTGGGCTCCGCGCGCGGCGAGCGCCGAGGCAATCTGCATGGCGCAGCCCGGGTTCGCCGACACCAGCAGGTCGGCCCCGGTGGCGGCGACGGCTGCCGCCTTGCGCTGGCCAAGCTCGCGAGCCGGCTCCGGCTGGACCAGGTTGTAGATGCCAGCGGATCCGCAGCACGTGCCGCCGTCGGCGATATCGGTCAGGCGCAGCCCGGGTATTGCGGCCAGCAGATCTCGCGGCTGGGCGGTGATCCGCTGAGCATGGGCTAGATGGCAGGCGGCATGGTAGGCCGTGGTGACGTCGAGCGGGTGACGGACAGCGACCGGGCCGAGCTCCACCAGGAACTCGCTGAAGTCGCGAACCTTGCTGGCCAGAGCGGCGGCCCGGTTGCTCCATCCGGCATCGCCGGCCAGCAGCTCCCGGTACTCCTTCATCGCCGAGCCACAGCCGGCCACGTTGACCACGACCGCGTCCACGCCAGCGCGCTCGAAGGTCTCGATCGCCTGCCGGGCGAACCTGGCCGCCTCCGCCCTCCGGCCGCCGTGCAGCGACAGCGCGCCACAGCAGCCCTGACCCGCCGGGATGATCACATCACAGCCCTCAGCCGCAAGAACATTCGCGGTGGCGGTATTGACCTGGGGAAAGAAGACCCGCTGCACGCATCCGGTGAGCATGCCGACAACCGCGCGACGGGTTCGGAGGGCCGGCACCCGCTCGGGCAGCATCCGGTGTGGGCGGGAGTTCGCACCGCGGCCCGCGGCGGCACGGCGCCGCGGGCCGCTGGGGGCCGGGGCGAGCCGGAGCGCGGAGGCGATCTCCGGGGCCAGCTGATCCGCCAGCCCGCTGCGGTCGATCAGCCGGTCGATGCCGGTCCGCTGGGCGGCCCGCAACGGCGCGATCGCCGCGCGGAGCCGGCGGGGGTAAGGAAACACCCGGAAAATGGCGGCCCGCACCGCGCGGTCCCGCAGCGACCGCGCGGGCAGCGGGTGTTCTTCGGCAGGCGGGCGCCCTGCGCCGGGCCCGGGGGAGCCGGGACCGGACGCCGGCCAGGGTGGCTGCTCCTCGGCCCAGCCACGGGCGGCCTCGATCAGCCGGTCGTAGCGGACACCCGACGGGCAGGCGGTGACGCAGGCCATGCAGCCCAGGCAGCGGTCCAGGTGGGTGGCTGTGGCGGCAGTGCCTGCGGTGCCGTCGAGGATCTGGGTCATGAGGTGGATCCGTCCCCTGGGCGAGTCCATTTCCTCCCCCCACAGCTGATACGTGGGGCAGGCCGGAAGGCAGAAGCCGCAGTGCACGCAGTCGCCGGCCAGCCCGCGCAGCTCGCCCGAGGGATCGATCGGTGTGGGACGGCGGTCGGCGGCCATCAGATCCCCCCTGCGAACCGGCCAGGCGCCATTCTGTGCCCGGGGTCGAACTGGTTCTTGACCGCCCGCATCAGGCCAAGCGCGGGCACCGGGCCCCACATGTCGACCGCGGCGCGCACCTGTGCTGGGGCGTGCAGCACCACGGCGCTGCCCCGCGACGGGTGGGCGCTGGCCGGGTTGCCCACGGCAGCTCGTACGGCCAGCACGAACTGGGCCACCGCCGCAGGCGCGGCCCGTTCGTCCACCGCTACGTAGATCACGCCGGCCGCGGCCGAGCCGCTGACCGCGGGGTCGAGCCCGGCGGCGGACGCGGCCGCGTCAACGCCGCGGAGCACCCCGGCGAGCTCCGCGGCCCAGAACGCGATCCTGATCAGGGTGCCGTCCGTGGCCGCGCCGCGACCCCACCACGCGGGCCGCACCGCCGATACCGAGGCGCCGCCGCCCAGCAACTCGGCCATCCGCCGGGAACGCTCGGCCACCCCCTCCGGGTCGCCTTCCAGCAGGACGCCGACGCTGATCGGTGCCTGGCGGCCCGGCCGGTCCAGCTCAGCGGCTGACGGGGCCAGCGGCGAGCCGGCGGCCGCCGCGATCGCCGCGTGCGCCGTGTCGATGCTGGCAGCATCGCGGGTGACGAACGAGGCCGCGCCGGGCAGCGGGTGCAGCCGGAACGCCGCCTCGGCGATCAGGCCGAGCGTCCCGTACGAGCCGGCGAACAGCTTCCCGAGGTCATAACCGGCCACGTTCTTCACCACCTTGCCGCCGGATGAGGCCACGGTCCCATCCGCCCGGACCACGGTGATCCCAATAGCCAGGTCCCGCGGAGTGCCGTAACGCAGCCGCAGCGGGCCCGCCGCGCCGGTCGCGAGGACGCCGCCGATGGTGTCCGCCCGGGCGCCATCCGTGGCCGGGCCGCGGGAGGGCGGCGGGTCAAGCGCCAGCCGCTGGCCGGCCTCGGCCAGCACCCCGGCGAGCTGATCCAGGCCGACCCCGGCCTGCACCCGAACCACCAGGTCACCGGCGGCGTGCTCGAGCACCCGGTTCAGCCGCAAGGTGTCGACGACCAGGTCGCAGCTGGCCGGCGGTACGCCCCAGGCAAGCCTGGTGCCGGCCCCTCGCGGGACGGCGGTCAGGCCCAGGGACGCGGCCGCCCCCATCGTCGCGGCCGCCTCGGCCACGTCGGCGGGATGGGCCACGAACCGGGGCACGACCCCGGCGACGGCGTCATCCGGCTTGGCCGACCGGACCTCGGAACAGGCCTTGGCCAGCACGTCAGGCACTGCATCAGCGGTCATCGCCGACCCGTCCGGCATCTCAGAACTGCTCGAGTTCGCCCGAAGCGACCAGCGGATGCGGCTCGCGCCGGACGCCGGGCACCTCGCCGCACAGCCGCGGCGTCGGGAAGATCTTGCCTGGGTTGCACAGGCCGGCCGGGTCGAACGCACACCGCAGCAGCTGCATGGTGTCGAGGTCGCCGGGGCCGAACATCTTGGGCATGTACCTGGCCTTGTCCACGCCCACGCCGTGCTCGCCGGTGATCGACCCGCCGTGCGAGATGCACAAGTCCAGGATCGCGCCGGACACCTCCTCGGCGGCCGCCTCGGCACCGGGCTGGCCGTCGTCGAACAGCACCAGCGGGTGCAGGTTGCCGTCGCCGGCGTGGAACACGTTGGCGACCCGGACCCCCGAGGCCGCGGACAGCTCGGCGATGCGGTCAAGCACCTCCGGCAGCGCGGTCCGCGGTACCACGCCGTCCTGGACGATGTAGGCCGGGCTGATCCGGCCGACCGCCGCGAACGCGGACTTGCGCCCGGTCCAGATGGCCGCGCGCTCGGCGGCGTCATGCGCCGCCCGGATCTCGTAGGCGCCCTCCCGCTCGCAGATGGCCCGGACGATGGCGGTCTCGCGCCCCACGTCATCGGCGGGACCGTCCAGTTCCACGATCAGCACGGCGCCCGCGCCTTCGGGGTAGCGGCAGGCGACCGCGGCCTCGGCGGCCTCGATCGCCAGGGCGTCCATCATCTCGATCGCGCCGGGCACGATGCCGGAGCCGATGATCGCGGACACCGCCGCGCCCCCGGCTCCCATAGTCCGGAAGGCGGCCAGCAGCGTGGTCACGGCCTCCGGGATCCTGGTCAGCTTCACGACGATCTTGGTGACGATGCCGAGTGTGCCTTCCGACCCAGTGAACGCGCCAACCAGGTCATATCCGGGCGCGGCGCCGGTGCCGTCACCGAGCCAGGTCAGCTCTCCCTCGGGGGTCACGATCTCCAGGCCGGTCACGTGATGCACCGTGAAGCCGTGCTTGAGGCAGTGCGCCCCGCCGGAATTCTCGGCCACGTTTCCGCCCACCGAGCAGACCACCTGGCTGGACGGGTCGGGCGCGTAGAACAGCCCGAACGGCTCCGCGGCCTTGCTCACCGACAGGTTGGTGACGCCGGGCTCGACGATGGCCCGGCGGCTGTGCTGGTCGATCATGATGATGCTGCGCATCCGCGAGGTGACGATCAGGACGCCCTCGGCCCGGGGGAGGGCGCCGCCCGACAGGCCGGTGCCCGAGCCGCGCGCGACAAAGGGGATCTTTGCGCCGGCGCACGTGCTAACGATTGCGGCTACCTGCTCGGCCGTGGTCGGCAGCACGACCAGGCCCGGGGAGCAGCGGTGCGCGGTGAGCCCGTCGCACTCGTAGGTGGCCAGCTGGGCCGGATCGGTCAGGACGCCGTCCGGCCCGCAGATCTGCGTCATCCGCGGGACGAGCGCGCCGATCGCGCTCCCGGGCCCGATCGCGGTGTGGCTCGCCTGCGCGGTCATCGCATCTCACCTCCAGCCTGGTCCGGCCGCCAGGGTGTGCTGGTGGCCAGCCTGTGCCGGTGGCCAGCGTCTTGCCGGTGGCCAGCGTGTGCTGGTCACCGGCCGGCTCCCGGTCACAGCGTCTCCTGGTCACAGCCTGCGCCTTGCGCGCCGGGTTCGCCAGTCCGGGCCGGCCGGCTGGCACCCTCAGGGCATTCGCTCGTAGGCCGGTATGGTCAGGAAATCAACGTAGTCGTCGGCCAGGGCGACCTCTTTGAACAGCGCCACAGCCTGGTCGAACTGGGCGGCGTCGAAGGCTGCGCCGTACTGCTTGCGGATCAGGCCCAGTTCCTCGGCGATGATTCGTTCCACCAGGTCGCTGGTGACCTGCTGGCCCTCGGCCAGGGTCACGTCGTTGTGCAGCCACTGCCAGACCTGAGACCGGGAGATCTCCGCCGTGGCCGCATCCTCCATCAGGTTGAAGATCGCCACCGCCCCGGTGCCCGCCAGCCAGTTGGCCAGGTACTGCAGGCCCACGCTGATGTTGTTGCGCAGCCCGGCCTCGGTGATCTCGCCCGGGGTCTTGGCGATGGCCAGCAGGTCGGCCGCGCTGACCTGCACGTCGTCGCGCAGCTTGCCGAGCTGGTTGGGCTGGTCGCCGAGCACGGCGTCGAACACTTCCTGGCAGATCGGGACCAGATCGGGGTGCGCGACCCAGGAGCCATCAAAGCCATCGCCCGACTCGCGGGTCTTGTCCTCGCGGACCTTGGCCAGCGCCTTCGCGTTCACCTCGGGATCACGCCTGCTCGGGATGAAGGCCGCCATGCCGCCCATGGCGTGCGCGCCGCGGTCATGACAGGTCTTGACCAGCAGCTCGGTGTAGGCGCGCATGAACGGGGCGGTCATCGTCACCGCGTTGCGCTCGGGCAGGACGAAGTCGCGGCCCCGGGTACGGAACTTCTTGATGATGCTGAACAGGTAGTCCCAGCGGCCCGCGTTCAGCCCGGCGCTGTGGTCGCGCAGCTCGTAGAG
>Ga0335075_10008911_pt1 | contig 15348 bp, 11 predicted proteins | sample Lox_Sample_24_FD_206723 | JGI IMG/M metagenome (GOLD analysis project Ga0335075, IMG submission 206723) | Soil microbial communities from Loxahatchee National Wildlife Refuge, Florida, United States - Lox_Sample_2.4 | ecosystem: Environmental > Terrestrial > Soil > Wetlands | place: USA... | reverse complement strand
GCAAGACATTCTTCGGCCTGCCAAGTTCGTTCCCGGTAGCCGAACCCGCCGTAGCAGATGCCACCGATTGAACGGGGAACGGCGTCTGAATTCGCCAGAGAAGCGCACACGCGGAGAAGCGATGTTACCACCGTTCATTTGCGCGAACGTCCTGTCGGATCTAGCAGGTTGCGGAAAAAGTCAGAATCAGGACTTCAGGGGTTAAAACCCCTGAAGAAAACGGGCCGCTTACGGCGGGGTTGAAACCCCGCCCTCCTGAAAACCAACTTTTTTCCGCAACCTGCTAGACTAATGCACGGGTGCGGCTGAAGTTTCGCGAGCCTTTGCGCGCGCTCCGCGGAAATAGAGAATCAGCCCTAGCGCGACAAAGAAGAATGTCCCCGCAACGAGGGTTGCTTCGAACGCGAGTTTGTTTTCCGCCTCTCCTGGCGGAATGAACGAGAGCACGATTCCCGCCAGTACGACCAGAAACCCCAGCGATCCGACAATCCACACGCCGAGCTTGCCGCCCGGGATCAGGACCGCATCGCGGCTAGCCGCGCGATCCTTGCGATAGGCGAGTTTGATTGCCGCGCCGTACATATACAGGAAGGGAATAAAGTAGAGGATCGTCCCGGCGTCGACGAAGAGTTGGTACGCGCCGTTCACCGATTGATTGATCTGGATCAGCAGCAGGATCACGCCGGAAATTACCGCCTGGACCAAAATCGAAATCCACGGCGTCTTCCACTTGGGATGAATCTTGCCGAACGCTGCGGGCAGGTAGCGTTCGATGCCAACGATAAACGGCACGCGCGCAACGCCTGCCACTGTGGTGCCCACACCACCCGCGTTGCCCACGGTAACCAGCGCCGCCGCGATCACGCCGAAAAGGCCGATCTTCAGTGCAGTGGAGCCGATCGTCAGGGCCTGAAACACGCCGGACTTCGGATCGACGGAAGGCGAGGGCATCATAGCGAGAACCGCGAATGTTCCTGCGATGTAGGCCATGGCAATCAGAAACCCCGAGCCAAAGATGGCGCGCGGAAACGTTTTCTGCGGGTTGCGCACTTCTTCGCTCATTGCGGAGCACAATTCCAGGCCGACGAACGCGAACGCGATCTGGGGCCAGAAATTCACCGTATTCCAATTCCAAACCGGAATCATGTTCGCGAAGGTGAAGTGCGTGACGGAGCCGCGCGTGTACCAGAGGTAACTGCCCAATCCAATCAGCATGAGAAGCGGGACGTAGGTTGCGACGCCGCCGGCATTTTGCAGCCATTTGCCGATGTTCAGGCCGACGATGTTCAGCACGACCGCGACGAACAGCAGCCCCAGCGAAACGACCATCAGAAACGTCCGGTCGTTCGCCAAATAGCCGGTGCTGCTGCCGCCGACGTACGCGCACATTGCGGCGCTCGCCATCAACAATCCGGGAAAATAGAAGAAGGTGTATATCCAGTAGGTCCAGCCGGCGACAAATCCGTGAAAATCGCCGAACGCCTCTTTGGCCCAAACATATAGGCCGCCTTCCATGGGGAATCGCGTGGAAAGCTCGGTGATCACGAAAGCGGACGGCAGGAAAAAAAAGACCGCGGCGAGCGCCCACAAACTGATCGATGAGGGACCGTTCCGGCCTGCGGCCGCAATCCAGCGCGGCCCGAGAACGGCTGCTATGTTGAACAGCAGCACGTCCCAAAAGCCCATCACACGACGAAGCTGCTTTTTGACGTCGGATTCGACGTGCGCGCTCACGCAGTTTCATCCAGTGCGGGAATCAGTTTGTCTTCCAGAAGGAAATTGCGGAGGAACGGATCGGAGGATTCCTCGAGTTCGGTCCAGGGCCCGAAAAATTCGACGCGTCCTTCGTGAAGAAAGATCACGCGGTCGGCGAGGCGCTTGCCGAGGTGCGTATCATGGGTGACGACGATGGAAGTCTTCTTGAATTTCTGCTTCAGCTTCAGGATCAGGTCGCTCACGTGGAGCGCCATCACGGGGTCGACCATTGTGGTCGGCTCGTCATAGAGGATCGCGTCGGGATTTTCGGCGAGAGCGCGCGCGATTGCCACAGCGCGTTTTGTCCCCGTGCTCAAATCGGAGGGCAAACGGCCGGCCAAGTCCCGCACTTCGAGCATTTCGAGCAGTTCGTCCACGCGGCGGTCAACTTCTTCGCGATCGTGACGGCCACCACGGCTCAAGATCGGAAAGGCCACATTGTCCGCGACGGAAAGAGAATCGAACAGCGCGCCCGACTGAAAGACCATGGTCACTCGACGCCGAATCTCGGAAAACTGCTCCTCGGTCCAGTGCGTTACGTCGTTTCCCGCAACGATGATCTGTCCTTCGTCAGGCTTCAAAAAACCGAGCAGCAGTTTGAGTGACACCGACTTGCCGACGCCGCTACGGCCCATAATGACCGCCGTCTCGCCTTCGTCGACGAAGAAGCTGACATCCCTGAGGACGCGATTGTCGTCGAAGGCCTTCGACACATTTCGAAACTCGAAGTAGTGATCGCTCATTGTTCGCTTTACGCACTGGCGGTGCGCAAATCGTTGTCCCGGGCGCGGCGCGGGACTCTCCGCGCTTATTCCTCGCGCAGTGCTTCGCTCGGCCCAATACTCGAAGCGCGCCGCGCAGGAAGAAATGCAGCCGCGCTCCCCGCGCACAGCAGCACGAAAACCACGCCAACGTAAGTCCAGGCGTCTAGCGGTTTCACGTCGTAAAGAAAGCCCCTCACCAATCGTTCCGTCAAAATGGCGACCACGATTCCGGCCGCCAACCCCAAGCCCACGACTGCCAATCCCTGTCGCAGGACAAGCCGCACGATCTGCCGCGGCGTTGCACCCAACGCTAGCCGTATCCCGATTTCCCGCCGCCGGTAGCTCACCAACTGCGCCAGCACGCCGTAGAGGCCCGCAATCACCATCAAGGTCGCGAGAATTCCAAACGTGCCCGCCAGGTACATTCCCAGGCGCGCACTGAAGTTGCTCTTATCCACTTTCTCCTGCATGGACGCGAACTCTTCGACGGCATAATCGGGCGCTATCTTGTGGAAAATAGACCGGACGGCTGTCGTTACGGGAATGTCGCCTTGCGTTTTCACATCAAAGGTCATGATCGTTTTCAGCAGCAGCGGATAATACAGCGAAGTCGACGGCACCTGCTGGTACGGCAGCATCAGAAGCGGCCCAGGCGTTTGCGCCACACTGCCGGCAATCTCGTCGCCCAGCACGCCGACAATCGTGTACGTCTTCAGCATTCCAGTTTCTTTTCCGCCGAAATCCAATTGCCGCCCGAGCGGATTCGCCCCTCGGAAATATTTTCGTGCCAGCGCTTCGTTGATCACGGCCACGTACGGCGCGCTCGCATTGTCCTGCTCGGAGATCATCCGCCCCCGCAGCACGGGCGTGTTCATGACCGACGCATACTGATCGCTCACGACGGTAATCCGGGCCTGGTAATCGTGCTGATCGTCTTTCGGCTCCCCGGCGACGTGAAAGCTGGTCGACATCCGCGATCCCGATAATGGCGGCGTCGTTGCCAGCGTTGCTCCGGCGACTCCGGGCAAGGCGCGGAGTTGTTCCAGCACCGGCTCATATACCAGCGTCGCCACCGAGGCCGGGGCGGCCCCGCCGGATGGAACAGCCAAGCCGGTAAATCCCGCCGCGTCTCCGGGCATGGCCGTGAACGAGGTTATGCGCGTCGCATCGAATCCAAGCTGCACATGCTCGAGATTCCACAAGGTGTGGGTCAGCAGTCCCGTTGCTACGAGAAGCACGCTCGAAAGTGCCACTTCCACCGCGACCAGAGTCCCGCTGATCCGGCCACGCACCGATCTGGTTCCCAGCCCTCGCGACGCGCTTTGTAGTGCCTTCTGCGGATCGGACTTCGAAATCATCAGTGCCGGAACGATCGCCGACGCCAACGTCGTGGTCGTCGCGATCAATCCGAGGATCACGGCCACGGTCCAGTGCAGCGCAATCCGCTGGCTCAGTGGGATCGCGTCCGGCGGGAGCTTACGCACGAGCCCAATGACGGCCACAGCGAGTCCGTAACCTGCACCACAGCCCAGTACGCTCAGTGCGCCTCCCTCAATCACCATTTGCCGAGCTAGCCGCCACCGGCTTGCTCCCAGCGCAGCGCGCACTGCGAACTCCTGCTGTCGCACCAGGCAGCGGGCCACCAGCAGGTTGGCCACGTTCGCACATGCAATCAGCAGCACCAGTCCCAGCGCCGCGATCAGCGCCAGGAAGACCGGGCGAATCGGTCCCGTAAGCGTCTCCTGATACGGTCGGACGAAGAATTGCAATCCGCGTTATCGCCCGGGTCGGCCTTCTGTATGCGATCCGCAATCGCCTGAAGTTCGGCTTGCGCTTCGGCTGGCCTGACTCCCGGCTTCAACCGTCCTACGATTTCGAAGAAGTCGTAGCCGCGCTCCTTCAGCATCTCGCCGCTCGGCTGCAGCGGCAGCCAAACGGCCGTGTCCGCGCCATCACTGATTTCCTCGGGAAACCGGAAACTCGGCGGCAGCACTCCGATTACCGTTTCGGGCTTCTCATTGAATCGAATCGTCCGTCCGATAATATGCGGATCGGCGTGAAACTTCTGCCGCCACAAACCGTCCGACAGCAAAATCACCTGCGGTCCACCCGACTCGCCATCGGCCTCGGTAAAAACGCGCCCCATCGCGGGTCGCACGCCCAGCATCCTCATCAAGTTTGGCGTCAAGCGTGGCGCTGCGACACTCGATGAGCCATCGTCCGCCTGGATCACTCCCAGATCGACCGAATATCCGCCCACCTCGTCGAGAGTGCGAGTCTGATCCCGCACGTCTCGGTAATTCAGCCAGGAGGTCTCAGCGTTCTTCTGCTGCGATGTGCTGACCGTGACGAGGCGTCCCGCATCAGGATAGGGCAGCGGACGCAGCAGCACGTCATCGGCTATGGTGAACATCGCGGCGTTCGCCCCAATTCCCAACGCTAATGTGATCACGGCGAGTAATGTGAGCCCTGGCGACTTGCCCAGTTGGCGCACCGCAAAGATCGCATCTTGTGACACGCTGTGAATGGAGATTCGCATGAGTTACCTGGCCCCGCTTATCCTGCGCTTGGCCTCCTCATAATCGGCTTGCGAATTCATATTCTTGAACAACAGATCATCCGAATCAAAAACTTTCCAGTTGCTGGGTTCCAGATATTCGACGCGCAAATGCGCGAGGCCGTCGGTCACCTTGCGCACGCCGCGATCGAGCGCCAGCCAAACCGCTGCCTCGCCACTTTTTGCGTACATTGCGCACAGCGGCTCCGCTCCGCGGTTGTTCATCGGCAGCAGCGCATCGGCGTTGGATTCCAGCGCCCGCCCGATCAGAAACTCCAGCCACTCCCGCGTCAGATAAGGCAGATCGCATGCAACGATCAAGTTCCAGCGGCAGGCGGATGCGCGGAGCGCCGTTGCGATCGCGCCCAAAGGGCCGGCGCCTGGCCAATCATCGCGAATCACGCGCAAGCTGAGCTGCTGGTACGACTCGCGCTCGCCGACGATTATCGCCCGTCCCGTTATTCCTTCGACGAGCCGCACCGTTCGCACGATCATCGGCACGCCGTCGAATTCAAGTAGTGCTTTGTCGCGTCCCATGCGCGAGCTTTGACCGCCGGCCAGAACGAAGGCGCCAACGGGTTCGATTGGGAATTTGCGGGAGCGCAATTTCGTCATTCTCGTCACAATTGCCCGTGCGATTGGCTTTCAGACTATGAGTGTATTACGCTCAATTTGTGGATAATTCTTTTTGTCACAATAAGTACAGCATAGTCAGCATGTTACATAACTGGATCGCCTGGTGAAACCCGCCAACACTTGGATTTTCCCTTGACACGTGAGGTTCTTTTGCTATATTAGCACTCGCCGTTGCGGACTGCTAATCTTCAGTTGTCCGCTACGCAACACAAGCAATCCACTGGAGGAATCGCAAAGATGCCAGTCAACATTACACCGCTCCACGACCGTGTTCTGGTCCGGCGGCTGGAAGAGAAGGAGGTCGTCAAGGGAGGCATCATTATCCCCGACACGGCCAAGGAGAAACCACAGGAAGGTGAAGTGATCGCCGTCGGCAGTGGCCGCCGCGAAAAAGGCGAGCTCATCCCGCTCGACGTCAAGGCGGGGGATCGCATCCTGTTCGGCAAATACTCGGGCAACGACATCAAGATCGACGACGAGGAATATCTCATCGTGAAGGAAGACGAGATCCTCGCGAAGATCGGGCCGGCTGCGAAAGCCGCAGGCGGCAAGAAGTAACTGTCAGCAAGGCGAACGCCTCGCGGACGAAAAGTTCTGAGTACAACAACAAACCAGAATTCCAATGATTCAGGAGGAAGAAGATACATGGCAAAGCAAATCGTAACTGGTGAGAATTCGCGCCAGTCGATTCTGCGGGGCGTCAACGTTTTGGCCGATGCGGTGAAGATCACGCTCGGACCGAAGGGTCGCAACGCGGTAATCGAGAAGAAGTTCGGCGCTCCGGTCATCACGAAGGATGGCGTGACCGTGGCGAAGGAAATCGAGCTGAAGGATCCGCTCGAGAACATGGGCGCGCAGATGGTACGCGAAGTGGCGTCGAAGACCTCCGATGTGGCGGGCGACGGCACCACGACGGCAACCGTCCTGGCGCAGGCCATCTTCCGCGAAGGCGTGAAGACGGTCGCGGCCGGCGCAAGCCCGATGGCCCTGAAGCGCGGCATCGACAAGGCCGTCGAGACCGCGGTGGAGGAAATCAAGAAGCTGCACCGGGACGTGAAGGGCGACATGATCGCGCAGGTCGGCACGATCTCCGCGAACAACGACCGCCAGATCGGCACGATCATCGCGGAAGCGATGAAGAAGGTGGGCAAGGACGGCGTCATCACCGTTGAAGAATCGAAGACGATGGAGACGACGCTGGAAGTCGTGGAAGGAATGCAGTTCGACCGTGGCTACCTCTCGCCCTACTTCGTTACCGATCCGGAGCGGATGGAGTGCGTGATCGAAGACGCGCGCATCCTGATCCACGAAAAGAAGATCAGCTCGATGAAGGACCTGCTTCCCCTGCTCGAGCAGATCGCGAAGATCGGGAAACCGCTGGTGATCATCGCCGAAGACGTGGAAGGCGAAGCGCTGGCGACCCTGGTCGTCAACAAGCTGCGCGGCACGTTGCAGGCCTGCGCCGTTAAGGCGCCGGGCTTCGGCGACCGCCGCAAGGCCATGCTGGAAGACATCGCCATCCTGACCGGCGGCAAGGCCATCACCGAAGATCTCGGCATCAAGCTCGAGAACGTGAAGATGGAAGACCTCGGGCGGGCCAAGAAGATCACCATCGATAAGGACAACACCACGATCGTCGAGGGTGCCGGGAAGCCCAGCGAGATCGAGGGTCGCGTCAAGCAGATCCGCGCGCAGATCGACGAAACCACGTCGGACTACGACAAGGAGAAGCTGCAGGAGCGGCTGGCGAAACTCGTCGGCGGTGTTGCGGTGATCAAGGTGGGCGCGGCGACCGAGACCGAGCTGAAGGAGAAGAAGGCTCGCGTTGAGGACGCCATGCACGCCACCCGCGCCGCGGTCGAGGAAGGCATCGTTCCGGGAGGCGGCACAGCGTTACTGCGCTGCCTGAACGCGCTCGACAAGATCAAGCTGGATGGCGATGAAGCCATCGGCGTCAACATCGTCAAGCGCGCATTGGAAGAGCCGGCCCGCCAGATCGCGCAGAATGCGGGACACGAAGGCGCCGTGATCGTCGGCCGCGTTCGCGAGTCGAAGGAAGACAACTTCGGCTTCAACGCGGACTCGGGTGAGTACGGCAACCTGGTCTCGCAGGGCGTGATCGATCCGGCCAAGGTCACGCGGCTGGCGCTGCAGAACGCGGCGTCCATCGCGGGACTCATGCTCACCACCGAAGCGCTCGTCGCCGAAGTGAAGGAAGACGAAAAGAAGGGCGCAGGCGCCGGCGGCGGTATGCCCGGCGGCGGCGGTATGGGCGGAATGTACTAAAGAGACAGTCGACAGTTAAAGGTTGACAGTTCAAAGTTAGATGCAAGAAGGGCGGCCTAACCGGCCGCCCTTTTTTTTACGGGATTTTGAAAGGTTTTCGCGCGTTGCCGTTGGCGGAGAGGCTTGCGGCAAATTGGCCACGGAAATGCCGGGCGCGGCAAGCTGCGCCCCTACCGATGACGTTCATACGCAACGTGAAACGATGCGGTCCTGCCGTCGATATTCGTGACCAGCGCGGGAAATCGGTGCGCTCTTACCGATAAAAACACCTCAGCCAACGGCCGTGAGGTATGGGCATATAATCCAACCGTATCCTGTGAACACAATTCCGAATTTCCCGCGACGACGGTCGATTCGAATGCCGGGCTTCGATTATTCCTTGCCGGGAACCTATTTCGTGACGATCTGCGCACACGGCCGGAAATGTGTGTTCGGCGGAATTGTGCTGAATGAAGTGAGGTTGAATGACCTCGGCAACATCGTGAATGAATGCTGGCTGGAAATCCCAAGGCATTTTGCGAACGTGCAGCTGGGGCACACGTTGTGATGCCGAATCATCTGCATGGATTGGTGGCAGTTCGCGAAACAGTTCGAAGCCGAAAGCGCAGGGCGGCACGAGAGCGGGCGCAGCATGCTGCGCCCCTACCGACGGATGTTAATTGTGAGCGCGGAGAAATTGTGGCCGGATCGTTGGCTGCGATTATCCGGTCGTTCAAGGCCGCGTCGACAAAACGCGTGCGCGACGCCCTAGGGAAGCCCGCGTTCCAGTTGTGGCAGCGGAATTATTACGATAGCGTCCTTCGAAACGCCAAAGAATTTCGAAACGCCCAGCGGTGCGTCATCGAGAATCCCCTGAAGTGGTATGCCGACCGCGAAAATCCTGAATTCGAAGCCGGGCTGTAGACTCCCCTTGGCCAGCAACGATTTGCTTTCATGGTAGGGCGCAGCGTGCTGCGCCCCTACCGGGGATATTTATCGCCAGCGCGGGAAAAATCGCTGCGCCTGCCACGGCTCACGCCGGTTCGACGTGAGTTTCAGGCCGACCGCAGCAGAGTCTCCTCGGATACGTAGGACGGCCTTTGTGGCGACGGCTCGTTCGAGCAAGGCTATACGCCGAAGAGGCGGGAGGCGTTGGCGCCGAGGATGGCGGCGCGGTCGGAATCGGAAATGGGGAGCGCGCGGAGGGAGGAGAGCATCGAGGGAATGCTGCCGATCTGGTGCGGGTAATCGCTGCCGGCGAGGATGTGGTCGACACCCGCGAAGCCGATGGCGAGCTGCAGCGCGTTCGGGTCGAAATTCACCGTGTCGTAGTAGAACTCCTTCAGGTAATCGCTTGGTGGCCGGTCGATGTTTGCCCGGCACTCGCTGAAGGCGTAGTAGCCGCGATCGAACCTTTCGGCGATATAAGGAACCGCGCCGCCCAAATGGCTGAGCACCCAGCGAATGCGCGGGAATCTATCGGGCACGCCGGCGAAGACGAGATGAGCGGCGGCGAGAGTTGTATCCATCAGGAAGCCGACGAGAGGCATGAGCCAAAATTCGGTCATGGCTTCGACGCCGACGGGCGCCGTGGGATGAATGTGGAGAATTGCGTCGAGCGAGTTGGCAGCTTCGTAAAGCGGCGTGTAGCGAGCGTCGGCGAGTGCGACGCCGTTGATGTTGCTGAAGAGCATCGCGCCCCGCATGCCGAGCTGCCTGACGGCCCGTTCCAGTTCGCGAACGGAGGCGGATGGATCGTTGAGCGGGAGCGTGGCGTAAGCGAGGAAGCGGCCGCGATGGTCGGATACGATACGGGCGAAAGCGTCGTTGACGAGGCTGGCGAGCCGCGCAGCATTCGCGGGCGATTCGACGTGCGTGCCGGGCGTGGTGAGCGAGATAACTTGGGTGTCGATTCCCGCCTGAGCGAGGACGCCGGCACGGTAGTCGATATCGCGATGGCCGCGGACGGCGACGTTGTAGTCGCCGGGATAATGCAGAAGGGGATTGCCCTCGGCGTTGATCGTGACGCGGACGGTGCTTTGGCCGGAGCGGAGTGCGTCGATGTAGGAGGGCGGATAGAAGTGATTGTGGACGTCGATGATCGGCATTCAGATCTCCGAAAAGTGCGAGGTCGATGAGGCAGACATAATACGACAGTTGAGAGTTGAGGTTCAGAGTCGAGAGTTGATAGTTCAAAGTTGAAAGTCGAAAGTCGAAAGCGACGGAATGCAGGTCCCGGTGCAAACCTGGGTTGCGAGGCGCCTCGTGTTCTCGTTGAGAATGATTGGTGACACTAGGTAGAGTGTCGCCATTCTCAATCTCACAGGGCTGAGTAGTGGCGAGTGACGAGTGGCGAGTGACGAGAAAAAAAAGCTGAGATACCCGCCGTTCGCGGAAGGCACGAAGGATATGCACGTGCCAAAGGTTCACCAGAAAGAGTTGAAGGTTGAAAGCGACGGAATGGATGTCGCGGTACAAACCGGTGCACACCCGCTTCGAGGGGCGGCTCGGTGGCGTGAGTCAGCGCGCGGGAGTATGATTGCCTCCACGTGCTGTTGGCCCACCCCTTAGCCCTCCGGAGGCAGCCCATGCTGAAGAAAGTTGCGATCATCGTCGGAATCGTCATAGCCGCGCTCATCATTATTGCGCTGATATTGCCGCTGTTCATCAACGCAAATACGTTCAAGCCAACCTTGGAGACCGATCTTTCCGGAGCGTTGGGACGCAAGGTCGAAATCGGCAACATCAGCCTCTCGATTTTTTCCGGTGGCGTCACCGTCGACTCGTTCTCGGTGGCAGACGATCCGGCCTTCAGCTCTTCGCCGTTTCTGACAGCGAAACAGCTGAAAGCGGGCGTGTCTTTGTTTCCTTTGATTTTCTCAAAGCGGCTGGAAGTGAAGTCATTCACGATTTCCGACCCGCAAGTGACGCTGTTGCGGTCGCCATCCGGACGCTGGAATTATTCGAGCCTGGGCACTGCCAGTCCACAGCCGCCGCAGAATGCCGGTGCGCAGCCATCGAAGGCGCAACCGTCGACGCCATCGTCCGCACCATCGTCCTCGACGTCGTCCGGATCCGCAAATAACTTCTCCGTTGGCGAGCTGAAGCTTTCGAACGGGAGCATGACAGTTGGCACAGTGGGAAGTTCGACGGTACGGAAGTACGACGACGTGAATCTGGACGCGAGCGATGTTTCGTATACGTCTCAGTTTCCCTTTCACCTGACGGCGCAAACACCGGGTGGAGGGTCGATCAAACTGGACGGAAAGGCTGGACCGGTCAATCCGTCGGACGCTTCGTTGACACCGTTTAACGCGACGGTCGGAATCAAGAATTTCGATCTGGGCGCCACGGGGTTCATCGATCGGTCCTCAGGCGTGGGTGGCATCGTCAATTTTGATGGCGTACTTACTTCAGACGGGCAAGAGATGACATCGAATGGGACGATCACGGCGGAGAAGGTGCGTTTCGCGCCAAACGCGTCACCTGCGACCGTTCCGGTGAACATCAATTACGCTGCGAGATACGATTTGAGCAGCAATACAGGGTCGCTGACGCAGGGCGAAATTCGTATTGGCAAAGCTGTCGCAACGCTCGGGGGCACTTACAACGGCGCAGAAGTTGTCACAACGGTCGATATGAAGATGCAGGGGAAGGCGATGCCAGTGCACGACCTTGAAGGTGTCTTGCCGGCGGTCGGAGTGCAACTGCCGTCGGGTGCGTCGCTGCAAACGGGCACGCTCGATCTGACGCTGGCGATCACCGGTCCGGTGGACAAGCCTGTGATTACGGGGCCAGTGAATCTGTCGAATGCCAAACTGGCGGGATTCAACTTGAACGGAAAGCTTGGCGCGCTCGCATCGTTTGCACACTTGGGGAAGGCCGGGACGGATACGGAGATTCAAACGTTGAGCGCAAACCTGAGAGTCGATCCGACAGGCACGCACGCGCAGAATTTGAATCTGGTCGTGCCTTCGCTGGGCACGATGACGGGCAACGGCAACGTGAGCCCGACGGGTCAGCTAGATTGCCGGATGGTGGCGAAACTCGGGACGAACAATGTCGCAGGCGTTGTGGGAACCGCGCTCGGGTCATTGACTGGGGGCGGGAGCGGCGGCGGGATTCCGTTCAAAGTCAGCGGGACGACGTCCAAACCCATTTTTATGCCCGACTTCGGGGGCATGAGTAGTTCGGCAAAAGCTGCTCCTACAAGTGCGAAGGATGCGAAGGGTGCAGCGTCCAGCATCCTTGGCGGGTTCCTCAAAAAGAAAAAACCGTAGCAATAGGTGGGGGGTCAGCAGCGGCGAGCAGGTGAGTCTGCGGAACGATAATTACCGTCAGAGTACGGCTCAGGCCGCTCGCCGCGTCAAGAGTTCGCGGGAATGCTAGCATCGTTTAGGCTATGTCTTCTCCCGCGCGCGCCACAGCACCCCCCGTCGCGGCGGTGCAACGATACTTCGAACTGTCGCTCTTCCTGCTCGTGGCGACCGGCATCGTCGCGATTGTTTCGACAGGGAAGCTGGATTGGTTTTCTGAGATCGTTCCGCTGATCGCGTTGGGATATAAGGCGATTCGCCTTTGGCGTGGACGCGGACCCGAGCTGTCGTCGCGCGTGGCGACCTGGATCGTTTTCCAGTACTTTCTGATCTTTCCGCTCGACCTTTGGTTCTTCTCGCGACAGATGGCCGAGGGTGCGCCGAATCCCAGGCTATATGCGGCGTTGCTCGCGGCGATTCATCTTCTCCTTTTTGCAACTTTGATCCGGTTGTTTTCTGCGCGGACGAACCGCGACTATGCGTTCCTCGCGGTTCTGGCCGTGGCAGCGATGCTGGCTTCGGCGATTCTGACAGTGGCGACTGGATTTCTGATCGTCCTCGCAATTTTTCTTGTTCTGGCGGTCTCGACTTTTGTCGCGCTCGAGATCCGGCGCAGCGCGGCAGGCGCAGTTTCACCTCCTGTCGAGCCGGGATCGCCGCTTGCGCAGAAGTTGAACCGCGCGCTCGGGCTGACATCGATACTGGTAGCCGTGAGCGCATTAGTTATCGGAGCCGCGATCTTTTTTATCATTCCGCGGTTCACCACGGGTTATCTCAGCGCATTCAATCTAAGGCCGACTCCGCTCACAGGCTTTACCGATGACGTCTCGCTGGGGGCGATCGGCAACATCCAAAAAAACAGCACGGTGGTGATGCGGATCAAGGTGGACGGCAATCCGGGGAACGCGGAGGGCATTCACTGGCGCGGCGTCGTGCTCACGAATTTCGACGGCCGGCGCTGGTTCACTCCGCCTTCGGACACAAATGTGCTCTTCCCCGACGCCGACGGCGACTACTTCTTCGGGCAGCCGCGATTCTCGGCAGGGCGGTTTCGGCAGCTGGGTTATACCGTCCTGATGGAGCCGCTCGCGACTGAGGCGATTTTTCTTGCGGCAACGCCTGAACGGCTACGCGGCCGCTTCGGTTCAGAAAACGGCGGCGGGAGGTACGGACAACGCCGTTCCTTTTTGCTCGTCGACAGTACGGGTTCTCTCTTCAATCCGTTCCACAACTTTGAGAAGCTGCGCTATCAGGCCACGTCTGATATTCCGGTGCTGTCTACAGCGGGACTGCGCGTTGCCGGCGCGAATTATTCGTCGCAACTGGCGCATGTGTATTTGCAGCTTCCATGGATCGATCCACGCGTCAAGGCATTGGCCGAACGGATCAGCAGGCGGTTCGGCAATGCATACGACAAAACCGTGGCGATCGAGCTGTACCTGAAAACGCATTACAACTACACACTCAATCTGAGCGGACCAGAGCCGAAGGATCCGCTTGCGGATTTTCTGTTCGTACGCCGCTCGGGGAATTGCGAATACTTCGCCGCGGCAATGGTAGTAATGCTTCGTGCCGAAGGTATCCCGGCGCGCTACGTCACCGGGTTCATTCAGGGCGAGTACAACGACGTTGGCGGCGATTACATCATTCGCGAAAGCGATGCGCACGCGTGGGTGGAAGTCTATTTTCCGGGGTACGGATGGATCACCTTCGATCCCACTCCAGGCTCGGCCGACGAGCATCCGCACGGACTGTTCGCGCGCGTCGGGATGTATCTGGACTGGTTTCAGCTCAACTGGAACGACTGGGTGATCAACTACGACTTCTCGCATCAGGTGATACTGGCTGAAAACCTGCGGAAATCGTCGAGCGACTGGAGAGATCAGGCCCGCGACTACAGCATCGCAAAAGAACAGCAGGCGATGCGGTATTTGCTCGTTCTGGATCAGCGCATTGAGGCGTCGCACTACACGCTGCCGTCGATTCTCGTATTGCTGCTTGCGCTTTTGATCTACATTCGAGGACGCAAGGTGGTTGGCTACGCGGCGGCGCGATGGCGCCTGCGTTCGGGCCATGCCGGCAATTTAACAGCCTCGCTCGCTGCGTTCGAATACCGCGAGATGCTTCGCCTGCTCGAGAAGCGGGGCTGGAAGAAAGCTGGATCGCAAACGCCGCTCGAATTCGCCAGGACAATCTCAGAGCCGCAACTCGCAGGACCTGTGGCGCAGCTGACGGAACTGTATCAGGCGGCTCGGTTTGGAGCGCATCCCGCTGCAACGGATCAAATTTCGGCCGTACTGCGATCGCTGCGCGAACTCGTCCGCGCCGCAAAGAGCGCCGGTGCATGAAGCGTCGGGTTTGGCTGCTTGCGGGACTGCTGGCGATTACGGTTGTTGTAGTGTTCCTTTTGCCGCCGATTGCCCAAAGCGAGGCGTATCACAATTTCGCGGACCAGCGGGCTCTGCTCGGCATTCCGCGCTGCTTTGACGTTATTTCCAATTTTCCGTTCCTGATTATTGGCGCCTGGGGCATATGGCTTCTGGTGCCGAAACGCTCGGTTGTGTCGAGCCGATTCCTCGATTCACGCGAGCGCCGGCCTTATCTCGTATTTTTCATTGGGGTCGCGCTCACGGCATTCGGGTCGTCTTACTACCACCTCATGCCGAATGACAGCCGTCTCGTTTGGGACCGCATTCCGATGACGCTCGGGTTCATGGGATTGCTTGCCGCAATGATCGGCGAGCGCATCAACGTGAAGGCCGGCCTGCGTTCGATGGCACCTCTCCTGGTTTTGGGCGTCGGCAGCGTTTTCTATTGGCGCATTACACAAGAGGCCGGCCATGGGGATTTGCGGGCGTATGCGCTCGTCCAGTTCGGTTCCATGCTTGCGATTCTGCTTTTGATCGCTTTGTTTCCGCCACGCTACACGCGCGGGGCGGATCTCCTTATGTCGTTCGGGATTTATGGCCTCGCGAAGGTGTTCGAGGCTGCCGACCGCCCGATCTTCGCGGTCGGCGGGATTGTCAGTGGCCATACACTGAAGCATCTTACGGCA
>Ga0335075_10008910_pt1 | contig 15348 bp, 15 predicted proteins | sample Lox_Sample_24_FD_206723 | JGI IMG/M metagenome (GOLD analysis project Ga0335075, IMG submission 206723) | Soil microbial communities from Loxahatchee National Wildlife Refuge, Florida, United States - Lox_Sample_2.4 | ecosystem: Environmental > Terrestrial > Soil > Wetlands | place: USA... | reverse complement strand
ATTGTGCTGAACGAGGCATTTCACTGTCGGCCCGACTCACTGTTCTTCCTCTTCTCGGCCAGCAAGCCCCTTGTCGCGCTGCTGGTGCACAAGCTGGCCGAGCGCGGCGAACTGGCACTCGACGACCGCGTCGCCGCTCACTGGCCGGAATTCGGCCAGGCCGGCAAGCAGGACATCACGATCCGGCAGGTCCTGCAGCACCGCAGCGGGCTGCCGGTGGTGCGCGGCATGGCCAAGGACGCGCTCGCGATGACCAACTGGGCCGCGTCCGTGCGGGCGCTCGAGGTGGCCACACCCTCGTTCCCGCCCGGTTCGGTGCCTGCCTATCACGTGCTCAGCTACGGGTTCATTCTCGGCGAGCTGGTGCGACGGGTGACCGGCGCGCCAGTGCGCGACGTGCTGCAGTCCGAACTGCTCGGTCCGCTCGGCCTGCGCGACAGCTACCTGGGGCTGCCGCCCGGGCAGTGGCACCGGCACGTCCCGGTAGCCGGCCGCGGCCCGGCCGAACTGGCTACCCAGCTGATGATCAACCGCCCGGCCGTGCGACAAGCTGTCATCCCGGCCGCCAGCGTGTCCGCCACCGCTTACGACCTAGCCCGGCTGTATCAGGCACTGCTGGCCGGCGGCGAGCTTGACGGGGTACGGGTGCTGCGGCCCGAGACGATCCGTCAGGCGACCTCGCCGTCCAGCGACGGCGAGGTCGACCGCTACCTGAAGCTGCCGGTTCGCTGGTCGGAAGGCTTCCAGCTGGGCGGCGAGCGGGCCGGGCAGACCCGGCTCGGCGGCGGGTCCGGGCCGATGGGCGCCCTTGCCAGCCGGACCACTTTCGGCCATAACGGCAGCTACGTCTGCCTCGGCTGGGCCGACCCGGAGCGACAAGTCGCCGTCGCTTACCTGACCGCCTGCCTGGTCTCCCGCTCGGCCGGCGCCCGGCACATGGCCGCGGTCAGCGATGCGATCCTGAGCGAGGTCCGCTGACCAGCTGGCCAACAAACGGCGCAGTTCGCACTGTCCGGCACCGCACCAGCTGGCATGCGGTCGCTCGCCCGGCCTGCCCGGTTGCTCGCAGCGCCAGGTGAGCCGGGCAGGCAGTTCCAACCTGGACCCAGACAAGGGCGTCTCACCCTGCGGGTGAGTCATGCGCGTCTGTGGGTTGTCCCGGTCTCCGGGAAAAGTAGCCGTGCGCGCCGCTGTTGCGGCGCTGATCCTTGCCGGATGTGCGCTTGCCGGATGTGCGCCTGCCGCGCATCCGACGGGGCCGGCTTCCCGTCGGCAGGCTCCGTCACCGCCCGCCGGCCAGTCTCGTGCCGTGCTGGCGACGCCTTCGACATACCCGGTGGCAGTGCCTCATCGAGCGGCGCTGCCACGGCGCATCCTGACGAGACGATGGAATCCGGCACCGGGCCAGCCCTGGTCGCACCGACTAGTGCTCGCTGGCACGTTCACTGACGTCGCATCGGCCGGTGACGTGCTGTACCTGCTGGAGACCTTGCCGCAGCGGGCTGAGCCGATGCAGCTGCTGGCTCGGGTCGACCTGGCTACCGGCACCATCGGCTACGCTCACCGCCTCGTCCCGATGACCGGGACGGCGACGATCGTGGTCAACCGGTCCGGGGTATGGCTGCTGGGCTCAGCCTGGCTGAGCCGGAACGCCGAACGTTCGGGTCCGCTGACGCTCTACCGGTTGGATCCGCGGACGCTGCGGCTGATCAGCCAGCGCGTAGTCGGACCTGCCCGCTGCTGCGAGCCGGCCACGCTCACCGGATGGACCGCCGGCCGGCTGTGGTTGTCCGTGGGCTCGACTGTCCAGCTCATCCGGCCGGTGCCATGGATGGTGCAGCACACCATCCGGATCCGCGCAGGCCAGGTGCAGTGGCTGTCATTCAGCCCGGACCGGCGTCGCGTCTACCTGGCCATTTCCCCGACTCAGACCGTGCGTGGCCGGCCGCTGCAGGAGCGGGCGCTACCCGGCTGGCGACTTCTGCACAGCGGCGCCGTCGCCGGCAACCTGGATATCGGCCCGATCTCTGCGGCGGCGACCGGGCTCTGGGTGACGGCAGGCGGCGGCACCACTGGCGAGATCCAGCTGCTCGCCGCCAGCCTCGGTCGCGTGCGGCTCCGCCTCGGCGCCGGCGAGCTGGCCCGCGGCGCGGAAGAGAAGCACTTCTTCACCTTCGAGAACAGCGTGCGTGTCGCCGTGCTGGGGGGCGTGACGTGGCTGACCGCCATGAACGCACTAGCCTGCCTTCAGGCCGACACCGGGCGGCTGCTCGCCGAGCAGCCGGGCGACCAGGCTCACGGTTCAGCCATCGGAGCGACGCCGGCCACAGCAAGCGATGACATCTACGGTGCCGGTGCAGGAGGACTGGTCCAGCTGCGGCCACCAGCCGCCTGTCGGCCGTAGCGGCACTCACTGGCGCTGGCTGGGCGGGGAAACAGCGGGCGGATGTCAGGCAGTCAGCGATGCGCTCTCGCCGGGTCACCTGAGCAGGGGGACGGAGAGGCGGCTCATCCGCGGTAAGCAGCCATTGGCGCGCGCTTGGCATCCTCGGCCGCCAGGTCGGCGTTGATTGCCGCGCCAGCGGTCAGTCCCGCGGCAGCGGAGGTGATGACCTGCGCCTGGATGCTGGCGAGGTTGCCGGCCACCCACACGCCGGGCACGGCGGTCGCACCGGACGGGTCGGCCTCGATCTGGGTTCCCATCACCTGGCCGCTCAGCGTCACTTCGACTGGGACCAGGCCGAGCGGCGCGAGCAGTTCTGCATTCGCGGTCATCCGGGGTGCGACGATCACCGCGTTCAGGGGCACCCGAGTGCCGTCAGCGAGCACTACCCCGGTCAGGCCGTTGTCGTCGGCTTCCACCCGCGCGACGGTGCCCTCGGTGACCGCGATACCGAGCGCGGCGAACTGTTCGCGCTGCTCGTACGTCAGTTCAGGGCCGGTGTGGGCCAGCACTGTCACGCGCTCGCTGAGCTGGCGGAACAGCAGCGCCTGGTGCACCGCGCCGGGACCGGTGGCCAGGATTCCGATCTGCTGGTCCCGTACTTCCCACCCGTGGCAATACGGGCAGTGCAGCACGTCGATGCCCCACCGGTCGGCCAGGCCCGGCACCTCCGGAAGCTCATCCCGCAGACCGGTCGCCATCAGCAGCCGCCGGGCGGTCACTGCCCGGTCGCCGATCCGGACGACGAAGCGCTCGCCGTCCCGGCTCAGGGCGGTAACCCGGCCGGTCTCGACTGTGCCGCCGTACCTGGCCACCTCCTGGCGGCCGGCCGCGTAGATCTCCGCTGGCGGCGTGCCGTCGCGGGTAAGGAAGTTGTGCACCTGCGAGGCGGGGGCGTTCCGCGGCTCGCCCGCGTCCACCACCAGCACCGAGCGGCGGGACCGGGCCAGCGCGACCGCCCCGGACAGCCCGGCTGCTCCTCCGCCGACTACCACGACGTCATAGCTCTCGTTCATGCGCCCACGATGAGCTCGCGGCACTGCATTTGACAAATCCTGTTGCCAAAGCAGCAATAGATAGGTGGACGATGACCGTGTGCTTGGCGCAGTCGGCCCGCGCCTGCGAGCGTTGCGGCAGCAGCGCGGTGCCACCCTCGCCAGCGTGTCGGCGGCCACCGGCATCTCGGTGAGCACGCTATCGCGGCTGGAATCCGGCGGCCGCAAGCCGACGCTGGAGCTGCTGCTGGCCCTGTCGCGGGCGTATCAGGCGCCGCTCGATGAACTCGTGGGCATGCCACCACCAGGCGACCCGCGCGTGCGCGCCCGGCCGGTGCGCCGCCACGGCCGCACCCTGATCCCGCTAACACAGCGGCCAGGCGGGCCGCGGGCCTACAAAATGCTGCTGCCGCCGGCCGAGCCAGAGCCCGAATTGCGGACCCACGAGGGCTACGAGTGGATGTATGTGCTTTCCGGCCGCGTGCGGTTGCGGCTCGCCGACCTCGACTTCGTGATGACATCCGGCGAAGCCGCCGAATTCGACACCCGCACCCCGCACTGGTTCGGCGGCGCGGGCCCAGAACCCGCCGAGTTGCTCGTCCTGTTCGGGCCCCAGGGCGAACGCATGCACGTTCGCGCCCGTCCACGGGCCGCAACCTGACTGGTGAACGCGGGTCCGGTTTGATAGGAGGGCAAGGAGCATCGCCTAGCCGCGGGCGCGGGAGGCCGGGATGGCAGACACACAGGCTGCGGGCACATCGGAGTTCGCCGAGCGCATGCTGCACATGGTGAATGAGGCCATGCTGGCCCTGATGGTCAGCGTCGGCCACCGTACCGGGCTATTCGACGTCATGGCGACGATGCCCGCCGCGACGAGCGCGGAGATCGCTGCCAGAGCGGAGCTCGACGAACGGTATGTCAGGGAGTGGCTGGCGGCGATGACGAGCGGGAGAATCGTCGATCACGACTGCGCTGCCGGGACTTTCTCGCTGCCTGCCGAGCACGGCCTGTGGCTCACCAGGGCTGCCGGCCCGGACAACCTTGCGATTGAGACGCAGTACGTGGGTCTGCTCGCACTAGTCGAGGACCAGGTTGTCGACTGCTTCCGGCATGGCGGCGGAGTTCCGTACTCCTCGTTCCCGAAGTTTCAGGCTTTGATGGCTGAAGACAGTGGCGCCGTTCGCGATGCGACGCTGATCGGCGTGACGCTGCCGCTCGTTCCCGGCCTGACTGACCGGCTAGCAGAAGGCATCGACGTTGCCGACGTGGGGTGCGGCTCAGGGCACGCCGCCAACCTGATGGCTGAGGCGTTCCCGCGCTCACGGTTCGTCGGATTCGACTTCTCCGACACCGGACTGGCAGCGGCGAGAGCCGAAGCTGATCGCAACGGTCTGACAAATGTCCGGTTCTTTAAACGCGATGCCGCCCGTCTAGGCGAGACTGCGCGGTTCGACTTCATCACGACCTTCGATGCTGTCCACGATCAGGCTCGGCCGGACCTGATGCTTGCCGGGATCGCCGACGCGCTACGCCCCGATGGGGTCTATCTCTGCGTCGACATCGCCGCGTCCAGCAAGCTTTCGGAGAATCTGGACCACCCGCTCGGCCCGTTCTTCTACACGGTCTCGTGCATGCACTGCATGACCGTCTCCCTCGCCGACGGGGGCATGGGCCTCGGCGCGATGTGGGGAGAGCAGAAGGCGCTGCAAATGCTCGGCGAAGCCGGCTTCACCTCCGTCGAAGCGGCGCATGTCGACGGCGACATCGCCAATACCTACTACATCGCCACCAAGGACTGACGGCTGAGGTCGGCCGCCGCGTGATAATGGGCCGGGTGAGTGAGCAGATACGCTTCGCTGCACAGGCCGACGTCGACGCGATGGCCACCCTGGCGAGCATGCGCCGCGAGCAGTACGCCCAGTACCAGCCGGTGTACTGGCGGCCTGCCGCCGACGCGCAGGACAAGCAGCGTCCCTACTTTGCCAAGCTCGTCGCCGACGATAAGGTCATCTGCCTGGTCAGCGAAGACGCTGGCCAGGTGACCGGGTTCCTCATCGCGACCCTAAGCCAGGCGCCCGGGGTCTACGACCCCGGCGGGCTCACCTGCCAGATCGACGACTTCGTGGTCGCCCCGGCTACGAAATGGCCGACAACAGGCGCCGAACTGCTAAGCACGGGCCTAGCCGAAGCCGGGCGCCGCGGCGCCGTGCAAGCAGTCGTCGTAACGGGCCACCTCGATCAGCCCAAGCGCCAGGCAATCCAGGCTTGCGGGCTCGAAATCGCCTCAGAATGGTGGGTGACACAGCAGGCCCTCCCGTCAGGCCCGCGCCAGGACACTGACCGCTAGGCGGCAAGCCCGTCCCGGTTATCCTCGCTGTCCGGGCACGGAAGCCCGTGCCGCCGCGAGTCACCTGATCCTTGAAGCGGGGCCCGGGAACCCGCAAACGCGCGCTGGCGCCGATACATGAGGGCGGTCAGGTGGCTCCCGAGGCTTCAGCCGACGACTCATCGCCGAGCAGCCAGCGCGCGCCTGAGCCGAGTTGCGCCGCCTCGTCTGCGGGGTTGTACAGCGAGCACCGGCGCAGCGACAGGCAGCCGCAGCCGATGCAACTCGTCAGCTTCTTCGACATGCGCTGCAGGTCAGCGATCTTCGCATCGATCCTGGCCTGCCAGCTGCGCGCGGCCCGGCTCCACTCGGCTCGAGTCGGGGCGCGGCCCTCGGGCAGCAGGGCCAGGCTGGCCTGAATCTCGCTCAGCTCAAGGCCAAGCTGACGGCCGGCCCGGATAAAGGCGACCCGGCGCAGCATGTGCCGCGGATACCTGCGCTGGTTGCCGGCTGTCCGCGTCGCACTGATGAGGCCGAGCCCCTCGTAGTACCGCAAGGCCGACGGCGCAGCCCCGCTGCGAGCCGAGAGCTCGGAGATTGTCAGCAGGTCAGGATGCGCTGATGCGGCCACCGCTGCAGGCTATCGCTTTTTGTTCTTGACTTAAAGTGGACTTTAAGTTGCAAGCTTTCTACCATGACCGATGCAACAACCGGCGTGAAGTTCTCCTTCGCAGATCTGCCTGGCCTAATGGCCGCGATGAGCGGCGACGAGAAACACGACCACTCTGCCGCGTCAACGCTCGATGTCCTCTGGGTCCTGTACGACCAGGTCCTGCGGGTGAGCCCGGAGACTGCGCACCACGACGACCGGGACCGCTTCTTGCTCTCCAAGGGGCACTCGCCCAAGGCCTACTATGCGGTGCTCGCCGCCAAGGGCTTCATCGATCTGGCCGAGCTACCTGGCTTCGGCACCTTCAACTCGATCCTGGGCCACCACCCCGATCGGAATCTGATCAGCGGCGTGGAGATCGCCAGCGGCTCGCTTGGCCACGGCCTGCCCATCGGCGTGGGTGTCGCGCTCGGGCTCAACGCGCGGAGCATTCCGAACGCACGCGTGTTCGTCCTGATCGGGGACGGCGAGCTCGACGAGGGTTCGAACCACGAGGCTATTGCGTTCGCAGGCGCCGTCGGCCTGGACCGGCTGACCGTCATAGTCGTCGACAACTCAAGCTCGTCCTATGGCTGGTCCGGCGGAGCCGACACCAGGTTCAGCCGGGAAGGCTGGTCCGCCGCACGCGTCAGCGGACGAGACCACGCAGCGCTAGCGATGGCACTGAGCGCACCGCATCCGGGCAGGCCGCACGTGGTGGTCGCCGTCATCGAGCCCGAGCCTAAGTGAAAGAGAGCAATATCGATGGACACGATGCGCAGCCGATTCGAGCAGGTCACAAGCCAGCTACTCGACAGCAATCCAGCTCTTGCGGTGGTGACGGCCGACATCGGCGCCGACGCATTCGCACCGGCCCGGCGACGGCATCCTGAGCGCGTCATCAACCTGGGCATTCGCGAGCAGTTGCTGATCGGTGTCACCAGCGGGCTGGCGCTGACAGGGATGCGGCCAGTCGCCCACACGTTCGCTCCGTTCCTCGTGGAGCGGCCCTTCGAACAGATCAAGCTCGACATCGTGCACCAGAACGTGGGTGCTGTGCTTGTGAGCGCAGGAGGGTCTTTTGACTATCCCTTCTACGGTCGCACCCATATGGCACCTGGCGACGTGGCACTGCTGGACACGCTGCCCGGCTGGACGGTGCACGTTCCAGGCCACCCGGACGAAGCCGAGGTGTTGCTGCGCGACGCCATCGCCGCAACCGGTCAGGTCTACGTGCGGCTATCGCTTCCGGCCAACGCCGCGCCGTTCCCCGTCCAGCCTGGTGAGTTCACGGTGCTGCGGACCGGCCGGGCAGGAACCGTCATCGCCGTCGGCCCGGTCGCCGACGCGGTGCTGGCCGCAACCACCGGTCTCGACGTGACGGTGCTGTACGCGGCCACAGTCCGGCCATTTGACACGACGACGCTGCGGGCAACTCTCGGCACGCCAGATGTTGTCGTGGTCGAGCCGTATCTGGCCGGCACCTCCGTGCCGTTGGTGGCCGAGGCGCTCAGCGACATGCCGCACCGGACGATCGGGCTCGGAGTCACCCGCGACGAACTGCGGCGCTACGGTACCCCCGCCGAGCACATTGCGGCGCACGGACTGGACGCGGCGAACCTGCGGGAGTGGATCGACGCCTTCTTGTGCGGGTCGGTCACGGACGCTCACATGTCGGCGACTCGGTAAGAACAGCTAGCTCGACAGCGTCATGCAGCGGCCGTCAACCGAAGCGCGCCGGGTCCAGGAAGTCCGTGGCACAGTAGGGCTGCTCACCGACCACTAGCTGGGCCAGCAATTCGCCGACGCCCGCAGCGTGCTTGAAACCGTGACCGCTGTCCCCTCCGGCCACCACGACGCGGGGCTGGCCGTCCAGCCCGCCGACCAGGAACTGCCCGTCCGGCGAATCGGTGACCAGGCACGGGATCACCTTGGCCGGCCTCGCGTCCAGACCGGGGAACGCACGCGCCACAACCGAGCTCAGCTCGTCGACGTCGGTATCCAGATGGATGTACCGGTCCATTTCCTCCGGGTCTATGTCCACCGGGTCCGGACTTGCATCCGGGGGCTCCAGTCCGACTTTGACTCCGTAATCCTCGGCTGATCCATGGCCCCACAGCCCCGTGCCGTCGGGTCGGTCCCAGATGAAGGCCGGGAATCTGCCGAGGGTGAACTCCTGCGACCCGGGATCGCGGGGCCGGAACCAGTACAGCGGCGTCCGTCGCGGGGCCAGCGGCAGACCAGGCAGCAGCGAGCCGAGCCACGCCCCGGCAGCGACTACTGCCACCGAAGCCCTCCACTCGACGGTCGGGCTGCGCACCGTAACGCCGTCACCGTCCGCCTCGATGCTGGTCACCATGGTGTGCGGGTAAACCGCAGCGCCCAGCCGCTGGGCCGCAGCCGTCTGCGCCCGGACGTTGCGCTCCGGGTAGCAGATTCCCGCGCCCGGATCCCATACGGCCACGTCCCCCGGCGCCAGACCCTGATACTGCGGCTGCCGCGTCACTAGCTCTTCGTGGCTGAGCTCATGGATCGGCACCCCTGCCGCGGCGGCAGTCTCGATCGCGCCGCGCACCACGGGGCTGTCTGGCGCTCCAACGTTCAGGCAACCGGTCTGGCTGACCAGCTGTTCGCCGACCTGGCCGCCGAGCGCGGTCCACAGCTCGAGCGACTTCAACGCGATCGCGGCGAGACCTGGATGCTCCAGGCAGGCGATACGGAACAGCCGGGTCGCACCGTGCGAGGAGCCCAGGTGGTGCCCGATGCCATGACGTTCGACTCCGGCCACGTCAACCCCGCGCGACGCAAGCCGCCATAGCGCAGCTGAGCCGAAGCCGCCCAGGCCGACCACGACGACTTCGTTCCGTATGACCTCCATCGCCCACCTACCCTCTCTCCCTTGGCCGCTCGACAGGGCAGTCGTCGCGTTGGCGCTCTTACCAGCTGCCGGGCAACTCGGTGCCGTACCAGGTCTCGATGATGCGGTGCGCGATCGACACTGGCGGCGGCAGCCTGATAGTGCCATCGGCGATGGCCGCGGCCAGCTCGTCCCGGCTGTACCAGTTCGCCTCCGCGATCTCGTCGGCATCGACGTGGATGTCGGTGTTGGCAGCCGCGGCGCGGAAGCCGAGCATCAGGCTCTGGGGCATCGGCCAGGGCTGGCTGCCGAGATAGGTCACGGCCCCGACCGTGATGCCGGTCTCTTCCGCAACCTCGCGGGCTACCGCCTGCTCCGCCGACTCCCCTGCCTCGACGAAACCCGCCAGGATGGACACCCGGCGCTCTGGCCACTGCGCGTTCCTGGCCAGGAGGGCGCGGTCGGCCGGATCGGTAACGAGCACGATCATCGCCGGGTCAACGCGCGGGAAATGCTCGCTGCCGTCGACCGGGCACTTTCGCGAATGACCCGATGCAATCGGGTCGGTCGGCGAGCCGCAGCGCGGGCAGTGCGTGAACGTCTCGTGCCAGTTCGCCAGTGCCACAGCGTGGGTCAGCAGCCCGGCGTCACGGTCGGACAGGAGCGGGCCCGCCTCGCGCAGGTAGGCCGGACGCACGCCAGGCCCCGGCTGCTCGGGGAGCGGCCCGGCAACGCCGAAATAGGCGCGGCCATCGGCCTCCACGCCCAGCAGAAACCGCACGCCGTCGGGCGCTTCTGGCGGGGCAATGAAAGCCAGCACGGCATGCTGATCGGCGAGCTCGCAGAGGGCCTGGCCACGCTCGACCACGATCACCCTGGTCGCGGGGTCCGCCCAGGCCGCCTTAAGCCAGTCCGCGTCCGCGCGCAAGTGCGCTGCCCGGTCGACCTCGCCGCGCGCAAGCGCCAGCCCGGACAGCACCGGGCCGGTCAGCCTGAGGCTGTCGCCGGCCGGCCCAGTACTGCTGGCTGGCACCGTGCTGGCCGAGACAGCATCGTCCGGGGCGCTCTCCGCTATCACCTGGCTGCCGTCATCTCGCTGCCCGCCGCGGCCAGTTCGTCCCACAGATATGCGGCCGCCTCGGCGCCTTTGAGCAGCAATCCCATGTCGACCCGCTCATTCGGTGCGTGGATCCGGTCCGCGTTCAGCCCGACCCCGATGAAAACTAGCGGCGCTGCCAGGATATCGGCCAGGTCCGCTTCCGGCCCGCTGCCGCCTTCCCTGGTAAACAGGATCTCCGTGCCGAACGCCCGCTTCATGGCGCGCACCCCCGCCCTGACCGCCGGAGAGTCCAGCGGCGCGAAGCATGGCCTGACACCGCCGCTTTCGGAGGTCACAGTCGCATCGATGCCAGGCGGCGTGTGCTCGGCTACGTACTGCCGCAGCCCGGCTATGACGTCGGCTGGCTCCTGATTAGCGACCAGCCTGAAGGACAGCTTCGCGTTAGCCCTGGCCGGCACGATCGTCTTGCCTCCGGCTCCCGTGTGGCCGCCCGACATGCCGTTGATCTCAGCGGTGGGCCGGGCCCAGACCCGCTCGAGCGTTCCGTAGCCAGCCTCTCCGGCCGCGGCTCGACTGTTGCCTGCCTCGGCCAGCCACGCTTTCTGATCGAACGGGAGGCGGCTGATCAGTTCCCGCTCGGTCTCCGACAGCGGCAGCACCTTGTCGTAAAAGCCAGGCACCGTCACCCGGCCGTCGGCGTCGTGCAAGCCGGCCAGCAGGCCGGCCAGCACATGCAGCGGATTAGGTACCGCGCCGCCGAATGAACCGGAGTGCAGGTCCCGCTCGGGACCGCGAAGATCGATCTCGGCCGCCACGACGCCGCGCATGCCGACGCACATCGAGGGCACGTCAGCGGCCCACATGCCGGTATCTGTCACGACAACAACGTCGCAGGCCAGCCGGTCCCGCTTGGTGCGAAGCAGGTCGGCGAAACAGGGCGAGCCGGATTCCTCCTCGCCCTCGATCAGCATCTTGATCGTGACTGGCGGCGCGGTCGCCGCCGAGCTGGCCAGGCTGGCCCGCAAGCCCAGGGTGTGGAATAGTACCTGCCCCTTGTCGTCTGAAGCGCCCCGGCCGAACAGCTTGCCGTCGCGCTGTGCCGGCTCGAACGGCGGGCTGTCCCACTCTTCCAGGGGCTCGACCGGTTGCACGTCGTGGTGACCGTAGACGAGCACTACCGGTGCCGCTGGATCGCCGGCCGGCCATTCGGCGAACACTGCCGGCTGTCCCGGCGAACCAGGCTCGCCAGTCGGCCAAACCTCGACGGTCGGGAAGCCAGTGGCCGTCAGGAAAGTTCTGAGCCAGTCCGCTGACCTGGCGACGTCCTCGCGGCGGGCTGGGTCGGCAGATATGGACGGGATGGCCAGCCACTCGCTTAGCGAGCCGAAGAACTCGGTCGCGTGCTCTTCAACGAACTGGCGAACGTCCATGGGCTCTCCCTTGCAGACGGAATTCGGCTGGCCCCGGGCACGGGCCATGATGGGCGTGTGGTCATGATCGTAGTGCGGGTGAGGAGAGCTGATGAGCGAGTGGACGGCCGAGAAGGTTCGATCGGCTGCCGAAGCGTGGGTCTGGGTGCCACCGGGCGCGGGGCAGGTTGTGACCAGCGAGTACCAGCTGATCGCCTATCCAGGGCACTTCCAGCACCCGACTCAGGTGGTCTGGTCGAACGCCGTCCGCCCAGCGGACGAGGTCATCGATGAGGTACTCGCTCAAGCTCGCGCCTGGGGCCGGGACCGGGTCTACTGGTGGGTCAGGGACGACGGGGCAGGTCCCGCGCAAGCCAGCACCAGCGGAACCGGCGCCGGTCAGGCCAGCACCGAGGAAGTCCTGCAGCTACGCGGCGGCAAGCTGACGGAAACCGTTCAGGTGCTCGCCTACGATCTGACCGACAGCGTGCCGGACCTGGACCTCGCCGACGGGCTGCAGGCCGAGCTGGTGGGCGATGAGCGGACCCTTCGCGCTAGCCACCTGGTCTCCGCGGAGGTCTGGGACGACCACCGCGAGCGAACTCCTGCCGCGATCACCGAAGAACTCGCCGGGCTGCTTGAGGCGCGGGCGTCGTGGTCGGACTTCCGGGTCGTAGTGTTCCTGGACGGCGAGCCGGCAGCCGGCGGAGGCTGCGGGATCGTCGGGCAAGTCGCCCGCCTGTGGGGTGCCGGGACGCGGCCCGCCTTCCGCGGCCGCGGCGCCTACCGGGCTGTACTTGCCGCCCGTATTGCGCTGGCGCGCGAGCACGGGGCGACGCTGGCCCTGGTCAAGGGCCGGGTGGAGACGTCCGGGCCAATCCTGCGGCGAGCGGGGTTCACTGCGTACGGCGAGGAACGGTCCTACTGCGTGCCGGTCATGGAGGATTAAATGATTGTCGCTTTCTCGGTAACACCCATCGGCGTCGGCCCGGACGTGGCCGAATACGTCGCCGACGCGGTCAGGGTCGTACGCGCGAGCGGATTGCCGAACCGGACCGACGCCATGTTCACCACCATCGAGGGTGACTGGGACGAAGTGATGGCAGTGGTCAAGAGCGCGTGCGACGCCGTCGCTGCCCGGGCGCCAAGAGTCAGCGTGACGCTCAAGGCGGACATCCGGCCAGGCGTAGCCGGCACCATGGAGTCAAAGATGGCGTCGCTAGAACGACATCTCCCCTGACGGCCCGCCGGTCATGCAGTACCTAGATCGGGTTCTCCGGGTGGTGGGAGTCCCATTCCTGCAGCGCTGCCACAGCGAGCCAGTCCAGGCCGCGGCCGACCTCAGCCTCGATGCCATGCGCTAGCGCGGCCATCGCGGCCGCGGCGGCATAGCCGTCCACCTCGTCGGCCTCGTTGCTCGCGCCCTCAAAGGCATGCACCAGCAGCTCCTTGGCCGCCGTAGCCTTGGCGGGCGCATGTCCGTAGGAGTTCGCCAGGTGCGAAACGGCGCGCCGCAGCACGCGCTCAGCGATGCCGTCGCTCATAGCAACTCGTCGTTCCGCCACCTGTGTGCCTCCATCCGTTCCGACCGACGCATCTTAGTCGCCTGAGGAGTCCTATGCCGAGCGCGGCTATCCGCCACCCGGTCTTCGCCCGGTTCTATGGCCGGCTCAGCGCCGGGATGGAACGAGGCGGCGTGAGCGAGCACCGGCACAAACTGCTGGCGGGACTCTCAGGTTCAGTGCTGGAAGCGGGGGCGGGCAACGGGCTTAACTTCGGCCATTACCCTGCCGCGGTCACGGCCGTGCTGGCCGTCGAGCCGGAGCCCTACCTGCGGGCTCTCGCTGAGCAGAGCGCACACCGGGCAACGACGGACATCACGGTGACCGGCGGAGTCGCCGAGCACTTGCCGGCCCGGGACCAGCAGTTTGACGCGGTCGTTGCCACGCTGATGCTGTGCTCGGTGAGCGATCCTGCCCTCGCGCTGCGGGAGATACACCGTGTGCTGCGGTCAGGGGGCGAGCTGCGATTCATGGAGCACGTCGCCGCCGAGTCGGCCGGCCTGCGCCGCGTACAGCGGATAGCCGACGCTACCTGCTGGCCGGCGTGCTTCGGCGGGTGTCATGCCAGCCGTGATCCGGTGGCGGCGATCGCGATGGCGGGATTCCGGATTCGAGAGCTCGAGAAGTACCGGCTGCCGGATACCCGGTTCCCGTGGCCGACAGCTCCGCACGCATGCGGCATCGCGGTGCGTGCTTAGCCGCCCGGAAGATCGTCAATTAGCGCGGCCAGGCCCGCGCCGTCCAGCAAGTCCGCCGGACGGACGGTCACATCGTCCCGCACGTAGTAGAACGCGGCGCGCACCTGGTTAAGGGCCACGCCAGCGAGCGCCGCCCACGCCAGCCGGTAGGCCGCCAGCTGTACCGCCACGGCACGCTTCTCCGCGGCCGTGCCAGGCTGGCGCCCGGTCTTCCAGTCGACGACGTCGTATCCGCCGTCCGGCGCATCGGCGAACACCGCATCGATACGGCCGCGCACCAGCCGGTCGCCAACCTTTGTCTCGAACGGCACCTCGACCTCGGCCGGCCAGCGGCTGGCCCATTCACCGGCCTCGAACCGCGCCTGAAGCGCAGCCAACTCCGGTTCCGCCGAAGCGGCCGCCAGGTCGTCGGCGGCGCCCGGGAGCTCATCAGCGTCGATGAGCTGCGCCTGCCCGTATCTTTGCTCAAGCCACTGGTGGAACGTCGTGCCCCTGGCCGCCTGCGGCGCCGGTCTGCGCGGCATCGGGCGGCGAACCTGCTGAGCCAGGTCGCCAGGATCCCTCGCCATCGCCACCAGCGAGGAGACCGGGAGTTGCCGGGGCAGGCTGACGAGCACGGCCCGGCCATCCTGGCGGCGCTCACGTTCGGCCAGAAGCAAGTCAGCGTCACGCGCCCAGGCTGCCGTCAGTTGCTGATAGCGGGTGGCCTCCGCGTCGTCTACCTGACTCGTTGAATCCGGCGCTGCCGGCCCGGACGCTGCAGGCACGGGGATTGCGACAGCACTCGCGGCGAGCTGGCGGGCAGCGGCATCCACCAGTGCTCCAGCTTCCCGGATGGCGGCATGCCGCGAGTCAGCCGCCGCCTCCGCTGGCCAGGTTGCCGTGGGTGGCTCGGCAAGCGCCGGATTCACGGCGTCCGGCTCAGGCTCGGGCTGCCACTGGTCGACTACGCCGGCCCCGTCCTCGCAGGCAGCGCTCACTTCAATGAGGAACTGCGAGGGTCCGAGCCGGGAAACGCCATCGGACCACCAGTAGCCCGAGCACGCCAGCAGGTAGGCGGCCCGGGTGGCGGCCACGTACCCGAGCCGACGTTCTTCGCCCAGGTCGCGCGCCGTGCACGCGTCATTGAACGCGGTGAGCTCCGGTGTCGTCAGCCCGGCGAGCGCCGGCAGGTCAGCGACGTCGCCGCGCAGCCCGAAGGGCAGTAGCCGGGCGTTCTCGGTCCACCGGGTTGTCACCCGCGGTTTGGCCGGGAAGACATGCCGCTGCGCGCCGCCGGCCAGCCCCGGCACGAAGACCGCGGCCCACTGCAGGCCCTTGGCCGCGTGCACGGTCGCCAGCTTCACCGA
>Ga0335075_10008909_pt1 | contig 15348 bp, 18 predicted proteins | sample Lox_Sample_24_FD_206723 | JGI IMG/M metagenome (GOLD analysis project Ga0335075, IMG submission 206723) | Soil microbial communities from Loxahatchee National Wildlife Refuge, Florida, United States - Lox_Sample_2.4 | ecosystem: Environmental > Terrestrial > Soil > Wetlands | place: USA... | reverse complement strand
CGATTGGCCCCCAGATGAGAGGACCGATAGATTTGCTTCAAGACATGAGAGCAATGCTTCTCAGTGGCGTGTACTTTATTTGGCGAGGGCTATTATTGTCCAGTGAACGACAATCACTGCTCCGAACCGAAGCCCGCCTCCATCCTCTCTTTTCCCCCAGTCCCACCACCTCCACCACCTCTCGAAGTGCTGGCCTCGGATGGGTCGAACCGCGTCTCATGCTTAGCGGACTCTTCCTTACCGCTGTTGGTGTCGCTGTTGGCTTGTAAATTGGCCCCAAGTCAAGTCAAGCCGAGTGTGTCATACATTGTCTCAGAACAAAAATCGTTTCCCTCCTCTTCACCTTCTTCTTTTTCCCTTTTCATTTTGTTTTATTGTGAGGTCCTCCACTGAAACCAGCACAGGCTGACCGGTCTCCAGCAATCTCTGTTCCTTTCCCAATTCCGACGAGTCTGTCTGTACTTTATCTACCTTGCCGAACCTATCACCATATGCTTGAGCCAGGCTCAAGCCCAGCTCTCCATCACTCCATCACTCCGGAACCCATTTCCTCGAACTCACGAGAACGAGATCCACCTGTCTTCACAGGCTGGGGGAGACCGGTATTTGGTATCAACTTCGGCCGTTCTGTTCAGGTCCAAGCGGAATGTCCTTACTAGGTATTATACATTTCGTACTTACTGTACATCTGAATATTGTCCAACAATTTAAATTTACTTCTTTTCTCCTTGTCTTTTGTTTTCTCTCTCTAAACCGACGCCTTTTATGAAGCCCATCCATCTTCGCCACAGGGACGAGCGTTTTGAGGCTTCGACCCACCCAACTCGAGCAGAGACCCCCAACCATCAGCTTGTCGCACCACCCAGATTTATTTTCAAGCTGTCTCTTTTCAAGAAACTCGTTCCCGACTCCATGGTGAGTTATGCGTGCAAGCCTTGGAGACTGGAATCCAAGCTCCCTTTGCTGATCGCTTTCCTAATTCTCGTCCATCCTCCTCAACGACCGTTTCGAATTCGTATTCTGCTTTTCTTTTTCTCGTCGGAATCTTCACTGGTCATTCCTGTTGGACTTGGAGCTCCCTTTATGGGATTGCGACTCTGTGCCACTCTGACACCCGGGCCGCTCTATTTATCCTCTCCGAATCACGCATGGCAGTCGAAAATCTCCAAATCTCGGCAAGACAGGTCTGCAATCCCCCGGCTTCATACGCAGACGGGGACTCCCTCTCCTCCCAGTCTCCCAATGCGTCTTACTTTCCTTCTCCTCCCTTGCACCATCTTGGCATCGACTGTATCTGCTGTGGGCATTTTGGGTAGAGATACAAACCCCCCTACTTGCTGTGTCCCATGTCTCACCTCCGGCACGAACAATGTCTCTTTTGGCGATTGCCCTGCCACCGACGGTGTATGCCTTTGTAGTTCGACAGCTTACGTTCAAGGCGTGATCAACTGCATCGCTTATGTAATGTCGCACCGAAAAATTCTCCTCTTTGAAGGCTGACCTATGCCCCCCCCCCCGGAATGCTCGGACCATACAGACGTCATATACTGCATCGCATACTCATACAGTTCGTGTAATGATCTAGGTGTCGTCACACTCCCGGGTCTTACAACGCCCGCATCTCAACTCCCCTCACCAACCTCCTCCCCCACCACCGTCGCTCCTAGTGGAGCAGCCCCTACTCAGGACATAACGACGGACACCACCGCTGCTTCTGGTGGAGCAACCTCCACTCCGGACATAACTGGAGCCGGTACGTCCAATACCGGGGTGATGACAGGAGCAGCTGTGGGCGGGTCCGTAGGTCTCCTGCTACTCCTGCTGGGGATGTGCCTCTATTGGCGCCGCAAACGATCGGCCAAGGTAATAGAACAGCCTTCTCCTATCCAAGAGAAAATGGGAATAGAACAGTCTTCTCCCATCCAAGAGAAACTGGGAAGGGCGTCTCCTGTTTATAATCCGGATGTCTCTACTTATTTAGGGCAAGCTTCGACCGCACCGATAGTGATGTCGTACCTTCCAACCAATCCGGCTGAATCTTCGTCTGCAATGGGCCAATCCCTTCCCTCCGAGCAGAGAATGACGGTTAAAGCCACCGCTCCTGTTACTACTTCCAGTCAGGACACCGCCATTCCTTTTATTATCACTGGTTATGACGCCACTATTCCTTCTGCCACTTCTGGCTACGACACCAACACCCCTGTCATCACCCCTGGTCTCGATACCACCATCCACAGGCCCACCGAAAACCCTCCACCAATGTATGAGGGCGAGGACGTAGCGCAGATTCAATCAGAGCAGGCTCGAGTACAGGAAGCAGAGCGGGCGAGACAATACGACATGCGAATGGCCGACTTCTGCGCCACAAACAGAGATCTGATATCGCCCGCTCTCGAGCGCAAGCTCCACAACGCGCGCTATCTCCCCGAGGACAACCCGAGCGACGTCTCCGCTGATTACTGGCGCAGTGCGTATGGTGTGGAGTTCTTCGATCTCAGGCGGCTGCAGACGGCCTACGACAGGTTTCGTGTCGTTTGGGACGTATGTGAGCGGGCAAACTAACCTCGATTTCTTCTAGAAATATGACGACGCAAGCATTGGTCAATAGGCCGGAAAAAGCGGTACCTCAAGCAGTACTCCGTAGAAAGGAGAAGGAAATGGACTCGCCCTGACCAGCTGGGCAGTCCCAGTTCTCATCTTCGGTTGACAGGATGACTCGTCCCTAGATGATAAATTTTGCCTCGGGACATGAGAGCAATGCTCCTCAGTGGTGTGTACTTTGTTTCGCGAGGGCTATTATTGTCCAGTGAACGACAATCACTGCTGCGAGCCGAAGCCCCGCTCCATCCCCCTAGTCCCACCACCTCCACCACCTCTCGCAGTGCTAGCCTCAGATCGGTCGAGCCCCATCTCATGCTTAACACACTCTTCCTCACCGCCGTTGGAGTCGCTGTTGACTTGTAAATTGCCCCCCAAGCCAAGTCAAGCCGAGTGTGTCATACATTGTCTCAGAACGAAAATCGTTTCCCTCCTCTTCGCTTCCCCCTTTTTTCCCCTCCCGCCTTTCGTTTTCGTTTTGCTATGAGGCCCTCCACTGAAACCAGCACAGGTTGACCGGTCTCCTGTTCCCTCCCCAATTCCGACGAATCTGTCGGTACCTTATCTACCTTGCCGAACCTATCACTCCATGCTTGAACCAGGCTGAAGCCCAGCACCCCGTCATTCCATCACTCCGGGTCCCATTTCCTCGAACTCACGAAAACGAGATCTACCTGTCTTCACGGGCTGGGGGAGATCGGTATTTGGTATCAATTTCGGCTGTTCTTTTCAGGTCCCCAAGCGGAGTGTCTTTACTAGGTATCATACATTTCGTACTCACTTTACATCTGAATATTGCCCAACAATTCAAATTTACTTCTCTTTCCCATATTTAAAAAAAAAAAAACTCTCTAAATCGACGTCTTTTATGAGCGGCACAGAGCCGAGCCGTACTTGGATCCTGATTTGGCAGCTGGCTTTGTCGCCACGACCCTTGCGCCGTCTCCACTCCTATCGAAGTTTGATATGCCCGAGTTCAATCTATTTAAACGTGTTCTTTCTCGCAAAAAAGGTAGAGAACATCATGGCGCAGCTAACCCCAGTCCCAGTGGCCAGCCCACGCCTGGTAATACAATTCGAGATTCCGTCGATCCAGCCATCAAAGACGAGGCCGTAAGAGAAAGTCCCTTATCCAATCACGTTGGCGCTCCTAACAATCACCAGGATGACCATCATGCCGCTGCTGTTCATGCGATTCCCGGTTCCCAGCCCAGTGGCAGTCGCCCGTCTGATGACCCAATCGTTCTTCTCAACATCGCATCATCCATCAAAGCAGCTACCGACCTCCGTGATCCTCTGAGGTTCACATCGGAAGCACTAGGAAAGGTGTTCGAAACCGCCAAGGTATGCACCTGCTCACAATTAATGACCGGCTCTAGTTAATGCTGAGAACCACACAGAGCATGGAACCGTTGAATGATGACTGGACTAGGCCCCTTAGAAGACTTCTATTCCATCTGGATACCATCAACAGCCAGAGCGCGCATCTAGAAGATGATTTCAAGATAGACAAGACCCCTCCAATTGCCGATCCGACTGTTGTCGGTCTACTCGAAACATATGCCAGGTAAGTATATTCTCGCCTCCCCTTATGCTCGCCGTTGACGCTCTTCCAGCAAACTCAACAACATTTACCAGCTGCTGTGCGACAGCAAGTCCGTCAATTCCACCGTGGCCGATGGTGGAGCCATCTCAGATAATATTAAAGATATGGACGACGTGTTTGAGAAATACACGGTCCGTCTGACGTCTTCAGCTGCAGCGGGGTGTCTAATCGGATATAGGATGCATTGTATGACTTCGCTGCCCGATCTATTGTTCGAATAAAGGAGGAGCTACCACACTCTCATCAGGAATCCCCTCCGGATGGTGGGTGCCGTCACAGAGTATTAACCACTCGTTCTTATTCAGCACTCTAGCCTACCACAAGCCGCGGAAAGGCCCCAACGTGTATGGTGTCCAGCACCTCCCATGTCTCCCAGGAACCCGAGAGAAGACAATAGCAGCCATAGGCAAATGGGCGAAGGATCAAAGCAGTGCGAGGCCCATCTTCCTCCTCCTAGATTTCGCAGGATCGGGCAAGTCCACCGTTGCCAAGCATATGGCCAACGAGTGGACGGGGAGCAACCTGTTGTTAGCGCGATTCTTCTTTTCACGGGACACGACAGCAACGATGAGCACAGACGCCTTCTGCTCAACGGTGGCTAACGCCTTCGCCTCGTCTGATGATAAGTTCAAATCTTCTATAGCCACCTTCAGGAAACGTCCGGATTTTGAGCTTCTGCCATTTGGGGAACAATTCAACGGGCTTGTGATAAACCCTCTGAAAACAATCGGTCGGGACGCAATCCTGATCATAGACGCCTTGAACGAATGCAATAACGATGATGGCAGCCGTGACGAGCTCTTGAACGCGATTAGTAGCCAGCGCTCCTCCCCTCCGCGACTTCGAATTTTCGCAACTGGTCGACCAGAACGTGAAATCAAGCAATGGGCTCAGGACTCGGGAGTGGAATATTCCAATTTTGTCCAATTAGAAGGAGGTATCAAAGATGTAGAAATATACATCAAGCACCGACTTCAACACCTCCCTGATATTCAAGATCGACTGTATGATGTAATAAAGTCCGCCGAAGGGGTGTTCATCTGGGCGCGGATCGCATGCGATTTGATACTCGAGGAAGACGACGTTGACGCCCTACTGGTGGAACTCGGAAAGGAGGTTAGCTTGGACTTCCTATATAGGACAGCCCTGAAGCAGTCGATACCCAATAAGGATCGGTCTCGACAAGCATTTATTGTGGTGATGCAGATGATACTGGCTTCGCGAGAGCCTCTTTCCATCGCAGATTTGGAAAAGCTTTCGCTGAAGCGTGGTATTGTGGAGCGAGTCGTTACTCGCCTAGGATCTCTGTTGTTGTACAAAGACCGCGAAGACCCGATTCGGTTGTTACATGCGACATTCCGCGAGTTCCTAACCACACGATCGAAAGCTGACATTTACTATATACAACCCGAGCACGGTCACCAAAGGCTTGCGTTGGGATGTCTTAGCATCATCGGAGAATATTCAAGCAAGGACGACTCTACTCTCCTCAACCTTGATATCATTTCTCAGAAGCAAGATGTTTCACTTCCGACGAGATGCTTGTTGACCATCTATTCAGGGCCTATATTTACTCGTCAAATTCATGGGTCCATCACTGTATGGCGTCGTACGGAAAGCTGGCACTGATCAAAGAAATTTTTAAATTTGCGCAACATGGGCTACAGACTTGGGCGGACCTTGCGGATCGATGGTATGGGATGGACACAATATCATGTCTTGGATCCGTCCTGTCTCTCTCACATAAAAATACGGTAAGGCCTAGGATGGTGGTCAATTGAAAGGCTTCACACATTGGCAGTCCCCCGGAATTAGAGAAGCCATGGTTTATCACAGCCTAGAAATAGTACGTTTCCATTGGTGACCTCTTTACCTTTTCTGACTTGTTCCTCTTCCATTCTGGTGTTCAAAGATTGTGTGTACATCCGCCAAGGCAAACTTTGTGTCAAGACTAAACAGATCAACATGGTTGATGCCCATAGATTGTGCGTTGTCACATTCTATGAGACAAAGATATTATTCAATGACGCATCTATGTGCCAATAGACCGTGCGTACACAACTGCTCTCCATACCTTTTATATGCCAACACAATCGTTGGTGCTAATTACCTCAGAAAGTGCGTATGTAGCCACCCCTTACCCACTTCACCCGCTAATCATTTTATTTGTGTGATGTGGAAAGATGGTAAGTAGACTGCTATGGAAACTCAGGAGCAACAAGCCAAACCATTACCTCGCTGATAATGACAGGCGGCATGTATTTGCATTACCTAGCCATGCCGCCCAGACTGACGACGTCTCTGGACATTCACGATTGCAGACAGTGCGTATTTGTGTTACCATGGCCTTATCATGATTTGAAATCATACCTTGGTACATTTTTAGTCAGACTATGTACGTATCTGCGTCACCAGAGACTGAGAGTGATCGCTGAAGACGTTTTGGCGCGTTCGTGCTCGCAGAGAGTGCGTATCTGCGTCACCAGAGACTGAGAGTGATCGCTGAAGATGTTTTGGCACGTTTGTGCTCGCAGGTCGTGCGTATCTGCGTCACCAGAGACTGAGAGTGATCGCTGAAGATGTTTTGGCGCGTTTGTGCTCGCAGGTCGTGCGTATCTGCGTCACCAGAGACTGAGAGTGATCGCTGAAGACGTTTTGGCGCGTTCATGCTCGCAGGAAGTGCGTATCTGCGTCACCAGAGACTGAGAGTGATCGCTGAAGACGTTTTGGCGCGTTCGTGCTCTCAGGGAGTGCGTATCTGCGTCACCAGAGACTGAGAGTGATCGCTGAAGACGTTTTGGCGCGTTCGTGCTCGCAGGTCGTGCGTATCTGCGTCACCAGAGACTGAGAATGATCGCTGAAGACGTTTTGGCGCGTTCGTGCTCGCAGGGAGTGCGTATCTGCGTCACCAGAGACTGAGAGTGATCGCTGAAGACGTTTTGGCACGTTCGTGCTCGCAGTTCGTGCGTATCTGCGTCACCAGAGACTGAGAGGGATCGCTGAAGATGTTTTGGCGCGTTTGTGCTCGCAGAGAGTGCGTATCTGCGTCACCAGAAACTGAGAGTGATCGCTGACTACAGATTGCCACATTAATGTTTGCAGAAAGTAAATACTTGCCTCTCGAGAGGCTAGCGGTGCTTGCTGATGACATTGTTTTCGCCTTCATGCCAACAGAGCGTGCGAGCTGGCATTATTAAAGCTTCGGCACAATTATTGACGAAAATTTTGGGTTCTTGTATTCATAGGAGGCACGCATCTTTCTTACAAATGACGCACTGGGATTGCTGACATGCATTTTGTGCACTTGCACTTTCAGGATGTGTGTATTGTTATCATATTATTTAAATGCGTCTCCTTATCCCATACCATATCTTTTGCTTGTAGGAGGTCTGTGCATCGTCTTTTACTTGCCTTCTTTCATTGACTATCTACTCAATAATAGGAGGTATATATTCTTCAATGCTAGTTGCCCTCACTGACACTGTTATTTACTTACAGTTGGTAAGGATGTACCCAGATGATACTTAATTATTGTCCACTGATGCTGTACCCATCCTTACACTCGCAGAAGGTATGCGATACCTTCTATGGCATGTATGCTGCTCAATGACTAACTTGCACCTGCAGAAAGTGCGTAATGTAACGAGTTATCTCCCCATAGCACTAACTCTGCCATTCATCAATTAACAGAATGTAAGTCGTTATGCAACATGTCTACAAGTTTCACTAGGCAAGTCTACATGCTGACTTCTCTCAGCTTGTGAGTATATATCTATATAATATCCCATTTCATATACTTATTTGACCTTCAGGAGGAATTCAAGAAGGGATTGCCATTATATGCATAACTGGGAGTGCTGGAATTCGATATCATGGTGAGTGCAGGATTGCCTGTAAGCAGATATCTTTAAGTTGCTGAGTACCTGAACGCATCAGAAAAATGGGATCAAATCCGCAACCTGGAGGAGAAGGTCCACTTGCCGCTTATCTTGGGGGTTCAAAACTTTGTGTCCATGAACCATGAGCCAATTCAACATTAGGTGGCAGATTATAAGTTTCGATCTTCCTGTCCGAATTATGGGCTTATGTGCTCTTGCTGTCCCCTGCAAATATTTTCCCATCTATTGTCATGCTAATCTATATCCTGAAGATCGCCTTGATGCGTACATCAAAGAGAGTTGTGCAAAGTTTTCGGATGAATAGCTTGTCTCGTCGAGATTGAGACGGACAACTCTGGGCTGTTCCAATGGGTTTTCCCAGTGACCGTTACAACTAGTTTGATACTCGACGCGGGCCTCCGTTCAGTCACATGGATAGGCCTAGGCCGAGCGTGCAAGGTGGGTGGATGCTGTTGTACATGTAGGCTCTGGCCGGGCGGCCGTCTCGTGCTTCGATCGCTATCCATGGCCATCAACCAAAGCTAGCCCCACTCTATTTTCTTTCTTACAATTAGCTTACATGTCCCCCAAGACAAACCATATAGGATCCGACAGTGCAGACAAAATCCGGTTTCCACTCGATACAGCATTTCCACAAATCCTACACACTGCAATAAACAGAGAAACAGACCGCGGGACCAGGTCGCAAACAAAAGATGTCCCTAACCATGCAATCCCAAAACCACATGAAAACCGAGGGGAAAAAGGGATAGACAAAAAGGTACCCCCTCTCCTTCCTTCCTTCCCCTCCCCTCCCGTTCATGACTCGCTCAAGTCCGAATCCAAACCCCACCTTCGACACACATCGTCAGGTGACTCTTCAGCCACACTCGCTCGATCCGCTTCCGCGGGCTCTCCCCACTCGCCGTCATGGCCGTGGCGACTGCGATCGCTCCCGCTGCGGCAGGGGGAAACGGCGGACCATAATGCAAAGGGAGATCGACGGCCAAGGGAGGGGGAAGGGTGGCGGGTGATTCGGACCATTCCTTTGGAGCCCTACATTCCTTCGGAACCGCCTCTTCGTCTAACCGTAACCCCCACCCAGCCTCCGATGCAGACGCGGTGGCAGAACCCAAATCGCTGCCATCCACCCTCTGCCCCTCTCTTCGAAGTCGCTGCTCCAACCGGCACAAAAACACCTTGACTTCAGCATACACAAACTCCTGGCCTAGGCACTTCCTCGGACCGCCATTAAACGGCACAAAAAGCCGCTCTTTCCCATGGGCAAGGAGATAACTCTCGAATCGCCCATCTCGGCCCTTGTCCCTGGCCAAGAACCGCACCGGATCAAAGCATGCCGCGGTTGGGCCCCAATAGTTTGGGTTTCGGTGCAGGTGTAGCGGGAAATACGTGATAACCGCACCGGCAGGGAGGTAGAGGCGCGTCCCGTCCGACGTCTCGAGGATCTGCTCTGACACGGCGTCCCGTGCGTTGAACGGCACTGAGGGTAACAGCCGGAACGTCTCGTCGACGACGGCGCAGAGGTAGTGCATCTTCTTGAGCGACTCCAGACTCGGCGTCGAGCTCGTTTCGGTTGCTAGAACGGAGCGGACCTCCTCGCTCAGTCGCGCCAGCATGCCGGGATGCTGGGTGAGGAAGTAGACAGCAAAGGTGATTCAGGACGTGGTCGTATCCAGTCTAGCGACGAGGATGTTGATCAATTCGTCTTGAATAAGTTGGATGTCTAAAAAGAGAGAGAGAGACAATGTCAGTTTCAAGCTCTGGACGATTTGGATACAAGGAAAGACCCAATACTGGTACAAGATTACGTTAACGGCCCAGGGGGTTAGATCCCTACTCTCCAACCTACCCTCCCCCCCCACTCCCGCCGTTTCCCCCACCAATGTTAGTCTATAAATCCAGAGGCCCCGCACTGGTACCCCAGCACACCCTACCTGTTAAATACGAGGTCCCCAGTCAGACCCTTGTTGTTCAACCCCACTCCATTACGCACGTCACCTACCTTGACCCCTCAGATTAATCCTGCGCCACCCAATGTGTAACAAAGCTAGCCTTAGCACAATAAACCTGACTACAAAAAAAAGCAAAGAAAGACACATACCATCCGACACGGTCACGAGGTGGTCCAACAAAGTCCCCCGTTTGGCCTCCTTCTCCTCCACACCCGCCTTCTCGTGCTCCTCTCGTGCTCCTCTCGTTCTCCAACGCGCGCTCCACGTTCCTCTTCACGAACCCGCAGATGACACTCGCGTCCTTCTTCGTCGAGTCCCTCGTGATCTCAAACAGCGGCCAGAGCGCACCGGAGCGAAGCCAGGGTGCCAGGGTGGAGAGGCAGACGCAAACGCGGAAGGGAAGCGTTTGGTCAGCGTTCTCGGCCGGGAGGCTGGTTGGGGTACGTGGACAGGCAACTCGGAGGTGGGGCTGGAGGGAGGAGAGGATCGAATGACATCCAACCTTGCGCAGCGGCAGAGCTCACATCGCTGTCATCCACTCTCCGCCCCTCTCATCGAAGTTGTTGCACCAACTGGCACAAAAACACCTCGACCTCGGCATACGCAAACTCCTGATCATGGCAATTCCTCGGACCTCACTAAACGGTGGAATCACGGGGACGAGGAGGTAACTCTCGAATTGACCATCCTTGCCTCTATTCCTAGGCAAGAACCGAACCGGATCAAAGCACGCCGGCGTGAGGCCCCAATAGTTCGGATTCAGATGGAGATGGAACGGGGAATAGGTGATCGCCGCGCTGGCGGGCAGGCTACACCGCGCCCGCTCTGATGTCTCGATGCCTTGCCCTGACACGGCGTCCCTCGCGTTGAACGGCACCGAGGAGAACAGATGGGAGTGGTTCGTCGACGATGGCGCGGAGGTAATGCCTCCCCTTAGCGGTTTCAGACTCGGCGTCAAGCCTGATTCGGCGGCTAGGACGGGTGGACCTTCTCGCTCAGCCGAGGCAACACACCGGGATGTTGGGTGGGGGGGTAGTTGGCAAAAACGATGCAGGCGGTGGTGTAGGTTTTGAGGCTTCGACCCAGCCAAGTCGAGCAAAGAACCCCCAACCATCGGCTTGTCGCGCCACCCAGATTTATATTATTCAAACTCATGGTGAGTTATGTGTGCAATCCAGGTGCCCTTGCTGATTGCTTTCCTAGTTCTCGTCCATCCTCCTCAATGGCCATTTCGAATTCGTGTTCTGCTTTTCTTTTTCTCGTTGGAATCTTCACTGCATGGCCATTACCATTGGACTTGGAACTCCTTTTATGGGATTGCGACTCTGTGTCACTATATATGCCACCCGGGTCGCTTTATTTATCCCATCCTAATCACGCATGGCAGTCGAAAATCTCCAAAACTCAGCAAAGCCGGTCTGAAAGCCCGGCTTCATACGTAGACACAGGCCCCCGCTCTTGCCACTCTCCCAATGCGTCTTACTTACCTTATCCTCCCCTGCACCATCGTGGCGTCGACTTTATCTGCTGTGAGCATTTTGGGTAGACAAACAACCCCCGCTGCTTGCTGTCTCCCATGTCTCAACTCTAGCACGGACAATATCTTTGCTGGCGGCTGCTATGGCGGCGACAGTAGATGAGACTGTAGTTCGACAACTTACATTCAAGGCGTAACCAACTACCTCGCTTCTGTAAGGTCGCACCCAAAAATTCTCTCTGAAGGCTGACCTATGCTCCCCCCCAGGAATGCCCGGCCATTCAGACGTCTTGTCCTACATCCAATACTCAAACAGTTTCTGTGGTCACCCAATACCGGGGTGATTGCAGAAGCAGCTGTGGGCGGGTCCATAAGTCTCCTGCTACTCCTGCTGGGAATATACCTCTATTGGCTCCGCAAACAATCGGCCAGGGTGACAGAACAGCCTTCTCCCATCCATGAGAAAATGGAAGAGTGCCTCCCGTCACTACTTCTAGTCAGGACACTGCCGTTCCTTTAAATATCCCCGACTATGACGCCACTGTTCCTTCTAGCACTTCTGGCGACGATGCCACCACCCCTGTCATCACTACTGGTCACAATGCCACCATTCACAGGCCCACCGAAAATCCTCTACCAATATATGAGGGTGAGGACGTAGCGCAGATTCAATCAGAGCAGGCTCGGGTAGAAGAAGCAGAGCGAGTGAGACAATACGACACGCGAATAGCTAACTTCTGCGCCACAAACAGAGATCTAATATCGCCCGCTCTCGAGCGCAAGCTCCACAATGCGCGCTATCTCCCCGAGGACAACCCGAGCGACATCTCCGCTACTTACCGGCGGGGTGCGTATGATGTGGAGCTCTTCGAGTTCAGGCGGCTACAGACGGCCTACGAGAGGTTGGTGTTGTTTGGAACATATGTGAGCCGTCAAACTAACCTCGATATCCTTCTAGAAATATGGCGACGCAAGCATTTGATCAATAGGCCGGAAAAAGCGGTACCTCAAGCAGTGCTCCGTAGAAAGGAGAAGGAAATGGACTCGCCCTGACCAGCTGGGTGGTCCCAGTTCTCATCTTCAGTTGACAGGATGACTCGTCCCTAGATGATAAATTTTGCTTCGAGACATGAGAGCAGTGCTCCTCAATGGTATGTACTTTGTTTTGCGAGGGCTATTATTGTCCAGTGAACGACAATCACTGCTCGGAGCCGAAGCCCTGCTCCATCCCCTCTCTTCTCCCAATCCCACCACCTCCACCACCTCTCACAGTGCTGGCCTCGGATCGGTCGAACCCCGTCTCATGCTCAGCGCGCTCTTCCTCACCGCTGTTGGGAGTCACTGTTGGCTTGTAAATTGGCCCCCAAGTCAAGTCAAGCCGAGTGTGTCATACATTGTCTCAGAACAAAAATTGTTTCCCTTCTCTTCTTTTTCTTCTTTTTCTTCTTTTTCTTCTTTTCCCCTTTTCGTTTTCGTTTTATTGTGAGGTCCTCTACTGAAACTAGCACAGGCTGACCGGTCTCCAGCAATCTCTGTTCCCTCCCCAATTCCGACTAATCTGCCGGTACCTTATCTACCTTGCCGAACCTATTGCTCCATGCTTGAATCAGTCTGAAGCCCAGCACCTCATCATTCCATCACTCCGGGTCCCATTTCCTCGAACTCACGAAAACGAGATCCACCTGTCTTTACAGGCTGGGGGAGACCGGTATTTGGTATCAATTTCAGCTGTTCTGTTCAGGTCCCCAAGCGGAATGTTTAATGTCCTTACTAGGTACTACGTCCCACGGACATAAGTGAGCCTTGCTGACTTGGCTGTGCCATGTCCGTGAGCCTAGCAACCATAGATTTTGGCCTTTTGGGGCTTTGACCGAGCCAAGTCGAGCAGAGAACCCCCGACCATCGGGTTGTCGTACCACACAGATTTATCTTCAAGCCTTTTCTTTTCAAGAAACTCGTTCCCGACTCCATGGTGAGTTATGTGTGCAATCCAGACGCCCTTGCTGACTGCTTTCCCAATTCTCGTGCATCCTCCTCAATGACCGTTTTGAATTCGTATTCTGCTTTTCTTTTTCTCGTTGGAATCTTCACTGGTCACTCCTGTTGGACTTGGAACTCCCTTTATGGGATTGCGACTCTGTGCCACTATGACCCCGGATCGCTCTATTTATCCCGTCCGAATCACGCATGGCAGTCGAAAATCTCCAAATCTCACCAAGACCGGTCTGCAATCCCCCGGCTTCATACGCAGACGGGGACTCCCTCTCCTGCCAGTTTCCCAATGCGTCTTGCTTTCCTTCTCCTCCCTTGCACCATCTTGGCGTCGACTGTATCTGCTATGAGCATTTTGGGTAGACAAATAACCACCCCTACTTGCTGTCTCCCATGTCTCGACTTCAGCACGAACAATGTCTCTCTTGGCGGTTGCGCTGCCACCGACGATGCATGCCTTTGTAGTTCGACAACTTCCTCTCAAGGTGTGATCAATTGCTTCGCATATGTAATGTCGCACCCAAAAATCCTCCTCTCTGAAGACTGATCTATTCTCTCCCCAGGAATGCTCGGCCCATTCAGACGTCTTATCCTGGATCGTATACACAGAAAGTATCTGCAATTCCCTAGGTGTCACCAGATTTCCAGCGGGTCTCACAACGCCCATATCTCAAATCCCTTCACCAACCCCCACTCAGGACATAACGACGCCCACCACCATTGCTCCTGGCGGAGCAACCACCACTCAGGACATAACGACGCAGACTGGAGCCAGTACGCCCAATACCGGGGTGATTGCAGGAGCAGCTGTGGGCGGGTCTGTAGGTCTCCTGCTTCTCCTGCTCGGAATATGCCTCTATTGGCGCCGCAAACGATCGGCCAAGGTAATAGAACAGTCTCCTCCCATCCAAGAGAAAATGGGAAGAGCGGCTCCTGTTCATAATCCGGATTTCCCTACTTATTCAAGGTATGCTTCGACCGCACCGATGGTGACGTCGTACCTTCCAACCAAGCCGGCTGGATCTTCGCCCGCAATCAGCCAACCCCTTCCCTCCGAGCCGAGAATGATGGCTGAAACCACCATTCCTGTTACTGCTTCTAGTCAGGACACTGGCATTCCTTTCACTATCTCTGGTTATGACGCCGCTATTCCTGTTACCACTTCTGGCTACGATACCACCACCCCTGTCATCACTACTGTTCACAATACCACCATCCACAGGCCCACCGAAAACCCTCCACCGATATATGAGCGTGAGGACGTAGCGCAGATTCAATCGGAGCGGGCTCGGGTAGAAGAGGCAGAGCGGGCGAGACAATACGACATGCGAATATCCAACTTCTGTGCCACAAACAGAGATCTGATATCGCCCGCTCTCGAGCGCAAGCTCCACAACGCGCGCTATCTCCCCGAGGACAACCCGAGCGACGTCTCCGCTGATTACTGGCGCAGTGCGTATGGCGTGGAATTTTTCGAGCTCAGGCGGCTACAGACGGCCTACGAGAGGTTCGTGTCGTTTGAAACGTACGTGAGCAGCCAAACTAACCTCGATATTCCTCTAGAAACATGGCCACCCAAGCATTGATTAATAGGCCGGAGAAAGCGCTACCTCAAGCAGCGCTCCGTAGAAAGGAGAAGGAAATGGACTTCCTCTGACCAGTGGGGTGGCCCTAGTTCTCATCTTCGGTCGACAGGACGATTGGCCCCCAGATGAGAGGACCGATAGATTTGCTTCAAGACATGAGAGCAATGCTTCTCAGTGGCGTGTACTTTATTTGGCGAGGGCTATTATTGTCCAGTGAACGACAATCACTGCTCCGAAC
>Ga0335075_10008908_pt1 | contig 15348 bp, 15 predicted proteins | sample Lox_Sample_24_FD_206723 | JGI IMG/M metagenome (GOLD analysis project Ga0335075, IMG submission 206723) | Soil microbial communities from Loxahatchee National Wildlife Refuge, Florida, United States - Lox_Sample_2.4 | ecosystem: Environmental > Terrestrial > Soil > Wetlands | place: USA... | reverse complement strand
CGCGCCCCAGCCGGTGAGCGTAATCCGAGCGAATACCCGTGCGCAGCTGGCAGCGGTCGCCACCGCTGCGAGGTCAAGCTGATCCGTTTGACGGACGCTGACCGGAGCGTCAGCGACTGCCGTGGGCTCGGGCCGTGGCAAAGCACGTGTCCCGTCGGGGCGCGGTTGGAGGCTCACGGCGCAGACTGCGGACTGACCAGGCGGGCCAGTGCAGCGGCTAACGGGCTCCTGGATGTCGGCGCGTCGTTTGTTGCAGGAGTCGCCGGTGACTCAGCACCGCAAACGGTTCCCCAACCGATGAGGCCGTCACCGCGAACCCTATCGCCGACGATCACATCGGCCCAGATCGTGAACCGCTGACCGGCCGCAAAGTAGTCTTTGGCCTCACCGTCTGCCATGAGAGTGGTCAATACGGCCTCCGCGACCGAGCGTGGTCTCGGCGTTTCGGTAGAGGAGAGTCTTCCGGGCAGGTACGTCGCGCCGGAGACCTCGACGACACAGCGGGTACGCGTTCCGTCCACGTAGCCCCGTGCGGCGCTGCGGTTGGCCGCTGGATCAAGCGTGACGCAGATGTTGAACGAGCAGGGCCGCAAAGTGGCGGCTATAACGTCTTCGGGCGCGGTCCTTGCATCAGTGGCCTGGCCTTCGGCGCGCATTAGTGTCCTGCGACATGTACGCGCGCGGTCCGGGACGGCATGTCGCGGCCACGGTCGCGCGCGCCGGGCTGGGTTGAGCGAAACGTCAAGGGCCTGGTGCAGCGCAATGAGCTGGCGCAAGACCCAGACGTCACCTGGTGGCGCCAACGTGCTGACAGTCTCATTCGCGACCCGATCCTTGCGCCTGAGTCTCTTCGGCTGTGCGAGCTCCGACCAGGCGATGGCCTGCCGGGTCGTCCCTGTCGCAGGCACCTGTACCCGGGAAGTTCCGCCCTTGGCGGGACAGTGCTGTAGCGCCTGCCTTATGCGTACGCGTACACAAGATAGCACTTATCCGTTCATGGGCGCTCGGATACGCTCACTGCCATGGTCCCGCGTGGTACATCGGCCGTGCCGCCAAGGCGGACGGCTCGGCTCAGCGGCGCCGAGCGAGCACCATGGGGGACGATCTGCCGTGAAGAGATCATCGAGGCGGCTGTCAGAATCATCAGCGCGGGCGGCTATGAGCAGATGTCGATCCGGAGCCTCGCGTCCAAACTCGGCGTCTCCCCGATGTCGCTGTACCGGCACATCCGCGATAAGGATGACCTGCTCAACGAGGTTGTCGACCGGCTGCTGGCTGAGGCCTGGCGCCCGGCTTCCGAGGAGGAGGACTGGCAGGCCTGGATAGTCGAAGCCGCCTCCAAGTTGCGGGCGTTCCTGATCAATGAGCCAGCAGCACTGCATGTCTATCTGAGGCGCCCGGTTGTCTCCCCCGCGGCGATCGACCGCATGGACGCAATGATGGGCGTGCTGCGGCGGGCCGGCCTAGACGAGGAGACGGCCCGGAGCGCATACGGCGCGCTGCATACCTACACGATCGGCTTCGCCGCGCTCGCAGCCTCCCGAGCTGCCTGGGTTACCGACGGCACGGAAGCGGGCAGTGTCGCCCCCCAGCTTGCTGCCTACACCAGCGCTGAGCAGTTCATGGAAGGTCTGCGCTACCTGCTCGAAGGAATCAGCGGGCACGTCGGAAGACGCGGGGAACCTGGCCAGTAACAACCAAGAAACGTCAGGATCGGCATCCGATGCCGTGCGGCGGCTGCCGGGGAAGCTGCCACGTCAGGACGAGGGAACGGACGGCTGCGCCATAGCCGACCGAACGCTCTGCCGCTGGCGCTATAGGTGGTCTTCATCTGCATGGCCAGCTCGCCATCGCCGGTACAAGCTGATGAACTCCCTGCGCATCTGAGGCGTCAGGTCGTCAGGCGTGATGCTCGCGCCCAGCGCGATAACGGCCGCCATCTGAGCAAAGTACTCAGGACAGTCCGGACAGCCCGCCAGGTGCGCTTCGAACCGGCGGCGCTGTGCCCGGGGAAGCGCGCCCTCAAGATAGTCGGTGACCAGATCCACCGCCTGCCGGCAAACTAGCCCGCGCCCGGACCTCGTTGTCAGGCCGATCACCGGGCGCTGCCGAACTCAGACTCGATGACCTGGCGCAGCTTGCTGCGGCCGCGATGCAGCAACACCCGCTGATTGGCTGCGCTGATACCCAGAACAGCGCAGACTTCGCTGCTCGTCAGGCACTGCACGTCGCGCAGTGTCACGACCTCTTTCTGCCGCAGCGGGAGTTCGTCGATCGCGGCCACAATCCTGGCAGCCATCTTCGCCGCAGTCGCCCTCTCCTCGACCAGATCAGCCCAGGGCTCAGGCGGCACCCGCCAGTTACCTGCCGCATCGAACCGGGAAGCATCCACTACTGGCCGCATGTCATCCACCGGTACGCTGCGACGCTCCCTTGTGCCTGCGCTGATGGCCCGGTTGATCAGAATACGGAACAGCCACGTCCGCAGCGACGAGCGGCCCTCAAACACCCCGATACCCCTCAGCACACCTATCCAGGCGTCCTGAACCACTTCCTCAGCCACGGCCCTGCTCGGGACATAGCTCAGCGCCATGGACAGCATGGCGGTCCGGTACTTCTCCACCAGTTCCGCAAAGGCATCCTCATCACCAGCGCGTAGCCGGCGGACCAGCAGGCGGTCGGGGTCTTCACGCACCGGTTACGGCTCCGCCTGCTAGGGTCATCGGCTGGTTGATCTCTATGCCAACTTCGACGCTGTCGAACCTGCCCGGCACGGCGCCGCCGGGCGCCTTGAATGTGCGAGCTGGCTGGGGATCAGGTCGTTGTAGCAATGGCATCGCGACTCCTCGCGCAGCTCCGTCGTCAGGCAGGGCAATCAGTGGACACCCGCTCGTTAGCGGCTCCGAACGGCGTCGTCTTACCCGCTGGCCAACCAGCCGGCCGCACGGCGGCTACTGGCTCGGTGAAGTCGGCGCCGTTAGCGCCACCTGGGTCAGGCCTCCCGCAACCGTGACTCAACTTCGGCGCCTTCGATACCTGGCTTAGGCGCCCCGGCGGTCTTTGCAAGTCGCGCTGGAGCCGCTCCTGTGTGCTCAGGCGACCGGGGCGGCGAGCTTCACGCTGTCGCGTAAGATCGAGCCGCGGGCCGACGCTCATCAGCTATGGAAGCGCTCAACGCCGGCACCGTAGCGGTACAGAAGTGAACGGCCCTGTTACCGGGCCCGCTGCCGCTACCGTCAGACGCAGCGGCGTGCCCGCTAGCCGTTGGTCAGTCCTGGCGCTGCTCGGAGTGGCGCAGCTGATGATCGTGCTCGACGTGACGATCGTGAACATCGCGCTGCCGTCGGCGCAGCAAGCGCTGCACTTCTCAACGGATGAACGGCAGTGGATCATTACGGCTTACGCCCTGAGCTTCGGGAGCTTGCTGCTTCTGGGCGGCAAGCTCGGTGACCTGTTCGGACGCAAGTGGACGTTCGTTGCCGGCCTGCTCGGGTTCGCAGGCGCGTCGGCGCTCGGCGGGCTCGCGCCCTCGTTCGCGGTGCTGGTCGCAGCCCGGGCGCTGCAAGGATCGTTCGGGGCGCTCCTGGCCCCGTCGGCGCTGTCCTTGCTGACGATCACCTTTCACAATTCACCGGACCGTCCCAAGGCGTTCGGGATCTTCAGCGCGATCGCCGCCAGCGGGACCTCGGTCGGGCTGCTGCTCGGCGGCGTCCTGACCCAGGCCCTGTCGTGGCGCTGGTGCCTGTACGTGAACCTGCTTTTCGCCATTCCCGCGGCTATCGCGGCAGCACGCCTCGTCGGGGGCGGCGGGGCACTGCGCCCGCGCCCGCGCATCGACTTTGCCGGAGTCGGTACCGCCTCTGCCGGGCTTTTCTGCCTGGTCTACGGCTTCTCCAACGCCGAGGCCCACGCCTGGTCGGCCCCGGTCACCATCCTCGCCTTCGCAGCAAGCGCCGTGCTGCTGGCGTCGTTCGTCATGATCGAGCACCGGGTCCTGCATCCGCTGCTGCCGCTGCATGTGCTGGCCGACCGCGCTCGCGGCGGAGCTTACGCGTCCATGGCCATCGTGGGCGCCGCGCTGTTCTCTGTGTTCCTGTTCATGACCTTCTACATGCAGCAGACCCTGCACTACTCGCCCATCAAAACTGGCCTTGGGTTCCTGCCCCTTACCGGCTCGATCATCATCGTCGCGCCCCTAGTCCAGACCAAAATCCTGCCCCGCCTCGGTCCCCGGGCCGTGATCGCGGCCGGCATGACACTCGGCATCATCGCGATGATCGTCTTCACCCGGCTGACACCCGGCGGCAGCTACCCCGTCCACGTCCTGCCCGGCCTCATCCCCGCAGGAGCCGGAGCCGCCTGCGTCTTCTCCGCCTCCTTCGCCACTGGCACCCTCCGCGTCCAGCCCGGCGACGCCGGCGTCGCCGCCGCCGTCGTCAACACTGCCCAGCAAGTAGGCGGCTCGATCGGCACCGCCCTGCTCAGCACGATCTTCGCCGGTGCGCTCACGGCCGCTCTGACCAGCCACTCCCCCTCGCCCATGTCACCCGCCGACGCCACCATCCACGCCTACACCGAAGGCTTCACCGCCGGAGCGGTGATCTTCGCAGCCGGCCTCCTGCTCGCCTTGATCCTGCTCCCGTCACGCCACGCAGGCCAAGACCGGACCGCCGGGCCTAGTACGAACCCTGCGAGAGCGCTTTCCGAGACAAGCCGAAATGTGGAGAACGGCTAGTGACCTGGCACCTGGCCGGAAGCACGACCGTTGGCGCCCTGGTCAGCGGTCGTCAGGGATCTCGAAGTCGTAGCGGCAGCCGGCATCCCAACCGGAACGTTGGTTGCCGTGAGCAGGGATACCGTCGGCGTCCTTGAGGACAGCGCGGTCAGATCGTTCTAACGCGGCCCCGTGCTCGTCATCGCAGTCTCCTTGCCAGGACGGTCTGCGAAGTCAACGGCAGTTACCGGCGTCACGACACCGCCGGGGCGTTGCTGACGTCCCAGATCGCCCCGGTGTCGTCGCCGCTCAGGTGGGCGATCAGGGCGGCGGCGGACTGCTCTGGCGTGATCAGGGTGCCCTGGGCGAAGTTCTGGTTGAACCACTCGTGCGCTGCAGCTCCGATGCGTTCGGGGTCCTGCCGCCGGATCCAGGCCTGCATGGCGGTGTCCACACCGCCGGGACGGTAGGCGTTGACTGTCACGCCCGTGCCGCCCAGTTCCGCGGCCAGGTTGACGGAGTGGGCCTCGAGCGCTGCCTTGGTCGCAGCGTAGGCGTTGAACCGCACCATGGAAGCGGGCCCCGCCACGATCGCGCTCGAGACGTTGACAACGCGCCCCCAGCCGGCGTCCAGCATGCCAGGCAGTACAGCGGCGGTGAGCGCGGCCACCGCGACGACGTTCACCTCGAAGGCCCCGCGCAGCTCCGCGGGCGGGATCGCTGCGGTAGGGCCGAGCGGCTCGACAGTAGCGGCGTTGTTCACCAGGATATCTACCCGCGCTGTTTCGAGCGCTGTCGCCGCCGCCCGATCGCGCTGCTCCTCGTCGCCAAGGTCAGCGGGAATGATCCGGACCCGGTCAGCCGCGGCCCCTCGGCTGATCAGCATCGCCTGAGTCTGTGCCAGCTCGTCCGCGGAGCGGGCAATCAGGATCAGCCGTGCGCCCGCGTCGCCGAGCCCGAGCGCGACAGCGCGGCCGATGCCGCGCCCGGCGCCGGTGATCATTGCAGTCTTGCCGCTGAAATCAGTCATCACCAGGGTCTCCTTCACTTACGTGCAAGACGGCAACGTTGCGCAGCCGCAAACCGCCTGTACGAATGGCGTAGCTAGCCGCCCGCTAGCTCGCGATGAATCTCCGTCTCGCGTGGTCGTTTGGTCTATCAGCGGCGGTCCCGGGGGAATGTCTTACCTTCGCGGGCGCGATCTCGGCGGTGGGCTGCGGTGGCGGCCGGCCTGGCGGCGGCAGGCGTCGCCCTGACCGTGCCGGCGGCGGCGTCCGCGTCGGCTGCCGGATCCCCAGTGGTCGGGCACGTCTACCTGGACGACAACGCGGCAGGTACGAACACGATCGCGGCGTTTGACCGGCACGCGGACGGAACGCTGACTGTCGATCCCCGGGTCGCCGTTCAGCGGTGGCGGGGCGCTCACGCCTATCGGCAACTCTCCGTGCGCCGACGGGCAGACGGCCCCCTGCTGGCTGATCATCAGCCCTGCTGGTCAGTACCTGTTCGCTGTAAACACCGGCTCGGGCACGATATCCCGATATGCCATCACCCCGGCTGGCGGGCGCGACATCGCGGCGAGCTAGCCGAGTCCGCCAGAACATTGCCTGACGGCCCAGGAGTCTTCCCTGGACCATCGGCCTTATTCGAGCAACCGCTCGAGGTGACAGCGCGGCCTGGCGAGGACAGCAAGCCGTGACGTTAGCAGCTGGTCCCGGTCAGGGCGCCGGGATCTCGACGGTCACTTCGGAGACGGTCTTGCGCCGCAGGTCGGGTACTTCCGCGTCAGCTGCAGGGTAGCCGACCGGGAACAGGATGTAGGGCCGCTCGGTCGGCGGGCGCTGGCAGATCTCGTTCAGAAAGCCCATCGGGTTGGGGGTGTGGGTGAGCGTGCTGAGCCCCATACGGTGCACCGCGGCAATGAAAAATCCGCACGCGATGCCCACGCTCTCATTGACGTAGTAGTTCTTCCGCCGGCTGCCGTCCGGCATGATGGTGGACTTCTCGGCGAAGCAAACCACGATCCACGGCACCACGTCCAGGTAGCTCTTATCCGATGTGGTCTCCAGCCTTTCCAGGGCCGCCCGCCATTCCGGGGGCAGCCGCCCGCCCTCGTAGTTCTGCCGCTCCTCCCCCTCTGCCGCCACCCGGATCCGGTGCCTGATCTGCGGGTCACCGATGACCGCGAACTTCCACGGCTGGAGGTGCGCGCCTGACGGCGCGGTGTTGGCGCACTCGATCGCCAAGTCGATGCACTCGCGCGGGACCGGCTGCCCGCTGAAGAACCTCACGCTGCGGCGGCTGTCCAGGAAGGCGCGGAACTCCCGGCCGCGGCGGATCATTTCCGCTTCCGGATACCGGGCCGGCCGGTAAGGCACGAACGGGTACCGATGCGACCGTCGGGCAGTAACGGGCATGACTAGGCTCCCGGCTGGCTGGACCGAAAAGCTGACAGAACTCATCATCGCCGATAGCCGTGTGCAAGCCCTGGCCCGGCCAAGCTCAGCGGCCACCGCAATATGCGCGGCCGGACGTCTGTGACCACAGCCACAACGAGGCGAGATTATGGCCGATCCGGAGTAAGAACACCGCGCGGCGGTGCGCTAATCAGAAGAGACCTGGTTGCAGGCGACGACCCGTTGTCGCACCGGGCTAGCCGTGTGAGGAGAAGTGTGATGGCGCTGCTTGGTCCTGGCACCCCGTTCCCTGTCTTGACGCTGACCCCGCCCAGCAAGCCGGCCCTGACGCTGCCGGACGCGTTCGCCGGCCAGATGGGTGTGGTGCTCCTCTTCCGGGGGGCCTGGTGCCCGTACTGCAATGCCCAGCTGCGAGCGTTCCAGCGGGCCAGCGAGAGCCTGGCCGAGGCAGGGGCCGCGGTCGCAGCGCTGTCGGTAGACGATGCGGCCACCACCGCGGAACTGATCGCCAAGCATGGGCTGACCTTCCCGGTCGGGCACAGCGCGGACGCCCGCGCTATCGCCGATCTCACCGGCGCGTTCGTCAACCCCGACCCGGTCTACCTGCAGTCCACCGGGTTCGTCCTGGACCCGGCCGGCAAGGTAGTGGTCAGCGTCTACTCCAGCGGCGCCATCGGCCGCCTCGTTCCCGAGGACGTCATTGGCCTGGTCCGCTACCTGCGCCAGCACTCGGCGGCGTGACCATGGAAACCGAGGCCCCGGCGCCACGTGCGGATATCAGCTTCTACTTCGACCCGGTGTGCCCGTTCGCCTGGATTACCAGCAAGTGGCTCCGCGCCGTCGCCAGCCAGCGTGACTACACAGTCGACTGGCGGTTTATCTCGCTACGGCTGATCAACGCCGATGTCGACTACGACAGCCACTTCCCGCCGGGCTACGAAGACGGCCACACCTCCGGCCTGCGGCTTCTGCGCGTCGCCGCGCGGGCACGGGCAGAGCACGGGCCCGCTGTCATCGGCCCGTTGTATGAGGCATTCAGCAGCGAGATCTTCGATGCGCCGCAAGCCGCCCAGCTCACCCCCCAGGTCCGGGGCAGCCGCGAGTTCGCCGAACCGCTGCTGGCCAGGGTCGGCCTGCCCGTCGGCCTTGCTGATGCCCTCGACGACACCAGCTGGGACTCCGAGCTACAGGCGGAGACCGACCATGCCTTGTCGCTGACCGGCCAGGACGTCGGTACCCCGATCATCCAGTTCCAGCCCCCGCACGGCATCGCGTTCTTCGGACCGGTCATCAGCCGCGCGCCCGCCGGCGAAGAAGCCGTTCGCCTGTGGGACCACGTGATCGGCCTGGCCGCATTCCCCGGCTTCGCCGAACTCAAGCGCAGCCTGCGCGAGCGCCCCCAGCTGAGCAGCTTCGGTGTCAACCCCGGACAGGCCGGAGCCGAAGAAGACTGGCACGCCGGCCACAGATGGACAGCCAGCTGACCCGATCGTCAGACAGCCGCCGTCGGATCTTTGTCGAGCACAGCCTCGATGACACGACGCTCGAGCGTGTCCGGCCACGAAGGCCGTCGATTCCAGCGTTGTAATCGTGGCGTTCGCCACCTGGCATGAGCATCACGTCTCGCGCGTACAACCATGAGCAGCCGGCCGCGCCTCGTCGCGCACGCGGCCGTCGAGTCGTACTCCGTGTTACACGGCTTGGACCGGAGAGCCACCGCAACATTTCGCAGCCTTCGGCGCCAAAGTCGAGCAGCTCGTACCCCGACCAGCAGCCAGCAGCCAGCAGCCAGCAGCCAGCAGCCAGCAGCCAGCAGCCAGCAGCCAGCAGCCAGCAGCCAGCAGCAGCCTCATGAAGCGAGGCGAGGACGTCAAGATGCAGGGGCAGTCCGCCGGCGCGCTCGGCCGGGCTGACCGGCAGTGACGGCCGACTGGGCCGGTGGCAGGGTCCACGCTGAGGTCACAGCCCGGCCTCGTCGAGAGCCCTCAGGATCTGCCAGGGTTCGGTCCGGCTGCTGTAGTCGGAGTGGACATCAATCCAGCGGACGACATGGTCGGTGAGAATGATCGTGGCCGGCATCGGCAGCGTCACGGTGCCGTCAGCATTGACGCTGGTTAGATCGAGTCCGAGCTGAAGCTGAGCGGCACGTGCTTCTTCAGAGGGCCGGGTCAGGATGCCCAGCTGCCGGGCGATGACGTTGCCGGGGTCGGAGAGCACGGTGAAGGCTAGGGCGTGCTTCTGCTGCATGGTGAGTGAGCCATCGGGTTTCTGAGGGCTGATAGCGATCAGCCCGATGCCGCGGTCGGTCAGCTGCGGGAGCAGGTGCGCCTGGTAGGCCGCCAGCGCGATATTGCAGTACGGGCACCATGCACCCCGGTAGAACACCACCACTGCCGTACCGCTACCGGCCGCGGCATCCAATGTCGTCGCGACACCGAAGGGGTCGAGTAGCTCGGTGTCGGCCACAATGGTGCCGGCAGTCGCGACGCCCGGCGGCAAGCCTCCTGCTGCCAGCAGGGCCTGTTCCCGGCGGAACGGCGTGGGTTCCTCACCGGATGGCGCGCCGGCGTGCATCTCCGCAACGAGGTCAGCGATTGTCGACGGGTCGGTCATTTCCCTGCTCCCTTGCGACGGCAGATGGTGGCTGCGTGAGCGCCCTGGGCGACGCCCCGCGGTCATTTCGCGTCGGCCGCCGCGCAGGTCTTACCTCGCGTCTCAGAAGTTGTTGCTCAGGCGGGACCGGCTCGCGCGGCTAGGAGCAGGCCTTGATAGTCCTCACCGCACGGCCCGCAGGCGAGCAGGTGCGTGGCTGCGCCGGGATACCTTCGGGCCGCCTCGGCGCCGGTTTCGTCGTGCATGACGAGCTCGACGTAGACGTGCAGGATACGCAGCGCCTGCTCGCAGCCGACGTCACGCGGATCGGTCTGCAGGAACCGGTCAAGCTCGTCCCAGCTGTTCATGATCGCCTCGCATTCAGGTCGTCTGAGGCGGCCTCCTCGGCGACGGTCAGGTATCCGTTAGCGGCCAGCGCGGCGCGCAGCTTACGCCTGGCGTCGAACATCGTCTTGTAGAGCGCGTTGCGGTTGCTGCCAAGCTGCACCACCAGAGCGTCCAGCGGGATGCCGTGGACAACAATGGCGGTGAACACCTGCCGCTGGTGAGCAGTCAGATCCTCCTCGACGGCGCGGCGGACCGCAGCGACCAGATCATGCCGCTCGGCGTAGTCTTCCGGGCTGGTCCCGAACCGGTCCGGCAGCTGATCCCAGTCTCCGGTGTCGAGGGCGGCCGCCGGGCGCTGCCAGAAGTGCCGGCCGAGCTTGCTGGAGACCTCCAGGACCACGAACTTGTAGGCCCATGTCGTGAACCGGCTCTCGCCGCGAAACTGCTCCAGCTTCGCGGTGATGGCAAGCAGGGCATCATCTGCCGACTGGTGGGCCAGGTCGTCCAGCTCCGGCCCGGTGACCGGATGCCTCCCCGCGCGACGGCCTAGCTCAGCACGCGCGACACGCAGGAGCAGGTCATGCAGCCGCGCTAGCGCCCGCTCACGTTCAGATCCGACGCTCCCCAGCGCCGACAGCCACTGCGCGGTCGCCTCATCCGGCGTGCCAGAACCAGCAGCAGGGCTGCCGCCTGTCCCGCCAGAGTCCTCTGCGGCACCCTCAATCGGTGGCACGATTCCCGATCCTACGGGCCCGGCCGGCTTGACCCGACCGTAAGACTCAGGCCACTCCTGCCGCTAAGCGCTAGCAGCGGGACTGCCGGCGAACTGGCCGCAAATCTCAGGTCGCCCCCTCGTCCGTACGCGACGCATTTCCTAGCCGGAGGCGCTGCCTGTGCCCGCGTCGCGCCCCTGACTTTGCCTACTCTGTGAGATCGGAGTGTCGCCCCTGGTGACCAGATTCTGATAAGTTTGCCGTGGTGAGCATGCTGGAGGGTATCGCTAGCGCGCTTCCGAGGCGGCTCGCTGCGCTCCGGGTGGCCGTATGGGTGCTGGCTATCACCGGGCCCGCGTTGTTGACGCTCGCAGCGCTGCCGCTCCATTCGGCCTTGTTCCGGAGCGGATTCCAGTTCTCTGCGCTCGTGCTCGTCGTGACGCTCGCGGTCGTCGGCGGCATGAAGCCAGCTGTCAGCGCGCTGCTTCTCACCATGCTGGGACAGGCTCTCTTTTTTGCGCCAGCCCTCATGAAGATGCCGAGGATGAGCGCTGGCCTGCTACCCGGCGTCATCGCGCTGGCCGGCTTCGCGGTCGCCGGGGTGGCGGTCTCCAGGCTGACCGGAAAGCTCGCTCATCTTGCCGCCGAGCAGGCCGCGTTCCGGCAGGTCGCAATGGTGGTCGCGCGTGCGATTCCGGAGCAGGAGCTATTCGCAGTGGCCGCTGAGGAAGCCGGCCGGCTAACCGGCGCCGATTACGTCCGTCTGGGGCGTTATGAGTCCGGTACCCTCGTCGGGGTCGCAGCCTGGCGGCGAATGCCAGGGCCTTTCGGTGTTGGCAGCTGCTTGCCTCTGCTTCGCGGCCTGACCAGAGCAGTCTCCCGGGCCGACGGCTGGGCCCCGATGGCGGACGTTGCCGGCGCGTGTGGGCCGCTGGCGAACGATGCCCGCGCCCATGGAATCCGGTCGGCGGCTGTACATCCGATCAGGATCGGCGGGCGCAAGTGGGGCGTGCTGCTCACCGGCTCGACTGCGAGATGGGCACCGCGAGCGTGTCCGAGAAGGTGCGAGGATTCGTTCGCGGACTTGCTCGGAGCGGCGCTCTCAAATGCGGAGAGTCTGACCAAGCTGACGGCATCGCGTGCACGCGTCCTAACGGCAGCAGACGAGGCGCGCCGACAGATCGAACGCGACCTGCATGACGGCGCCCAGCAGCGGCTGGTATCCCTCGCGCTCGCGGTCCGGACCGCGCAGGCGGCAGTCCCGCCGATGTCTGGCCGGCTGGCAGAGGAACTGGCCAGCGTGGCTGACGGGCTGAGCGGCGTCCTGGACGACCTGCGCGAGCTAGCGCGCGGAATCCACCCCGCGATCTTGTCCGAAGGCGGCCTCGTCCCGGCGCTGAAGGCCCTTGCCCGGCGCAGCCTCGTGCCGGTCGAACTCGACGTGCGGGATGTGGCACGGCTGCCGGAAGCGGTCGAGGTCGCTGCTTATTACGTGATCTGCGAAGCCCTCACCAACGCGGCTAAGCATTCCAATGCCTCGGTAGTCCAGGTAAGTGCCGAAGCGACCGGCAATGTCTTGCACCTGCGGGTCCACGACGACGGTGACGGTGGCGCGGACACTGTGCTGGGATCAGGGCTGATGGGGCTGAAAGACCGCGTCGAGGCACTCGGCGGGACGATCGCCATCCATAGCCCGGCCGGCGCGGGCACCAGCTTGGATGCGGATCTGCCACTTGCCGCCTGACCCTCAAGTGCCGCCTGACCCTCACTTGCCGCCTGACCCTCAAGTGCGGGTGCCGTCTCTGCCGCAGCCCGACCCGCGTGCCGGCCGACCCGCAGCCTGGCCAGCATAACTTTCCGTCCCAGGATTTGCGCCTTAGCGGGCAAGCCCCCCGGGCCCGACAACTTTGCCGAAGTCGCTCTTCCTGCTAGCAGGTGGGTCCGGTTCCGGGTAGCAGGTACCGGGAACGGGGGCTCGCAGCGATGCGACGAGAAGGTTCCGAAGCGAGTATGGATCTCAGGTCAGACAAGATCGCTTGCCGATTATCGGGCGGGAGGGACTGATGATGCTGCACTCCGTCCTCCGGCATGGCAACAATGTGCCCCGGCATCCCGCTGGCCAAGCTCCCGCTGAGCCGCGGGCGCCTGCCAGCCCTCCCCAGCAACGGGAACATCCGGTCGCCATCGCCGGCCGGCAACTGGTCCGCTATGCGCTAGTCGTGGTCATCGCCTGGATCGGCGCGCTGAAATACTCGGCGTACGAAGCAGCGGCCATCCACCCGCTGATCGCGAACAGCCCGATTATGAGCTGGCTCGACAGCATTCTGAGCGTGCGCGCCCTTGCAGCAACGCTCGGCACCCTGGAAATCATCGCGGCCGTGCTCATCGCTCTGCGTGTTCTGTCCCCGCGGCTCTCAGCCGTCGGGAGCGCGATGGCCGTGTTGCTCTTCCTTGGCACGCTGAGCTTCCTGTTCACTACACCAGGCGTCACCGCAGGCGGCGGATTCCCGGTGCTGTCCGTCCTGCCAGGCCAGTTCTTGCTCAAGGACCTGGTATTGCTCGGCGCCTCGCTGTGGACGCTCGGCGACTCACTCGGCGCCAGCAGGCGCCGCGCCAGGACGGCCGTGCCACGACAACGAGACTCGGCACTGTAGTGCTGGTTGACCTCGCAGGATCGGGCAGGGAAAGGCCGGCCAGCCAGGTCTTGTGATCGATCTCCAGGAGGAAGTCTGGGGTTGGCGCCGGCCTCGGCGCTGAAGTCGAGCACCACAGCAGGCGCGATCAGGCGCGTTACCGGGACCTGCGCTGCGTCCTCGCCGCCCTTGCCGGTCACCCAGTGCACGGGCGATCGCACGCCGAACGCGGGCACCCAGCTGAGTGGTAACTCGACAGTTGGGTGCACCTCGGGTGTTGCCTACTGTCCGTAAGTTGCCATCGACGGCTGCCGCGCCCGACACTGAGGTGGATACCCGCCTGTCGATTCGAGGCGCGCTCCGACCTCAGCGACTGTCGCTCCCTCGCTACTGTGATGGACCTACGGCCGACCTGGTCCGCTGCGCGTCGCCGGGCTCCGGTCCGGCATGCTCCTGAGCATCGCTGCGACGGGTCGTGTCGAGGAGCCTGCGTCGTTCCCGGTCGCTGCTGGCAATGTCGATGACGGTCCATGCCATCGCGAGTGCGCCGTCCAGGACGGCCCGGTCGCCTGTCGGCTTGGCGCACCACGCGGCGAACTCTGGCTGGTGGTTGACGGCGTCGCCGCAGTCCAGGCCGATGCCAGGATGGATCGTCGGGATCACCAGCGAGACATTTGCCATGTCAGTGGAAGCACCCCTGAGCGTGCCGTCGGACTCGAACCTCCGGCCCAGCCGCTCAGCGTTCTGGCGATACACCGACTCCATTCCTGCGTCGCTTTCGAAGTGGGAATACTGCGGTGACTCCAGGCTGACCTGGAGCTCGGCGCCGGTTGCGAGCGCGCCGGCTTCAAAGCACCGCTCGACTTTGCGCTGCAACGCCGCCAGATCGCCTATCGTTCTCGCGCGCACGTAGAACCGGCCGGCGGTATGGCCAGGCACAATATTGGGAGCCTCGCCGCCGTTGGTGATGATGCCGTGGATCCGGCTGTCTGCGGTGATGTGCTGCCGCAGGAGTCCGATCGCTACTTGCGCGATGGTAAAAGCGTCCGACGCGTTGATGCCCTGCTCGGGTGCGGCGCCGGCGTGGGCCGTCTTGCCGGTGTAGCTCACCGCGAGGTGTGCCACGGCGAGCGTCTGCGCCTTGATCCGGTCCTCGGGCGACGGGTGGACCATCATCGCAGCGTGGACGCCGTCGAAGGCGCCCCGCTCGAGCATGAGAATCTTGCCCCCGCCGCTCTCCTCTGCAGGCGTGCCGAACACTTTGACGGTAACGCCCAATTGGTCGGCGAGTGGCGCTAGCAGGCGTGCTGCCGTGACGGCGGCTGCGGCGATGATGTTGTGCCCGCAGGCATGGCCGACCTCGGGCAGCGCGTCGTATTCGGCGAACAGCCCGACAGTCAGCTCGCCGGATCCGGTCGTCGCGGCGAGCGCCGTCGGCAGGCCGGCTACGCCGCGCTGCACTGCGAACCCGTCTGCAGTGAGTGCCTCGGCGACGTTCTGGCTGGCCTTGTGCTCAGCGAAGGCAAGCTCTGGTTCGGCGTGGATGCGATGACTGAGATCGATGGCCTCGGCGGCGATCCGCTCGAGATGCTGCTGCGCTAGTTCCTTCGGCTCCATTACCGGCCTTCTCCTGACGCGACCTCGTGCGGCACGCGCGCTGCCAGACCTCCGGCCCGGCCGCGCACCAGCCTGCCGCCTGAGTACACCGCACGGACGTTGTCCTTAAGGTGGGCGAAGTCGAACACATCCCCGGCGACGATGACGATGTCCGCGAGCTTGCCGGGGGTGAGTGTCCCGGAGTCGGCGTGTACCCCGAGTAGCTCGGCCGCCGATCTTGTCGTCGCCATGAGCACGTCCTGCGGGGTCATGCCGCCGGCGGCCATCAGGGCTAGCTCGCCGAGATTGCGCCCGTGCGGTCCGACTCCGCTGTC
>Ga0335075_10008907_pt1 | contig 15350 bp, 10 predicted proteins | sample Lox_Sample_24_FD_206723 | JGI IMG/M metagenome (GOLD analysis project Ga0335075, IMG submission 206723) | Soil microbial communities from Loxahatchee National Wildlife Refuge, Florida, United States - Lox_Sample_2.4 | ecosystem: Environmental > Terrestrial > Soil > Wetlands | place: USA... | reverse complement strand
GAATCCCAGATTGGATTTGCGCGCCGGGCGCGTCCCTATTTGGTCTTGAGCAGGTTTTCGGTCCACGAAACTTTCCCCGCCGGATCGACGGTTATGGTAAGGCCGCCCTGCTGCCCTTCGTCGAGCGTCGGACCCTTTGCGGTATGGATCTTGCGGTCCTCGCCGGTATAGGTCAGCGTCACCGGGCCGGAGCCCTGGACCTTGAAGCGGTAGTGATAGACGGAGTGGGCGGCGAGGCTCTGGGTGCCGAAGCTTGCGCTCGGGTAATCGACCTCGATCAGGCGGATGGGCGTGTCGCCGTCGTTGCGAATGTCGGTTTCGATAAATGCCGAGCGGCATGCGGCGAGGCCGGAGAGGAGAATGGCCAGTGCGGCCGCGGAGACTCCGGCGAGGATGCGGTTTGACGTCCCTACCGTGCGGGTGCGAGGTGGCGGTGCATGTTGGCTGCGCTTCATCTCTTTCGATCATGACAGAGCCGCGCCGTATCCGCGCGGCTAGACAAGCGGCTTGCGCTCGAGCGCGCGCGCGGTGAGCACCACGCCGGTCTCGCGGGTGTGCAGGCTGATGGGGAAGGCCACCACGTTCCAGACCCACGCGTCGCCCTTGCGGGGGAGATTGAGCAGCCCGCGGTAGGTGCGATCGATATAGGTTTCGCGGTCCCGGGCGACGGTGTGCAGAATCTCGCGCCAGTCCGCGGCCAGCTCCGGCATTTCCAGGAACATATTGCGGCCGGGGAACCAGTCGCGCGGGCGTTCGAGCAGGCGGGCGCAGGTCTCGTTCACGTACTGCCAGTTGCCGTCGCCATCGAGGATTTCGAGCACCACGTCGTCGCCCATCGCCATGCTGATCCGCGAATAAAAGAAGTCGCGGGCATCGACGACGACCGGCTTGCCGCGCATCTTGGCCTCGAAGGACCGGAGCGCCGTCACCAGGTCGTCGCTCGAGCTGTATCCCTTGAGCAGATGCATATCCTCGACTCCGCCGAAGCGGCGCTCCAGTGTGGCGGAGAGGATGATGATGGGCACCTCGGGCCGCTGGCGGCGCAGCGCGGCTGCGACCTCGGTGCCGAACTGGCCGGCGCCGAGGTGATAGTCGAGCACCGCGATGTCGATCTCGGCAAGCAGCTCGACCGCGTCTTCGATGGTGGACGCGGTCTCGGTCAGGTAGCCATGGTTGCGCAAAATGGTGGAGCGGAGAAGAAGGTTTTCCGGATGATCATCGAGCAGAAGCACACGGATCGGGTCCGCCAGTGCCTGCGACGATTCCCCCGCATGTCCGCTTCGTGCGCCGTGTTCGTTGTCATTTGACATGGAATGATAGTTAGATGCGGCAAATCCCGGATCAGCCGCTCGCTCCCTCTCCCTGCTGGCCGGATTTCTCCCGGCGCTGCAGCTGCTTCAGAATTTCCGGGAGCCGGGTGAAGAGCGCGGTGGCCTTGAGCCACTGGCGGTTGTCGAAGGCCGGCGAACCGCTGATCATCTTTCCCGCGGGCACGTCGTGCGAGACTCCGGACTGCGCGGTCATGATCACGCCGTCGCCGAGTTTGCAGTGGCCGGCCACGCCCACCTGTCCGGCGAGAATCGCGTTCTTGCCGATCTCCGATGACCCGGCCAGGCCCACCTGCGCGCAGAGCAGGGAATTGGCGTCAACCTTAGATCCGTGTCCCACCTGCACCAGGTTGTCGATCTTGACTCCGGGCCCGATGCGGGTTTCGCCCACGCTGGCGCGGTCGATGCAGGAGTTGGCCTGAATCTCGACGTTGTCGCCGATGACCGCCGGACCGGCCTGCACAATCTTGTGCCAGACGCCGTGCTCGTCCTTGGCGAAGCCGAAGCCGTCGCATCCGACGACCACGCCGTTCTGCAGCACGACATGATTGCCGATGCGGCAGAACTCGCGCACGACGGAGTGGGCGTGGGCAAAGAAGTGGTCGCCGATGACCGCGTCGGCGTAGATCACGACGTGCGCCAGGATGGTCGCGTAGTCGCCGATGACGACGTTTTCGCTGATGACGGCATAGGCGGCGATGTGGGCATACCTGCCGATTTTGGCGGTGGGGTGAATGGCCGCCGTGGGATGGATTCCGACGTCGTATTCAGGCTCGCGATAAAAGAGCTGGATGGTCTTGGCCCAGGCCAGATAAGGATTCGCGGTGCGCAGAGTGGCTGCGGAAATATCGGGGAACTCGGGGGATACCAGCACCGCGGCGGCATCGGTAGTGCGCGCCAGCGCGGCATAGCGTGGATTGGCCACAAACGTTATCTGATCGTGGCCGGCCTCTTCGATTCCGGCCACGCCAGTGATCTCGAGATCGCCGTCGCCGCGGAGCTCCGCGCCCAAGGCAAGCGCCAATGCAGCTAACTTCATGCTGGCGATTGTACTAGGTCGGAGTTCGGGATCAGCGATCGGGGATGGCCAGCGGGCATACTTTGATCCCCGGCATGTTCCTCGCTTATGGGGGAACTTTGTCCACATCTGGACGACGGGTCCGGTCCTGAACAGTCGGGGATGGATTTCTCTGCGCAAAAGACGAGCGGGAACAATCACTTCGCCGAAATCGTATCTGGAAAGCAACGTGCTGGGATTCAATTGATGCGCTGCCCAAGGAGCCTGGAATGTTCCTCATTCACGATCTGAAGATCGCTGTCCGCCACCTGCTGAAGTCGCCGGGTTTTGCGGTCACTGCCATTCTCATGCTGGCGCTGGGCATTGGAGCGACGACCGCGATCTTCTCGATCGTCGAGGGCGTGCTGCTACGGCCGCTGCCGTTTCCTCACTCCGACCGGCTCTTCGTGCTCTCCGACATTCTCCAGGGGACCAATTTCGGCGGCAATGGAGAGGCTGGAGTTACGGCGCCGGATATCCGCAACTACATGCGCGACACGCAAAGCTTCACCAGCCTGGGCGGCTACCAGGGAAACGGTTTTGAGCTTTCCGGCATCGGTGAGCCGGCGCAGGTGAACGCGACCCGCATGAGCGGAGGCGTCTTTCCGGCGCTGGGCGTTCAGCCTCTGCTGGGGCGGTACTTCACTCAGCAGGAGGACGATCAGCATCAGCAGGTTGTCGTGTTGAGCTACGCCACCTGGCAGACCCGCTTCAGCGGCGACGCCAATGTGGTGGGAAAGAAGATTCTTCTCGACCGCAAGCCGTACGTGGTGATCGGCGTGATGCCGCGTAATTTCGAGTTTCCGCTGGTGCCCGGCCATCTCAACCGCAGCGAACTCTGGGTTCCGATGAGCTTTGCCGCCACCGAACTGGGCTCGGCGGGCGAGTCGAACTGGAGCTACAGCATGGTGGGCCGGCTGAAGCCGGGTGTCACAGCCGCCGAAGCGGCGAACGACGCCAACCGTGTGGCCCAGGAGACGATGCGCGCCTATCCGCCATTCATGGCCGGGCTGCGGATTCATCCCGTGGTCAGGCCGCTGCATGAGGAGACGGTCGAGCAGGCGCGTCCGCTGGTGCGCACCTTGTTCCTGGCCGTCTCCGTGGTGCTGTTGATTGCCTGCGCCAATCTTGCCGGGCTGCTGCTGGTGCGCGCCATCCGCAGGCAGAGAGAGGTTGCGGTGCGGCTGGCTCTCGGCGCGCGGGCTTCGACGCTGCTGCGCCAGGCGATTCTCGAAAGCCTGGTGCTGAGCGTTACCGGAGGCGTGCTGGGCCTGATCCTCGCCGCGGTTGCGTTGCGCGCCGGAGTGAGCCTGCTGCCCGAGACGCTGCCCCTGGTCAGCGAAATCGGCCTGGACTGGACGGTGGTCGGCTTTGCCTTGCTGCTGGCCGTCGTTACGGGTGTAGCTTGCGGGCTGGCGCCGGCGTTTGCGGCCATCCGCACCAGCGTGAACGAAACGCTCAAGGAAGGCGGCCGCACCGGCACTTCGGGCGGCGGCCATGCGCGGCTGCGTTCCGCCCTGGTGGTTGCCGAGATTGCCATTGCCCTGGTGCTGCTGGCGTCGTCGGGCCTGTTGCTGCGCAGCTTTGAGAAGATGCGCGAGGTGAATCTGGGCTTTCAGCCCGATCACACCCTGGTGGCGGCCTATTCGCTGCCGATGAAGCAGTATGCGACGCAGGCCTCGGTGGACCAGTTCAACCGCGACCTGGTGAGACGGCTGCAGGCATTGCCGGGCGTCAAGAGCGTGGGGCTTTCCACCTTCCTGCCCGCTTCGGGGAATAACAACAACAATGCATTCGTGGCCGAGGGGTATGTTCCTGCCAAGAGCGGAGTCATCGATCTGGCCACCTGGATGCAGGTGCAGGGCGACTACTTCCAGGCCATGGGCATCCCGCTGCTCAACGGGCGGCTGTTTACGCCGGCGGACAAGGCCGGCTCGCAGCTGGTTGCGATCGTAAACCAGAAGCTGGCCGAACAGTCGTGGCCGGGGCAGAACCCGATCGGCAAGAGAATACGCATTGGAACCCAGGCCATGGGCACGCCGTGGGCGACCGTGGTGGGTGAAGTCGAGGATGTGAAAGAGAACTCACCCGATCTTCCCACCAAGCAGCAGTACTACAGCCCGATCGACCAGGTTGAAGAACAGATCGGCCAGCTGGGCTCGCCGACCGATCTGAACGGCAACGGGGTATTCGTCGCGCTGCGCACCTCGATGCCTCCGGAGCAGATGGAGAACGCGCTGCGGGCGACGGTGCGCGCCATCGATCCGCAGCTGCCGCTGACCCAGGTGCAGACGATGGAGCACGCCATCTCCGACACCGAGGCTCCGCGGCGCTTCAACACCGCGCTGATCTCGTCGTTTGCCGGTGCGGCGGTGCTGCTGGCCATCCTCGGCATTTACAGCGTCATCGCGTTCTCGGTCGCCCTGCGGGTGCAGGAGATCGCGATTCGCATGGCGCTGGGATCGCAGCGGCTGGGCATTGTGCGCCTGATCCTGATATCGGGAGCCAAGCTGGCGCTGATCGGCTGCGCGATCGGGCTTGCCGGAGCCGTCGCGGCATCGCAGCTGCTGCGCTCTTTCCTCTTCGGAGTCAGCGCGCTCGATCCGGTGGTGCTGACGCTCGCGGCCTTCCTGGTGCTGCTGCTGGCGATGGCGGCCTCGCTCATTCCCGCGCGCCGCGCCTCGTCTATCAATCCCATGCGCGCGATTCGAGCCGAGTGATCGGGGCGGGGATTTCTGCCGCCCTGCTGCCCCTTGACGAAAAGCGCTTCCTGCCCGTCCCATAGGGTGACGGAGAAACTCCGCTGCTGTTGAATCCTGCTGACCGGAGAACCCAACCTGTCGCTTCTCGGCGATGTGCGTCTGGCGATGCGTCACCTTCTGAAGTCGCCCGGATTCAGCGCAACCGCTGTGCTCATGCTGGCCCTCGGCATCGGAGCAACGGCGGGGATCTTCTCCATCGTGGAAGGGGTACTGCTGCGGCCGCTGCCGTTTCCCGATCCCGGCCGCCTGGTCGCGCTCACCGACGTGCTGGAAGGGCCGGGCATCACCGGCAACGGCGAAGAGGGCGTCACCGCGCCCGATATCCGGAACTACATCCGCGGGACGCACAGCTTTGATGGGCTGGGAGGCTATCAGCCGGTCGTTTACGAGCTCACCGGCATCGGCGAGCCGGCGACGGTGAACGCGGCGCGCATGTCCAGCGGGGTTTTTCAGGCCCTCGGTGTCCGGCCGCTGATGGGCCGCTGGTTCACCGAAGCCGAGGATGTGCAGAAGCAGGCCGTCGCGGTGCTGAGCTACTCCACCTGGCACGACCGGATGGGCGCGGACCCCGGCATTCTGGGCAAGAAGATCCTGCTGAACCGCATGCCCTACGTGATTATCGGCGTGATGCCGCGCAGCTTCGAGTTTCCGCTGCAGCCCGGGCACCTGAGCCAGAGCGAGCTGTGGGTGCCGCTGCGGCTCACCGGGTATGAGCTGACCACACGCGCCGGCTCGTGGGATTTCTTCATGGTGGGAAGGCTCAAGCCGGGCGTGACTCCCTCGCAGGCCGCCGCCGATGCCGCGACGGTCGCCGTCGAGACGGTTCGCGAGAATCGCACCGCCATGGGCGAATACAAGATGCATCCGGTGGTCCGGCTGCTGCGCGATGAGACAGTCGAGTCGGCCCGGCCGCTGGTGCATACGCTCTTCCTGTCCGTGCTGGTGGTGCTGCTGATGGCCTGCGCCAACCTCGCCGGCCTGCTCATGGTCCGCGCCATCCGAGAACGCCGGGAGATCGCGATTCGCCTGGCCCTGGGCGCGAGCGGGGGAACCCTGCTGCGGCGGGCGCTCGCGGAAAGCCTCACCCTGAGCATCACGGGCGGGCTGCTGGGGATGGCGCTGGCGGCGGCCGGCCTGCGCGTCGGCGTCGGGGCCCTGCCGGAGTCGCTGCCTCGCATCGCCAACATCCGGCTGGACTGGCGGGTTGCGACGCTGGCCCTGCTTCTTGGCGTGTGTACGGGAATCCTGTGCGGGCTGGCTCCCGCCTTCGCCGCCATCCGCACCCAGGTGAATGAGACGCTCAAGGAAGGCGGGCGTACCGGGAGCAGCGGAGCCAGTCACGGCCGCCTGCGCTCAATGCTGGTGGTCGCGGAGATTGCGATCGCGCTGGTCCTGCTCACGGCGTCCGGGCTTCTGCTGCGCAGCTTCGCCAAGATGCGGGAGGTGAACCTCGGCTTCAATCCTCACCACGTCATCGTGGCTCTCTATGGATTGCCGGCGCGGCAATATGTAACCCAGGCCCAGATCGACACCTTCAACCGCGAGCTGCTGCGCCGGCTGCGCGCCCTGCCCGGCGTGGAGAGCGCCGGGATGGTCTCGACCCTGCCGATTACCGGAACCGCGACCCACACGATTTTTGTCGCGGACGGCTACGCGCCGTCACTGGACGGGCATGACCTGGCCACGGTGATGGCGGTCGAGGGCGACTATTTCCAGGCGATGGGCATCGCTCTCGTGCGCGGCCGCTATCTGAACGACGGGGACACGGCAACCGCGCCGCTGTCCGCGGTGGTCAATCGCCAACTGGCGGAGCGGTCCTGGCCCGGACAGGACCCCATTGGAAAGCGGGTCCGGGTGGGAACGCCGCAGATGCCTACACGCTGGCTGACGGTGGTGGGCGAGGTGGCGGGGGTGAAAGACGACGCGCCCGATACCCCGTCGATGCAGCAGATCTATGAGAAGGCCGACCAGGTGACTCCGGCCACCGGAGCGATGGCTTCGCCCACCGACGTTGCCGGGTACGGCGGCGGGATCGTGGTGCGCAGCGCGCTGCCGCCCGAGCAGATGGAGCGGAATCTTCGCGCCGTGGTTCGCTCGATCGACCCCCAGCTGCCGCTGGCCCACGTGCAGGCAATGACCGAGGCGGTTTCGGCGACCGAGGCCCCGCGCCGCTTCAACACCGTGGTGCTCACGGCATTTGCGGCCGCGGCCCTGCTGCTGGCGGTGCTCGGCGTCTACAGCGTGATCGCCTTTTCGGTGGCCCTTCGCTCCCAGGAGATGGCCATTCGCATGGCGCTCGGCTCGCAGCGCGGGGGGATCCTGGGCCTGGTGCTGGCCTCGGGCGCGAAGCTTGCCGCCATCGGCTGCGGAATCGGCCTGCTGGGGGCGATCGCGGCGTCGCGGCTGCTCGAATCGTTTCTTTTCGGAGTAAGCCGCTTCGATCCGCTCACGCTCTTCGCCGCCGCCTTTCTGCTCCTGCTCCTGGTGCTTGCGGCAGCGCTGCCGCCGGCCATCCGGGCGGCCTCGATCGACCCCATGCGGGCGCTGCGGGCAGAGTAGGAGTGAGAGAGGGCAAGCCGTTCCAATCAGGACACGGCGTTGCTGGCTTGGCTTCAGAACAGGCTTTCCTGAGCGTCGTCCCGGGGCGGCGCCGGCGGTTTCGCCTTGGGGCTGCTTCCGATCACCGCCACCACCTCGAGCTCGGCGACGGACGACGCCGGGATCCAGAGCCGCTGGGTGTTGGAGCGGGTGTCGGGCGGGGTCAGGAAGAGTCCCGCTGAAGAGATGAGGCTCAGGTCGTTGGCGGCCAGTCCTTCGATCAGATCGCCGTCGGTGAGCCGGGCGCGGAGGAAGAGTCCCGCGGTGCGGGGGCGTCCGGCAAAGGTCTTGCGCAGGAGACGCTCAGGGTTCGCGGCTTCGCCGGAGTTGAAGTCGCGGACGAAGCAAACCCATTTGATCTGTCCTACTTCAAGGGCGGTCACCTTGCCGTCGAGCCCGAGCATCTCGACCGCCTCGCGATGGACGAATTCATCGGAGGGGAGATATCCGGCCACCCAGTCACGGGAGAATTTTCGGACAATGGCCTTTTTTCGGCTGGAGGACATGAAGGGTAGGGTACGCGACCATGTTGGTCCCGCAAAATAAGGATTGTTGCATGTCCGTGACTCAACGCAGCGAAAATTGTGCAACCCGGTAGCCAAGCAAGGTACGGTGTGTTACATTGGAGTTTTGTTAACGCCCTGGATGCGCTCGTAAACTATTGTCAGCATTGCTAGTTAAGCGGATTTCCGGCCAAGGGCTTTAAAGAATCGCGTTGATTTTTCAGGCATGCCCGACTACGTCTATCTTTTAGAAAATCGCCTATCACCGACCCAGCAGTATTCCCTGACCAAGGTCCGCGACGTGGCTCGCGCCCACGGGATGAACGTCTTCCTCAGCGGCGGCGCAGTGCGCGATCTGACCACCGGCTCCCCGGTGCGCGATCTTGATGTAACGGTTCAGGGGAATGCCCTTAAATTAAAGAAAGATATGGAGAAGGCTGGCGCCGTCCTGTGGGGCGAGCATGAGGCCTCCCATACCTTGTTCTTCTGGTTCCACGGGGTCCGCCTGGAGGTCTCGAGCGCGCGCCGCGAGCATTATCCGAAGCCGGGCAAGCCGGTGTACGAGTGGGGGCCGATCCTGGACGATCTCCGCCGGCGCGACTTTACCGCGAACGCGATGGCCGTCTCGCTCAACGAGGGCTCCTATGGGCTATTGCTCGATCCGCTGAACGGTATTGCGGATCTCGAAGCCCGCACGCTCCGGCTGGTAAGTCCCTATGGATTCATCGAGGACCCGTCGCGGCTGCTGCGCGCGACCCGGCTGATGGCCCGCACCGGCTGGGAGCTGGACGAGCGCAGCAAGATCCGCTACCAGAACGCCAAGGACGACAACGCCATCGACGCCATCTCCCCGTACCTCAAAGGGTATGAGCTGGAGGAGATCGGGCACGAGGAAGATGCGCTGAAGGCGCTCAAGGCGCTCGAGAACGAAGGCTGGATGAAGCACCTCGATCCGGCATGGACGAGCGCGCGCGCCGACCTGGCCGGCCTGGAAGCGCTGCACGCCACCCTGATCCAGCTGCTTATCCAGGGGATTCATCCCGACCTTTCCGCGGCGCAGATGGAGCTGCTTACGGCAAAAATGCCGCCCAAGGATCTGAGCGCGCTCAAGAAGATGTTTCCGCGCCAGGGCTTCGTCAAGCAGTGGGAGGGGATCGACGAGGCGGCCAAGGAGTTCCAGAAGGAGCTGCTGGACAAGAAGAACGCCGCGCCTTCGGCGACCTGGAAACTGCTGACCAGCTATGCCCCGGAGGCCGTGCTGTGGCTTGCATTTACCAGCAAAAACGCGGCGGTCCAGACCAGGTTCAAGAATTTCTACACGGTCTGGCCTGAGGCGCGGCAGAAGATTCCCACCACGCTCATGCTGGAGATGCGGATTACTCCCGATCTGCCCGGCTACGACCAGCTGGTGCAGGAGATCTTCTTTCAGCTCATGGACGGCAAGCTGACCACGGACGAGGAGATGCGCGCATTTCTCGAGCCGCATTCGCCGCCCGCGCCGCCGCCGCCGGTCAGCATCCGCCGTACCCGGACCAAGAAGTCGGAGGCCAAGCTCAAGGCCGAGGAAGACGAGGATGCGCTCGATGAGGACGCTCTGCCGTCTCCGGCCGACCTGGATCTTGAAATCGACGATGACGGCGAAGAAGAGGAAGGTGAGGGCGAGGAGGCGGATGAGGATCTGCCCATCGCCAAGCCGGTGAAGGCGAAAGCTGCTGCCAAACCTGCTGCGGCCAAGGCGGCGGCCCCGGTTTCGCCCGCGCATCATCAGGAGCACGCCAAGCCTGCCGCTGCGAAGGCCGAGGCCAAGCACGCGGTTCCAGTCAAGCCTGCGCCCGCCGCCAAGCCTGCGCCTGCGCCCAAATCCGGGCCGCCCGCGAAGGCTGCGGCTCCGCCGCCCAAGAAGGCTCCGGCGAAGGCCACGATCAAGAAGGCCGCACCCGCCGCCAAAAAGGCAGCGCCGGCGAAACAGGCTGCGAAGCCGGCGAAGAAGGCAGCCAAGCCGGCGCCGAAGCCGTCGGCGAAGCATCCCAAGAAGCCGCTCGTGGCGCCGGTGCGTAAGCCGGCTCCCAAATCGGCGCCCAAGGCGGCGAAGAAGCCGGTCGCCAAGCCAGTCAAGAAGAAGCGCTAGCCATTGGGAAGACAGCGGCGGCTGTAGTATTGTCGGAACCATTCACAGGAGCAGCCTGCGCATGTTTCGAAACGCCCTCCGCCTGTCCGCGGTTACCTGCATTGCCCTAGCTTCGATCGCTGTTCCGGCTCAGCCGCTGTCGGCGCACCACGACAGCCGCCTGGACAAGGCCTACCGCTTCGACCGCGGCGGATGGACCTACGTGCATCTGCAGGGTTCGCCGGAGCAGATCGGCTACCAGCACGGCTACCTTCTGGCCGCGGAGATCGAGGACAACTACAAGGTGCTGAAGCTGGAGGCCGAGCACTCGACCAAGCGGGACTGGAGCTTCTTCCGCGACGTGAGCCGGACCATGCTCTGGCCGCATATCGATCCGGAGTACCAGCAGGAGCTGAAGGGAATTGCGGAGGGCGTGGCCGCCAAAGGCGGCAACCTGGATGTCTGGGATATCGTCGCCATGAACGGGCAGATCGAGCTCACCCAGTATTACGTGCCCTGGCTCGACCGGGATGAGCGCGCGCGCGGGCTTCGCCCTCGCCTTCAGGGTGAGGAGCCGAAGGCGCCCGGCAACTGCAGCGCTTTTATTGCCACGGGCAGTTACACCAAGGGCGGCAAGATCGTGATTGCGCACAATAACTGGTCGTCGTACGCCGACGGCTCGCGCTGGGTGATCGTCTTCGACATCGAGCCGGAGAAGGGGCATCGCATTCTGATGGACGGCGCGCCCGGGCTCATCACCAGCCAGGACGACTTCGGCATCAACGATGCGGGGATCATGATTACCGAGACCACCATCACCCAGTTCGTAGGCTGGGATTCGAAGGGCAAGCCGGAGTTCGACCGCTCGCGCAAGGCGCTGCAGTACGCGAGCTCCATCGACGACTATGTGGCCACGATGCTCGAGGGCAACAACGGCGGCTACGCGAACGACTGGCTCATCGGCGACCGCAAGACCGGCGAGATCGCCTATCTCGAGCTGGGCCTCAAGCATACTCCGGTGTGGCGCACCACCGACGGCTACTATGTCAGCTCGAACTTCCCGCGCGATCCGAGCCTGATCAAAGACGAGACCGAGGGCTATGACCTGCACGACATGGCCTCGTCGCCCAATGCCCGCCGTGTGCGCTGGGAGCAGCTGATGAAGGAGAACCGGGGCAAGATCGACGTGCCGATGGCGGAGCAGTTTCTCGCCGACCACGAGGACACCTTCCTCAAGGAAAAGAAGGCGGATCAGCGTTCGCTCTGCGGGCATGCGGATGTGGCCAAGGAGGGCATCGCAGTGTGGGGCTGGGGGCCGTATTATCCCGGCGGCGCGGTGCAGGGCAAGGCTACGGACAGCGACATGGCGGCGAAGATGAGCTTTGTCGCCCGCGCCGGTCATCCCTGCGGAGAAGATTTTCTGGCCAAGCCGTTTCTCGAAGCGCATCCTGAGTATTCATGGGAAGCGCCGATTCTGCGCGATATGAAGGCCGGTCCGTGGACCACCTTCACCGCCGGTGATTCGGCGAGATGAAGCGGGGATCATGGCCAATGCGCAAGCCATCGCGGACCAGCCCGAGCTGACCAGGCTCCTGGGCGGCACGCGCACGGAGTCTGGGAAGACGCTGCTGGAGCTGGTGGATGCGCGGCCGGTGCTGCTCATCTTTCTCCGCCACTTTGGCTGCTCTTTTTGCCGCCAGGCGCTCGACGATATCTCGAAGGTGCATGCCGAGCTCGAGAAGCGCGGGGTGCAGGTGGTCTTTGTGCATCTCGGATCGCCGGAGCGGGCCAAGCCGTTCTTCGACTATTACCATCTTCCGGCGGTGGAGAGAATCAGCGATCCGGAAGGCGCGCTTTATCGAAGCCCGGTCTTCGCGCTGGCGCGGGTCGGCATCCTCAAGCTCTTCCAGCCCGCGGTGTGGATTGCCTGGCTGAAGGGAGCCATCTTCGCGCACGGCATCGGGCTGCTGAAAGAAGATCCATTCCAGATGCCCGGGGTCTTCTTCCTCCGCGATCGCAGGATTGTGAATCTCTTCCGCCATCGCACCATCGCCGACCGCCCGAACTATCTGGCCCTGATCTCCTAGATCATCGCGGAATATCAGCCGCGCTGCGCGATTCTTCGCTGCAGCTTTAAGACGCAGGCTTTCCCCACACGCTATCCAGGAAGAGATAACGCGCGCGCTGGTTATCGGGCCGTGCTTCGGACTCGGCGTCCAGGTGCATCACCTGCCATCCGTCGGCGGAGTTGTATGCCGGCCACTCGGGCAGGTCCGCGGTCTTGGGCTTGTTGGGATCGCCGGTGCGGGCGAAGTTGGTCCAGTAGGTCCCCATCTCGTTCGAGAGCTTGCGGTCTTCGGGGCGCACCGTGATCTCCTGGCGGGAGTCCAAAGTGCCGAAGACGTATTCGATGTCGTCGGAGTGGAAGGCGCCGATGGCAGCGGGATGGAATTTATCTCCGGGAGAGCCCAGGTCGAGGCGGTAGCGATAAACGGGAGCGTCGCCGGTTTTCACCTGCGCTTCGATCCAGCGCCAGGTGGAGTAGACGATAAAGCGGTCGCTGGCGAGGTCGCCCGCCGATTGCACAGCTTCTTCGTCGGTCGACGCGGGATAGAGCTCGAGAAACTTTGCGGCCTGGTCGCCGAACTCAGCCTGCGCCTGCGTCTTGAAGCGCTCGGCGGTCATCTTCTCTTTGGCCAGCAGCACCTCCGCGCGTGCCTCGTCGGCATTCCAGCCGGCCAGCAGAGGAACGTGCGCCTGCTGGCCGGCGGCGTAGATGTCGGGCACGCTCTGGGGCAGGAAATAGCCGTCTACATCGGGCCCGAAGCGCGGATGGGGCGGAGTCGTCTTCGCCGTCGCTGCTTTGACCAAGTCCTGCGGAGAAAGCTTGCGCAGATCGGCGATGCTCGAGGTGTGGAAGGCGTTCTCGGCGAATTCGGCATCGGCCTTCTCGGCCAGCTCACGCGAAGGGAAGGACAGGCCGCCGCTGTAGAAAGCGCCGCCGCTCTCACCGATGGCCTTCTCGATCATGTCTTTCGATAGTGGCGATGCCATCAGCGCGCTGACCGAGAAGGAGCCGGCGGATTCGCCGAAGATGGTGATGTTCGATGGGTCGCCGCCGAAGGCTTTGATGTTGTTTTTCACCCATGCGAGCGCGGCGGCCTGATCGAGAAGGCCGTAGTTGCCAGCGGCGTGATGCGGCGACTCGGCCGTGAGCCCGGGATGGGCGAAGAAGCCGAAGATGCCCAGGCGATAGTTCATCGATACGATGACCACGTTGCGATGAGCCAGAAACTGCCCGTCCTGCCGCGCTTCGGAGGTGCCGCCGCTGGTGTAGCCGCCGCCATAGACCCACACCATCACCGGAAGAGTGCCGGGCTTCGCGCCCTTGGGCGTCCACACGTTCAGGGTGAGGCAATCCTCGCTCTCGCCGGGATCGTGAAAGATCATGTCGGGATAGCCGCTCGACTGAATGCAGTGGTAACCAAACTCCGTGGCCTGGCGCAGGCCCTTCCACTTGGCGGCAGGCATGGGAGGCTTCCAGCGCAGGTCGCCAACCGGCGGCGCGGCGTAGGGAATGCCCTTGAAGGCGACAACTTTGCCGTCGGTGGTCAGAGCGCCTTCGACCTTGCCCTTGTCGGTTTTCACCTGCAGCGGGTTGGAGGCATGGGCAGCGACTGTAAAGGCGAGGGCAGCAGGAAGAAGAAGCCTCAGCGAGCGAATCATCACGCTGTCCAACATACAGCCCGGGCCGCGACAGGGCAAATGGAACTCAACCGGCCGGGGCGCGATGAGAACAGACGAAGGGCGAAGCTCTAGTCGGCGATCTCCGTCGCCAGCAGGTCCTCGATCGTCTCGCGGCGGCGGATCAGCCGCGCCCGCTTGCCTTCCACCAGCACCTCGGCGGCGCGAGGCCGCGTGTTGTAGTTCGAAGCCAGGGACATGCCGTACGCTCCGGCGTCCAGGATGGCAACCAGGCCGCCCGGCTTGACCGCCGGGGTCTTGCGATCGCGCGCGAAGAAGTCGCCGGTCTCGCAGACCGGGCCCACGATGTCGGCGGTGATGCTGCGGCGGGAATTTGTAGCTGTCACGGGCACAATCTCATGATGCGCCTGGTAGAGGGTCGGGCGGATGAGGTCGTTCATGCCAGCGTTGGTGATGATGAAGGTCTTCTCACCGTTCTTCTTTACGTAGAGCACGCGCGCCAGCAGCGCTCCGGCCTGGGCGACGAGAAATCGCCCCGGCTCGAGCAGCAGGGTGAGGTTGTCGAGACCGCGCACGGCCTGCCGCAGCGCCGCGGCATACTGCCGCACTTTGGCTTCCGGATCGAACGGCTGCGCGGCGTGGTATTCGATGCCCAGGCCGCCGCCGGCATCGAGAAAGCGGATGGGCAGCCCATCCTTGCGCAGCTCGATGAGGAGCCGGGCCACGCGGTCGGTGGCCGCACCGAAGGGCTCGGCGCTGCGAATCTGCGAGCCGATGTGGACGCTGATGCCGGCCGGCTCGATCCACTTCTGCGCGGCGGCGCGCTTGTAGACGGCGCGGGCGCGGCGGATGTCGATGCCGAATTTGTGCTCGCGCAATCCGGTGGAGATGTAGGGATGGGTCTCGGCGAAGACGTCGGGATTCACGCGCAGGGCAATGCGCGCGCGCTTCTTCAGCCTGGCTGTGCGCTCGGCCAGCAGTTCCAGCTCGCCTTCGCTCTCGATGTTGAAGAGCAGGATGCCCGAGCGCAGGGCAAGGTCGATCTCGGGAGCGGTCTTGCCCACGCCGGAAAAGACAATGCGCGCGGCGGCGCGCTTGTCGACCGCCAGCACGCGCTCCAGCTCGCCGCCGGAGACGATGTCGAAACCCGCGCCCTGCGCGGCCAGGAGCTTCAGGATCGCCAGAGTGGAATTGGCTTTGACCGCATAGCAGACCAGGTGCGGCTGCTCCGCAAAGGCCTGGGTGAAGAGACCGAACCGGTAGCGGATGTGGTCTGCGGAATAGACGAAG